>Ga0209509_1002092_pt1 | contig 13824 bp, 14 predicted proteins | sample BioC13SIPDNA_FD_185743 | JGI IMG/M metagenome (GOLD analysis project Ga0209509, IMG submission 185743) | Anaerobic biogas reactor microbial communites from Washington, USA - Biogas_R1_A C13 SIP DNA (SPAdes) (version 2) | ecosystem: Engineered > Bioreactor > Anaerobic > Unclassified | place...
AGAGTTCTTTATCTCCAAACATAATCTTACCTTCTGTAGGCCTAATCAGCCCGGAAACAAGACGCATTATCATGGTTTTTCCGGAACCATTGATACCTTTTAAACCTGTAATTACGCCCGGTTTCAATGTTAATGATACATCAGTAATTATAGGGATTTTTTTTATTGTTTTTGAAACGTTATCAATATTTATAATCATATCTTTACTCCTTACTTAAAATATCCATATGTCCAAATACTAAGTTGCCAATTAGTACGCTAATACCAACTGACCAGATACAAATTAGTATCCCGCTTGAAAAATTTACATTGTCGGTTACAAAAAGCTCGCTCCTGGCAGCCATTGCATAGTTCCCGAGGAGGAACGGAGACTGAAAGTATGCACTTGCCACCACATAAGCGGAAACTAAGATATAGCTGAAAATAGGCCTAATTAAAAGGGATAAAAACAGCTGGATTAAGCAGAGAGCGATTATGACAGCTACGAATCCGACAAGGAGCTTCCCGATCTGCCACGGAGGACTTATAAGTATTGTATTATCAAAGCCAAGGTCTGCCGGCAGATACTCGCTGATCCTGAAACTCAGCTCGGCGCCGCTTAATGAGGCAACTGTAAAAGTCGCGGCAAAAAAGGTGAATATGTAACAGAATACACTGACTATTACCCAGATGCATTTCGAAAACCACCAGGAACTGCGGCTTCCCGACAAAATCAAAGCGGTCTTGCCCCAACCCATCAAGTCATCATAGGGATAATAAAGGGTAATAAACAGTACGGAAAGGAATAATATAACCCACAATACCGGCAGCTGAAAAATAGTACCTGCCAGACTTGGATCAAATTTTGATGAGCCGCAGACAAGGCTCAACAGATAATCTCCCCAGGTTGGAGGATTTATTAGATACTGGGGATTCGAGAGATTGATTATTCCTATATCAAGGTAATGTATAATGGAAAAAACAATAAATATAAAATATGTAATAAGATATTTTTTCCACTGCATCAGGACTCCCGACTTCATATCACTTCTGAGAAATTTAAAAAACGTCATTTTTCTTACCCACTCCCATAAAGATAGCAAATGCACTTATCGCCAACACAAGTATTTCACCAAAAACGACATAGGCATTTGAGTCGAGACAGCTTGCTACTCCACGCAAATAGTTTATAGGGTTTACTTCTATATAGCTTTTAAATGCCTGAAGTTGAAATACTATATGCGCAACAAAGAGCATTACAATAAAAGGAATAAAAAGAATTACAAAGCGGTTTTTTGCAAAGAGGGAGACCGCAAGCGAAACAGTTGCCCATATTCCCGCATACAAAGCGGGTAATGCAATAAACAACAGATCATACAAGAGAGGCTTGGTATAAAATATACTGGACCACATCTGATGGGAAAAAACCTGAAGCATTAGATCATTTAGAATTTCTGGTTTCTGCGCTGGAATAAAGCACGCTACCAAAATAAAATTAACTAGGATCGGAATGAGAATTATGGCCATTCCGGATATTAATACTGAAATATATTTTGCCAAAAAATATTTAGTTTTTCCAACGCGTGTAACAACACTTCTTATGTATCCGCTTTTTTGCTCTGAATAATATGAACAGGAGTATGGCAATACAGCGAACACAGATAGCAAAAAATAAAACAATGTAGGTATTAAGCCATTAGCTCTTCCGCCTATCCAGCTTGAATATAGTGAATTGGCTTGCAAACTTAAATTCTGCGAATTTAACTGGTTTTCCTCGGCAAAACCAGAGAAATTATTTAGAATATCATAATAGGTAATAATTGAAAGTATTGCGTCTACTACTAGGAGCAAAGTTACGCCTATTAATGTGATACAAAAAAGCTTGTTGTGATACATTTTTTTAAGCTCGATTTTTACTAGATTAATCATATTATTCACCCTTATCCAGTTTATCTAGCTCTATACCAAGTTCATTTTCAGAACATACCCCCACTTTTAATACAAATCTGTTGTTCTTAATAATATCGTCATTTACAAAAAAGCCTAATTGTGTATCTATCTTTTCGCCTTTTGGTAAATTAAAATGACAATATTTAACTTTGTCTTTAGTGTGGTGACTAAAGTACAGCTCCGAATATGAATTGAATAGCTCCGGATTTGTTTCGGAATGTTCATTAATAACGCTCATATAATCAATGTTATTATAGTTCTCCTGTGAAAAATCTTCTGAAAGAAGTAGTTTAAACATTCCGGCATGAAATTCATATTTAATTCCGGAAATATTCTCTGCGCTTATATTGTTTATAGTTGTATCTATTAGAATAAATTTGGGGTTGTCCACAGTAGATAAATAAGATTCTTCCTCACTTGGAAGCTCAGATGCCGATACACCGGCATCCTCCAGGCTGTCATAAACCTTCGCGGATGTCACAGTAATCTCCAGATCACCGTTCCATCCCATATTCATTCCATAATCTTCAACTCTCTGATCCCCTTGCTCATATATTCTGCTTTTTATTACAAGGGGTTCATTCATCTTTTTGATTATAGGAAAGCCGTAGTCATCTTCTTTATTATTAGAAACATTTACGCTATCTGTCGCTACAGTATCGCTATCAGCCGGAACAGATATATTTTCTTTATCTTCTTGATTAAAGTGGCGATAGAGAAAAACTGAAGCGACGCTCAATAGTAAGATTGCACTTACAGTAATAATTACTTTTTTCTTCATATAATGGTCTCTGCCTTTCTTTTGTGTTTCTCATGGGTTGAATATAGCGATATATCCAACCCATGAGCTTAGACTATGTCACCGAATTTACTTATTTAAAGGCAAAAAAGTTAGTTCAGACTAACATAATTTTGCGGATTATAAGTATCAGGACTCCAGACGCCGCTTACGCTACCCCAATTATATGTTCTATCTCTGTATGTTCCTTTTATGTGAACATCTGTATTAACCATGCTCCTGCTCGTAGCATTTGAACGAATGGTATGTCCGGCATAGTCATTGAGCAAGTAGCTGTCAGCGCTTGCTTTATGCCACCCGCTACTGTAATACTCTGTTCCAACATAAAATCCATTATAGGGCAAAGTATTTGGTGTTGCTTTTATATATACCGGTGTGTTGTTCTCTTTTGTACGAGTTTCAGTATATTTTGTTCTATCGCTACCCTGCCAATAAAAGGAAAATTGTGTATCTCCTGTATTCGCGGCGAAAGCTGGGATGGCAGCTACCGACATAAACATAACTGAAGCCAACAAAGTAGCCATTATTCTTTTGAATTTCATTATTATTCCTCCAATTTTTTAATAGTTTTTCGCGGTATGTTTTTGATTGAATCAGTTCTATAGGACCTCATGACAATACAGCAGGTAACGCTTTTTGTGAAAACTATTGAAAGATGTGCGCACTGTCATTTCTTTCACCTCACTTTCCTCTTTTGATTTCAGCACCAAGGATACTGCTAAGTGCAGAAAGAGCGGAATTATTTTAAGACGTCTAACCCAGACCTGGACAGCAAGCTGAGGAAAATGTCATATTTTGCGTTTATCTCTATACTTCTATATGTCCGCACAAGGCAAAAATTGGACGAATTTTTATAATTTTAAAATTTTTGGAAGATATTACAACATATGTACTTTAAATTGTCAAAATTGCATATATCTATAGAACTCAATCCGGGGCAGAATACGCGTGGAGACGGACCGGTGAATCAAATTTCTAACGGAGAGGGCGCCCCGGTGAATTCAGCAACGAGCAATTTTTTTTATAAAAAAGACCTGAGAGCATTGATATATCAATGCTCTCAGGTCTTATGAGCTGACAACAAGAGGTTGTCATGGAGTGCTAAAAGACGCTAGATTGTGCTCTGGTTAAGGATATGGAAAAGTAAAAAAGTACCCGCAAACCACTGTTATATCAATGATTTGCGGGCTTTTTGTTTTGGTGGAGACTAATGGGCTCGAACCATCGACCTCATGCGTGTGAAGCATGCGCTCTAGCCAGCTGAGCTAAGCCTCCTAATAGCAGAACAGGGGAGTATGAAACTCCCCTAAACTGTTGTGGTGACCCGTACGGGATTCGAACCCATGTTACCGCCGTGAAAGGGCGGTGTCTTAACCACTTGACCAACGGGCCATAAAAAGGGAGCAGGATAAACGAGCTCCCTTCTTTTGGTAGCGGCACCTGGATTTGAACCGGGGACACTCCGGGTATGAACCGAATGCTCTAGCCAACTGAGCTATGCCGCCATATCATGCAGTCTCGGTAAATTTCACCGAACAGGCAAGGAGTATTATACTAAAGATGTTTTACCGTGTCAATAGCAAATTTCCCGATTTCTTCAACTTACGACAAAGGTTTTTTATAGGGGGGCAAAGGGAGTTCCCGCCCCCCAATCTATGCATTATTTGCGTTTGAGGACCTTCTCGATTCCGGCGACAACACCGTTGGCGTCGAGACCGTATTTTGCAAGCAGCATTGGGTAGGGGCCGCTCTCGGTGAAGGTGTCCTGTATGCCCACGAACTCGGTGGGGACTCCAGCTCCACCCCATGCGAGGACTTCGGAGACGGCTCCGCCGAGTCCTCCGAAGATATTGTGCTCCTCGGCGGTGACGATTGCGCCTGTCTCCCGGGCGCATTTTAAGATGAGCTCCTTGTCTATGGGCTTGATGCTGTACATATCGACAACACGGACGGAAACACCCTTTTTCTCCATCATTTCGGCGGCCTCGATCGCCTTGTGCACCAGCAGACCGCAGGCTATGACGGTCATGTCGCTGCCGTCGCGGACGATGGCGCCCTTGCCGCATTCAAACTTTGAGCTGTCGCCGTAGAGGTCGGGATACACGTCTCTTGAAAGCCGCAGATATACAGGGCCGTTGTGCTCGATGGCAAACTCCGTTGCCCAGCGGGTGCAGGCAGCGTCGGAGGGGACAATGACTGTCATGTTGGGCAGGGAGCGCATAACGGCGATATCCTCTGTAGCGTGATGGCTGGAGCCGTCAAAGGCGTCCGACATGCCGCAGTATGCCCCGCCCAGCTTTACGTTCAGGTTGCCATAGCACACCTGAGCGCGTGTGGAGATAAGACCTAGGGTTGTGAGAAATACTGTAAATGTGTTGACGAAGGGGATTTTCCCGACGGAGGCAAGTCCAGCCGCTGTGGCGACCATGTTGCTCTCGGCTATACCCATGTTGAAAAAGCGCTCAGGGTGAGCCTTGCCGAAAATACCGCTCTTTGTGGAGCCAGAGAGATCCGCATCCAAAACGACTATATTTTCATTTTTATCAGCAAGCTCCGCAAGGGCGGTGCCGTACACTTCTCTGATCGATTTAGCCATTATCTTGCACCTCCCAGTTCTTTAAGGGCTGTCTCAAGGTCTGCCTCGGGGATGGGCTTTCCGTGCCATGCGGCCTTACCCTCCATAAAGGAGACGCCCTTGCCCTTGACTGTGTCGGCTATTATGACTGTGGGGCCTGCGGTGAAGGCTTTAGCAGCTTCAAACGCGTCATATAGAGCTCCGATACTGTGGCCGTCACAGCGCATGACGTTCCAGCCGAACGCCCGCCATTTGCCCTCCATGTCGCGCAGAGGCATAATTTCGTCGGTGGTTCCGTCAAGCTGAACCTTGTTGTAGTCAACTACGGCGGTGAGGTTGTTCAGTTTGAATTTCGGAGCGGATGCGGCGGCCTCCCAAACGGCGCCTTCATCAAGCTCTCCGTCCCCGAGGATGGCATATACTCTGGCGGGACTCTTGTTCAGCTTCAGCCCGATCGCCATGCCCTGTGCTGCGGACAGACCGATGCCCAGAGGACCGGACGGCATATCGACGCCGGGTGTGTGGATGGAGGGGTGACCCTGGAGCCGGCTGTCTATGCGGCGCAGAGTGGCCATGCTGTCCTTCGGCAGAAAACCCTTTTCAATAAGGTTGCGGTATAGCATGGGGGCCGCGTGACCCTTGCTGAGTACCAGACGGTCACGGTCGGGGGCGTCGAGATTTGCGGCGTCCACGTTCATGATCTCCTGATATAGCAAGGTCAGGATTTCGCATACGGACAGCGAGCCGCCCGGGTGACCGGACTGGATTGATTGAATTGCTTTAAGCACATCGATGCGGAAAACCCGGCACTGTTCGGTCAGTTCCGCGATGCGCTCCTGTGAGAGTGACATTATTTTTCTTTCCTCCGTTTATTTTGTTTTGTTGACTACATTTTGCGGGTGTCCATCAATAAAGCAGCGGACGTTTTTAACCACCTCGGTGATAAGCCTTCTCCGGCATTCCAGAGGGGCCCAGGCGATGTGGGGTGTAATATAGCAGTTGGGCATGCCTATGAGGGGGCTGCCGTTCGCGGGAGGCTCGTCGGTTAGAACGTCGGCCGCATAGCCTCCGAGTTTGCCGGACAAAAGCGCATCTGCAACATCTGTCTCGTTTACGAGCCCGCCGCGCGCGGTATTAATGACGAGGCTGCCGTCCCTCATCCTGTCTATGGTTTTTTTGCAGATCAGATTTTTATTGTCGCCCGTCAGGGGACAATGCAGGCTGATAACATCCGAAGAGGAGAGCAGCTCTTCAATATCAGTGAGCCTTACGCCGTCCATACCGGAGCTGTCCCTCTTGCGGGCGGCACAGGCCAGAACATCCATTCCAAAACTCGTGGCGACCTTGGCGACACCCTTTCCGATCTGACCGAAACCGATAAGTCCCATGGCCTTACCGGAGAGCTCAACCAGCGGACGCTCCCAGTAACAGAAATCGGGGCAGGCCGACCACTTGCCGTTTTTCACACTTTCGGCGTGCTCTCCTGTCCGTATGCAGAGCTCCAGCAGCAGGGCAAAGGTGTGCTGTACTACGGAGGGAGTGCTGTATGCAGGGACATTGCAGACAGTGATGCCGTAGGCGCTTGCGGCCCTTGTGTCAATTATGTTATAGCCTGTTGCCATTATACCTAAATATTTTAGGTTTTTACATTGCCGCATAATCTCATCAGATAGAAAAATTTTGTTGACAAGCGCAATTTCGGCATCGCCTATGCGCTCAACAACAAGCTCCGGCGGCGTTCTGTCGTAGACAGTGACGTCTCCCAGAGTAAACAGCTCGTCCCAGCCGATATCGCCGGGATTGGCCGCGTATCCGTCCAAAACTACGATTTTCATATTATATCCTCAGCTTAAAACTATAATGCTGCATATAGCATATTACAAGCTTTACTTTCCGTCAACCGACTACTTATTTTTTTGTCTATTATATAGAGCAAACGCTTGCTAGGCCTGGTTTTTTGTGATAATATATTTTGCAAAGACAGCGGGCCGCCGCCAAAAGGGAGTGTTTATCATAGTTTGCAAACAAAAGAATTTTGAAAACTGGATAGACCTGCACAACGGCAAAAAAATCAACGATATGCCCGACGAGGAGATTCTTTCCTCGTGGAAGCGCAGCGAAGAGCGCAATATAGACTATGAGCGAGCTCTTCCCAAGGAACTTACCGCTGCCGAATTCGAGCGCAGCAAGAAGAGCTATAAGCGCCTGATGATATGTTCGGACTGGGTCATAAACCACCTCACCGAAAACGGCGAACACGACGATATGCGCTTTATGCTCTTCAGCAACGAGGGCGTTCTTCTGCGCATATACGGCGGTGGCGGAGACAAGGACTGGCTCCGTGATAACGGCGTCAAGGTCGGGACCCGCTGGTCGGAGGACAGCATCGGCACCAACGTGTTTTCCTCGGGCTTTCGCGCAAAGCGGCCGTATATAATGACAGGAGCTTTCAACTACTCGCGCTTTTTGCTGGACGGCTCCTTTTGTTACGCTCCGATCTGCCTGACCGAGGGCATAGTATTCGCGTCAGTGGTAATAGCTGTCCCGGCAGACAGAAGCGACTCTTATCTGGAGACCATAGCTATAGCAGTCGCCCGCTCCATTGAGCTGGATATGTTCATGTTTCAGAGCGTGGAGATGTTCACCAGCAGCGACGAGGACTACGGCAGTGTTTTCCTTCGCATGGATGAGGGCAAATATAAGGTCGCTCTCATAACAGATCAGGTTTTCAGAATACTCGGAGTCAAAAAAATCGACACATACCACCTCTCTCTGGACGAGCTTATTCTGCCTCTGCCGGAGAACCGCGATTTCTGGAACATTATATCAAAAAAGAAGATAGTCAACGACAGACCGGTCCAGCTCTCGGTTTTGGGCGGCAAGACCAATGTGGAGATATCCACGGCCTACTATAAGGGAAACCAGTTCCATCCCGACGGCATAACCGTTTTTTTCAGCTGCGGCAGCAACCAGATCAGGCAGGCACCCAAATACACCGACAACAACGCGAAATTCACCTTTAACGACATAATCGGCGAGAATGAAATCATGACCGAGACGATAAAGCGCGGCAAGATTGCAGCACTTACGGACAGCAACATTCTTATCCAGGGGGAGAGCGGCGTGGGCAAGGACGTTTTTGCCCAGGCTATACACAACTGCAGCAACCGCAGCCAGAAGCCTTTTGTAGCCATAAACTGCGCGGCATTCTCAAAGGAGCTTATTGCCAGCGAGCTTTTCGGTTATGAAAGCGGCGCGTTCACAGGCGCTAAGCGCGAGGGCTCCGTCGGCAAGTTCGAGGTAGCCAACCACGGTACGCTTTTCCTTGACGAGATTGGCGATATGCCTATGGAGGTCCAGTCTGTGCTGCTGCGCGTCCTGGAGGAAAAGACCTTCCGCCGTGTCGGAGGCAACAGGCTTATTGAGGTCGATGTGCGAATCATTGCAGCAACCAACAAAAACCTTAAGGAGCTTATAGAGCAGCGGCTCTTCCGTGAGGACCTTTTCTACCGCCTGAGCGTCATCAGGATAAACATTCCGCCCCTCAGAAAGAGGGGAGACGACGTCTATCTTTTTGCCAATCATTTTATTCGGAGCCTGTGCGCTAAAATGGGCAAGCCCGAAGTCCGGCTGACCAAGGGCGCAAAGGACTTTTTCGGCCGTTACTCATGGCCGGGCAATATACGCGAGCTGCAGAACCTCATCGAGGGCATTATTAGTACGCATGATGAGACGTTCATAGGCGAAAAGGAGATCAGCAACTATCTGGGAGAATACTTTATGGAGCCGGGAGCCGAGGAACAGAACGCCGGCAACCTGAATCTGGACATCTTCGGGCTGGACGAAAAGGATAAGTTTGAGATAGCCTTACAGAAATGTCGGAACAATAAAACAAAGGCGGCCGAGTTTTTGGGGATCTCCCGAAGCACGTTCTATCGCCGTCTACAGGAATATGGCATGAACTGACGGTTTGTGACAATACAATCATAAATTGAAAGGACAATTGATATGGATCAGGTAAGAGTTTTCGAGATCAAAAAAAGCGTATATGAGAACAACGACAAGGAAGCGGAGAAGCTTCGCGGCAGACTCAAACAGAAAAAGACATTTCTAATGAACCTCATGTCCTCTCCCGGCAGCGGCAAGACCACGACTCTGCTCCGCACCATTGAAAATCTGAAGGACGAATTCCGCATTGGAGTTATGGAAGCCGATATTGATTCTGCCGTCGACGCGGAGACCATAGCCAAGACCGGAGTTAAGGCAATTCAGCTCCATACCGGCGGTATGTGCCACCTGGATGCCGGCATGACGGAGAGCGGTATAGACGCAATGGGTATTGCCGATGTTGATTTGGCCATACTGGAAAATGTCGGAAACCTTGTTTGCCCCGCGGAGTTTGACACCGGCGCCAGTGTAGACGTAATGCTTCTGTCCGTTCCCGAGGGTGATGATAAGCCCCTTAAGTACCCGCTTATGTTCTCAAAGGTAAAGGCTCTGATAATCAACAAGATCGACGTCAAGCCCTACTTCGACTTCGACAGCGACGCCGTCAGAGAGCGCGTACACAAGCTGAATCCGGACTGCGTGGTCTTTGAAATCTCCGCTAAGACCGGAGAAGGCGTTAAGGAGTGGACCGACTGGCTTGCCTCTCAGGTTCGCGACTGGAACAGATAAGCTAAGCTGAAAGCTCCGCCACATTTTACTGAATAGATGTGGCGGAGTTTCAGTTGACAAATTATTTTGCTCAATGTATAATCCCTATTGCGCATACCTCGCTACTGTGGCTCAATGGCAGAGCATCTCACTCGTAATGAGAAGGTTGTCAGTTCGATTCTGACCAGTAGCTCCAAAAGCCCCGGCGGTAAAAACGCCGGGGCTTATGTTTGCATATTTATTTCCCGGCTACAAATACTTGTTCATGAGGTGATTTATATGCAGAACTACGCCAACGGTCCCGAAATTCCAATGGGCTTGGGAATGGCACTTGCTCAAAACAGGGAAGCGATGAACCATTACGCCGGCCTGTCTAAGGCGGAGCAGGAGGCTATTATCAAACACACACAAGAGATACGTTCAAAACAGGAAATGGAAGCATATGTTCAGTCGCTTGTCCAATGACAAATTACAGGGCTTGCAGGCGGCAGGCCCTTGCTGTTTTTTTAGGCAATTTAATCTTGTTATTTTTTTAGCAGTATAGTAAAATCAAATAATATGAAAAATACGAAAAAGTTACTCAGAAGAAACATAAACAGTAACTCAAGAAGGTTTGGAGCGCAAGAAATGAAACTTCCACAGATTGATCTGGGAATTCTTAACACAAAAAGGTATCTACTGCTTATCAACTGGATGCTTCTTATCATACACAGCGTTCTTTTGGTGAGTCTCTACTACTGCAGAGCATATTCAATGTCGTATGTTAACATTTTCAGCGTCATACTCTATGCACTTTCATTTATACTCATACATGAGGAGAAGTATCGCACATATATAATTATAGCATACCTTGAGGTCTGGACACACCTTATCTTCGCGGTCATATTTCTGGGTTGGGATATGGGCTTCCAGATGTATTGCTTTCTGCTTGTACCGCTTATTTTTTTTGCGTTCTATATTGGAGTCGTCGGTGATCGTTCCCTGCTGACGCCAATTGTTGCGAGCCTTATAGATATCTTGACTTTTCTGTTTGCAAGGTTCTACACTCTTAGGCACGACCCCATATACATGAATATGTTCACTGAAGGCCAGTTGCTGTTTTTTTACTTGTTCAATCTTTTCATTGTGTTCAGCGGACTTATTTTGAATATGGCTTTTTTTGCGGGACATGCCGTAAGTTCGGAGAGAGAGCTTCATGACCTTGCCGAGTATGACGAACTGACAGGACTTTACAACCGCCGCTTTATCCGCAGGGTTCTGGATGAGGTGTACATAGACTTTGTCAAAAACGGAAAGCTCTTTGCTGTTTCAATCACAGATATTGACGACTTTAAAATTGTAAACGACACATTCGGCCATGATGCGGGCGATTATGTACTTCAGATCATCGGCAATTGCTTTAAGCAAATGACTCCTGATAACGCCTGCATAGGGCGTTGGGGCGGAGAAGAATTCATTGTAGTTTTCCATGGCGACGACTGTGGGTACGAAAAATGCTGTGCAAATATCGATAAAATACGCCGTAAAATTGAGACATACCCGATTGTTTACGAGGGAAATGAGATCAGCCTCACAATTACTGCCGGAATTGCCATGTATGAGGAGGGAATGTCTATTACCGACATTGTCAGAGAGGCTGACGCGAGACTCTATCAGGGTAAGGCTGACGGCAAAAACATTACAATATGTCAATAAATGATAAAATATGCAAAAGGCGCTCTGTAAAGTGAGCGTCTTTTACATATTTATGGGCGAATGCCCGCCAATTGACGGGCACTCTGGAGTGATCGATTTTATAGAGAAGGCACAGTAAAATAATTTTATTTGGTGAAGAGAGCCTTAAATCCGCTCATAAAGTTGCCCCCGTAAGTGAAGACGTTCTCCATATAGTTTACGGGATCAGGATTATCGGGATAGTTGTCTGCATTCTGATCGTAATCATCTCCCGTATCCTCAACCAGGTCTTCAAGCTGATCGGCAAAGTTCTCCGCGGCAGCTTCGATCTTGTCCTCGGGATCCGGGTTGCTCCAGAAGGATGCGGCAAACGCACCGCATGTGCAGGAAAGTACGACTACTAGGGCAAGGGTGAAAACGCCGGCTTTCTTGAAGAAGTTTTTCATAGATTCATTCTCCTTAAAATTGATTTGGGATTTGTTCCCATCATTACATTAACGCCTATGGCTTGGAAAATATTGCATTGGAAACAAATAATTTCAAAAACGGTGAAATATTGAAACTTTTATAGGCACCAATTTAAGAAAGCGTAACCTCATATTCAGCTTGGCATTGTTTTTTGTTTAAGTCCAAATACACAGCAGGGGGGCTGTCGGTGTGATTTTAAAAAGCTTTTATTCAACCAACCCATATGTTTCATCGACATTCTGGACAAAAATGATACCATTTCCCGGTTTGTCAATTTGAAAATTATTTTTAATTGACGCAACGATTTTACCGGTCTGTTCGCTTTTTGTGATCATGAGCACTATTTCCTTTTCCGGCTCGATCTCCATGGCAAACAGTTTTCCGGTCTCGTGGATGCCGGAGCCTCTTGCATTTATGATCGTTGCGCCTTTTGCCCCCGCCTTTGCAGCAGCTTCGACAACAGCTTCGCCCTTGCCCTTATCCACAATAATAATTAGAGATTGATACATTGTGTTTTCCATCCCTCCAAACTCATCGGTGATATTAAAATTACACGTTCTTGAGCCGAAGATTCCGGCTATGGGTACGCTGTAAGCAATACCGTGATCCGGTCTGTACAGCTTATACTCTTTGTTCAGCTTCTTGAGGAAATTTGAGCCTTCCGACTTTTTTGCCATCATAAGCACAATTTCTTTGCGAACCTCAGATAGGGCAAGCATTTTCAACACCCGATTGCTTACGGTGCCTTTTCCAAAAAAGATTGCACCCCCGGATATCCCGCTCCTCTTTGCAAGCTGCAGGACTCTGCTTCCTGTCCCGCAATTTGTAATTACATATATCAAATCGAATCCAGCAGTTTCAGAATATTGCTCCATTGTCTTCAATACCTTTCTTTTTTGTCTGAATCTTATAGATTAAACCTAATAGCTGGAGTGTGATAAGAGGCGTTAGGGCAACCAAAGCGATTATGCCGAAGCCGTCTATGAGAACGTCGGCCCCCTCGATCGCATTCGCTGCGCCATGTGCGAAGGCCAGTATAAATGTCGCGGTCATAGGCCCTGACGCTACGCCTCCGGAGTCAAAAGCGATACCCACAAACAGACTTGGGACAATATATGACAGAATGATTGAAATTGCATATCCGGGCAGCAGAATGTGCCACAATTCAAGCCCCGGGACTATTATTCTGAGCATTGACAGCGCCACAGAAAACCCGATCCCTATGGAGAGAGCTGCTAGAACAGTTCTTTTTTTCACATATCCGCTTGTAACATCCTCGATCTGATTTGTTAAGGCATGGACCGCAGGCTCTGCCAATACGGTCACCAAACCGAGGGCAAATCCTGTTCCGACAAGAACTGTGCTGCTTCCCGAAAGAGCGATATCGTTTCCCATAATGCTGCCTACCCGCATAAATCCGGCATTTGCTCCGGTAATAAACAGAACTAATCCCGCGAAAGAATATATAAAACCGATCAAAATATGATCTAATCTCTCTTTTGATAACTTGAAAGAGAACTTTTGCAGGATTAGGAATATAAGCAGAATAGGGAACAATGCACAAAAGATTTCAAGTGCCGCTGTCGGCAATGCCGACAGAAAAGGGGCGATAAGGCCGGGCAAATCAGAGGCAGCGGTCTCCAGGCTTCCTGAGACGCCCTTTATATTGGATATGACGCCCATTATCAGTACCGAAAGAATTGCACCTGAGGACGTTATTCCG
>Ga0209509_1002110_pt1 | contig 13731 bp, 10 predicted proteins | sample BioC13SIPDNA_FD_185743 | JGI IMG/M metagenome (GOLD analysis project Ga0209509, IMG submission 185743) | Anaerobic biogas reactor microbial communites from Washington, USA - Biogas_R1_A C13 SIP DNA (SPAdes) (version 2) | ecosystem: Engineered > Bioreactor > Anaerobic > Unclassified | place...
CGGGCGGCCCTCGCCGAATCATGGACCATCGGGGACGACAACCTCACCTGGACCTTCAGCCTGAAAAAGGGTGTCACGTTCCACGACGGCAGCGACTTCACCGCCGAGGACGTGGCCTACACCGTCGAGGTGTGCCGCACCTCCCTGCTGAAGAACTTCACTGCCTCCATCGACAGGGTTGAGGTCGTGGACCCCCACACGGTGAAGATCGTCACCAAGGCTCCCACGGCAATTCTTCTCGAGTCCCTCGCCGCGCTGCGCATTCTCCCGAAGGCCTACAGGACAAAGCTCGGCGAGACCGCCTTCAACCAGGCCCCCGTGGGCACCGGTCCCTACGTCTTCGTGGAGTGGGTCAAGGAAGACCATATCGCCATGAAGGCCAACGAGCAGTACTGGGGCGGCGCGCCGAAGATCAAAAAGGTCACCTTCCGTCCCATAAGCAACGCCGCCACCCGCACGGCAGCCCTGCTGACCGGCGAAGTGGACATCATCGAGGACGTTCCCGTCCGTGACGTGGACAAGCTGAAGAGCACGGAGGGCCTTTCCGTGGTGGACCGGCCCAGCGAGCGGCTGATCTATCTCCACGTGGACTCCCACCGTCCCCAGGGCCCCGGGATCATCGGGCTCGACAAGAACCCCCTCGCCGATCTCCGGGTGCGGAAAGCTCTGTCTCTGGCCATCAACCGCGATTCCATCGTGAAGATGATCATGAACGGCAACGCCTATGCCACGAACCAGATGGTCCTGAAGGGCCGGAGAGGGTACGTGGAGGACATGCCCGCACCGAAGTACGACCCCGAAGAGGCGAAGAAGCTCCTGGCCGAGGCGGGCTATCCCGATGGCTTCAAGGTGTACCTTGACGCCCCCAACGGACGATACCCCAACGACGGGCAGGTTGCCCAGGCGCTGGCGGGCCAGCTCACCAAGGCGGGAATCCAGATCGAGCTCCGCCTTCACCCCAAGACCACCTTCTTCGACTTCGTCCGTCCCGGAGACAAGTCCAGCCTTGTCATGACCGGATGGTCCGAGCCCATCGACGTGGGCGAGATGGGCAGCGTCCTCTTCTACACCAGGGGCAAGAATCCCGCCAAGGGAGGCTCCAACCGGGGGCACTACGCCAACCCCGAGTTTGACGCCCTTCTCGACGAGGCCGACGGCACGGCGGACCCCGAGAAGCGCAGGGTCATCCTCGAGAAGGCCGCCCGCATGATCGTGGATGACGGAGGCATCGTTCCCCTCTACTTCCAGCAGGACCTCTACGGAAAGAAGGACTTCGTGGCGTTCGAGCCCAGGTCGGACAAGTCCATCCTTGCCTACGACATGGACGTGAAATAAGCCGGACTTCCGAAGACGGACAGTTTCAGGCAGGCCGGGGCCCAGCGCCGCCGGCCTGCCTTTTTTCGAACGAAGGGGAGATTCCTTTCATGAAAGATCGCATCAAACAACGGGTTGAAGAAATACGGCAGGATCTGCTGCAGCTGAGCCACGACATCCACGGATGCCCCGAGACGGCCTTCGAGGAGCGCAGGGCGGCCCTGTGGCAGAAGGAGCTGCTCGAACGGAACGGCTTCACCGTGGAAATGCCCTTCTGCGCCATGGAAACCGCCTTCCGGGCGGTGAAGAAGGGACGGGACGGAGGGCCCGCCGTGGCCTTCCTCTCGGAGTACGACGCCCTGAAGGGCCTCGGGCACGCCTGCGGCCACAACATCATCGCCGCGTCCTCCGTGGGTGCCGGGATCGCCCTGGGATCCGTCCTGGGGGATATGGCCGGAGAAGTCCAGGTGATCGGAACTCCCGGCGAGGAGGAGGGAGGGGGAAAAATCTTCATGGTGGAGCGGGGATGCTTCGCCGGTGTGGATTTCGCCCTCATGGTGCACCCCAACACGAAGAATCTCATCGGCAGGGGCGGCCTTGCCGCCCAGAGCGTGAGAATCGAGTTCCTTGGAAGGGCGGCCCACTCCGCCGTCCCCGACAAGGGAGTGAACGCCCTCACATCCCTCATCGCCTTCTTCAACGGTATCGACACCCTCCGGCAGACCTGGCCCAACTCCGCCAAGATCAACGGCATCATCACCAGGGGCGGCACGGCCTCCAACGTCATCCCCGACCTCGCCGAGGCCTGCTTTACCGTCCGGGCGTCCACGAAGAAGGAGCTCCTCGCTATGTACCGGGACCTGAACCGGGTCGCCGAGGCTGCGGCCATGGTCACGGGGGCGTCCTTTCTCCTGGAGGAGGAGCCCGTGTATGCCGAGCGGTATCCCAACAGCGCCATGGGCGAGGCTTTCAAGAGAAACATGGAGTCCCTCGGTGAGACCATGGAATATCCCGACCCCCGGGAGCGGTTCGGGTCGTCGGACGTGGGGAACGTTTCCCTGGAGCTTCCCACCATCCACGAGTACCTCGCCATAACGGACGCTTCCGTGGCCGGGCACACGGCGGAATTCCGGGAGGCCGCCGTCTCCCCCAGGGGCGACGAGGTTGTGCTTCTCGCCGCCGGGGGCCTTGCCCTCACCGGCTGGGATCTCCTCTCCGACGGGAACCTTCGGGAAGCGGCCCGGGAGGAATACCTGCGGAAGGCTTTGCCCTTCAGGGAGTGACGGGCATCGGAGAGCGGGGGGGAATGCCGGCGGTATCCGCTGGCCCCGGCTTTTCAACAGGGGGTTCCTTTGATATACTGTCCGCTGAAAAATTACGGCTCACCGGATCTCCCGATGATGTCCGCAAATTTAAGGGAGGTTCAAACAGAAATGGAAAACACGGTACGGATTGCCATTCTCGGGGCCGGGAACATCGGTACGAGCATCGCCAGGGGCCTGGCCCAGGCCGGGAATTTCACCCCGGGAATGATCACCCTCACCCGGAGGCGGACCCACCTCCTGGAGGAGTACAAGGCCATGGGCTTCGAGGTGACCAGCGACAACCCGGCGGCGGTGAAAGGAGCGGACGTGGTGATCGTGGCCGTGGAACCCCAAAGGGTGGACACTCTCCTCCAGGAAATTGCCCCGGCGCTGGATTTTGACCGCCATATCCTCATCTCCGTGGTCACGGGGCTTGCCATCAAAAGAATCGAGGAGGTCATCGGGAAACCCCTGCGCATCGCCAGGGCCATGCCCAACACGGCCATCGCCGTCCGGGAATCCATGACCTGCCTGGCCTCCAACGGCCCCGACGACCGGGCGCTTGAGATGGCCAGGCGGATCTTCAACGACGTGGGGAAGACCCTCCGGATCCGGGAAGAGGACATGATCGCCGCCACCGCTTTGGGCGCCTGCGGCATTGCCTTTTTCCTCCGGGCCATCCGCGCGGCCTCCCAGGGCGGGATCGAGATCGGCCTGTCGGCCAGGAACTCCCTGGCCATGGCTGTCCAGACGGCCAAGGGCGCCGCATGTCTCCTTTCCGTGAGCGGGAGCCACCCCGAAAATGAAATCGACAAGGTGACCACCCCCAAGGGCTGCACCATTTCCGGTCTCAACCGGATGGAGCACGAAGGCTTCAGCTCAGCCCTCATCCGGGGGATCACCGTGTCCGCCGAAAAAGCGGCGGGACTGTACTGCGAGAAAAAAGAAAGCTGAAGACAACGGGGGGGTCCCCCGGAAACCGGGTCAGTCGTCGCCGACGGGCCCGGAAACGGACAGGTTCCGGAGTTCCTTCCTGAACAGGAAGAGGGTCAGCAGGAAGGAACCTGTGTCCGCGAGAGGAAAGGAGATCCAGACTCCCCTTGTGCCGAGGAAGCCGGGAAGGACCAGCACGAGGGGAATGAGCAGGAGCACCTGCCGGGACAGGGAGAGAAGGAAGGCTGGCCGCGCCTTTCCCAGAGCCTGGAACATGGCAGACCCCGTGATCTGGAAGCCGATGAGGAAGAAGGCCATGGAGATGAGGCTCATCGCCCGGATTCCTTCGGAGATGAGGGCCTGGTCGCCGGAGAACAGCCGGAAGATCTCCCGGGGAAAGACCTGCGCGGTGGTGAAGCCGATGAGGGCGAGGGCGGTGGATGCTGTCACCGCGAGGCGAATGACCCGGCGGGCCCTGTCAAGGTTTCCCGCTCCGTAGTTGTAGCCCAGGATGGGCTGGAAACCCTGGGCTATGCCCATGAGGGGCATGAAGAAAAAGGAAAGGGCCCTGTTGATGACCCCGTAGACGGCCACGTGAAGATCCCCGCCCCAGTGGACGAGGGCCCCGTTGATGAGGACGATGGAGAAGCTGCCCGCAGCCATGCGGACGAACTCCGACGACCCCACCGCCACGATTTCCCGAAGCAGCCCTGCCGACGGGACAAGGTACTCCCTGCCGAGAGAAAGGGCGCTTTTTCCCTTGTAAAAATAGCCGAAAATCCACAGGAACATCACCATCTGGGAGAGCACCGTGGCCACGGCGGCTCCCCGCATACCCCAGCCGAAGCCGAAAATGAACACGGGGTCGAGGATCATGTTCAGTATGGCGGAGATCAGCATCGAGGTCATGGCGATCCTGGCCCTGCCCTCCGCTCGGGCGGTATGGTTTCCCACCATGGCGAACATCTGGAGGGGGATGCCGAAAAGGATCACGGAAAGATAGGCTTCCGCGTGGGGGAGAATGGCCTCGGTGGCGCCGAAGAGCCGGAGGACCTTTTCGAGAAAGACCAGAACGAGGAGGGAAACGACGATGCCGATGCCGGAGGCGAAGGACACGGTGGTGCCGAAGGCCTTCCGTGCTCTCTTCAGGTCTCCTGCGCCGAGGCTGCGGGAAATAATGGACGCTCCTCCCGCGCCGGCCATGACGGCCAGGGCCCCTGCAAGCAGCTGCAGGGGGAAGCAGATGGCCACAGCCGCCAGCCCGGGGGAACCGACGCCCCGGCCGATGAAAATGGCATCCACCACGTTATAGGACGACATGACGATCATGCCGACGGCTGAAGGAAGGGAAAGCCTGAAAAGAAGCCTCCCGATGCTCTGGGTTCCGAGAAGATGACGGTCTGCGCTCACGTAAAAATGCCTCCGGACAAAAAGGGCGCGGCGATCCTCGCCGCACCCGGGATGATGGTTCTCTTGACGGCTGCCTAGATGAACTTCTTCTCCCTGCCGATGGCCCGGACCTCGAGCATCCCGGAATCGGAGAACAGCTCCACCGTCCGTCCCCAGGAGCCTCCCGTGTCCTCGGACAGGATGGGGATCCGGAGGGCCGAGAGAACGTTCCTGCATGCCTCCACGTTCCTGGCGCCGATCTTGAGGAGGGAGTCGGCGTTGCCTCCCAGGGAGAACATCTGGGCTCCGCCGGCGAGCTTGGCCTTGATGCGCCGCTCGTCGGCACCGTACCGGATCATCTGCTTCAGGAGGTCCGGAACGGCCGAATCGGCGAATTTTGCCCTGTTGAAGTCCGCCCCCCTGGCGAGCTCCGTGGAAGGGAGCATCACGTGGACCATGCCGCCGATGCGCCGTTTTTCGTCGTACAGGGTCACCCCCACGCAGGAACCCAGCCCGAGGGTGGAGATGGAATCGGGGTTCAGCACCACTCCTGATTCGGCGATGCCGACCCTAACGACCGCCATGGTGTGCCACTCCGAGGGCCTGGTAGATCCGTCCGAAAGAATCGGGGTCGGGAAGAAGGAAGAGATGGCTCGATTCTTCCTCCGAGAGGGGATTCCCGTCCAGGGAAAGACAGCCGTCGACGACGATGGCCGTGTCGCCGCTCCTGCCGATTTCGGAGAGGCTGAAGGCCAGGATGGCCCCCGCCATGTCCATGGCCAGGGACGGGACCGAGGGGGTGAGCTCGAAGCCGAGGAAGTCCGAGAGGGCCGTGATGTAGGAACCGATCATGATGTTCCCCACCTCGTGGATCACCGAAAGTCCCATATCCGTGAAACCCTCGCCGCCGGACGCTCCCGTCATGTGGCGGATGAGCGCCAGGGCGTCGGAGGTGCTCATGACGAAGAGCATGTTCCCAGAGATGCCTCCCTCGATGCGGGCAAAGACCGACAAAATCATCCGCTCCGCGCCGCCCGCGTAGTCCACGATCCCGTTGAACGGCATGGAGAGCACCCTGGAAATCCTCATGTCCGCCGTTCTTCCCAAAAGGGAGGAAAGGGACTCGGCGGCGTTTCCAGCGCCGATGTCGCTCACCTCTTTCAGGACGTCGAGGTGAAAACCGCTCACTTTTTCGGAGTTCATGGAAGGCGCCCTATTTCCTGAGGGGTCCGCCGAAGCTGTTGAGGGTCTCGGCGATGCGCTTGTCTTTGACTGAGATGTGGACGAGGATCCAGTTCACCAGCATGTCTCTCAGGGCCTCGGCATCCTCCCGGGTCACGCCGGCCCCGCAGGCGAGCTTGCCGTGGATGTCAAAAACCTCCTTGATGAACCAGCTGTGCTCGTCCCGGTGCTCTTTGAACTGGTCGTAGCAGTTGCGGATCATGATGAGCTCTTCGGCGCCGAAATGCTGGATAGCGTAGCCGATGAGGTAGTTGACCGTATCTTCCATCCTGTTCCTGTCGCCGCTTTCCACGGCTCTGGAAAAGGACGCGATGCGCTCCACGAGTTTTTTGTGCTGGTCGTCGATGATGCCGATGCCGATGGCCAGGTCGTCGCTCCACTGAACTGTCATTGTTTCACCCTCCTGCCGGGGGAAGTCCGCTCTCTGTCGAGTGCTCCGGTCAATTGTACCAGATGGGAAAGAGGGTGGGAAAGGGAATTCGCCCCTTCGAGGCTGTATAATGAACCATCCCCGCTGAAAGGACTGACTGGAATGAAGATATGGGTTCTCCATGGAGGTGAAGGCGCCGAAAGGGACGTCTCGCTCCGGAGCGGCGCCGCGGTGACCTCCGCACTCCTCGAAAGGGGATGGGACGCGGAGCCGGTGGACCTCCGGAGCAGGAAAGACGCATCGGCCTTCATCGAAAGAAAGGACGGTTTTGCCTTCATCGCCCTCCACGGGGGATGGGGAGAGGACGGGACGCTGCAGGCGGCCCTCGAAATGGCGGGAATTCCCTTTTCCGGCTCCCGGCACGCCTCCTGTGCCCTCGCCATGGACAAGACGGCGGGCAAGGCCCTCTTCCGGGAGAAGGGGATTCCCGTTCCGAAGGGAATCGAAGTGTCCCGCCGCGGTGCTGATGAGGAGTCTCTCTCCGGGGCCTGCCTGGAGGAACTCCTGGAGCGGTCGGGGAAGCTCGTGGTGAAGCCCTGCTGTTCTGGAAGCACCGTGGGGGTCTCCATCCTCGACGGTTCCGGCGGGCTCGGGGAAGCCCTGGAGGAGGCATTCCGCCACGACGGGAGGGTGCTGGTGGAGGAGTACATCCCCGGGCGGGAGATCACCGTGGCGGTCCATGAACGACACGGGATGCCCGTCTGTCTCCCGGTCATCGAGATCCGGCCGAAGGGCGGATTTTACGACTACAGTTCGAAATACACCCCCGGGGAGAGCGAATATCATGTTCCGGCGCTCCTGGAGGATTCCGTCAGGAAGGCCGTGGAGCAGGCCGCCCTCGGGGCATACGAGGCCCTGGGATGCAGGGCCTACGGCAGAGTGGACCTCCGTCTCGATGACGACGGCAGGCCCGTGGCGCTCGAGCTCAACACGGTGCCGGGGATGACCGCCACCAGCCTGGTGCCCAAGGCGGCAGAAGCGGCGGGAATCTCCTTCGGGGAGTTCCTCGGAATGGTGGTGGAAAGCTCCCTGTCCCGCTGACCCTCCTCAGTATTCGGTCACGTACTGGAAACGCCTGCGGAATTCGTCGGGAGAGAGCTTCGCGGCCACGGCCAGCTTCTCGAAGTCGATGCCTCCCTGGAAATCCCTCTTCTCCAGCCGGATCATGTACTCCCTGGCGATCCGGTACTGGATCGATTCCGTGTTCACCGTGCGGATGCGCGTCTTTTTCGTCACCGGGTCAATGATATCGTCGAAGGAGATGGGGACGATCCGGTTGTTCTGTATGGTGATGAGGGCGTTGGTCCCGCCGCTCCGGAGGAAGTCGAACGCCGCGTAGCCGAGGTTTCGGGTGTACTCGATGTCGAAGGCGTTGGGCGGGGCGCACCGGACCTCGTAGCCCACCTCCTTGTTGTTGACGGCCATCTTGATCCCGAGAGAATTGAGGTTTGCCAGCAGCTCCTTTTTCAGCACGTCGGAGAAGTTGATCTCCGCGTAGCGGATGTGCCCGTGGTCGTCGTATTCCAGGCAGTCGGCTGCCTCGAGGTCCTCGATCCGTATCTTCTCGATGAGACCCTCCGCCGTCACGGCCACGCCGTAGTTCCTTCCAGAGGCGAGCCGCTTGATGATGGAGCCGGTGATGATGTCCACCACCAGGGAGATGGGAATTTTCTCGTTCGAGGCAAATTCCTCCGGGATGATGGTGATGGTGGCTCCGGCGCTCTTGCCGATGCCGAGGGCGAGATGGCCCGCCACCCTGCCCATGGCCACCACGAGGAACCACCGGCCGGTGGTCTTGGCGTCCTCCATCAGGTTCGAGACGAGCTGGGCGCCAAGGGAGCGGGCGGTCTCGAAGCCGAAGGTGGGGATGCCCTCAGGGAGGGGAAGGTCGTTGTCGATGGTCTTGGGCACGTGGGCGAAGCTGATGGTGAGCCCCAGGCTGTTCTTCGCGTAGCCCGCGATGCGGGACGCGGCGTAGGCCGTGTCGTCTCCCCCGATGGTCACCAGGTGGGTGATTCCCAGCTCGATGAGGGTGTCCACCACCTTCCGAAGGTGTTCTTCGCTCTTCGTCGGGTTGAACCGGGAGGTCCTGAGGATGCTCCCGCCGTCGGAGTGGATCCGGCTCACCATGTCGATGCTGAGGGGGATGGTTTTCTTTTCTCCCTTCGCGAGGTTGGAGAAGCCGTCGTAAATTCCGAAGACCTCCCAGCCCGACTTCTTCGCCTCGATGGTCACCGAGCTGATCACACTGTTTATTCCGGGGGCGGGGCCGCCTCCGCAGACGATTGCGAGGGTATTTTGGACCGGAGTGGTCATGGTGCGCCTCCTGCATGGGATTTTGGAACAAATTCTAGCACACTATTCCGGTTATAATGAAATTGTCTTTCATGCCCCCGCCGGGAAAAGAAGGGGGCGGACGGAAGGGGAGCGACAATGATCTACCTGACCGGGGACACCCACGGAGTGTACGGAATGGACCGCTTCTCCCCGGACAATTTTCCTGCGGGGGAGGAGCTTTCGAGGGACGACCTGATGGTGATCCTGGGGGATTTCGGGCTTTTCTGGAGCGACCCTCCCTCCGAGGGGGAAAGGAAAGAGCTGGAGCGGCTGAGCTCACGGCCGTGGACCACCCTCTTCCTCGACGGCAACCACGAGAATTTCACCCTGCTGGACGCACTGCCGCAGGAAGAGCGATTCGGCGCCCCGGTGGGGGTGGCCGCTCCCAATGTCTTCCACCTCAGGCGGGGGTACGTCTACACCCTGGAAGGGAGGACGTGCTTCGTCTTCGGCGGCGCCAGGAGCCTGGACAGGCACGGGCGGACGGCGGGAAAGTCCTGGTGGAGGCGGGAGATCCCGTCGGAGGAGGAATTCCGCCGGGGGCTCGATTCCCTCGAGTCCGCCGGATGGACGGTGGACTGGATTCTGACCCATACCGCTCCGGAAGGAATCCTCCGGGACACCAGTCTAGCCAAGTATCTCGCCGGGGATCCCGTTTCCCTGTATCTCGAGGAGATCCGCAAAGAGACGGACTATGGGCGCTGGTTCTGCGGCCATCTCCACAGGAACGCCTATTTTCCGGGGGAACGGGTGCATGTGCTCCGGGAGAACATCCTCGACGGCGGGACGGGGGACATCGTCTCGGTGGAGCGGAACCTCCCCCCGCTGAAGGAGCGGCTGAGAACCTTCCGGAGCAGGCTGCCCCAGCAGGGGGACTGAGGGAGAGGGTTTTGGGCATATTGTTTTTCCCCCGTCCACCTAAAAAAATACGCATGTTTTATAATAAGGAGAATGATTCCTAATACCCGTTCTTACTTTCCCGATGGAAATTCCTTGAGCGAAAAAACTGTCGCTCCCGGGAAAAGGGAGGTTGTAGATGTGAATTCGGAAAGGCAACGTTCCGAATGAAACGGTGTTGTTCCCTAGGCGGCTTTGTCCGGCTGCCTGTACTCTGGATAATCCTCGCCGCCGCGGTGGTTGCCGCTGGGGCTATTGTGAGCTTCTGGAGAATGGGGGAGGCTGACCTCTTCATGAGGGAAGAACTGAGCCGCCAGACCCGTCTTCTGGCGGAGACGATCCCTCCGGACCAGATCAGGGCCCTTTCGGGGACTGAGGACGATCTTTCCCGTCCCGAGTACCTGCGCTTCAAAAAGCAATTCCGCTCCGCCCTCCAGGCTTTTCCCGGAAGCAAGTTCCTTACCCTTGTCGGACGCCGTGAGGACGGGACCGTATTCTTTTACGCCGACTCGGAACTGCCCGGTTCCGAGGACGAGTCTCCTCCGGGCGACGTGTACGAGGAAATGGATCCGGGATTCCTGCCGGCCTTTGAAGAACAGCGCCCGGTTACCGTGGGGCCCATCACCGACCGGTGGGGGACATGGGTCTCCACCTGGCATCCCATACCAGACCCGAAAACCGGCAGGGTTTTTGCCGCCCTGGCCCTGGACATCAGCGGAGACAACTGGAAAAAGTATGTCCGTTCCGCTGCTGTCCTGCCCTTCGGCACGGGGCTTGCCCTCGCGGCGGTCCTTCTCGGGGGCTGCCTTGCCCTCAGGCTCCGGTCCGGCCTCCAGGGGGACGAACGGTGGCGTCTCAGGCACATTGAAGCGGTTTGTGCCCTGACCGCAGGGCTGATACTGACCTTTTCCGTTTCCCGGTTGGTCCACGAGAGGGAAAACCTGGACCGGAGGTACTCCTTCTCCGTAATCTCCGATGCCCGTTCCGCCGAGCTGAACAATCTTTTCGGCAGCCTCCGCGGCGTTGCCCTCGAGAGCCTTGGGCGGTACATGGAGTCCTCCGGGGAGGTTTCCGGGGAGGAGTTCAGCGAGTTCGTGCGGCACATTGTCTCCCTCCCCGAAGTGGAATCGGCGGCCTGGATCCCCGCGGGGGAGAACCCGGTCAGCTATTCCGTCAGGTACCGCTATCCTTCGGCTCCCGGGAATGATTCAGGATCCTACGAGGTGAACGCCGAGGCCATGGCCCTGGCTGCAGCCACGGGTCTCCCCGCGGCGGGGAGCATCCGTTCCATTTCAGACCTGAACGGTATCAGGCATTGCCTGTGCGTTTTCCGCCCGGTCTACCGGCAGGAGGAAGGGCTTCCCCGGCTCCGGGGATTCGTCGCCCTTTCCCTCGGGCTCGACACCATCGTGAACAAGGCCCAGAGGGGAGGGGAAGGAGATGTTGTTATGAGACTCTGGGAACTCGGCCATGACGGCCCCCGCCTTGCGGCGGGCCCTGATTCACCGGATCTTCCTGGTCGTTTTTCGGGATCCTCCGTTTCCCCCGGACAGCCCCTCAACGGCGTCCGCCCCATCTTCGCCTTCGGGAAGACATTTTGCGCCGAGCTGCATCCCGGGCCCCTGTTCCGGGTTCATCACCCCGTCCGGGCTGGATGGATGGCCTTTGCTGCCGGCTTTTTCATCACCATCGCGGTGACGGTGCTCCTGGGCAATGCCGTTCACGGGAGAGAGGTCCTGGAACGGGTAGTTGCCGGAAGAACGGCGGAGCTGCGGGAGAGCGAGGCCAGGTTCCGTTCCCTGGTGGAGAATGTCCCCTTTCCCGTGTCGGTGATTTCGCCTGAGGGAAGGGTGCTCTTCACCAACTCCCGGGGGGAGGAGTTTTTCGGCATACAGTCTGCCCGGACGACGGGGAAGCATCTTCTGACTGAACTGCACATCCTGGTCAACCCCGGGGCCTTTCCCGGCTTTGTGGACCAGGTGTTCGCCTCGGGATCCCTTCACGGCAGGGAAGTCCCCTTCCGAAGCCCGGAGGGGGATGTCCGGTGGGCCTTTGTCTCTGCCAGCCGCATTGTGTTCGACGGCCGGGAGTCCATCATCGTCGCGCTCCAGGACATTACCGAACGGAAGGCCATGATTGACAGGCTCCAGCTCGCGGACCAGTTCTTCCGGACCACCACCGAGGGCATCGTGGTGACAGACGCCGACGGCTTCATCGAGGACGGGAACCCCGCTCTCGAGGAGCTTACGGGCTATTCCCTGGAAGAGATCCGGGGCAGGAGACCGGGCATGTTCTCCGCCCAGAGGATCCATTCGGAAACGTCGGAGCGCTTCTGGGATTCATTGCGGCGGAACGGGGTCTGGCAGGGAGAGGTGTGGAACCGCCGGAAGGACGGCGAGGCCTACCCCGTGTGGCTGACCGTGACGGCGGTGAGGGATTCCGAAGGAAAGACCACCCATTACGCGGGGGTGCTGACCCATATCGGTGACATCAAGACGGAGCAGCAGCGGCTGAGCCACATGGCCTACCACGATTCCCTCACCGGGCTGCCGAACCGGTATCTGCTCCTGGACCGCCTGGAGATGGTGATCGCAAGGGCCAGGAGAGAGGAAACCTTTGCGGCGGCCGTCTTCATCGACCTGGACGAGTTCAAGGAAGTGAACGACACCTATGGCCATGAAACGGGGGATCTTCTTCTCGTCTCCGTGGCCCGTCGGCTGACGGAAGCCGTCCGTGACCAGGATACCGTCGCCCGTCTCGGAGGGGACGAGTTCGTGCTGGTGCTCGACGGATTTGTCTCCCGGGACGAAGTGGAGTCTTTTCTGGAGAGGCTGAAAAACGCCTTTTCGGAACCCTTTTCCGCCGGGGGGAGGCTCCTGGCTGTCCGGGCCAGCATGGGCGTCGCCCTCTTCCCCGACGACGGCTCCACGGCACCGGAACTCCTCGCCCGGGCGGACGACGAAATGTACGTCAGGAAAGGGAAAAGGGGGGGGCGGCGCTTCTTCTGAGAAGGGGCTGCTCCTGTAAAAAACAGGACGGCCGGAGGCTGAAGCCTCCGGCCGTCCTACAGTGCGTTATTCTCACTCCCAGGGGGACTCTCCCCTGGCGAAGATGGCGAGACAGGCATCCACAACAGTCTCGTCGAATCCCTTCCCGCGGAACCTGGTGATTTCCCCCAGCCCCTGCTCAAGGCCGAGGCTCGGCCTGTAGGGGCGGTGGGATGACATGGCCTCCACCACGTCGGCCACGGCGAGAATCCTTGATTCCAGGAGGATGTCGTCCCCGGAGATTCCGGAGGGATACCCTGAGCCGTCCATCCGCTCATGATGCTGGAGGACAGCCTGGGCAACGGGCCAGGGGAAGTCCACGTTCTTCAGGATTTGATACCCTGCGTTGCAGTGGTCCTGGATGAGGCTGTACTCCTTGTCCTTCAGCCGGGAGGGTTTGCTCAGGATCTCCGCCGGGACGTCGATTTTTCCGAGGTCATGGAGTACCGCCGCCACGCCCACCCCCCTGACCTGCTCCTCCGGCAGCTCCATTTCCCGGGCGATGGCTATGGCGAGCCGGGCGACCCGCTCCTGGTGGCCGGCGGTGTAGGGGTCCCTGGTCTCGACGACCTTGGCCATGGAGACCACGATGCCGTCCACGGTATCCCTGAGCTTGACGTTCGTCTCCGTGAGGAGCTGTTCGGCGTGTTCCCTGGCCGACTCGGCCATTTTCCGCTCGGTGATGTCCACCCAGTTTGCGATGGAGTACTTCGGTCCGTTCTCTCCGAGGATGGTGGTCATGCTCACTTCGACCCAGAGAGGATCGCCGTTCTTTTTCCTGAAGAGATGCTCTCGTTTGGAGGTGCCGCTGGCGGTGACTTGTTTGTAGTACTCCGAC
>Ga0209509_1002111_pt1 | contig 13728 bp, 14 predicted proteins | sample BioC13SIPDNA_FD_185743 | JGI IMG/M metagenome (GOLD analysis project Ga0209509, IMG submission 185743) | Anaerobic biogas reactor microbial communites from Washington, USA - Biogas_R1_A C13 SIP DNA (SPAdes) (version 2) | ecosystem: Engineered > Bioreactor > Anaerobic > Unclassified | place...
CGTTGATGTGCAGGCCGTCCTTGTTCCAACACTCATAGGACACCCCGGGGCCGATGACCTCCGAGAGCCCGTAGATATCGCTCGCCGACATCCCCGTGCGCCGCTCCAGCTCCTCGCGCGTCTGGTTGGTCCACGGCTCCGATCCGAGCAGGCCCACGCGCAGGTGCAGGTCTTTGAAGTCGTACCCGGACTGCAGGGCCACGTCGGTGAGATGCATCACGTACGAGGGAGTACCGACCAACACGGTCGTTTTGAAGTCGCGCATGATCTGGAGCTGGCGCTGGGTGTTGCCGGTGGAGGCCGGGATGACCGTGACGCCCACTCTCTCCAGGCCGGCGTGCATCCCGAAGGCGCCGGTGGTGAGGCCGTACTCAAAGGCGATCTGAGCCACATCGTGAGAGCGGGCGCCGCCCGCCACCGCCACCCGGGCGCACAACTCCGACCACGTGCTGAGGTCGCCGCGGCTGTAGCCCATCACTGTGGGGTTGGACATGGTGCCCGACGATGCATGTATGCGGATGACCTTCTCCAGCGGCAGTGCGAACAGCTCGTAAGGGTAGGCCGCCTTGTAGTCGGACCTCACCGTGAAGGGCAACTTGACCACGTCCTCAAGCGAGCGGACATCGCCCGGTTTGAGCTTCATGGCGGTCCAACGCTCGCGGTGGAAGGGGACGTTCTCGTACACCCAACGCAGCGTCATCTGGAGCCGCTTAAACTGCAACTCCCGCAGCTCTTCCCTGCTCATGGTCTCGTATTCGGGGTTCCAGATCTCGTTCATGTCTTCTCCATCCCGCGCCGGTATCCGGCGCTCCGCCGGCCGAAGTAGATGGCCCTCACTTCCGGGTTGTCGAGCAGAGCTTCTGCGGTGTCCTCCAGGACGATCCGTCCCCGCTCCATCACTAGACCGCGGTGAGCCAGGCTGAGTGCGATACGGGCGTCTTGCTCCACCAGCACCATGGTCAGCCCCTCCTCGTTGAGCCTGCGCAGGCTGGTGAAGATGTCGCGAACCACCAGGGGCGCCAGACCCATCGATGGCTCGTCCAGCAGTAGCAGGCGAGGTTCGGCCATGAGCGCCCGCCCCACCGCCAGCATCTGCTGCTCTCCACCGGACAGAGTGCCGGCCTGCTGGCCGAGACGTTCTGCCAGCCTGGGGAACAAGGCGAACACCCGGGCCAGACGCTCGGAGACCGCACTGCACCCCTTGCCGCGGCGCGAATAGGCGCCCAGCTCCAAGTTCTCCTCCACCGTCATGGGACCGAACAGCTGGCGGCCCTCGGGTATCTGCACCAACCGCCGGGACACGATCCCCTCGACTCCCATGGTGTCGATGCGCCGTCCTTCGAAGCTGACGGAGCCGCCTGAGATCCGTACCACCCCGGAGATGACCTTCAGCAAGGTGCTCTTGCCCGCACCGTTCGCACCGATGATGGTGACGATCTCCCCTTCGCCCACGGTAAGATCGATGCCGTGCAGGACCTCTATCCTGCCGTAGCCGGCCCGGATGTCGTGCAGCTCGAGCATCAACCGTCCCTTGCGTCCGTCTTTCCCTCGCGCCTCGTACTACTCCACCAATACCCAGGTGCCACCCTCGACTCTCACGATGATCATGTCTGCGGCGGTGAGACCGTCGTGATCGGTCTCCGAGTAGTTGTAGATGCCGTCCGGACCCGGGAATCCCTGCGTGGAGTTCAGAGCCGCTTGTATGGCGCCGGGCTCCGTACTGCCGGCCTTCTCGATGGCGGTCTGCAGGAGGGTGATGGCCTCAAAGGCGTATCCGGCGAAGGTGTTCGGCTGTTCGTTATGCGCAGCCTTGAACGCAGCGATGAACTTGTCGGTGACCTCTTTCTGGGCCGGATCGGTGATCGAGTCGGGCACCAACAGCCTGCCGGCGGGGAACACCACGCCCTCCCCGGCCTCGCCTGCCAACTCGATGAAAGTCCGGTTGGCGATGCCGTGGCTGCCCACGTACGGGATATCCATGCCCAGTTGCTTCATGTTCTTGGCCGCCAGGGCCGGTCCTGGATTGGTCCCCCACACTATGAGGGCCTCCGGATCCTCACCCCGGATCTTGGTCAACTGCGCCGTCAGATCGGCGTCGTCGGTCTTGTATGACTCCTTGGCCACGATCTCCAAGCCGTAGTCGGCGGCGGTCTTCTCTATCTCCGCGGCGCCTGAAGAGCCGAAGGCGTTCTCGTCGTGAAGGACGGCAATCTTCGTCACGCCGAGTGACTCGGACACGTAGATGAGCGCCCGGCCGGCTGCCATGGCGTCCTTATGCGGCGTCCGCCAGATCCACTCCGTCGGCGCCACGTCGGTGATGTCGTTGGCGGCGGCCATGGCCACCTGGGGTAGGCCCTTCTGCGCCGTGATGGCCTTCACCGCCAGCGTAGGAGCCGATCCGGTAGCGGCGATAATGGCCACCACCTTCTCCTGATCGATCAATCGGTTGGCCGCCGTGACGGCCTCCTTCGGATCGCTCTTGTCATCTTCGATCACCAGATCGAGCGGTCTCCCCAAGATCCCGCCTTCGTCGTTGATCTGGGTCTCCATCATCTCCAGCACCTTACGCTCCTGCTCGCCCAGGGCCGAGTTGGGCCCCGTCGCCGACACGATGGCACCGATGACCACCGGGTCGCCGCTCGGCCCCGAGGGCCCCGTGGACTCCGTGCCTCCTGCAGCCGTCGTCGTGGTCGTCTCCCCACCGCAGCCGGCGGCCAGAGCCGGCATGGCGACCACCAAGAGCAGAATCATCAAGATACTGAGATCCCGGCCCCACAGAATCACCCGACTCCCACCTGCTCGACGCTCCCCTCTATCTGTGCCACGTCCCTTGTTCATCACCCCAACTCCTCTCCCAGATACGCCTTGATCACTTCTTCGTTGTCTTGGATCATCAGCGGCGGGCCTTCGGCGATCTTCCGCCCGTAGTCGAGCACCACCACCTCATCCGATATGTCCATGACGAAGGCCATGTCGTGTTCCACCAACAGCACGGTCACACCCTCGTCCCTGATTCTCCTTACGGTGTCCGCCAGCCGCTCGGTCTCCTCGTCGTTCAGTCCGGCCGCGGGTTCATCCAGCAGCAACAACCGGGGCTCCGAAGCCAGCGCCCGTGCGATCTCGAGCAGATGGCGCTCCCCCATGGGCAGATTCTCCGCGGCCTCCCCGGCCCTATGGCCCAACCCCACCCGGCGCAGAGCCTCGTGCGCACTCTTCATGGTCTCACGCTCCTCCCGCCTGTGCAGCGGCAGAGTGAGCACCGCCGAGAGGATACCCGCCTTAGTCCGGGCGTAGCGGCCGGCCGCCACGTTCTCGACAACGGTCATGTCGTCGAAGACCAGACTGTGCTGGAACGTCCTGCCCAGGCCCATCCGGCAGATACGGTGGGGCGCATGTCCGGTGACGTCGACGTCCGAGAACAGCACCCGCCCCTCCGTGGGCCGGTAAGAGCCCGACGCCAGGTTGAAGAGGGTGGTCTTGCCCGCTCCGTTGGGGCCGATGAGCGCCTTGATCTGCCCCTGGTGCACCGCGAAGGTGACCTCCCGAAGGGCGTCCAGCCCGCCAAACCGTTTGGATACGCCTTCTATGTTGAGTAGAGCCATCGGCGCGCTACTCCTCCGCTCCCGGTGGGGCTGCGCCACCCGGTGGTGCGGAACTGCCCGGCGGCCTCGAGCCGCCCGGCGGCGTCGCACCGCCGCCGGTGGTGTGACGGGTCATCCAGGACTTCAAACTCTGCCAGAGACCCTGGGTGCGCCCCTGCCACACGACCATGATGAAGATCAGCAGCACCCCGAACACCAGGTTGGTGATGTCGTCGTTGAGCCGCTTGAGCAGCTCCGGCAAAACCACGATGGCCACCGTCCCCCACAGGGCCCCCCAGATGGTCCCCAGGCCTCCTATGATCACCCCGGTAATGAGGATGATGGAGAAGGTGATGGTGTAGCTCTCCGGGCTGATGTAGTGCACGTAGAAGGCATCGAAGCTGCCGGCGATGCTGGCGAACACCGCCGCCAACATGAAGACCTGGACCTTACGGTAAGAAGTGTCTACGCCCAAGGACTGCGCCGCCGGCTCCGACCGGTGTAGAGCCCGCAGCGAACGTCCCACCCGGGAACGGGTGAGGTTGAGACAGAAACGCAGCATCAGCAGCGCCACTCCCCAGACCACCAGGTGGTACGCCTTGGGACCACCCAGGTCAAGGCCGCCTACGGAGAGAGACGGGATGCCGCTGATGCCGTCGGTGCCGTTGGTGAGGCTCTTGAGTTGCACCAGCAGTATGTAGATGATCTCGTTCACGCCCAGCGTGGCCATGGCCAGGTAGTAACCCTTGAGGCGCAGGGTGGGCATGCCCACCAAACCGGCGATGGCGGCCGCCAGAACCGCCGCGAGGATCATGGCCAGCCAGGGATTCAGCCCCAACTTCGTGGTGAGGATGGCGGCGCCGTATGCGCCGATCCCCACGAAGGCCGCCTGTCCCAAGGAGATCTGCCCTGCCTGCCCCAAGAGTAGGCTCAGCCCGAGAGCCATCATGAAACGCGTTCCCATGAAGGCCAGGATCGACAGATAGTAGGAGTCGCTCAGATAGGCGGGAATGGTCATCACCACCACGGCGAATACCAGGAAGCCGGCGTGCCGGCGGAGGAAGTCGAGAGTCGGGTTCACGGCCGTCACTGCCTGCTCACCACCTTGGCCCCCAGCAACCCTGCGGGCCGCAGAAAGAGCACCAGGAGGAGGATCACGAACGCGATGGCGTCCTTGTACCCGGCGGATACCACTCCCACCCCCAAGGCTTCCACGATCCCCAGGATGAAACCGCCCAAGACCGCCCCCAATGGGTTGCCCAGCCCCCCCAGGGTGGCCGCTGCAAAGCCTTTGAGCCCAAGTAACGAACCGGAGTGATAACCCATGAAGCTGATGGGGGTGATCATCACCCCGGCGGCGGCCGATATGGCCCCAGTGAGGGCGAAGCTGAACACCACCACCCGGCTGTAGGAGATACCCTGCAAACGAGCCGCTGTGGGATCGACCGCGCAGGCGCGCACCGCCTTGCCGAAAAGGCTCTTCCGGTAGAAGACCTGCAGCAGTATCACTATGACGATGGTGGAACCGACCACCCACAATGTCTGCGGCACTATGGTCGCACCGGCCACGTGGATGGGCTCCTCACCCGTGAACGGGGGTAATCCGACCGCATCTCGACCCCAGATGAGCATCGCCGCCGTCTCGAACACGAACGAGGCTCCCACTGTGGCGATGATCTGGGCGAGGACCCCCTTGCGGAGCAGGGGCCGGATGGCGATCCGCTCGAAGCCGATAGTGACCACCACCACGATAGCCACAGCGCCGAGGAAGCAACCCCACAAGGGTACTCCCAGCCCGTACAGGCCCACGGCGCTCATGCCTCCCAGCATCACCAGCTGGCCCTGGGAGAAATTGATGATCTGCGTGGCGTTGAATACCAGCGTGAAGCCGAGAGCGGTCAGCGCATACACGCTGCCGCTGGTTATCCCGCTGAACAGGTATTGAAGGAACTGATCGAAAGTCACGACCGCGCAGCCGCCCGCTTACCCTGTCAGCTGAGGTCTCCGGGGCCAAGCACCCGAAAACCCTTTTCGATGAGCATGGCCTCCAACCGTTCCATCTGCTCGGTCCGGAGGATGAGTGAGTCCTGAGCGCCCAAGTAGATGTATTCGATATCCAGGCCGGAGTCGGACACCATGCGAATGACGGTGGCCAGGATGCCCGGTTCGTTGGGCAGGAGCGCACACACCACGGGATTCTCGACCACGGCGTACCCGGCAGCCTGCAACAGGTCCTTAGCCCGTTCCACCTGGTCCACCACCAACCTCAGGATGCCGTAGTCGATGGTATCGGCGATAGTGAACGAGAGGACGTTCACCCGGCCATCGGCCAGAGTGGCGAGAGTGTCGGCCAGATGGCCGGGCTTGTTCTCCACGAATACCGACAACTGTGTGATGCTCATCGGCCCCCCCCCACACGGTCCAAGGACCCTCGTTTCCGCAGAACTGCTACCAAGGCCAAGCGCTTGGCCGCTATTCTAGTACAGAGGCGGCCACTCAACAGCCCCGGTACGGCCCGCGGCCCCTCGGCAGCGGCCGGCCCCTTCGGAGCGGGCGGCCCCTTCGGAGCGGGCGGCCCCTTCGGAGCGGGCGGCCCCTCGACGGATGGCCCGTCAGTTCCCTTCGAGGCGCAGAGCCCCCTTCGTGTATACGTTGCCCGCGTTCCACAGCAACCACTCGTTGAAGCCCTGTTCCTCAGCAGCCTTGATCTGAGCCTTGACCTCTTCCACTCCGTAGTCGATGCCGTAGTCATCGTCTTTGAGCCAGGGCCGGCCCATCGCCCCTGTGCCCGCCAACCTCATGGCGGTCTCTTTCATGGCCGCCGTGACCAGTTCGTACGGCTTGGCGTCGGGATTGTCGAGCCCGTAGGACCCCGAGTAGTAGTGGGACGGATACACCATCGGACACACGATGTCCACGTTCGACGCCACCTTGTTGTACTTCTGCCCGATGGTCTCGGTATCGGGCGTGTCCATGATGACTATGCCGAACACGTCGGCCGACACCCACACGCCCAGCTTCTCCAGCCGCTCACGCGCGAAGGCCAGAAAGCCCGCGATGGCATCAGCCTTGCTGCAGTATTCACCGGGGTATACGGCCTCGGAGATGGGACCGTCCGTCGGGAAGCGGACGTAGTCGAACTGGATCTCCCGAAAACCATGCCGGGCAGCGTCCTCGCACACCTGCACGATGTACTCCCACACGTCGTGACTGTAGGGGTTCACATAATTGAGGCCGTTCCGATCCTCCCACTTGCCACCTTTGGTGCTCCGCACGGCCAGCTCCGGTTGCGCCAAAGCCAGCTGGCTGTCCTTAAAACACACCACCCGGGCGATGGGCACAATGTCGTGCTCGGCCAGCCGAGCGATCAGAGCGTCGATGTCCTTGATGCGCTTCTCGACAAGACCCAGTTCTTTCGCCAGAGCCACGTCCGCCTCATACGTCACGGTGCCCAGGTCGTCCTTGACGTCGATGACGAAGCCGTTGATCTCGGTGGTGTCGGCCAGGTCGAGCAGCCTGGCCATCATGTCGGTGCTGGCCGCGGCGTAACTGCTTACGTACACTCCCTTGACCGGAATATAGGACAGATCGCGGAACGTGAGCAGATCAACCAGCGGCTCCAACTGGTATTCCGCCTCCGCCGTGACCGCCATAGGTGTCTCAACAGACGCTTCGTCGGAGTTCCAGGGGAATCCCGCACCGCCCACAACCCAACTTCCAAGCGCCCACAGAAGGACGAAGCCGGCAGCGAACGCGCCCACACCCAGGATGGCGATGAAGGCCAGCTTCCATCCGGCCGCCTTCCGTCGCCGAGCCACCCGATAGTCCCGGGCATTCCTGCCCGGATTTCTGCTCACATTCCTCTGCGCCATGGTGGGCGATAGTCTACCAGAGGGTTCTGATACACTATGCGCGCTATGCGACGGGACAAGGTACTCCGGTTCGTCACGGTCGCCTTCGCGATCGGGGCCTTCATCGGCCTTATCAGCGGGCTCGCCTTCGGCGGGGCTCCCGGTCTTTCCACCCCCAACGCCGCCGCAGACACCACCGACATCACGGATGAAGCCTCCGACTCCACGGGCGGATCCGAAGAGTCCCTGGTGGCGTCGGGCCCCATGACCGCCGACAAGGCGCGCGCCATCGGCGCCAACGAGATGGGCCAGGTCCTGGTGCTCATGTACCACCACTTCGCCGACGAGGAGTCCGAGTGGACCCGGACCCCGGAGAACTTCCGCAGAGACATCGCCACCCTGAAGGCGGAGGGCTTCTACCCCGTGAACGTGCGCGACCTGGCGTCGGGCAATATCGATATCCCGGCGGGTAAGTCGCCGGTGGTGCTCACTTTCGACGACTCCAGCCCCGGACAGTACCGCATCCTCGAGGACGAGACGCTGGACCCCGATTGTGCGGTCGGGATCATGCGGGCGGCGGCAGATGAAGGGGATTGGACATCACGGGCGTCGTTCTACTGCCTGCTGGACGTGGTCCCCAAGGAGCGGGTGGTCTTCGGACAGGACGACCGGAAGCAGGAGAAGCTCCGCAACCTGGTCGACTGGGGATACGAGGTCGGCAGCCACACGGTGACCCACCTGAATCTGAGCGAGGCTTCGCAGGCGGAGGCGACCAAGCAGTTGGCCCAGTCGCAGCAGATCCTGGAGGACTACATCGGCGGCGGTTACGAGGTCACGAGCATCGCCATCCCCTTCGGGGAATACCCTGACTCCGACACCCTGCTCACCGGCGGCACGTACCAGGACGTTTCATATGCCTATACGGCGGCACTCTCCGTCAACGGGGTGCCGTGCCCGTCACCGTTCTCCACCAAGTTCAAGGCTCTCCACATCCCCCGCATCAGGGGCAGCGAGCCCTTCCTCAGCAACGCCTTGAAGCACTTCAAGGACAATCCGAGTCTGCGCTACATCTCAGACGGGGACCCCACGACGGTGTCGGCTCCGGCCGATCTGGCCGACGCTCTCGGAGAGATCAGCGACTCGCTCGGCCGCCCGGTGGTGCGCTACTAGAGCGTGTTGGGCCGCCGGCCCCGCGTCGGGACGCGCCGCGGCGCTCTACTTGCCGGAGACCGGTACCAGGCGCAGTCCCTCTGGTCCCTCTGCCACCTCCGACAGGCCTCCGCACAATCCGCAGGTGTAGCGTTCGCCGCTCCGCGCGATCTTGCCCAGATGCACGGTGACGTGGCAGTGGGGGCACTCCGCGTCCACGTCGGGTTCTTGGCCCTGAAGCGCCACCTTCTCGCCTACTATCTCCCACAGAGGGTCGTACCTCTTCTTCGCCACGGTTCCTCCTCCACTACCCGGTCCGCACAGGCCCGCTCCGCGGATACGACGCGCTATCGGGGAACCGGCAATGCCGTGCGGCCCACGGTGACATGCCGAGATCAGGCCCGGTGCTATATCCTCAAGTAAGATGAGTCTCTCATACAGGAGCCGATGGGCTCAAGTTGCGTTGTTGCGCCGGAGCCCACGGCCTCGAGCTGTGCTGGAGCGCCGGACTCCCGCCCCGATCACGGATGGAGGCAGACCACGGAACCGCAGAATCACGACCCGGCCGCCCACACGACCAACCGCGAGAGCACCGGGCACCGGCGGCAAACGCAGCCGGGACCATCCAGCAAGCCCCTACCCGTCTTCGACCTGGGGATAGCCCCCTACGTCCCCACCCAGGACCTCCAGGCTCGCCTGAGGGAGGCCGTCGCAGACGGGCTCCTTCCCGGGGTGATCCTGCTGCTCGAACACGAACCCGTCATCACTCTCGGCAACCGGGGCAACTCCGCCGACCTGCGGGATCTCGCGGCCATCCGGCGTCGTGCGGTGCAGGTGGCTCCCTCAGAGAGGGGCGGACAGGCCACCCTCCATGCCCCCGGACAGTTGGTCGGCTACCCCATCGTTCCGGTACCCCGCCACGACCTGCGCAGCTTTGTCCACAATCTGGAAGAGATCCTCGTCCTGGTGTTGGCGGAATCCGGAGTGAAGGCGCACCGGCGGGAGGGGCACCCCGGCCTGTACGTGCGCAACGACAAGATCGCCTCCATCGGTCTGCGCTGCCGCAGATGGGTGTCCAGCCACGGCACATCCCTCAATGTGAGCATCGACCTATCGCTCTTTGACCTGCTTGTCTCCTGCGGCGAACCCGAGCTACGACAGACCAGTATCGAGGCTCTGACCGGCCGGGCGGTAACCATGGATGTTGCGAAGGCGCATTACCTAGAGGCGGCGCACCAGGTCTTTGGCTGGGATCTATCCCCCCTGCGTGCGTTGGCCTGGGACGAGGTGGAGGCGGCTCTAGGAATGGACGTTGCCGAGGGAAGCGGAGCAGCTCTGTGAGTGGACGTGGACGCGGCTACGGAAGGTGAGCGGCTCCGGGCAAAGACGCGGTTGCGGGAAAGAATCTGAACTCTAGGAGTGCCCACGGCAGGATTCGAACCTGCGACACCTGGCTCCGGAGGCCAGTGCTCTATCCCCTGAGCTACGTGGGCAAGGACGGCCGGCGGGCCGTGGCACCGGTGACTCGCGTTCTGCCTCCGCGACCGGCGACGGCCCATTATACTCGTTCGAGCGCCGCTCGGCCTTTCTCCGGATAAGGGACCATGAGCGTGTCCAGATCGCGCGGTATGAGTGTACCCGGGAAGACTGCTCGAGCCTCGTCGCGTAGCTCCCGCCAACTATGCCGTGAACTGATGTGGGTGAGCACAAGGGTCGTCACTCCGGCGGCTACTGCCACCTCGGCCGCTTCGCGGGCCGTGGAGTGGCCCGTCTCCAAAGCTCGATCCAGTTCCGACGAGCCGAACGTGGAGTCGTGAACCAGCACGGACGCCCCCTGAGCCAGCTCGATGACCGGCTCAGTCGGCCGCGTGTCCCCTGTTATCACGACCTTCCGGCCTTGTCGGGAGGAATCCATGACTTCCTCGGGCTTCACCTCCCGCCCTTCCGCCGTGGTGATGGCCTCGCCCCGCTGCAGCCTGCCGAAGTCGGGGCCGGGTTCGACCCCCAATTCCACCGCCCGCTCGGGGTGAAACAGACCGGGCCGGGACTTCTCTTCGAGGCACCAAGCCAGTCCGGGCAAACCGTGGTCGGTCCGAGCCGTCTTGAGCAGATAATCCTCGGTCTCAAGAATCGTGCCTTCGCCCACCTCTTCCGGCAGGAAGGGGAAGCGGGGCCGGCCCATCAACCGCTCGGCATCGTGCAGCATCTCGTAGAGCCCACTGGGACCGAACATCAACAACGGTTCTTCACGCCCGAGCAGGCTGTAAGTCTTGAGCAGGCCGGGGAGTCCCAGGTAATGGTCGCCGTGCAGATGAGTAAGAAGGATCAGCCCGATGCGGGCCAAACCCACCGACCTCATGAGCTGGCGCTGCGTGCCCTCACCGCAGTCGATGAGGATGCGTTCCCCGCCGCGGGCCAGTAGAGTGGCCGGCGAACCGCGATCGACGGTGGGCGTGGCTCCGCCCGTTCCGAGGAATACCAGATGGAGATCCAAGACGCGCTCTGGTCAGTCCCGCGTATCGGGATCGTTTTCGGGATCGAAGTCATCCTCACAGCCGGAATCACCCTCACGGGCAGAATCACCTTCGGGGCGCCTTGCCGTCAATCTGATCGTATCCTCCAGCGGACCCGCCGGCTCGTGGAAGAAGGTGGGGTTGCAGCAGTTGCCGCCACCCGGACCCGGCTCGTAGGCCTGCTCGATGGTCACCGGGCATTCGGGGAGAGGCGTGCGATTCACCCGGATGGGGCCATAGGGGTCGCGCCTGCCGGCAGACCCGCCCTTGCCGCTTTCACCCTGCCCCTCGGAGAACGCCGTCAGGTCGAGCTCGGGGAGAAAGACGTTCTGCAGGCAACCGAAGTACGTCGTCTCCCCGTCGTCATAGGAGTAGATGTACTTGCACCCGGAGCGCAGGCACTGCCAGGGAGAGACGCAGCGCTCGCAGATGACCTCACACTCGCGACACTCCAGGCGCAACCGTTCGCGCCTCGTGCGCCACAAGGCGGTCTCGTCGCTTCTCCTGTTGCTCTTCCCTATACGTGCCATACCGGCAGTATACCGTTGTAGGCCTATTCCATCCCCTCCCATCTGGTCCCCGGAACCAACCGAGCCCGGGTTAGGGACCGGTCTGTAGCCCATCTGAGAACAGGCCGGGAGAATAGAAGGCACCCGGTTTCCCCCAGGCTCACTGCGTCCGTGGCGAACACAGCTCCATGTAGCGTTGTGCCGTCAAGGAAGACCGAACCCTCGTCGACTACGAGAACGCCGTAGAGATCACCGAGGGCGCGCGCATCCAGGTCCGCCCCTCCCTTAACGACCACCAAGATGGGGGCGTTTACGGCGCCGCGGCCGAGTTCTCCCGGGATGTGCATGGTGCGGCCATGCGGAGCCGTGAGTACGGCCGTTCGGGTGCTCGGAGCAACGGCGGGCAGTGACCGGGATTCCGCGGGGCCTTCGCCGGTCGCCGTATTGGCCTCGCCGGTGGAGGAGGGGTCTCCGGCCGAGGAGGAATCGGCGGAGGAGGGCCCAGCGCCGGGGAAGGGAGCATCAGTGGCAAGACCGGTGATCTGTGCCTCCAGTTCCTCCCTCGATTGCAGCAGCAGCCAGCCGGGGTCAAGCCTCCAGGCCTCCGGAAGACGGACTACGGAGCAACCTTCGCCGAGCAAGCCCTCGGCCAGTAGCGATTCTTCCAGCGGAGCCACCACGTGCGCCGCCGCGCCTGCTGCCGCCGACATCGCGGCCGCTGCGGGCGGGGGAGCCGGTGTGGCGGGACCGGTAGCGGGGGCGTCCAGTTCCATCCAGGGTAGGCTTCGGTCTTCGCTTGCCGTGACCGAACCGGCTGCCAGGGCCGCCAGCGGCAAGTCGATGCCATCCCGGCCCCGCTCCACCCAGGCCGAGGTCCGGAGCACAGACGCGCTGGGTTCCTGCCGGGTGGCGGCGCTCAGCACCCATCCTTCGCCGCCTTCAAACTCGGTGAGAGTCCCCTGCACCGCCGCCTCCCCGCCCCGGACCACAGTCCAGGGCATCGTCTCCCACGAGAGAAGCGCGCGTTGCCGCAAGGCCGCCAAACCTTGATCTTTCTCCTCGAGCCTGGTCCGCCCCGTGATCTCGTCCACGGTCGCCCCCTGCGCGCAGAGGACGGCTGCGCTCAAGGCCTGGATGACCACGGCTACGGCCAGGCAGAAGAAGAGAACCAGCATGACAATCGAACCTCGGTCCTCACTGGCACGCGGAAGCCGGCGACAACCTCCCGTTGGAAGGAACCGGGTTGATGCCGTGGCGGATGTGTGCGTGTGCCTCATCGCGCCACCCGCGCAGTGGTCAGCACCTCCACCGAACCCCTGCCGTCATCAGAGACGATGTCCCCGTCAAGAATCACAGCCTCGATGGCATCCAGATCTTCCGCCGGAATGGGACCCGGCAGGACTGCGTCCCCAAGAACGTAGGCGAATGAGCTCTCCGGATCGATGTCCTCCAGCATGGTCTTGTGATCACGAAAGAGCGAGTGCCGGAAGTCGGTTGGCCGGACCTCCGGGCAGAATCCCCAACGGCGCATCAAGGCTCGGTTTGTGATCTCCCACTCTACGAGGATGGGGGCATCGTCTTCGCCCGTTCGCTCCAGGAAGACGACCTGTGAGGGCGATGCCTCGAGCACCGGTACGGTCACCGAGAATGGACATCCAGCAGCAGACGCCAACCGGAGATCCCGTTCCAAGCGCGCAACCGCCACTCTGCCCTGGAGGGACTCGACCGTCTTGTCGGTCTCTCGAGATCCGGTCCTCTCGAGACTCAGCCACAACGGAGCCGCCGCGGCCGCGACACATAGAGCAAGAGCGAGGCCGATCAATAACTCGATCAGAGTGAACCCCGCCCCACCATATCCGCGCGACTGCTTGCCACAGCCGGATGCTCGGCCGTGAATGTTGCCGGGGAACTCGCCGGGCGCCTTGGTGAAATTCCTGCGGCACCCCTCGATGAGGGTTAGATTCCTAGAAATACAGGTCGAGAGCACGCCCTTCCTCCATCTGCCAGGACTGGATTGAGTCATCTATCACGAAGCCGCAAGGACCCTCGACTTCGGGAGGCACGCTGAACAGCAGACCAAGCGGATCGACGGCAAGCGGGACGTCCGAGCGCGAGATTCCTACGG
>Ga0209509_1002113_pt1 | contig 13719 bp, 9 predicted proteins | sample BioC13SIPDNA_FD_185743 | JGI IMG/M metagenome (GOLD analysis project Ga0209509, IMG submission 185743) | Anaerobic biogas reactor microbial communites from Washington, USA - Biogas_R1_A C13 SIP DNA (SPAdes) (version 2) | ecosystem: Engineered > Bioreactor > Anaerobic > Unclassified | place...
CCCGCCGCTCCTCTTCCAGAGCCGAGAGCCGCCGCTCGATGTCTTCGAGTTTCTCCAACTCCCAGCCCTTGAGCCACGTTATAAGAAGTTGATTCACCTTTCCAGCGTTCGTGATCTGTGACCCTTCGACGAAGATATCGGAGATCACCCTTCGGGCTATCCGTCTCACATCCGAGGGCTTATTGATGCTCACGCCCCTGGTCTTTTTCTTTTTATTCTCTGTCACTTATATAGCCCCCGATATCGTTTTCACACCTAACCCCCAGGAGGGTCTCCTCGTCGTCGTAGAGCCTGGCTATCGTCGCCCGGAGCTCCTCCAGCTCTTCGATGATATCCCCCGTCCAGGTCCACAACCGCTCCAGCTCCTCAACCGTCGTCTTTTTCGTCACCTCGTCACCTCCGGAGATGATATCCCGTGTTTCTCTCGCCGGCCGCGTCGGAGGAGAGATCCCCTCGCCCGTCCCGCCGGCCCATCGGCTTATGGTAGCAATCCCAGCAGCAAAGCCCGACGAAAGCCACCTCCAGCCCACCGCCATTCAGAGGGCGACCGCATCGAGCACATCTTCGGCCCCGGCCTGGCGTTGCTAATGCCGGGCAATCTTGCTCTTCTTCAACATTGCGACGGTGGCCTGTCTTGGCTTCGAAAGAGAAAAGATCGCACTGAATCACGCCACCACCCCCTCGGAGAGAGCCCCATCTTTCCCGGTACCCCACCCCAGAAATTCCAGGGTCTTCAAGACGCGCCAGACCACCTTCGGCTCGACGTACTCACCAAGTAGCTTCTCAAGGTAGTCTTCAACGTTCCCGAAGGTGACGCGACGACCCTGGATATTCAGCCCTTCGGCGATCTCCAACGCCCTGGCGATCTCCTCCTCGGAAGGATGGGCCTTCGGCTCTGGCGTTTTCACATGGTTCAGATAGCCAGCCTCGCGCTGATCGGCCTTCTTCAGCTCTTCGGCTATGGTCTGACGTTCGTCATCGGAGATCTCAGGTTCATCAGCGGGGTCATCAGGGGGTATACCACGGCACTCTTCCTCCGTACCACGGCTGGTACCACAGCTCCCTAGGTGGCTAATCGATATGCTCTGCTGGTGTACCACGGGTACCACGGGTACCACGGCATTTTCGACATAATTCTCCCAGGAGATTTCTCTGGGGGATTTGCAGAACTTTATGAAGTCATACATCCCACAGATCTCCTCTATTATCTCTTCTAGTTGTATAGCCGTGGTATCTGTGGTATCCGTGGTACACCATTCACTGATATTGATTATACTGTCTAAATGCTGTGGTATAGCCGTGGTATCCGTGGTACTGGGAGAGAATCGGAGTATGTGATCTGCATAGGCCTCTTCGGCAGTCCGGATGATCCTGAGCCCCTCGTAGTATCGGAAAGACCGCTTCTCCTTCTTCCCCGTCTTCTCGTTGGGCACCTTCTCCGAGGACGATGAGGAGGATACGTTAAACGTCTCCGAGATGTACGTTCCTAGCTGTGGGGGTGCTGCTGGGGCGGGGATATTGAATCGACGACAGTACTCCATGTACTCCTTATGGGCATCGTCTAGCCGCAACCTGTCGAAGCCTGCCTCTCGTCGCTGGTCGATGTGATAATCCACTTTGCCTATGCACTCGGAGACGAAATGGCTGAGAGAGAACCGTTGGCGGTTGAACTCGGCCTCGACCTGCTCCGACGACTTGTACTGGTAGATCCGGCGGGTCTTGATTATTGACGGAGCCCGAGCCATGATGATATGAGCCAGCCCGTTCAGGGCTTCTGGGGAGGTGATCTTCTCCTTCATCAAGGGATCTTTAGGCCTCTCGTCCGGGCCGTCGCCGAACTGGAACGGAAAGTCTAGCTTAATCGTCCTCCTCCGCCTTCCAAAAGAGTCGTCGCCGTAGTCGAAGGCCTTGTTCGCGTCCAGGAGGGTTAGGAGGTGAGGCCTCCCCTTCTTCCTCCCCCCAAACTTGACGTCGGAGTCGAGGAACTCCCCCGTTGCGAGCTTCTTCATTGCATTAGTAGCGCCTTTTACCCCCTCGATCTCGCTTATGATCAGGAGGTCGACGTCCAGGAGGGCCCCCGGCCCGAACCTGGACGCTTTCAGCTCGTCCAAGGTCATCCCAGAGGTCCGCTCGGCACCTACTAGCGCCGCCAGCATGTCCTCGAAGTTGCCTTTCCCGTTGGCCCCGCCTCCGAAGAGGAGGACCCATACATCAAAAGGTACCCTCAGCACCACCGATGTCGCGATGTCGATCGCCTGGAGGACGTCCCGAGGACCTGGGAGCGTAGAACAGAGCTGCCACAGGACCAGCCTCCAGTTACCCCCCTCCCGGTCGTAGCTGGCGTTGTACTTGAAGGTGAAATGGTCCTCCGGGCCGTAAAGCCTGATCTTCCCGGTTCTCAGATCGACTACGCCGTTTTGGAGTGGCATCAGGAATGGATTGGGAACCAGGGCGACGGGTCGCCTCTTCAGCTCCGCCAGGACGCCGTTGGTGACCTCGTTGATTTGGCGGGTCTGGGCGTAGTCTCCGCAGGTTCTCCTGAGGATAACTGCGATCAGGGAGTCGGCGTCGGGCCTGTAGATCTCGCCGTCGAATCGGTAGATGTCTCTATCCTGGCGGGTGAATCCCGTCACACAGAGGTCCATCCTCTCCAGGATCGAATTGATCGCCCTCGTTGGACTGAAGCGGTACTCCTCCTTGACGTAGTACCCGAAGTCTTCCTTCGTGAACGTCGGCCCAGCCGCCGCCCCGATCCCCCTGCATCTCTCAGCAGCTTCCTCGGCTTCGCGCTGCCTGATCTTCTTGAGGGTAACTTTTTGGTAGTGTTCCCCTGCCTCGGTCCATTTCCCTATCTTCGAGACTTGGGTCATTATCCAGCCGATCTGGGGGTCGGTGAATCCGGCGCGGGCGAGCTTCCCCACAAGCCCAAACTCGGCGTCGGATCGATTTTCCGAAAACTTTTCTTTCGCTTCGTCGGTCCAGTCGATAAGGCTCCGGAGGATCGGATCAGCCTCTAGAAGCGTGTCGAGCTTCTCCCTCACAAAGTCGGAGTCAATCTCCTCGTGAGGATTCTCCTCTCTATCCTCGTCTGTAGGGGGATGGTTGTACTTCTCCGCCCAGGTCTTCAGAGCGTCGGGGTCTGGTGTCAGCCCTTCGATGAACCTCAGAAGAGCTACATCCTCATCTCTTGTGGGGATGTCGCCGATAGCTTGACGGAGGTGGTTCCTTCGCCCTTCTGCCTCGTCTTCAAGTTTCGAGTTCCAGGTCTGGAGAATCCCACACACCCGAGGAGGATCGAAGGTCGTGGTGTCGACGTCGACCTCGGCCTCTCTCTTCACTGTCTTTAAGAACATCGCCACCTTCGCTATGAACTCCGGTGTCGGTGGGGTTGAAGGGATAGGCAGCAGCAGCCCCGCTCCGTTTCCGGACTTGAAGGCGAGCCCCCGCCCAAAGCCCTGACCATCCAGCCAAGCCTGGACTCTGGGGAGCTGCGCCAACGCAAAGCTCCGCTCTGTATCGGTTGCGGCGAAGTCCTTCCTATCATCCGGTTTTTTGGAGTCAATGTCGATGAAAATGTTGATGTAGGCCCCGATGTCGAGGTGGGTGTGGAACTTCGCGGGGTTTCTTTTCAGCCTCTGGACGTTGATCCACAGCTGCCGCTTCCCGTTCCTCATCTCGATGTAGTCGACGGCTTTGTTGGCGTTGATGAGGTCGAAATGCTCCTCTTGCGCGCCCTTCTCGCCCGTCTTCACGCTCTTGATGCAGAACCTCTCGTGGCCGAGGAACTTGATGAATCGCGTCAGGTGCTCGGGGGTGATGTCGGAGAAGGTCATCTCGTCGGCCCTCTGGCATCACCCACCAATCAGTCGGAATCGGTATGACCTGGCCGGATCATCGGTGCGAATACATCCAATATTTTTGCCGATTTTTGGGCGAAGTTCGGCCTCCAGCTCCAGGGGCAAATAGACCGTCACCGGCCCGATCTCGGCGCGAAGGCCACCTCCGTCGGAAGCCAGACTGTAAAATTTTCCTATCGCCTCCTCCCATAGGGCGAGAATTCGGGGATACTCGGTCACTTCGCACCCCCCGTCAAGCCCAACGCTTCGGCGCCTGCCTCAAGCAGAGATCTCCCTGCCTCTCCGAGCGAAATACGTTGCTTGGAGGCATAATTTTCGACAACTTCACGTAGAGAAGGCGGCATGTGGACGCAGATTGCCGCCGTATGCACAGGGGGATTTCGCGTTCGGTACATGAGTGATTCTCCGAATACGAAGGGAACTTTAATCCTTATGTAACTATTCATTTAGATATATAGTAAAATTTTCGATATATATCTGGAGTTTGAATATATAGCCAAAATTTAGCTATATTTCGATCTTTAATTAGTAATCTATTTAAACCATGAATTGCTAGCATGATTTATGCTTCTTAAGGTAGATCACAGACAAAAGCTTGAACGCCAAAAGCTTGAACGCCAAACACAAGACGACGAGGAGAAGAAAGAATTTCAATGGGGCAGCCCCCAAGAGAGGGCTGATTTCAATAGAAAGATGCGCCGAAAATTGGAGGAAGGAATAAATAATCTATCTAATTTGGTTTTGATTTTGGAAAGTCTGCCTCCGACCGTATTGGAACACGCAAAATTGTTAGAGAATTTACCGAAAGTAATCAAGTTTGTAGAGGTTTTTCTCGAAAAAGCGGACCCGCTCCCTGTTGCCGAACATGAATCTGGTGAATTCAGGACATTTCGGAACTATGCAACCTGTATGGAAGATAACCCGGATGTGGACGCTTTTAAACGTCATCTTAAAACTATAAATGATAAAAGATATTTAATCGATTCGGACACGGTGACGGCTTCCAATGTTGAAATCAGACATTGTGATATCCTCAAAGAGCACATTGAGTACCTTCAGAGATATGTCGATCCAAGCATCGTGTTGAGTAGTGAACATTTTAGGAAAAGGCATCCGCGAGAGCTAATCAACGAGGCGAAATATAAACGGGATATGATGGGACATTGTGGAGCCGATTTAGAGGTAATTGAGGAGAATATTCCAACCAACCCACCTTGCAAGCCACGGGTTATAATAGATGGGAAGCTCTGCGAAATTTCAATATCCTAAGAGGAGACCCTGGAGCCGTCGGAGGAGTGACGCCCTCCTTCATCCCATAAAGATGGAGGGCTTCCCGAGATTCAAATCCATTTTTATTAATGTTAATTTATAGTCTCGTGTGTTATGATTTTGGCCCAAAGGGGGTCCCCCAGATTCATCGCCCCGAACCGGAGGAGGTGGAGAGGTCGAAATCGCATCCTCAAAAAGTTCTGTGATATTCTCTCAAGACATCGAGACGATATCACAGAACCAACGGGGGGGGGGGAGGACACCCCCGGCGAGAAGATCCTCCCGCCGCCAGGACCGGACCCGCCAGCGCCTCGCCTGTGGAGGATCGCCGGCCAGGGCGTAGCGTACCTCCCAGAAGAGAACCCCCAGGATTCAATTAGAGCTTTTAAAATCGAGGTCGAATAAAAATAGCATACGGGGGGGAGGTGGAGTGGAGGAGATCCCCGCCGAGAAGATCCCCCTGCGAGACAAAGACGGCCCCACATCCACCACGCCCTTAAACCCAACAAAATCATCCTCTATAAATCTCGCTGGCGCTTAACTGCCTACTTTCTGATAGCTGCTTTACGGCTTTGAATACAAGCTCGGCACGTCTACGGACGAAAGCATCAAAATCGGTAACGAGTTTTGCATTCTTTTCCGAATCCGATAGACCTTCGTAGCCACCGTTTTTTAGCTCTTCAATTGGTATCAAATGCGACTGTAGCCTCTCGGAAACGATGGTGTCCGAGGTCCATTTGTACCGATCCATTAGGTACTGCATTGGGTCCTCCCGACCGATGGCTATGTTTGTCGTATCGGCAATGAGTGCGCAGTTCAGAGCGAGATAGCTATTGATCCCTGCTTCCTTCATTAGGGCATCGGGATATAGGTGGTGATAGTGCCGCCGTTCGATATTCCCGGCGTTGAGGTGCTCACCGGTTGCGAAATCGAGGGCGCCAAGGCGGCAAGCCACCGCAAGCACACCACGGCCACGAATAGTACCTCCTTTCGGCCATTCGGCTGTCATTAGCTCTTCGACTTCAGCAAGATTATGCTCCGAAAAGATGGGGACATCCTCAATGCCATACTTTGACCCATCTTGCTTGGATTCACCAGTGATTATACGCTTCAGCACATTGAAATCAGCAAATGCGCGGGAGGCGGCTGCATTTTCGTAGCGATCGGTGAAAAAGGAGTACCATAGATACTTTCTTAGAAGGATTTCGTCCTGCCCCAATTTATCACCAGATTCGGGAATATATGCATACAGGGCTGCAATCACAGCCAGCACTGCATTGGTAGGAAGACGCTGCTTATCGTAAATGCCCTCACTCTTGAGGAAGTTGGCCATCCGATGCAGACCTTCAGCCATCGTGTCCCAGTTTTCAACGATGCGCCTCTCATCCATATCCATTGCTCCGCGCTGGTTCGGCAGATTACCCTGAAGAAGTGCGGATGTGGTGAGGATCTGATCTGAGAGCGGAGAATATCGGAGAATGTCTGGATATTTCCGGTTAAGATCGTCTTCGAGATCATGAATGGATTGCTCCATCAGGCTCTCCACTTCTGCAACAATGATATCATAGATCGTAAGCGGCTTGCTGTTGGTGTTCATGTTGATGAAAACGTTTAGAGCAACGGTCTTGTCGGTATGGGACGGAAGTGAGAGATATGGGAGATTATAATTTGCTACCGTCGAACGCAGGTCTTTGATCCGGTCGCTTACCTGTTTTTTATAATCATAGAACTGACGCAGCTCATCTTTACCGTCGTCTGGCTCCATAGGCTTTGTTGCTGCGTCGATCCAGTCATCGATTTCTCTCTGAATGTCTTCCGGTCTTAGAAGATCGGTTGGGATCATGCCTCGCTCAAGGCATTGAGATGGACTGTCACACCAGAGTGGATAACGATCTCCACTTTTATTGTAGTAGCGGCTTCGACAAAACACGGTAAGGTCTTCTCGATCTGCATCCCAGTCGTAGCGGTCGAACTCCTTGAGATAAATGAAATAGGTCTCGTTTTCGTAGTTGTTGTGGAAGGTTCGCCACAACGCAGTCAGACGTTGCTGGCCGTCAAGTAGATGCTCGAAAACGCCGCCATCCTTTTCTGGAGCGGTACTTAGAAAGCGTGAGATGAACTTTTCGTGGGAGCCTACTTCTAAAATCAAAGTTATGCCTAATGGCAGGTTATGGATTACCGTCTCAATCAAGCTGCATATGCGTTGTCGATCCCAAGCTTCAAATCGCTGAAAACGTGGGAGCTTAATCTCACTGTACTTTATCTTGCCGTACCATTCCTCAAGTTTCCGGTTCCTAGCTTCCATATATCCTCCATAATTTATATTTAGATTTTTACGAGACCTCTTTCTCCGCCAGATCCTCGTATATGCTGCTGAACTGCTCCAGGGCCGACTGGAGGTTCTCGACGATCTCCTGGGCCAGGATCTCGGGCTCGGGGAGGTTCTCGGAGTCTTCGAGGCTCTCGTCCTTCAGCCAGAAGATGTCCAGGTTGACCTTGTCCCTCTGAATCAGTTCATCGTAGGTGAAAGACCTGAACCTCTCCGTCTCCTTCCTCTCGAATCTGTTGTCAGGATTGTAGCACTTGATGAAGTCCTGGAGGTCCTCGTAACTGAGAGGGTTCGTCTTGAGGGTGAAGTGCTGGTTGGTCCTGAGATCGTAGATCCATAGCCGCTCGGTCCAAGGTGTCTTACTAGCTCCCTTCCGGTCGAAGAAGAGGACGTTGGCCTTGACCCCCTGGGCGTAAAAGACCCCCGTGGGAAGCCTCAGGAGGGTGTGGACATCGCACTCGTGAAGGAGACTCCTTCTCACCGTCTCGCCAGCCCCACCCTCGAAGAGGACGTTGTCCGGGACGACTATCGCCGCCTTCCCATTGATCTTGAGGAGGCTCTTAACGTGCTGGAGGAAGTTGAGCTGCTTGTTCGAGGTCGTCGCCCAGAAGTCGGGCCGGTTGTAGCTCAGGGTCTGGCGTTCGACCCTATCGGAGCCGTTGAAGATGGTTATCGAGCTTTTCTTGCCGAAGGGCGGATTGGTGAGGACCATGTCGGCGTGGTCGCTCGGCTCAGTTCGGAGGCTGTCGTCCACCGTTATGAGGCTCTCCTCGCCGCCGATGCCGTGGAGGTAGAGGTTCATGACGCAGAGCCGCGCCGCGTCCTCGACGATCTCCCAGCCCCGGAAGGTGTTGTATCGGAGGGCGTGCTTCTGGTCTTTGTCGAGCTTAAAATGGGTGGTGAGGTAGCCGTGAGATGCGAGGAAGAAGCCGCCGGTCCCGCTGGCCGGGTCCCAGATCGACATGCCGGGCTCGGGCCTCATCACCTCCACCATCACCCTGGTGAGGACTCGGGGCGTGAAGTACTGACCTGCTCCGCCCTTGACGTCTTCGGCGTTCTTCTGGAGGAGGCCCTCGTAGATCTCGCCCTTGACGTCCACGTCCATCCCCATCCAGGTCTCGCCGTCGATCAGGGCTATGAGCCGTTCGAGCTTGGAGGGGTCCTGTATACGGTTCTGGGCCTTCCTGAAGATGACGCCCAGGGTCCCGGTCTCTTTGCCCAGCTCCTGGAGGATCTTGAGGTACTGCTGCTCCAGCCCAGGGCCGCTTTTAGATTTGAGGCTCGACCAGTCCAGGTCTTCGGGTATGAGGGCGGGTCTGGTGGGGTGGAGCTTCTTCTGCTCGTCGGCCATCTTCAGGAAGAGGAGGTAAGTGAGCTGCTCTACGTAGTCGCCGTAGCTGACGCCGTCGTCTCTGAGGACGTGGCAGTAGTTCCAGACTCGCTGGACGATTGAGGAGGATTCGTTGGTCATCTTCAGATCAGCTCCAACTGGACGGCCGCAGGTTTACGAGGTCTTCCTCGACCTCTCCTGGCCTGTCCCCGGTTGTTTATAGGGCGGGTCTGGGATCGCTCCATCCTTATCCTCTCCAGGAGGACCGAGGCTGGCTCATCGTTCGGGTTCTGGGGCACAAGCTCGCCCCGGAATGCTTTCTTAAGGATCGACTGGCGGAGGCGGACGGCGCGTTTCAGGTTGGCCTCCAGGGTGGCCTCGGTCTGATCGGCGACCGAGAGGCGGCGCTCGATCTCGGAGACGATCTCGTGCTGTTCTGGAAGTGGAGGAAGTGGGAAAACGAATTCAGCCAACTGAGTAGTAAACATATGCTGAATTAAACTCCCCGTATTTAGTCCATTCACAAATTGGCGGAATAGTCGAGATTTAAACATGTACAAAAGGTATTCAGTCACTACCTCTATTGGTGTGAGCCTTGCTATCCGCTGATTAAGAAGACAAATATCAGACGGGCTGGTCACGCAAACTCTACCAAGAAATTCATCTTGGAGGGATTGAGCGGTTAGGTTCATGACCAACTCCCCAGAGCGAATTATATAATCCGGATAGTCTTCAGCCCATCGTTCTGGCATATAGCGAGTATTCTTTTCAGTCCAAACAACTTTTCCACTTGCATGAAGATTGCCTGGACGGAGAAGTTTAAACCCATTCGGTTGATATTCCTTGCTCGTAAATGCTCGGCCATTCTGAGAATAACCGACTTGATCCCATCTAACCCACACCCACCCCACCGGCAGCTCAGGCAGACCCGAAGTGTCCAGCTGCGGCAGCTTCTTTTGTCTTCCCTTCCCGCTCTTTTCGCGCTCTCTTTCAATCCGCTCCAACAGGATCGAGGCCGGTTCCACGTCCGGATGGCCCCGCCGCCACTCCTCCGTGAGCTTCCCCTCGACCGCTGCTTTGAGCACCGACTGGCGATACCGCTTGAGCTGGGCTCGGGACTTCTCCAGGGCCGAGACCCCGGCGTCGAGCTGGGTGAATAGCTCCTCGATCTTGGCCACGATCCGGCATTGTTCGGGGAGAGGAGGAAGCAAAATAGGTAATGAATAAGCATCATTTCTGTTTAATCCAGGAATTGCTGTCGATTTATCTAGAAATTCGAGGTTTAAGCTTGATATTAAATAGAATAAATAATATAGATCCACGCCAGCAGAAGGCTCAATATAATAAGTAGTATCAATTGGCCAACATGGTACTTTGGACAGATAGACTGATCCCACCGAACCCTTTCGTCCTACAATTATACTCGGCCCTCTTGTAAAGCAGTCAGTATGATAACCAACAATGCCACTTGAACCATATACAGGAACATTACCCTCGGATTGCCTCTTATCTTTGGTTAATCCCTTGCCGTATTCTAATGATATTATATCCCCTAGAGTTGTGCACGTCCATCCTTCTGGGAGCTCGTATGGTCCCTCTACTTCACTCATACCGCAAGCGCTCCATTCAATTCGTCCATGATCACGTCCAGCTCATCACCGAAGACCTGCCGCGCCCGGAGCAGTCCACCACGCTCCTGGAACGGTGTATAATCGAAGTCATTTTCATCGATCCCCAAGCTGGTCGAGATGTGACTCTTGATCATCTCCAGCCACTCCCTCTGCTCTGGAGAGAAATCCCGGCCCTGGAGGTCGAGCCACCTCTGGAACCTCTCATTAACCGTCTCGGTGAAGGGTTCGAGGACCTCGCTCTCGCCTGTGGCGAACCTCAGGAGGGATATAATATCGGTGAGGAGCTTCTTCGCCCCGGCCCCCTTCACCTTCGACCTCTCAAGCTGCTCGTAAGCCTGCCATAGTCGAGAGGGCGTGAAGTTCAATGGCGGCTTCTCGATCGCCTCGGCCAGCTCCTTGATCTGCTTCAGGGTGAGATGCCTATCCCCATAAGGTTTGCTGTAGAAGATCTGGAGGGCGGTGATCTCGTCTCTGTTCTCCTCGATGAACTTTTGGAAAGTCTCGACCATAGTATGAGCCTTCTCCTGGGCTTTGGCGTCGTACCCGGAAAAAATGACGTCGTCTATATTCGACTCGTCGATGATCTGCTCGCTCTTGGTCTTGATCTCTTTGATGGTGTTTCTTAGCTTGGGGTCGTCGAAAGGATCGCAGGCCCTCTCCACAAGCTGCCTGGTCGCCTCCTCGATCTGATCCGGGGTCGGGTTATCGGTCCCGAAGATAACCTGAGCCTCGGACCTCTGGGCGTCGGGGTCCACCGCGTCCAGAAGCCGGTTTGCCATCTCCCTCAACGTTAGCCCCTTCGAAACCTCCTCGATCGTAGCCCGGTCCTTCTCGTCCACCTTCCTATCGAGCCGGGCGAGCCTGCCGGCCAGGGTGGATAAGGTGTCATCGTCTCGGATACCTTGGACGACCTCATCCAGCAGCTTATCAAAAGAGGTGCCTTTTTTCCGTTCGAGGGTACATCCATCGCCCTTCTCGCTATCACACACCCCCACCGCATCCACGATCACGAAATGGGTCTTGTAGATCTCGCCGGGGGTGACGGCCCTGAACTCCGTCGGGGATATTGTCCTCGTCCCCCGCCCCTTCATCTGCTCGAAATAGACCCTGGACTTGACATCCCTCATGAAGACGAGACATTCGAGCGGGCGGATATCGGTCCCCGTAGAGATCATGTCCACCGTCACCGCGATCCTCGGATAATAGGAGTTTCGAAACTTCGCGATCAGGTCCTCGGGCTTCTCTCCGGTCGTCCTGTAGGTGACCTTCTTGCAGAACTCATTACCCCGGTCGAACTCCTCGCGGGCGATGTTCACTATATCCTCGGCGTGAGAGTCGTTCTTCGCGAAGATGAGGGTCTTGGGAACCTCTGACCTTCCCGGAAAGATCTCAGTGAATAGCTTCTCCCTGAAGGTCCGGATGATCGTCCTGATCTGGTCGGGCGCCACCACGTCCCGATCGAGCTTTTTGCCGTCGTACTCGAACTCCTCGTCGATCAGCTCCCACCTCTGCTCGCGGGTGAGCTTGTCTCGTTTGCCTACCTGGTGGCCCGCTTCGACCCTACCGCCCTCCTCGGTGATCCTTGTCCTGATCCTGTAGACCTCGTAGCCGACGTTGACCCCGTCCACCACGGCCCTCTCGTGATCGTACTCCGAGACGAGGTTCTTGTGGAAGAACCCCAAGGTCTGTTTTGATGGGGTGGCGGTCATCCCCACGATGTAGGCGTCGAAATACTCCAGAACCTGCCTCCAGAGGTTGTAGATCGACCTGTGACACTCGTCCACCACTACGAAGTCGAAGTACTCTATGGGAACCTTGGGGTTATAGGCCACCTCCACAGGCCTTTCCGGCATGAGCGGCCCGTTAAAACATGATACCTCTTCGAGATCGGAGTCGAACTCGATCTCCCCCCTCAGGATCGAGTAGAGCCTCTGAATGGTGGTGATGCAGACTTTGGAGACGTCGTCCAGGGCATGAGATTTGAGGAGCTGGACGTTGTACAGCTCGGTGAACTTCCGACCGTCGTCGGGGGTAACGTAAGACTGGAACTCCTTGAGAGCCTGCTCGCCCAGCGTCCTCCTGTCCACCAGGAATAGGATACGTTTAGCGTCGCAGAACTTGATCAGCCGATATACGGACGTCACCGCCGCGAAGGTCTTGCCGCTCCCTGTCGCCATCTGGATGAGGGCTCGGGGGCGATCGCCAGCGAAAGATGCCTCAAGACCCTGGATTGCCTCGAACTGGCAATCTCTGAGATTCCCTTGATTTAGTGGCGGCATATTTCGGAGCCTGGACCTGAGGGTATCCTCACGGGAAAGCCATGCGGCCAGAGTCTCAGGCCGGTGGAATGAGAAGATCCTCCTCGATCGGGGGTGGGGGTCTCTAACGTCCCTGAAGTAGGTCTCGGTCCCTGTGGTCTCGTAGGCGAAGGCGGCAGGTCGGCCCTGGAGGAGGCGGGCGGGTATACCGTCGAGATACTTTTGAGACTGGTCCGAGACGCCGCTCAGGGTCGTTCCTTCGGACTTGGCCTCGATGACGCCAACGGCCCGACGGTCGACGAAGAGAAGGTAATCGGCGCTTCCTGTATCGAGAGGGAACTCTCGCACAGCTATGCCCCTGGAGGCTCGGGGATCGAAGTTATCTCGGTCCTGGACGGCCCAGCCCGCGTCTTCGAGGAGACGGTCGATCTTTCGTCTCGCCTTCTCTTCTGGTCTCCCTCCAGGGTCCTCCAAAGCCGTCTCGATCACCCTCATCCTAAAAGTCTGTGGAGATGATCATGACTTATCATATATGCCAATTTCGAAAAACGCCGATTATGAACCCCACCAGCCCCGGCGAGACCCCGACCTCCGCCGCCACCTTCGCGACGATCTTCTCGGAGCCCAGCCCCTCGGCCCCGAGCTCCCCCGCCCTCTGGAGGATCAGGCTGTCGTCGACGATGATGTATTCGGCCCGATCCGTCCTATAACCCTGGATAGAGCCCTCGAAAATCCGAACCCCCAGGACCTCCAGAAGGATCAAGGACCGATCCCAGATCTTCGCAAGCCGTGATGGGGGAACCTGGATACCCTCTAATTTGGGGCATCTTTTTGCCAGCTCCAGGAGAGCGGAGGTAGTGAGGGGGAAAGACACATGGACCACCCGCTCTTTTGGATTAAGCCTGGATATCTCCTCCCTGGAGTTGATGACTCGGATCTTCATGGTGGATTGCACACGCCACAGGGGACGTATCCCGCCGCCCTCGCCTCCTCGGAGCTGGCAAACCAGATCTCATTTTCGGGCAGGATCTTCTCCGCCCATCTG
>Ga0209509_1002123_pt1 | contig 13697 bp, 13 predicted proteins | sample BioC13SIPDNA_FD_185743 | JGI IMG/M metagenome (GOLD analysis project Ga0209509, IMG submission 185743) | Anaerobic biogas reactor microbial communites from Washington, USA - Biogas_R1_A C13 SIP DNA (SPAdes) (version 2) | ecosystem: Engineered > Bioreactor > Anaerobic > Unclassified | place...
CTGTCCTGCTCAAGGTCGCCGTCCACGAGGACCGAGGCCGAAAGGCGCCGGATGGTGCCGGGGGTCACCACCTGCTGGGTCTCCCGGGTGGTGATCTCGTAGTTGTTCGTGGTCTCCGTCTTGTTGTATTCGCTGGCCGTCCCCTGCTGCTGGGCGACGGCATAGCCGGGGATGTTCGTTGTGGTCCCCGGTGCCCCTCCGATGGGCCCACCCGTTCCGGTGTAGGTTTCTTCCATGTTCTGCTGGCTCCGGAGGACTCCCCTGCCCGTTTCTCCGGGAATAAATTCCTTCGAGGAACTCGTTCGCCGGTCGAAGTCAAGGTCGACTTTGATCCTCACCACGACCCGCCCGGGACCGAACACCCGCTCGAGCATGACCCGGACCTTGTTTTCGAGCTCCCGTTCCTGCTGACGCTCAAGCTCCCGCTGAACAGAGGAGACTGTCCGGCCGTCCCCGCCCTGGCCGTAGATGAGCAGATCCTGGTCGAGCAGGTCCGAAAGGACTTTTCCCGTTGTGTCCACCACCGTGATGTTTTCGGGAAGCAGGCCCTGGACGCCGTGGGACACGAGATGCACAATGGATTTCACCTGGTCGGGTCCGATCTGCATCCCCGTCTTCAAACGGACGAGGACCGAGGCGGTGGAAGGCTGCTGCTGCTCGAGGAAGAGGCGCTGCTCGGGGATGACGATGTTCACCTTGGCATAGTCCACGGCGTCGATCTGGCGGATGGTCCGTTCAAGCTCTCCCTCGAGAGCCCGTATGTAGGTGATCTTCTGCTGGAATTCGCTCAGGCCCATCTTCGTGGTGTCGAAGATCTCGTAGCCCACGCTCCCCCCTTTCGGAAGGCCGCCCTGAGCCAGGCTGAGCCGGGTTTCATAGACGATGTCCCGGGGAACGAGGATGGCGTTCGCCGCCGGGTCGAGCTTGTAGTCGATCCGGTTTTCCCGGAGGTAGGCCACTATTGCCGACTGGTCCTCCACTTCGAGGGCGGAAAAAAGAGGTTCATAGGAGGGTTTGCCCGCCCAGTAGGCGGCAAGGACAAGGGCGGAGACCACCAGGATGGAGGCCCCGACGATGGAGAGCTTCTGCCACGGCTTGAGGGAAGACCAGAAAAGTCCGAGACGGGCGGAGAACCTTCGGAACCAGTCCATTCACGCGGGCCCTTACACAGGCATCCGGCCGAGCTGCTGGTAGGCGTCGAGCAGTTTGTTCCTGACCTCGGTAATCATCCGGAGGGCGAACTCCGCTCTCTGGGAAGCGAGAACCACCCGGGAAATGTCGTCCACGTCCCCGGTGGCGAGCTTGTTCACCAGGTCGTCGGATTCAACCTGGAGAACGTTGACCCTCTTCATGGAATCCTGAAGAAGTTCCTCGAAGGAAAGACCGGTTCCGCCGGCAGGGGCCTTTTTTGAAACCGTCTCCGGTCCGGAAACCATCGACGGTGAAGCAAGCTTCAAGAGGTCTATGTGAAGGGAACCCATGGGAGCCTCTCCTCCTTTGTCCATAAATATTCGTACCGGTGCCCCTATATTAGCACACGGGTTCTATTTATAACAAAAACGGGAGGTGCATGCGTGCGCCTCCCGTCTGTTGTTCCATGGGCCGGAAGTCCTTTGTCTTCAGGAACTTCCCGTGTGCGGCGGTACCAGAGGGCTGGAATATTACCCCCGCATTATTTCCAGGGCTCCCGCCCACATGTTCCGGGCGGCGTCGGCCACCGCGAGGTTCGCCTCGTACGCCCTGCTGGCGGTGAGCATGTCTGCCATCTCCCGGACCACGTTCACGTTGGGAAAGGCCACGTACCCTTCCCCGTCGGCGTCGGGGTGGTCGGGCTGGTAGGCCAGCCGGGGAGGGGTGTCGTCTTCTGCGATCTCCACCACCCGCACTCCCCCGATATCCTCGTACCCGCCGATGGTCTTGTCGAGCATTTCGGCGAAGACGGGCACCTTTCTGCGGTAGGGGCCTCCGTCGGCGGTCCGGGTGGTGTTCACGTTCGCCAGGTTCGCCGATATGGAGTCAAGCCAGAGCCTGTGCGCTGTAAGGGAACTGCCTGCGACGTCGATGGCGCGGAACATTCTCATGGCTATCTTCCTCCTATGACCAGACGGTACAGGGAGCTTTTCTTGGCGGCGAAGCGGGTCATGGCGTTATAGGCCATCCGCGTCTGGGACATGACCGCCATCTCCCTTTCCGGGTCCACGTTGTTTCCGTCCAGCCGGTATTTTTCGTCGTACACCTTGATTTCTTCGGGAACGACGGAACCGACGGCCAGGGGCCCCGAAGGGATATGTCCTTCGTCCGTAACGGTCATGGGGAGCCTCCGGGGTCCGTCCACGACTTCCCTGAGCTGCTCCTCGAAGGAAACGTTCCGCCGGGCGAACTCAGGCGTGTTCGCGTTGGCCATGTTCCGTGACGTGGCTTCAAAACGCTTCGCGAGCCCCTCGAGGTTTTTCTCCATTACCTTCCAGTTGAAGTCGCCCATCATGGCCGTTTCCTCCCGCCCTAGTTCTTCCTGTGTGTTTCGGCGGGCTTTCCGCCGGACTTGAATCAGTCTTTCTGGAGCACTCCCAGCTCTTCAACGAAGAGGGGGCTGAGCACCTTGATGAAGGTTCCCTTCATCCCGAGGCTCCGGCTTTCGATGATGCCGGCGCTTTCAAGCTTCCGGAGGGCATTCACGATGACGCTCCTGGTGACGCCCACCCTGTCGGCCACCTTGCTGGCGATGACCACGCCCTCGAAGGAGCCGAGCTCGCTGATGATGTGCTTCACCGACTCCACCTCGGAGTAGGAAAGGGCCCTCATGGCCATCTGGACGATGAGCCGTTCCCTGGAGCGTTCCTCGATGTTCTTTGTCCTCTCGTGGAGAATTTCGATGCCCACAAGGGTGGCCAGGTACTCCGCCAGGACGAGGTCCCGCATGGAGAAGGGCTGGAAGAACCGGACGAGAAGCAGCGTGCCGAGTCTCTCGGCAGCCCCGTAAATGGGTATGTAGAGCATGTGCTTCTCGGGAGCCTCGGCGCTCGCGTCGTCGAACAGGTACCCGTCGGTCTCGCTCAGCATGGTCTCCCGGTGCTGGTTCATCTTCTCAACGAAGATCTCGGGCATGTATCCCTTGTCGATGAAGTTGGACACTTCCTCGGAATGATACTCCGATATCCAGGAATAGCCGAGAATCTTGCCCTCCCTGTTGATCAGGTACACGTTCGCCGTGGAGAACTCGCACAGCAGCTTGGCGAGCTTGTTATAGTCGGGTTTGGTTCCCTCCCTGCGGCTCTGGAGGGCCCGCCCCACCTGCCGGGTCTTCTCGAGGAGATCCTTCAGTCCCGGATCTTCATCGATCACGTGCGGTGCCGACGCCTTGATTTCTTCGCTTGCCTTGATCTTTTTTGCAGCCACTCAAAATCCCTCCTGATATGGTATCCGTCCGTACTGTCCGTACCGGATTATGTAATGTGATCTACAGAAGATATCTTCTGATATCGCTGTCCGAAATAAGGGGTTCCAGCCTCTCCCGAACAAATTCGGGCGTCACGGAGACGGGACCCTGCCCCTCCTCGGGGGCGCCGAAGCTGATGTCCTCAAGCAGGTGCTCTATCATGGCATGGAGCCTCCTGGCCCCGATATTTTCCATTTCACCGTTCATCCGCTCCGCCAGGCGGGCCATTTCGGTCACCGCCTCCGGGGTGAAGTCAATCTCGACGCCTTCAGTGGCGAGAAGGGCCGTATACTGCCTCAGCAGGCTGTTCTCCGGCTCCACCAGGATCCGGGCCAGGTCCTCCCTCGTCAGGGGCTGAAGCTCCACCCGGATGGGAAACCTGCCCTGCAGTTCAGGCACCAGGTCCGAGGGCTTCACGCTCGAGAAGGCCCCTGCGGTGATGAACAGGATATGGTCCGTGTTCACCGTGCCGTACTTCGTCTGGACGGGGGAGCCCTCCACGATGGGCAGAAGATCCCGCTGCACGCCCTCCCGGCTGACGTCGGGACCGCCCGTGCCGCCCCGGGCCACTACCTTGTCGATCTCGTCGAGAAAGACGATCCCTTCTTCCTGGGCTTTGTCGAGGGCCTCCCGGACGACGGCGTCCATATCCACCAGCTTTTCCGCCTCCTCGGCGGCGAGCAGGGTCCTCGCCTCCGACACCTTCATCCTGCGGCGCTTCGTCTTCTTGGGCAGCATGCCGCCGAGCATGTCCCCGATGTTGATGCCCATGGAGTCCATTCCGGCGCCCCCGAGAAGGGGAATGCCCACCGACTGACTCTCGGTGACGTCGATCTCCACTTCCCTGTCGTCGAGCTTTCCCTCCCGGAGCAGGGCAAGGATCTTCCTCCGGGTTGAATCCCGGAGCCTCTCCTCCTCGGGCGACTCGTCCCGGTCCCGCTCCTTTTCCGGCGATCCTCCGCCGCCGAAGAGGCGCATGAAATCGGGCACGGCGCTTTTTTTCTCCGGCCGGGGCAGCAGGGCGTCCGCCAGCCGCTGCTCCGCCCTCTCAGCGGCGGGAACCTGGACATCCTCGATCTTCCGTTTTTTCACCATGGCCACGGCCGCCTCGGCCAGGTCCCGTACGATGGATTCCACGTCCCGCCCCACGTAGCCGACCTCGGTGAACTTGGTGGCCTCCACCTTGACGAAGGGGGCTTTCACAAGATCGGCGAGGCGCCGGGCGATCTCCGTCTTTCCCACTCCCGTGGGCCCCACCATGAGGATGTTTTTCGGCGCCACTTCCTTCGCGATATCCCCGGGAAGGCGCCGTCTCCGTATGCGGTTTCTCAGGGCGATGGCCACGGATTTCTTTGCTTTTACCTGTCCCACGATATACCGGTCGAGGTACTCCACGATCTGGCGCGGAGTGAGGTCGAACCGGTCATTCTCCTGCATGGTCATTCTCCAAGAGCCTCCACTGTGACGATGTTGTCCGTGTAGATGCAGATCTCCGAGGCGATCTCGATGGATCTCCGGGCAATCTGGGACGGCGGCATGTCACTTGATTCAAGAAATGCCAGGGCCGCCGCCTGGGCGAAGCCGGACCCCGACCCTATGGCCGCTACGTTGTTCTCCGGCTCCAGGATGTCCCCCGCCCCCGAGAGCATCAGGGTCAGTCCGGAGTCGGCGACGATCATGAGAGCTTCGAGCCTGCGAAGAGCCCTGTCGGTCCTCCACTCCTTCACCAGTGACACGGCGGAGCGCATGAGGTCGCCGGAATTCTCCTCCAGGCGGCTTTCGAACCGCTCCAGGAGCGTCATGGCGTCGGCGGTGCTCCCGGCGAAGCCGGCGAGGACCGTTCCCTTGTGCAGCCGGCGGACTTTTTTCGCTCCCGCCTTTATGATCTGGTTCCCGAGGGTCACCTGGCCGTCGCCGGCCATGGCCACCTTGTCATTCTTCCGGACACAGACTATCGTCGTTCCCTTGAACATCTCCGTTGTCTCCTTTCGCCCGGGGATGGGCCAGCTCATAGCTTTTCCGCAGGTGGTCCGCCCCGACGGCGAGATAATGCTGGGTGGTGAGCAGGCTCTCGTGTCCGAGAAGCTCCTGGAGCACCCTGAGGGACGCTCCTCCTTCGAGGAGGTGGGTCGCGAAGCTGTGCCGCAGCACGTGGGGCGTCACGTTCGCCACCCCGGCCTTCAGGGCCGCCCTCCTGACGATGCGGTGAACAGTCCGGACCGCTACTGCGCCTTCCCGCTGTCCCGGGAAGACATGGCCGTTCTCCTTTGCACCGGAATCTCTCCAGTCCTCGAGGGCCCGGAGGGCGCACGTCCCGAAGGGGACGATCCGTTCCTTGCTTCCCTTGCCCAGGACCCGGACCATCCGTTCGTCCAGGTCCACATCCTGCCAGCGCAGGGCTGCGAGCTCGGCGATCCGGAGACCGCATCCATAGAGAAGTTCGAGCACCGCCGAGTCCCGGAGGGGATCCTCACCGCTCTTTCCCGCCTCCACCAGCCGGAATGCGTCCTCCCGGGAGAGAGCCCTGGGCAGCCTGGACGGGAGTTTCGGCCCCCGGACGCCTTTGGCGGGATCGGAAGGGATGAGCCCCCGGTCAAACAGGAAGGCAAACCAGCTCCGTACCGAGGAGAGCTTCCTGGCCGCCGACGTCTTCGCGTAGCCGTATCCCATCATCTCCCGAAGCCAGGATCGTATGGTCTTTCCTTCAACCTCCTCCGGGGCGCCTATGCCCTGCACTTCGAGAAACTCGGCGAACTGGGCGAGATCCACGGAGTAATTGGTCACCGTGTGGGGCGACGCCTCCTTTTCAAACCGGAGGTGATCAAAAAACAAATCGAGGGAAACGGATATCTTTTCCTGCATGAGCATATTTTAGCATCTTTTTCTAGATTCTCGATATTTTTCAAAAGAATCAATTAATGTTTTTTTCAACAGAGGCGTAAACCTCGTCCCTGACTGAAGTTTTTCTTTTCTGCACCGATTTTCTCCCATCTTTTGGGAGAAAAAATGAAGAGAAAAAACGGAGGAAAAACTGTGTTATCTGCCCGCTCCCGCGAGTTCCGCCAGGCGGGTGAGGAAGGGAGCGAAAGAGTCCTTTGCGCGCAGGGCGACCTGTTCGCACCGCAGGACCTTGTTCCGGATCTTTTTCTCCAGGGGAGGAAAGATGCCGAGGTTGACGTTCATTGGTTGAAACCGGCGCTCCAGGGCGTCTCCCAGGTAATGAAGGAGGGACCCCACGGCCGTTTCCCTTGGCCACTCGGGGAAAGGCTTCCCGAGGAGCAGGGCGGCCATGTTGAGGGCCGCGACGCACCCCATGGCGGTGCTTTCCATGTACCCCTCCACGCCGGTGATCTGGCCGGCGAGGAAGAGGTCCTCCCGCCCGTTCCGGAACCGGAGGCGGCCGTCCAGCACCGCCGGGGCGTTGACGTAGATGTTCCTGTGCATGACGCCGAAGCGGACGAATTCCGCACCGGCAAGTCCCGGGATCATCCGGAAGACCCGTTCCTGCTCGCCCCACCGGAGACTGGTCTGGAATCCCACAAGATTGTAGAGGGTCCCCTCCCTGTTGTCCTGCCGGAGCTGGGCCACTGCCCAGGCCTCTTCGCCCGTTCCGGGGAGGGGAAGGCCCACGGGCCGCAGGGGGCCGAACCGGAGGGTGTCCGTTCCCCGGGACGCCATTACTTCCACGGGAAGACACCCCTCGAACCAGGACGGCGAGTCCTCGAAATCGTGGGGAAGGGTTCTTTCGGCGGAGGTCAGGGCGGAAATGAAGGCCTCGTACTCCTCCCTGGTGAAGGGACAGTTGATGTAATCTTCCTCCTGGCCCCATCTCCCGAGGCGGAAGGCTTTCGTCATGTCGATGGAGTCCGCCTCCACCACAGGGGCAACGGCATCGAAGAAGGAGAGGTACTCTTCCCCGGCCATCTTCCTGATCTCCTCCGCCATGGCGGGTGAGGTCAGGGGACCCGTGGCAAGGATCACCGGCCCTTCGGGAACGGAAAGGCACTCTTCCCTGACGACGGTGACAAGGGGATGGTTCTCCAGGGTCTCCGTCACCAGGCGGGAGAAGATGTCCCTGTCCACGGCAAGGGCCTTGCCTGCAGGCACCCGCGTCTCGTCGGCGCACCTCAGGATGAGGCTGCCGAGGGCGCGGAGCTCTTCCTTCAGAATTCCGGCAGGGCTGGTGGTGGAATCGGCTCCGAAGGAGTTGCTGCAGACCACTTCGGCCAGCCCGTCCGTCCTGTGGGCCGGCGTTGTGGCCTGGGGGCGCATCTCGTAGAGGGTCACCGGGATTCCCCGGGCAGCGAGCATCCAGGCCGCTTCGGACCCGGCAAGCCCCCCGCCGACTATGGAGACGGACCGGTCAGTCATCGTCCCGGCTCTCTCTCGGCGGGACGTACCCGCATTTCGGGCACTCCTCGCCGCCCTTCCGTCCTGTGGTCATCATGGCCGCGCCGCATTCGGGGCAATCTCTGCCCGAGGGGGGGTTCCACGAGACGAAATCGCACTCGGGGTAGCGGGAACAACCATAGAACGGCTTCCCTTTCCTGCTTTTCCGCTTCACCACGTCCCCCGTGCCGCATTTCGGGCAGACGGCGCCCGTCTTGACGAGGACGGGACGGGTAAACCTGCATTCAGGGTATCCGCTGCAGCCGACAAACTCGCCGAAACGTCCGTTCTTCAGCACAAGGGGTTTGCCGCACTCGGGGCAGTCCTCCCCTATGGGTTCCGGGGGCGGGAGCTGCGCCGCCGGTGCGGTCTCGGCCTCGGCCATGGTGACGGTGAAATTTTTCCAGAAATCCCGGAGGACGGCAAGCCAGGGGACCTTCCCCTCCTCCACGTCGTCCAGGCTCTCCTCCATGCGGGCGGTGAAGCCAGTGTCGACGATCGAAGAAAGGCTTTCGCCGTTGAAGTACTTCGTCAGGAATTCGTCCACCGTCTCCCCGAGGGGAGTGGACTGGAGCCGCCGCTCCTCGTTGCGGACCACGTACCCCCGGTCGTAGAGCGTTTCTACGATGGAGGCGTAGGTAGACGGCCGGCCGACGCCCTCGTCCTCGAGGACCTTGATGAGGGTGGCCTCGGAATACCGTGCCGGGGGACGGGTAAATTTCTGCTCCCTGTCCGTTCCCTCCACTGAGAGTACCTCTCCCCGGACTGCGGGCAGGAGGGATTCCCCCTTAAGGTCCAGGGGCCACACGGCGCTCCACCCGGGAAAGAGCAGGGTCTCTCCGAGCTGCCGGAAGCCGGCCCTGCCCGCGGAAGCGGTGAGGGTGGCGTTGGCCACCCGGGCGGGGGTCATCTGGGACGCCACGTAACGCCTCCAGATGAGGGAGTAGAGCTTCATCTGGTCGGGAGTGAGGATCCCCTCCAGGCTTTCGGGGGCAATGGTCACGTCCGTCGGCCGGATGGCTTCATGGGCATCCTGGGACCGGCCCTTGGCGGAATAGACGTTCTCTTGTGCGGGCAGGTAGGGGGGCTCGAAGGAGGAGGCGATGTACGCCCTGCATTTCTCCACGGCCTCGGGGGCGATCCTGAGACTGTCGGTTCGCATGTAGGTTATCAGCCCGGTGGGGCCCCGTCCGGGGATGGAGACTCCCTCGAAGAGTTCCTGGGCTATGCTCATGGTTCTGCGGGGAGACAGGCTGCACCTTCGGGCGGCCTCCTGCTGGAGGGTACTCGTCTTGAACGGCGCGGGGGCGGCCCTCAGGCTCTCGCGCACCCTGAAATCGGTGACGGAGAGGGGGAAGTTCTCCACCTCGCCGAGAATGGCCTCCACGACCTCTTCGGAATCTATGAGAAGGGATTTGCCCTCTTTCCAGAGGGATTTCCCGTCCAGGCTGTCCGCCCGGAGCGTGTACTTCCTGCCGTCGTCAGCGGCCGCCGATACGGTGACGAGCCAGTAGCCCCGGGGGACAAACTCCCTGATCTCCCGTTCCCTGGCGCAAATAAGGGCCAGGGCCACGGACTGGACCCTTCCGGCGGAGAGCCCCCTCCGGATTTTTTTCCACAGCAGCGGGCTGAGAGTGTACCCCACGAGCCTGTCGAGAATGCGCCTCGCCTGTTGGGCCTCCACTTTGTTCATGTTGACTTCTTCGGGCTTTTTGACCGCTTCCCGAACGGCCCCTGGGGTGATCTCGTAGAAGCGGACCCTGCACGGGGATGAGGGATCTATGCCGAGCAGCTCGCTGAGGTGCCACGCTATGGCCTCCCCTTCCCGGTCGGGGTCCGAGGCGAGAAGGACCCTGGAGGCATTGCGTGCCAGCCCGGTCAGTTCATTCTTCACCTTCGCCTTGCCCTTCACGAGGATATACTCCGGGGCGAAGTCGTTCTCCACGTCGATGGCCAGTCTGCTTTTCGGCAGGTCCCGGATATGGCCCACGCTCGACTTGACAACGTATTTCGGCCCGAGGATCTTGGTGAGGGTCCTGGCTTTCGTGGGGGATTCGACGATGACGAGGGCCTTGCCGGTCCCCGTCTCGGGGAGGGCGGACGAGGCCTTCGGGCGCCCTGCAGTTTTCTTTGGGGAAGCGGGAGATGCTTTTTCCGCAGCCGCGGGAGAAGCAGACTTCCTCCCGGCGGCAGGGGACTTCTTTCTGCCCGGAGCAGCAGTTTTTTTCCCGGCACCGGTAGTTTTCTTCTTCGCACCTGCGGAGGAAGATGCCGTCCCTTTCACAGGGTTTTCCGCCTTCGTCAGTTTCTTTTCAGGTGAGGAAAGGGGCGCAGTTTCCCGGGCCGTCCCTTCTTTTTTCACTGCTTTCGCCATCGGGGCCTTCTCAGCAGATCCAGCAGCTCGAAGGGTACACCTTCTCCGAGGGGCTGCCGGGAATCTCAAAGGACCGGTCGTCGAGGAGCGCATCCACGATGGCGTCGAACAGGGGGGGCTCCACGGCGGAATTTTTCAGGGCGCCAAGCGACACCGCCTCCTGGATGGCCCTCTCGGTGATCTCGAGGGGAACCTCTTCCGTGGCGATGTAGCGGTATATTCTTCCCTGTGTCTCGGGGGCGAGGTATCTTCGTTCACAGTCGTGGAGAATGCGGCGGACGAGGAGGGAGTCCACCAGCCTGTTTCCGAAGCCTCGGTCGGTTCTGTGTGATTTGGGCACCAGGCTCTTCCTTTCCGTTCCAGTCTTGTCTACCGGGGAACGGCACTCCACCGCCCCGGTCCAGAGGGGAAAACGTGACCTGCCGCGGCCAGAAGGGCCAGGCAGGAAAAAATGTCAGCGGGAGACATTGTACATTCAACGGCTAGGTTGTCAACAGTTCTTTCTCCATATTTTTTTAGAACGGCAAGAATTCTTTGCTCTTTTGCAGTCAATGCCGAAGTTTGTTCCCGTTCCTCTCCCGGAGGGAACAGGCCGAGCTGCCTTCCGAACGCCACTGAGGCGAACTCCGCCACGGAGACAAGGGGCTGGGCCCCGTCAAAGAGCAGCCGGTTCGAACCGGCGCATCCTTCTTCAGAGATTCTTCCCGGCACGGCCCAGACCTCCCTGCCGGCCTCCAGGGCGTGCCGGGCGGTACTCATGGCTCCGCTTTTGAGCGGTGCCTCCACCACCACGAGACGATCCGCCATTCCCGCGATGATCCTGTTCCGCTCCGGGAAACGCCACTGCCTCGGGGGAGCGCCCAGAGGATACTCGGCGATCAGGGCGCCTCGCTCCCGGACAATGCGCCCGAAGAGCCCTTCGTGTCCCCGGGGATAGACCACGTCCACTCCCGTCCCGAGGACCGCCATGGTGGCCCCTCCGCCGTCGAGGCACCCTTCGTGGGCGGCGCCGTCGATGCCTGCGGCACCACCACTGATCACCACTCCGCCGGCCCCGGCCACCGCCCGGCCTATTTCCACCGCCGTCCGCCATCCGTAGGAACTGCATTTTCGTGTTCCCACCACGGCCACGGACGGCCCGGCAAGAGGCCATTTCCCCCTGACGTACAGAAGAAGGGGGGCGGAAGGCGTTCCGGCGAGACTCCTGGGATAGTCCCCGGAGTCGAAGGGGATGAGACGCACACCCGCCCGGCGGGCCCGCTCTTCCTCCCGCTCGGGCCACCCGGTCCCGACCAACCGCGCGAGGGTGTTCCGGACCTGCTCGGAATACCCCAGCCGCTCCCACAGCCCGGGCCCTTCCTCAAGGAACGCCTCCGGCGGGAGGTCCTCTTTCCTGAAGGATTCCCAGAGGACCGGGGGAAATCCTCCCGACGCGGCGAGGAGCAGGAGCACCCTCAGGAGACCGGTCATCTGCCTTCCCCCCCGTCCCGGTAGGCCAGAGCCTCCGCCACGTGGGGGACCTCCACGTCCCCGCTTCCCGCCAGGTCCGCTATGGTCCGGGAAACCTTGAGCACCCTGCTGATGCCCCTGCCTGAGAGGCGGAGGCGCTCCGCCATGGAGGCGAGAAAAGGCCTCACCCCCGGGGAAAGGGAGAGAGCCCGCTTCACGAGGCGTTCGGGCAGCTCGGCGTTGCAGGTGAACCCTGTCCCGGCCCACCGTTTTCGCTGGATCTCCCTGGCCGCCCTCACTCTCGCGGCGATAGCGGCACTCGGTTCGCCTCCCTCCGACTCCACCGCCACCAGCTCTTCCGGGAGCAGCCTTGGAACGGCCATGTGGAGGTCGATCCTGTCGAGGATGGGGCCCGAGATCTTTCGCCTGTACCGTTCCCGCTCCGCCGCAGAGCATGTGCACCGCTCCACGGGGTCGCCGTCCCACCCGCACGGACATGGGTTGCACGCGGCCACCAGAAGCACCCTGCAGGGATAGGCCACCGAGCCGGATGCCCTGCTCACGGTGATCCGTCCGTCCTCCAGGGGCTGCCTGAGTGCTTCCAGGAGATCCCTGCGGAATTCGGGAAATTCGTCGAGGAACAATACCCCCCGGTGGGCCAGGCTGACCTCACCCGGGCGGAGGGTTGCGCCGCCCCCGCAGATGGAGACGATGCTGGCCGTATGGTGGACGGTCCTGAAGGGAGGATGCATCCCCCGGTCGAAGGGAATGCCGAGGGTGCTCCGGACACGGGCGGCCTCGAGGAACTCCTCCCGGGACAGAGGGGGGAGGATTCCCCGGAGGGCCCGGGCAAGAAGGGTCTTGCCGCTGCCGGGAGCCCCGGTGAACAATATGTTGTGATGCCCGGCGGCGGCGATTTCCAGGGCCCGCTTGGCTCCAGACTGGCCCCGGATGTCGGCGAAATCGGGATCGGCGACGGCAGGCTCCTCATCGGGGACTGCGGAGACCACGGGGGGCAGGTCCTTTTCCCCCCGAAGAAAGGCGATCACGTCGCCCAGGCTTTCGGCCGCCCAGGCCTCGCACCCCTCCACCAGGGAAGCTTCGTCCGCGTTGTCTGCGGGCACGAAGAGAGGAATACCCGTATCCCTGGCGAGAATGGCCGCGCCGACGGCCCCCCGGACACCCCTGAGGCGTCCGTCCAGGGCCAGCTCGCCGAGAAATATCGCCCTGGGGACCTCCGGTATGCTTCCCATGGCCCCGGCGATGCCGAGGGCGATGGGAAGGTCCAGGATGGCTCCCTCCTTCGGAAGATCCGCAGGCGCGAGGTTCACCGCAACCCGCCCCCTCACGGAAAGGCCGAGGGAGCGGAGGGCCGCCCTCACCCGTTCCTTCGACTCCCGGACCGCCGTATCCGGAAGCCCGACGATGGATATGGCGAACAGGCCCCCCGTGATTTCCGCCTCCACCTCCACCTTCAGGGCCTCCATGCCTTTCAGGGTGATCCCCCAGACGGGATTCACGTGAGATACGCCCCCGCCGTGACGTCCTCGAACCGTTCCACCGACGCGTCCTTCCCGGGGTGGAGGGTCACCGCGAGAATGTCGATCCTCCACGGCCCGGTCCATCCCCGGGTCTCCACAAACCGCCTTCCGGCCCGCACGAGGCGCCCCAGCTTCCGGGGTCCCACGGACTCCTCACCCCGCTGCATCCATCCTTCGGAGCGGGTCCTGACCTCCACCACCACGAGCTCCCCGCCTGAGAGGGCCACAAGGTCAAGCTCCCCGCCGCGGAAGACCACGTTGCGGTCGAGTATCTTCCACCCCAGGCCGGCCAGGTAGGCAGCGGCGATCTCCTCGCCCCGCCGGCCCCGTTCGAGATGTTCCGCCGTCATGGTTTTTCTCCTTTGTCGAGTTTGTAAATGAAGGAAAGAATCCGGGCTACGGCCTCGTAGAGTTCGGCAGGTATCTCCTCGCCGAGTTCCAGCACCATCAGGGCGCTCACGAGGGCGGCGTCCTCCACCACGGGAACGTCCGCCTCCCCGGCCAGCTC
>Ga0209509_1002178_pt1 | contig 13492 bp, 9 predicted proteins | sample BioC13SIPDNA_FD_185743 | JGI IMG/M metagenome (GOLD analysis project Ga0209509, IMG submission 185743) | Anaerobic biogas reactor microbial communites from Washington, USA - Biogas_R1_A C13 SIP DNA (SPAdes) (version 2) | ecosystem: Engineered > Bioreactor > Anaerobic > Unclassified | place...
ATGAAGTGCAAGCGAACCTGGATTGTGCCCGTGGTATGGCTCGCTGTCCCGGCGTGTATACTACTGTGTTTTGGCGCGGGCGCTGCAAGCGGGCCCGGCCAGGGTCCCGATCAGGGGCTCCCGCCGGGGTACCAGCGTCTGCTCGACGCGAGAGCGCCCGGGGAGGCAGCCATCATCCGTCGTCACCTTAAGGTGGACTCTCAGATGGTCGATTTCTCGCAGCACATTCGAGAACACGTGGATTTCCTTCTGACGCCTGCACTGCTGGTGCAGGAGGCGATCTCGGACGGAGTGATTCTGACCTATCCTGTGGAGTAGAGCCATGAGAACGACGCACACCCGACGCCGCCTGTGGATTGTTGCATGCCTGGCGGCGCTCTCGGTGGCCGCCGGCATCGGCAGGCGGCGACCGATTCAGCCTTCCGGCCAAAAGGCCGGCCTGGTCCGATTCGACGTGGTCAGCGAGATGAATCACGACTGGAGGGGATGGACCAACCTCGTGGTGTTCGCGAGGTACTGGGTCTGCGAGGACTACTACGTCGTCTCGGTGATCTGGACGGAGTTCCCCAAGTATGGCTGGGACATGAGGACCCAGCTCCTCCTGAGCGATGAGGGCGGCTTTCGCATGGAACAGCAGTGGTTTTCCTACTGGTTCCCTGTGAACACGACCTATCCCAAGCCGGTCGACGAACGCCCGCCGTTCGCCCACGGCGGTGGTATGTATGACACGTCAGAGATGCGGTTTGCCGAGGCGCAGGCACTGGCCCGGCGCGTGTACGCCGCCGATCTTGGCTCGGCGGGCGATGGGCTGGTCGACGTGAACGTGCAGGCGGGGCCTTCGGGCGTCGCACGGACCCTGGCGCGTCTGAAGGCCCGGATCGCCGACGATCGGATCGAGTCGATGGAGCTGTTCGACGATTCGCAGCGTCTGCTGGCCTGGATGTCGTACGAGTACGAACGCAGCGATGGGCCGCCTCGCCTGGCCAGGCTGATCGCCGAATTGCCCGTTCGGCCCGAGAAGCTCGCCATGGAAGGCCACGTGACGGTTACATCCAAGGACACGACAGCGACCTATGAGATCCCCGACGTCAATTACGTCTCCCACAAAGGGGGCAGGACGTGCACGGTCACCTACCAGGACGTGACGCTGGGCGAGACGGTCGTGCGGCTGCCGGTGCAGGTGGCGGTGCACCGCACGGAGGACCGCTGGCCCATGCGGTCGGCGAGGCTGATGAACTTCCAGCGCGTAGAGCTGGACAAGGACGGCGTGTGGGAGGCCGCCAGGGCGTTTGGCGGCCTTGACCAGGCCTATTCGACGTGGGGCAAGCTCGTAGAGAGGTATCTGTACCATGTGCCCAACCTGGGGCCGCTGGAGGTCGATCCCAACGATTTCGCCCTCGTCCGAGCCTTGATCGCAAAGTATCCCGTCTGGGAGATGCCGGCGCCGCCGCAGAGCCCGAGGCAAACCGGTCACGGGCCGCTTCCGAAGGACCCGGAAGAGGCCGCCAAAGAGCTCGACAGGCGGGACCAAATCCGCAGGCAGGAGGCGGCCCAATCGCAGGAGCAGATGCGCAAGTGGCAGGAGAAGGTGGATCGGATGCCCAGGCCCCCCAAGAGGGACATCGAGCCGGCCGACGCCAGGCGGATCCGCCAGCTTCGCGACCACTACCGAACGATCCTGTATCCATGGACCGAGGAGATGCGGACGGGACGGGACAGAAGGCCCCGCACCCAGCCGGGCAGCGAGCTCGACGAAATCAAGGAACTGCAGAGCAAATTGGACAAAGTCCTTCGCTACCACCGCGCGCCGGTGCTGCCGGAGGACCACCCGCCCGAGGTCAGTGACGCCGATCGCGTGCAGATCGCCGAGTTGAAGCGGCACTATGAGAAGCTCGTCGGCGAACTCGACCGAGGGCCCGGCGGCCGGCTCAAGGCCCTCCACGCCCTGGCCAGGATGGACTTGATCGTTAAGGACTATGACGCGTTCGAGCAGCGCGTCCATCGCTACTGGCAGATGCTGGAGGAAGCCGGGCTGCATCAGATGGTCATGGCCGGCGGATACCGCTACATCGACCGTCTCATCGGCCCCGGCCAGTGCGAGAAGGCCAGCGCCCTTCTGAAGCATTGGGTCGAGAAGTCCACTGCCAACGACAGCGACGGGGTCTATCGCTTCTGCCGTTCCATCCAGGGATCGCCGTGGGCGAAGGTCCAACTGCTGGACCGGTTCCTCACCAAGCCGGGGCTCTCGCCTCTGGAGCAATATGAGGGACTGGCCCTGCGGGTCATCAGTCTGGACAATCTGGACAAGGCGCTGGCCGATCGCGAGGCCCTCCAGGACGAGTCGATGGCGGCGCAGATTCGCTGGGTCCTGACGAACACGACACGGGCCCGGGTGGCCGCCATGGTCGAGCCGGCGGTCCGCCGGGCGCTGGCGGCGTGGGAGGCCCTCGGCCCGGCTCGAATGAACGAGGCCAGGCCCTATTCATCCGCCAGTATGTCGGCCGAGCAAAGAAACGCACTGGAAGCACCGGACGCCACGCGCTTGCAGGAGGTCTCCGCGCAACTGGACCAGATTGTCCGCGAGCGAAGCGCCCAGCAGACACCCCCGGCGCCCCGCCCGGATGCGCCAAGGCGCCGCAGTCCGACGCGTCGATGATACCTGAGAATGAGGAGTGCAAACCATGACGACCGAACGAGGCCACCCCATCGGGTAAGATTTTTTGGATTTTGTTGATTTTTTCCTTGCACACGCAGGGTGGGGGGGGGTATCTCAGTGATAGTGGAGTCGAGGCTCGAGCGAGCGTTGTCACCCATCCTTGGCGACGGGCTCTTGCGTCGGCGGTGGCGGTCTGCTGTGGAAGGCCGCGACGAGGAAGGCTCCTTCCGGGAAAAGGGAGCGAAAGCGATGGGACGTAACAGCGGGCGAACGGGCGCAGGCGGGTTGCTTGTGCGCCGGTCCCACCGGGGCGGCGATGCAGCGATCTATGGGCCCTCGGCAGCGATTGATCCGAAGGGCTTCACCCTCATTGAATTGCTGGTGGTCGTCTCGGTCGTTGCCCTGTTGATTGCCCTGCTGGTGCCTGCCCTGCAGCGGTCCCGCAAGCAGGCCCAGGCGGTAGTCTGCCAGAGCAGACTGCGCCAGTCGGGCCTGAGCTTGTCGATGTATGTCCAGGAGAACGACGGGCGTTTGCCGCTGGACGCCGGGGGTCAGATCTTCTGGTTCCTCACTCAGCGCGGGCATCCGGAACTGACGAAGGTGGCCCTATGTCCTTCGGCGTCGAAGCCTTCGGCGGACAGAGAGCTGCGAGAACGCAATGCGGGCGACACGTTTCACGCCTATCCGTGGTTGATGGACCGGCCGGACCTTTGTGGCAGTTATGGCCACAACCGCTACACAGGAGGCAGAGCGACTGACCACCCCGCCTTCCGTTTGTACTGGTTCACCTCGGATATCAAGAGAGGCGGAACGATTCCCGTGTTGTCTGATTCTCGTCTCCAGGGGGTGATGCCCACGGACGCCGATGCCCCGCCGGAGTCTGACGGGGGACCGTACACCTATACCCTTGGCATGAGCAATCTGTGCATCAACCGGCACAATGGCGGGAACAACATGCTGTTTATGGACTGGTCCGTTCGCAAGGTGGGCCTCAAGGAGTTATGGACGCTCAAGTGGCATCCGGACTACGACACGGCGGGCCCCTGGACCACCGCCGGCGGCGCTCAGCCGGGGGACTGGCCCGAATGGATGAGGACATTCCAGGACTATTAATCGCGAGGCAAGGAAAGGAGGTGACTCCAATGGACCATCTGCCGAGGCCACCCTGACGGACGTGACAGGAAGGATCCAATCGCAATCACAACAGAAGAGAACACAGAGAGGTGCAGCTATGGAACGCAAACATTTCTGGACTTATACGATTATAGGCACCGTTGCCCTACTGGCTCTGATCGCGGTCGGCGAGAGCCGGCTGCGGGGACAGGGTGTGGATCTGGCAGTGGATTCGGTTCACTCTGCCGGGCCGTTCTACTACTTTTCGCTTGAGATCGGCGGGCAGGATGTGGGTATCTACGAGGAGTGTCGGGGACTGGGCTCGATCAATGACATCGAAGAGGCCTTCGTCGAGACCGAAAGCGGTGTGATCGTGCGCCGGCAGACGCCCGGTGCACTTGCATGGCACAACCTGAGGCTCCGGCGCAGCGAGCCGAGCCAGCTACTGGTCTGGTTCTGGCGCAAGGCAATGGAAGACGGCGATCTTGAAGCCGCCGTCCGAGACGGCGCCGTGACGTTGCGGGGAACCGACCGCGCAGAGCCGCTGGCACGCTGGGAGTTTCGCAACGGCTGGGTCGCCTCCCTGAGCTTCGACGGATCGAGCGAGGAGATGACGATTGTCCATGAGGGCCTGACCCGCATAGACCCTGCGTGGAGTTCGCCAGCGCGACCTATACCTGAGCGATAGCGATTCCGCGATGTATCGAAGGCGACTGCGACACAGATCGGCGCCATGCGTTTCAACCAGGTAGCAGTTCGGCTACCTGTGTGCGGGTGCAGGCATTGTGTGCGCATATGGTCGGCGCATGATTTCACGGGACTGGCCGCAAGCAGTATGCCGCCATAGAAAGGAGGGCAACGTATGATACGAGCGCCGTAACGGCAAGGTGCGAACGGGGGCAGCGAGCTTTGGAGACATAAGCATAATATGGCCAAGACAAGAAAGGGAAGATAATGCGACAGAGGGACAAGTGGGTCCATATCGTCGTCGGAGGCTTGGTGATCTTCGCCGCTACTGGCGCGCAAGTGACACACGCCGATGCATACGATGAGACATATTGGGACGGCGAGGATGCATATGCCACTCCGGAACTCCAAACAGGCACCATGTGGCAGGAAGGCGTGGCAAGTGGGTCCGGCAACGGTCAATCTCAGTCATCCAGTTGTGGTGTTCACACGTATGCCTGGGCCAAGACAGCCGATTCCGCAAACGCCAATGCAACCGCGTGGGGCGGGCACGGAAAGGACTGGGTCTGGAATGGCCCTCCGGGCACAGAGCCGGGTGGTACTCTGTCATGGGTGCATGATGGCAATGGGTTTGCGCGCGTGTACGGACAGAGGCTCGACTATGGTGGGCAGGGAAGCACCTATGCGGCAGCATATACCTTCACCCGAACCGGCGCAGCATCGTATCCGATGGCCTCCATTGCTGATGCGAGTGTCAGCGGGTCGGTTTACGACATGCAGCAGGCCACAGGAGGGCCGGCCTCTTTTCAGCCACCCTCTGGCGCATGGTCCCACTACTCTGTGTCCGGATACTATTATGGGGGCGGTTTCGAGTACCCAGCCATCTCTTGGGAGGTATGGCATAATGGGGCCGAGCCGATTCCTGAAGGCACTGGTCTGGTCACGTTTGCTGCTGCGGCAGTGTGTACAACCGACGCCCACGCATCAGTAAGCGGTACGGGAGACCTCCGAGCAGTTGCAAGCACCTATGGCAGCGCGCTTGTCGGCACGACAGCCAACTTTCCCTAGCCTTGTGACCAGGTTCGCCTGGAACCGCAGACCACCGCGCAAGAGCAAGTCCTGACGAGATAGTGTCGGGAGTGCCCTCTGTGGGCACTCCCGGCAGCAATGTAAGCGACGGGCTCGATACCTGACGGCTTTCGCAAGGCTTCGTCAGACACAACAAGCCAGTCATTTGCAGAATGGAGCGCTGAGATGGCAAAGTCAAATGAGAAGCGTGGCCCGGAATCTCGCCATTGGCCATGCGTCTTTCTGTCAGGCCTGATGCTTGCGGCTTTCTCTGCGCTGGGCCCTATCGACACGCTATGCATGGGCGACGAACGAGAGCCCGAGAACGATTTGGAACACCACTTGAGAGACTCGGCGTTGCTGTCCGCCAGCCGAAGTGTGACTTCCAGCTTCGACGCTTCTCTGGAGATGCGGGAGAACGTGGATTTCTTGCTGACACCGGCGATACTCGTGTCGCAGGCGTTGGCGAACGCTAAGACTGCCACGCTCCATTTCGATACGATCATTGAATTGAACTCCTCTCTCGTGCGTACACACGTGGTTCTCTTTACGCGATACTGGGTCTCAGGGGACGCTTATCTGGTGGCAGTCGTCTGGAGCGAACCTCATGCGGGTGGTTTGAACTTCCCAATCTATCCTCCGACGTTGAGACTTCTTAGCGATCGCGATCAGTTTGCGATCAGTCATCAGATTCAACACATGTACGATGGGGCTTTCTCCAAACCGCTCGGGCCACGCGGGCCGTTTGTGCACAGGTTTAACGCCTATACCCTGTCCGACATTCGCTTTGCCGAGCAAGAAACCCTTGGTCTCTTTGGGGATCTCGAGTCTCAGTGCGTTGACAGCGGGAACAAGACCTCGTTCCACAGGCAGCGTCTGGTCCTTCCAGAACAGACAATCACGCTCGGCTTCAGGCAGGAGGGGCCGACAATTACCATCGCTGGTGAAAGCCAACAGTATTCCCAGTTCGTGGGCGTGCAGTACAAAGGCGACCGCCTCCACATCGTGGACTATGAACCCATGCAGATTGGTCCACGCAGCGTATCACTCCCGACACTCGTTCGTGTGTACTCCGGACACGGGAAGGAGTTTCTGCGTTCGGCCCGCCTTGCCAGGCCAGTAGGCTCACATACCTCAGGTGACCAGATTGAGGATGCCGTGGGGAGCCTTGGGCGATTCGATGCAGATGATGTGAAGTGTCGTGAGTTGCTTCTGAAGTACTGGATGAAATCTGTCCAGGACATCGCGCCCGCGGACGCTAAGTCCCTGCGCCGGCTTCTCGCACACTTCGACGTCCCACCGCCACAAGATGCAGGCCTGGGCGAGCGTCTCAAGCACGTGAATATGCGACTGCAATTGGCTTGGATGCTCCATGATGGGGAGCAACTCGAGAAGGATTTCCAGGAGTATCTATCTCTACTTTTGGCAGACGGCCTTGACCGCATGGTTCTGTTCGGCGGCCAGAAGATCATTGAGACGACGATGCGATGGGGTCAATTGCATGCGACTGAAAGGTTGCTGCGTCATTGGCTGGATGCCGCTGCTTTCCATAATGATGTCAATACCACCCTCGATTTTGCATCTGTCGGTTTTCGCCGAGGGTGGTTCTGGATCGTGGCCCACCTTATGGAGCAGTTGCTCGCCAATCCTGATGTCTGCAGCAATCAACTATTCGCTGCGCAGGCTTATCGATGTATTGCGCTGTCACGTATTCTGCAAATGGCTCGGAATCCCGAGCAGACTGTCCGCAGCGAACGTGACCTTAGGCAGCTTGCATGGGTGCTCAGGAGAAACAGCAGCGAGGAGCTTCTTGCAGAATTCCAGGCGAGTCTTGATGCTGCCCAGCAAACGTGTACGGCCTTAAGCGAGCCAACACCATTGTGCTTGATGCTGAAAAGCCAGCTCGATGCAATGAATGTGAGCACAACAGAAATAGAGGGTTCAGGCGATGCTGAGGAAGCAGAGCAGGCAGAGCGAAGGTGACCATGACCATCATGCCGTTGGCACGAGGATGTCCCGACGTGCCGTGATGGGATGCACGGGTGCGGCGGTGTTGGGTGTACTGTCGGCTTCGGCGCTTGGCCAGGAGCGGCGGGAACCGCCGCCGGAGGTTCGCGAGCGGATGGAGCGATCGCGGGCCTTTCCCGAGCGGATGCGGAATGCCGGCAGCCCGGAAGAGATGCGTAAGATCGCAGAAGAGCAAACGGCCCTGCAGCGCGCCTGGGCCATCGAGAATCTGAAAGTGCAACTCGGTGTCTCGGAGGCCGAGTGGACCGTCGTGCGGCCACGGCTCGAAGCGGTCTACGAACGGGTCCATGCCCAGCCCGTGCGCGGCAGCGTTGAGCCGACTACGCCGGTCGAGCAGAGGAGGAAGGAGCTGCGCGAGCTGTTGCGCGATGAGGCGGCCAAGCCCGAGCAGATCAGGGCCAAGCTGTTGGCTCTGCGCGCCGAGAAGGAGAAGGCCCGCCAGGAGCTTGCCAAGGTTCGCCGGGAGCTGCAACAGGTCCTGACCTTGCGTCAGGAGGCCGTGCTGGTTCTGGCCGGGCTGTTGGAGTGACCGCTGCGCCTTGCGGTCCTCTGTGATTCCGAGTCAGGCCGAGCAGGACTGGAGCAGGTTCTCCTGGGCGTAGCGCACGGCGTTGCGGAAGATCTTGATGCCGTCGGGGTCGAGGTCTTCGCCGAGCCGGGTCCAGTGGGGGTGCTGCGTGCGGCGGACGAACCGCTCGGGGTGCGGCATCAGGCCCATGACGCGGCCGGTGCTGTCGGTCAGGCCGGCGATGGACTCGACCGACCCGTTCGGATTGATCGGATAGGGGCCTTCCTCGCCGTCGGGGCCGACGTATTTGTAGGCGATGTACCCGTCAGATTTCAGCCGTTCGAGCGTTGCAGCGTCGGCGGTGACGACCTTGCCTTCACCGTGGGCGACGGGCAGATAGATCTGCCGCTGGGGCTCGATGAAGACGCAGCGGTCGGTCTGGGGCAGCAGGTGCACCCAGCGGTCCTCGAATTTGCCGCTGTCGTTGTACGTGATCGTGACGTGTTCCTGCTTGAACGCCCCGTTGCCCGGCAGGACGCCCATCTTGACGAGGACTTGGAAGCCGTTGCAGATGCCCAGCACGAGCTTGCCGTCGTCGATGAACCGACGAATCGGGTCGGCCAGATGGTGCACGATCTGGTTGGCGAGAATCCTCCCGGCGGCGACGTCGTCGCCGTAGCTGAAACCGCCGGGAAAGACCACGATGTGGTACCGACCCAAGAGACTCTTGTCTTCAATGAGCCGGTTGACGTGAACGCGGTCCGCCTTGGCCCCGGCCAACTCCAGTGCGTGGCGCGTTTCCATGTCGCAATTGACCCCGGCCGCCCGCAACACCAATGCTCGAACCTCTGCCATGTCCTGTCCTTGTGCTCCAGCGAATTCCGTTACCAGTCCAGTGTTCTCTGCCACGCCTGTTTGAGGATGTCGATCTCGGCGTCGATGGCGTTGCCGCCGTCCTGCGAGCGAATCACGAGCTTCGAGCCGGCCGTGACCTTGCCGATCTGCCCGAACGGCAGATTCAGCATGAGCTTGGCGAAGGCGTCGTAGTGACGGGGCTCGACTTCGACCACGTAGCGGCTGTTCGACTCGCTGAACAACTGCGCGTCGAGCCGGGTGCAGTCCTTCGATGCGGGCAGGCCGCGCAGGTCCGCTTCGACGCCCAGCCCACCGGCGAAGGCCATTTCCGCCAGCGCCACGGCCAATCCGCCTTCGGAACAGTCGTGACAGCTTGCGACGAGCCCGTCGGCGACGGCCTGCGCCACCTTACGGGCGATTCGCGGCGCCAGTTCGAGGTCCAGCTTGGGCACGTTGGCGCCGAGTTGGCCCCGAAGCTTGTAGTAGTGCGATCCGCCCAGCTCGTTGCCGGTCCGCCCGACGACGAACAGCAGATTGCCCGGCCTCTTGGCGTCCATCGTGACGCATCGTTCGACGTCGTCCACGATCGACATGGCGCTGATCAGCAGGGTCGGCGGGATACGGATCGTCGTGCCGTCCTCGCAGGCGAACTCGTTGTTGAGCGAGTCCTTTCCGGAGATGAAGGGGGCGCCGTAGGCCATCGCGCCGTCGTAACAGGCCTGGGCCGCCCGGACGAGCGTTCCGAAGGTCTGCGGATGCGTGCAGTTGCCCCAGCAGAAGTTGTCGAGCAGGGCGATGCGGTCCACTCGGCCGCCAACACAGATGAGGTTTCGAACGGCCTCGTCGATCCCCGCCAGGGCCATCCAGTAGGGGTCGATGTCGCCGTAGAGCGGGTTCATGCCGCAACTGATCGCCAGGCCGCGAGAGCTGGTCGGCTTCGGCCGAATCACGGCCGCGTCGCCGGGGCCGTCGTTCGCGACGCCCACGAGCGGCTTGATGACCGAGCCGCCCTGCACCTCGTGGTCGTACTGGCGGATGACCCACTCCTTGCTGGCGACGTTGTACGAGGCCAGGACGCCCAGCAGTTCGTCGTTGTAGTTGGGCTTCTCGGCCTCGGCCGGCTCGCTCAGGGCCGGCGCAGCCCAGACCGCCTTGCGGCTGTACTTCGGCACGCCGTCGTGGAGGAAGTCCATGTCCAGCTCGGCCACCTGCTGCCCGTTGTACCGCAGACGCAGCTTGCGGTCGTTCGTGAAGCGGCCGATGACGGTCGCCTCGACGTTCTCGCTCTCGAAGATCCTCAGGATGGCCTCGCGGTTCTCCGGCTTGACGGCGATGACCATTCGCTCCTGCGCCTCGCTGATCCATATCTCGGTGTAGCTCAGGCCCGTGTACTTGAGCGGGACGGTGTCGAGATCGACTTCGGCGCCGAGTTCGGCGCCCATCTCACCGACGGCGCTGCTCAATCCGCCGGCGCCGCAGTCGGTGATCGCCTCGTACAGGCCGGCTTCGTTGGCCTGCAGGAGGACGTCGAGCATCTTCTTCTCGGTGATGGCGTTGCCGATCTGCACGGCGTGTGAGAAGACCGTCTCGTGCTCGTGCGTCATCTCGCCGCTGGAGAAGGTGGCGCCGTGAATGCCGTCGCGTCCGGTGCGCCCGCCGACCACGACGACCAGGTTGCCGCTCTGCGGGTGCTTGAACGCCTTGTCCCTGTCCATCAGGCCGATGTTGCCGCAGTAGACCAATGGGTTGCCAAGATAACGGTCGTCGAAGTAGATCGCGCCGTTGACGGTGGGAATGCCCATGCGGTTGCCGTAATCGCGCACGCCCGCGACGACGCCCTTCATGATCCGCCGCGGGTGCAGGACGCCCTTGGGGACCTCGTCGAGGGCCATGTCGGGCTCGCCGAAGCAGAAAATGTCCGTGTTGGCGATCGGGCGGGCCCCCATGCCCGTGCCCATCGGGTCGCGGATGACCCCGCCGATGCCCGTGGCGGCCCCGCCGTAGGGATCGAGCGCCGAGGGGTGGTTGTGGGTTTCGACCTTGAAGCAGACGGCCGAGTCCTCGTCGAACTCCACGACCCCGGCGTTGTCGGCGAAGACCGAGATGCACCAGTCCTTGTTGAGGTCCTGCGTGGCCTTGAAGACGGTCTCTTTGAGCAGATTGTCGAAGTGGATCGTCTGGCCGTCCATCGTCAATTCGACGGCGCTGCGCAGCGTCTTGTGAACGCAGTGTTCGCTCCAGGTCTGGGCCAGGCTCTCCAGCTCGATGTCGGTCGGCTCTCTCTCCAGGCGGCAAAAATAGGCCTGAATGGCCTTCATCTCGGTGAGGTTCAGGAACAGGTCCCGATCCTTGCTCAGGGCCTCCAATCCCGCGTCGTCGAGATCGCGGATGGGCCAGTGTGTGATGTTGAGTTCGTACGGGCTCAGGTGCGGGCTGGGCGGCTCGGCCTCGTCGCCGACGACCACGTCCTCGATGCAGTCGTTGGCCAGGACCCGCTTGGCGATCGTCTCGATCTGTGCGGGACGGACCTCACCGAGCAGGACGTACTTGCGGGCCGTCCGAACGTGTGCTCCGGAAACGCCCATGTCGGAGATAGCCGTCATCACGGACTGGGCCACCGGGTCGGTGACACCGCTCTTGAGATGGACCTCGATCAGTGTCGCGCGGGCCAGGCCGGCCGGGGCGGTGCTCCGCCCGATGTAATACTCCTCACAGACCGGATCGCTGAGCAGCTCTCCGGCCACGCGGTTGGCGAAGGCCGAATCGAAATCCGCCTCGATGAGAAACACCTTAGCCGACTGCACCGCCTCAATCGAGGTGATGCCGAGTTCGCGAATGTCTTCCAGCACTCCGTTGCCGTGCACGTCGGAAAAGCCGGCTCGGTTGAACACTTCAAAGCGCCACTGCTTCACGACAAAAGTTCCTTCTTCCTGATTTTGTATTTGACCAGAGCGGCCCGCTTCCTGCAGGCGCCATCGAGAAAGGCGTCGATAGTCTGCCTGTCCTCAGCCTTCAGCGCCTGTCTAATGGCGGCAAGTTCGGCGATAACACGGTCGATCCCTTCGACAAGGTTGTCGGTATTGGCCAGCAGGACATCGGTCCAGACATTGGCCGGACCGGAAGCAATTCTCGTGCTGTCGAGAAAGCCTTTGCCAGCCGACTTCATATCGCCTGCGTCGCTGGCGTTGACCAACCCGGCCGCAAGGACATGGGGCAGATGGCTGACATTGGCCAGAACACGATCGTGCTCGGTTGGAGTCATCACCTCAATGAAACAGCCGAGGGCCGACCAGAACCGCTTCAAGGCCCTGACCGCTTGACCACTCGTTGTTTCCGTCGCGGTCAGAATGCAGCGGGCATCGACGAAAAGGTCGTCCCGGGCGAACTCCACACCTCTCTGTTCCGAGCCAGCGATGGGATGCGAACCGACATAGGGCGCCCCCCGGGTCAGTCGTTCGCCAGCCCAGCGATGCGGGAGCAGCTTGGTCGATCCGACGTCGGTGACAATGCAGTCGGTTCGGATCAGCCCGTTGATATCGGCGAAATACTGCTCGAAGGTGAAGATCGGCGTCGCCAGGATAACCAAGTCCGCATTGGCGAGGGCAGACGGAAGATCGTCGGCAATCTCGGTGGCAATCGCCAGGGCCCTGGCCTTGACCCGCGTGGCGGGTCGATGGCTGTAGCCAACGACCGACATCTGCGGTGCTCGCTGGCGAATTGCCGAAGATATCGAGCCACCCAGAAGACCAAGACCTATGACGCAAATACGCTGTAAGTCTCTCACTGAAAAGACCTTATGCTTGAAAGAAGGAATCCGGCCGACGTCCAAGGGTATAGCGGACACACGGGCCTGTCAATTTTTTTCTTTGCCTGAGCCGTGCAAAATGTTAGCATCAGCCCCTTGAAACCGAGCTAACGGATCTGGCAAACGATTGGAAGTCCCCGCCTGTGGCGTGGGGCGTTTTTTTTGTGAACCCGTCGGTGAGTGACGGGCGTATGGGGCGGTGGTGGTAGAACAGGCCGAACGACGCTATGGCACGCGAAAACAATAGACCGAACAATGGAGGCTACCTGGACTTCGAGCAGAAGGTGGCCGATCTTGAACGACAGGCCGATGAGTTGCGCAAACTCAGCGCCAGAAAGGGAATCGACTACTCCGTCGAGATCCGGCGTATTGAGAAGGACCGCATTGTCGAGCTGAAGCGCACGTACTCCAATCTCACCGCCTGGCAGACCGTCCTGGTCGCCCGCCACCCACAAAGGCCGATCCTGAGTGACTATCTCAACCTCATGGTCAAGGACTTTCGCGAGCTGCACGGGGACCGGCTTTTTGGTGATGACCGCGCGATCATCACCGGGATCGGGCAGATTGCCCGCAATAAGGTCTTGATCGTCGGGCAGGACAAAGGCAAGAGCACCAAAGAGAAGATCGTGTGCAATTTCGGTTGCCCGAACCCGGAGGGGTACCGCAAGGCATTGGCCAAGATGCGTTTTGCTGAGAAATACGGCCTGCCCATTGTGACGCTGATCGACACGCCGGGAGCATACCCCGGGGTGGGCGCTGAAGAGCGCGGCCA
>Ga0209509_1002233_pt1 | contig 13267 bp, 14 predicted proteins | sample BioC13SIPDNA_FD_185743 | JGI IMG/M metagenome (GOLD analysis project Ga0209509, IMG submission 185743) | Anaerobic biogas reactor microbial communites from Washington, USA - Biogas_R1_A C13 SIP DNA (SPAdes) (version 2) | ecosystem: Engineered > Bioreactor > Anaerobic > Unclassified | place...
AAATTTTAGATGAAATGGTCCGCTACTGTATCATTTCATCTAATATTGTCCATGCAATACCATCTCACGCGAAGGGCGCGAAGCCGCGAAGTTCGGTTGCTGGGCGGCAGAGTCCCCTCCGCGTTCTCACGCGTGGCTTTCCGCGTGAGGTGGTGATCACTTCCACGTTAAGATGAAACGCTCCATTACTTCATCAAGGCGTCTAATTTTGCGGGCGTGAGGCAACCCGAGGTGTGGCAGTATGAGGTGCCCTGGAGAACTACCTCGGGAGGGAGTAGCCTCCTCTGCCCCCCGGAGACTACATTTCTTCCAATCACGGTCAAAAATGGGATACACGTGAGCCTGAAGCGGTAACCGATTCGATATTCATATATCATGCAATGCATATATGTCCATGATAGAAACCGGGGTTGAGAAATGAGTCACCATCCCTCCGCGGAAGAGGAAACTCAGGAGTACATCGACGAGATCCGGTCCGTCGCCGGCGTCGTTGCGTGTGCCCTCGTATCATGCGAGGGTCTGGTTATGGGTAAGTACTTCCGGGAGGGCGGCCTGTCATCGTCTCTTTTTGCAGCAATGAGCGCAACGGTCCTTGCGTCAGCAGAGGCGGCTTGCGGCAGCGTGCACATACTGCGGCCGTCCATGGTTACCATCACCGCAACCGACGCTACAATTCTCATTGTGAGTGCGGGAGAGGTCGCCCTGATCACAGCGGTAATAGATAAGTCTGCAGATCTCCCAACAGTACAGAGGCAGCTATCTGACATAGCAGCCAGGATCGGAGAGGTGGCGTGATGTATACGATACTTATCGTCGATGATAGCCCCATGATCGTCGATGTCTTTGTTACAATGCTTGAGCGTGGAGGATACAAACCTATCACTGCCTTTAGCGGTGGGGAGTGCCTGGAAACGTTAAAGTCGACCACCCCTGATCTGGTCCTCCTGGATATCATGATGGAGCCGATGGACGGGTGGGAGACGCTTGAGAAGATCAAGACCTCCCCTGCAACGCGCAACATCCCGGTCCTCATGCTGACCGCAAAACCCCTCACGCCTGAAGAGGCCAACCAGTACGGCATCTATATCGAGGACTATATCCTCAAGCCCACCACACATCACCAGCTCTACGAGGCCATTGAACATGTGCTGGCACGCCGGCACTCCATCGCTGCCGACATTGAGCGGGCGCGCGAAGCCGGTGTGGACCATCGGATCATCGATGAGTATGAACGCCTCTCAAAGAGTGTCGATATCAACAAGCGCCTCCTGAAGATCCTGGAGACCACGTACAGTATCAAGGATGCCCGGGCGGGCATGGGCGAGAATATTATGCGGGCCATAAAGAGCATGGCAACAAGCATCAAACTCCAGGAAGAGCGCCTGAATCAGATCAGGGGCCAGTTTTCAGATGTCTTTGAGGCGCGGTGAGTTACCCCCTCCCCTGCCCTCTCCCCCAATGCGATAGCCACCATGGTCCACCGTCCTGGGAATAGGTCGCTTTCATGCGTACAGCCTCTCGCTCCGCCCCATGAATTCTCTCGCGTTGAGCGCGAAGGACACGAAGTTCGGTTGCTGGGCGGTATCGTCCCCTTCGCGTTCTTCGCGCCTTCGCGTGCGGCTGCCGACACTCCCGTGCCCCCTCATCAAGCTAAGGCCAAATGGTCCACTCATCTGAATTTCGCGGGTTTGCCCTCCCGCCGCGCCTCATGCGGTGGGCGACAAAATCAGCTCTGGATGGCTGGAGATGAAGTATGGGGCCTATTCCCGGCCGCACACTGCCTAATAGTAATCAGCGCGTTCCTGGCGGCCGATATAGATGGTCGCGACAGTCAGAACGAGGATTGCAGCGAGCGTCATGCCGATATCGATGGGATCGAGGTGCTCGACCCCGAAGGTCAGCACCCGCCGCACCATCGCGGTGATGCCCGCGATCAGGATCGGCGTCACCTGCACCCTGCTGGTCCTGAAGTATGCCGTCACCGTCTCCAGGATCTCCACAATGATGATGGTGAGCAGGAGCGCGTGCAGCACCTGGAGCACGCCCTGCGTCATGTCCCCGGCATGGACAAGGGCCGCCATCTGCAGGGCAACGTCGTAGAAGGATATAATCGCGAGCAGGGAGAGCGAGACGGCGATGAGCAGGTAAATGCTCATGGTTACGCCGGAAAGGGTGGATATAACCGTATCTACACGATTTTTAAAGGGGACCATGTTACACCAGGAGAGGGGGAATACCCGTACGAAATGATCCCCCGCGGGGCATTAAATATTCCGATACGTCTCACAGATCGCATATAATTGAAAAGTTTATATCCTTTGAGTGCGAATTATATGATGCGCCCTGAAGTAAGGTATTTATACTATTCTTGCATTGTAATAATGCTAGATGGCAGTACGCGCGGGGCCTATAGCTCAGTTAGGTAGAGCGCCTGGCTTTTAACCAGGTGGTCGGGGGTTCAAATCCCCTTGGGCCCGTTGCCATGGGCGATGTCTATGGTTTTTGAAAAGGTGATGCATCTGATACACAACTCTTTCATCGGTGAGGTGTGAGCGATGGGCACCTCACTTGATGTACTAAAACACGAGATGGTTCCGGACCATCAGATTATGAGCGAAGAAGAGGTCGCGGAGCTTCTTGTGACGTACCATATCTCTTTGGAGCAATTGCCAAAAATTTATCACGACGATCCAGCAGTACGGGCTATCGGGGGCGATGTCGGGAATGTTATCCGGATTATTCGCGACAGCCGCACAGCGGGCAGAGCCGAAGCGTATCGCCTCATCATGAAGAGACCAAAGAAATAATTTCAGGGCCGGGAGCTGATCCATCTGTTAGACAGAAGCGTTTTGTCGAGAGCATATTTTTCGTGGCAGCATGTAGCGCGCCACCAGTTAGATTCCTATAATTATTTCCTCGAGCACAACCTCCAGAAAGTCGTCGACGAACAGCGCATTATTGAGACTGATATTGAGAGCCGTGGAAAAGGTAAAGAGGCCGTATGGGTTGAATTGGGTAAGATCGAGGTGAAGAAGCCCCTCGTCCGTGAGGCGGACGGGTCGCAGTCCGAGCTCTTCCCGAGCGAGGCGCGCCTCCGCAACCTCACGTATGCAGCACCTATTCAACTTGACATGACGCTCGTTCAGGGCGAAGAGGCGCAGGATCCGGTCGTCACCGTCATCGGGCAGTTGCCGGTGATGGTGGGTTCGGCCGCCTGCAACCTCTACAACATGAGCGACGCGGAGCGGACCGGGCACGGTGAAGACCCCCTTGACCCCGGCGGCTACTTCATCGTCAACGGCACGGAGCGGGTGCTGATGACGCTTGAAGACCTTGCCTCGAATAAGATCATGACCGAGTTCACCGAGCGCTACAACGAGCGGATCTACGTTGCCAAGGTCTTCTCGCAGTACCGGGGCTACCGGGCGCTCGTTATCGTCGAGCGGAACCGCAAGAACCTGCTCGAGGTCTCGTTCCCCTCGGTCGCCGGACACCTCCGTTTCGTCGACCTGATGCGGGCGCTGGGACTCCAGGGTGACCACGACATCGTGGAGGCGGTCTCCACCGACGAAGAGATCCTCACCTTCATGATGCAGAATCTGGAGGAGAGCGAGTGCGACACCGTCGACGAAGGCGTCATGTATGTCGGGAAGAAACTTGCCCCCAACCAGACCCGCGACTACCAGCGCAAAAGGGCTGAGTTCGTCCTTGATAACTACCTCCTTCCGCACTTAAACTACCTGATGCCAGTTGGCCTCAAGGAGGAGGACTTCGAATACCGGGCGGCAATCGAGGGCGTCCGCCTCGCAAAGGCTCACTTCCTCGGCCGTATGGCCGAGGCCTGTTTCGACCTGGTGCTTGAGAGGCGCCGGATCGACGACAAGGACCACTATGCGAACAAGCGGCTGAAACTTGCCGGCGACCTGATGGAAGACCTCTTCCGGATCTCGTTAAACCGCCTGACCAGGGACGTGAAGTACCAGCTCGAGCGGGCCAGCATGCGCCACCGCGACCTCTCGATCGGCACCGCCGTGCGTGCGGATGTCCTGACCGAGCGGCTGCTGCACCCGCTTGCCACCGGCAACTGGGTTGGCGGGCGCACCGGTGTCTCGCAGCTCCTGGACCGGGTAGACCACATGGCGGTACTCTCACACCTCCGGCGCGTGATCTCCCCGCTCTCCCGGTCGCAGCCTCACTTCGAGGCCCGTGACCTGCACCCCACCCAGTGGGGTCGGATCTGTCCGAGCGAGACCCCTGAAGGCCCCAACTGTGGACTGGTGAAGAACTTCGCCCAGATGGTTGAGATCAGCAAGGGCGTTATCGACGAAGAGGAAGTGAAGAATACCCTGTATGAAATGGGCGTCATCGCCCTCCGGAGGGAGACAGCATGAGGCAGTCACGTGTCTTCGTTGACGGGGCTCTTATCGGGCTCGTGGATGACCCCCGGGACCTGGTCAGCCGGATGCGAGAGATACGCCGGAATGGCGGGCTCTCCACCGAGGTCAACGTCTCCTACAAGGATTTCAACAACGACGTCATCATCCACACCGACCGCGGAAGAGCACGCAGACCGCTGATCGTGGTCCATGACGGCAAACCGGAGGTGACCGCGGAGGATATCGAACGCATCCGCAACAATGAGATGACCTTCGAGGATCTGGTGCAGAAGGGTGCCGTTGAGTTCGTTGATGCCGAGGAGGAAGAAGACCTCTTCATCGCCATCAACGAATCGGACCTCACTCCCGAGCACACGCACCTGGAGATCGATCCTTCGCTTATCCTGGGTATCGGTGCGGCGCATGTTCCCTTCCCTGAGCACAACGCGAGCCCCCGTGTCACCATGGGCGCAGGGATGGTCAAGCAGGCGCTTGGGTTCGGGGCGGCAAACATGAAACTCCGTCCCGACACGCGGGGGCACATGCTCCACTACGTCCAGAAGCCGCTCACCTACACCCAGACCTCCGATGCGATCGGGTCCGACGAGCGCCCGGCTGGTCAGAACTTCGTCGTTGCGATCCTCTCCTACGAGGGGTTCAACATTGAAGATGCGCTGATCATCAACAAGGCCTCCATCGACCGGGGTCTTGGGCGGTCGCACTTCTTCCGCACCTACGACGGCGAGGAGCGGCGCTACCCCGGCGGCCAGGTCGACCGGATCGAGATCCCTGACGAAGAGGTCTCCGGCGCGCACGGTGCCGAGTACTACGCGAACTTGGACGATGATGGCATCATCAACCCAGAGACAGTTGTCCACGAAAAAGACGTACTGATAGGCAAGACCTCGCCGCCGAGGTTCCTTGAGGAGCCTACGAGCGAGCTCATCGCCGTCGAGAAACGGCGCGACACCTCGGTCACGATGCGGAGCAACGAGCGCGGGATCGTGGATACCGTCATTATCACCGAGGGCGAGAACTCCTCGCGTCTCGTGAAGGTCCGGACCCGTGACCTCCGGGTTCCGGAGGTGGGCGACAAGTTCGCGTCCCGGCACGGTCAGAAGGGCGTTATCGGGCTCATCCAGCCGTCGGCGGATATGCCGTTCACGGAGTCGGGCATGACGCCCGACCTGATCATCAACCCCCACGCGGTCCCGAGCCGTATGACCATCGGGCATATGCTCGAGATGCTGGGCGGCAAGGTCGGCTCCCTTGAGGGTCGCCGGATCAACGCGACCGCATTCCGCGGCGAGCGTGAGGCAGACCTCCGGAGATCGCTCAAGGAACTTGGGTTCTCTCACGATGGGCGTGAAGTGATGTACGATGGTATCACCGGCCGCCGGTTTGCGGCCGACATCTACATCGGCGTCATCTACTACCAGAAGCTCTACCACATGGTCTCAAGCAAGATGCACGCGCGGTCTCGCGGCCCCGTGCAGGTGCTCACCCGCCAACCGACTGAAGGACGTGCCCGTGAGGGTGGTCTTCGGTTCGGTGAGATGGAGCGCGACGTGATGATTGGTCATGGTGCGGCTATGGCCTTAAAAGAGCGGCTGCTTGACGAGTCAGACAAGGTGACCCAGTGGGTCTGCGCAAAGTGCGGTATGGTGGCGATGCTTGACCGGAAGAGAAAGATCACGCGGTGTCTTGCCTGCGGCAGCGAGACCGATATCTACCCTGTCGAGATGAGTTACGCCTTCAAGCTTCTCCTCGATGAGATGAAGAGCATGGGTATTGCTCCCCGCCTGAGACTCGACGATATGGTATGAGAGGGGGCGTAATCAAACTATGACCAGTCCAAAACGTGTTGGAAGGATCGAGTTCGGGCTCTTCTCCCCGAAAGAGATCCGCAAAATGAGCGTCCGGAAGATCATCTGGGCAGACACCTACGACGATGACGGGTTCCCCTACCCGCAGGGCCTGATGGACCTGCACCTGGGCGTCATCGACCCCGGTCTCCGGTGTAAGACCTGTGACCAGAAGGCGGCAGATTGTCCGGGCCACTTCGGGCATATCGAGCTCGCAAAGCCTGTCATCCATGTAGGGTATACCCGGCTGATCCGGAAACTCCTGCGGGTGACCTGCAGGTCCTGTTCCCGGCTGCTGATGACGACCGAAGAGGTCGAGAAGATCGTCGGGCCTGAGGAGAGCGACCTCACCGTGGATGTTGTCTCCGAGAAAGACGTCAAGAAAGAACGGATCTGTCCCCACTGCGGGGAACAGCAGCTCAAGATCAACTTCGAGAAACCCACCACCTTCTCCGAGGTCTTCGTGGAAGACGGGAGGAAGGTGGAGCACAAACTGACTCCTGCCGACATCAGGGCGCGTCTTGAGAAGATCCCGGACGACGACCTGCGGCTGATGGGGGTCAACCCTGACGTCGCGCGGCCGGAGTGGACGATCCTTACGGTTCTCCCGGTCCCGCCGGTCACGATGCGTCCCTCGATCATCCTCGAGAACGGGCAGCGGTCCGAGGATGACCTGACCCACAAGCTTGTGGATATCATCAGGATCAACCAGCGGTTCAAGGAGAACCAGGATGCCGGCGCTCCCCAGTTGATCATCGAGGACCTCTGGGAACTCCTGCAGTACCACGTCACCACCTACCTCGACAACGAGGTGGCGGGGTGCCCGCCCGCCCGGCACCGGAGCGGTCGGCCCTTAAAGACCCTCTCGCAGCGGCTCAAAGGGAAGGAAGGGCGGTTCCGTGGTTCGCTCTCAGGGAAGCGTGTGAACTTCTCCGCCCGTACGGTGATCTCGCCCGACCCGAACCTCTCTATCGGCGAGGTCGGGATACCGCTTGCTATCGCAAACGAGATGACCGTCCCGGTCAGGATAACCCCGTTCAACATCGAGGAGATGCGGCAGTACGTCTTAAACGGTCCTGTACGTCCTACCATCAGGTCGCCCTGCGGTGCAAACTATGTCATCAGGCCCGACAACCGGAGGATGCGTCTTTCGGATGTAAACCTGGAGACGGTCATGGAGATGCTCGAGCCGGGCTGGACGGTGGAGCGGCAGTTGAAGGACGGGGATATTGTCCTCTTCAACCGGCAGCCCTCGCTGCACCGGATGAGTATCATGGCCCACCGCATTGTCGTGATGGACGGGAAGACCTTCCGGCTGAACCCGGCGGTCTGTCCTCCCTACAACGCCGACTTCGATGGCGACGAGATGAACCTGCACATCCCACAGACCGAGGAGGCGCGGGCGGAGGCCGAGATCCTGGTCTCGGTGCAGGCAAACATCCTCTCGCCGAGGACCGGCGGTCCGATCATCGGCGGCATCCACGACCACATCTCGGGGATCTTCCTCTTAACGCACAGGATGCGCCACTTCCGAAAAGAGGACGTGCTCTATCTCACCCAGCACCTCGACCTCGACCACCTGCCTGAGCCTGATTCGGTGGATAGTAACGGGAACCTGCTGTGGACCAACAAGCAGGTCTTCTCGCTCATCCTTCCCGGAGAACTGAACATGATCTTCCGCGCTTCGTCGTGCCAGAACTGTGAGACCTGCCGACGTGAGATGTGCGAGAACGATGCTTACGTTCGGATCATCGACGGGCAGCTGGTCACCGGCACCATCGATAAGAAGGCGATCGGTGCGTTCGACGGCCAGATCCTGCACCGGATCATCAGGCAGTACGGCATGAAGCGGGCCGCCCGGTTCATCGACGACGTGACCAAACTCTCGATCCGGGGTATCATGCTCCAGGGCTTCTCGTTTGGCATCGATGACGAAGACCTGACCAAGACCGAATACGGTCAGATCGATGAAGTGCTCAATGGTGCCGTCAGCGACGTCGAGCGCCGGATCAAGATCTTCAAGGAGGGGCAGCTCGAACCGATGCCGGGCCGGACACTCGAGGAGACGCTTGAGATGCAGATCATGCAGGTCCTTGGCAAGGCCCGTGACCGCACCGGTGAGATCGCCGGGCGGCACCTTGGGATGGATAACAGCGCTGTGGTGATGGCGGTCTCCGGCGCCCGTGGGTCGATGCTGAACCTGACGCAGATGGCCGGTTGTCTCGGGCAGCAGTCGGTTCGTGGTGAGCGAATCATGCGTGGCTACGAGGACCGGACCCTGCCGCATTTCCGGCGCAACGAGCTCGGTGCGGAGGCGCACGGGTTCATCGCCAACAGTTACAAGAGCGGTCTCTCCCCGACCGAGTTCTTCTTCCACGCCATCGGTGGGCGTGAGGGTCTCGTGGACACTGCGGTTCGTACATCGCAGAGTGGCTACCTGCAGCGGCGGATGATCAATGCCCTGCAGGATCTCAAAGTGGCGTACGATGGCACCGTCCGGACGACGGGCGGCCGGATCATCCAGTTCCGCTACGGCGAGGACGGGACTGACCCTGCAAGGAGCAGTTACGGCGCCCCGGTGGACGTGAAAGGCATCGTGGAGAGTGTCTTAAAGGAGGAGGTCAAATGAACAGCGATCTTGAAGAGCGGATCGATACCCTCGATCTGCCCTACCGGACCCGGGAAGACCTGAAGGCGAGTCTCGCAGACCGGGATATCACTGAAGAAGAGTTTGACAAGATCCTCGAGATGATCTTCTTCGAGTACGAGAAGACCAGGATTGAGCCCTGCGAGGCGGTTGGTGTCGTGGCGGCACAGTCGATCGGCGAGCCCGGTACCCAGATGACGATGCGGACCTTCCACTACGCGGGTGTGGCCGAGATCAACGTTACCCTGGGTCTCCCCCGGCTCATCGAGATCATGGATGCGCGGCGGGAGCCGAGCACCCCCACGATGGCGGTCTTCCTGCTGGAAGACTGGGCGTTCAACCGTGACCGCGCCCGTGAGGTGAGCTGGCAGATCGAGGCCGCGCCGCTCCATGAGTTTGGGGATATTACCATCGATATGGAGCATATGCAGGTCTTTGTCCAGCTCAACAAGCAGGTCTGTGACCGGCGGAGGATCGCGGTGGACGAGATCATCGAGACGGCCCCGAGAAAGATCAAGGAGAAGCGGCACTTCCGCGACTTCGAGGTCGAAGGGGATCCGAAGAAGGCATCGATCGTGTTCACCCCAAAAGACCGGGAGAGTTACCAGAACCTCTTCCAGCTCGCGGAGCACGTAAGGAACGTCATCGTTCAGGGTATCGATGACATCGAGCGGGTGGTCGTCAGAAAAGAGGGCGGAGAGTATATCCTTTATACTGAAGGCTCCAACCTAAAAGATGTCTTCGAAGTCGAGGGCGTTGATACAACCCGCACGCGGAGCAACAACATCAGCGAGATCGCTGATGTGCTCGGTATCGAGGCGGGCCGGAACGCGATCATCCAGGAAGCCTTAAGTACCCTGAACGAACAGGGTATCGGCGTTGATGTTCGTCATATCATGCTCGTCGCTGATATGATGTGCATGGATGGCGAGGTCAAGCAGATCGGCCGGCACGGTATTGCCGGCGAGAAGGAGAGCGTCCTCTCCCGGGCTGCATTCGAAGTGACAGTCAACCATCTGCTGGATGCAGCAATCGCGAACGAGGTGGACGAATTGAACGGTGTCACCGAGAACGTGATCGTGGGCCAGCCTATTCAGCTCGGCACCGGCGATGTGAGACTCATCGCAAAACGCGTAAACCTGAAAACCTAGGAGAATTATATATGGACTTTAATGCTTCACTACGCAAAGCCGTGAAGACTGGTACCGTGTTTCTGGGCCGGAACAAGACCCAGGAATGCATCGAGGAAGGCAAGGCGAGACTTGTCGTGGTGGCTAAAAACAGCCCCGAATCTGTCAAAAACCTCGTGAAAGAAACCGACATCCCTGTCTACATCTACGAGGGTTCGAGTGTCCAGCTCGGGAAAGCCTGCGGTATGCCGTACGTTGTCAGTGCGCTTGCCGTGATCGAGCCTGGTGAATCCGATATCCTGAATGTTGCGAGAGTGTAGACGATGCCACAGGTCGTGCTGACTGAGGAGTGCATGCGCCTCATCTCCCAATTTGAGAGTCTTACCGGCGCAGGTAGCCGCGATTGCGTCGTTGACAACCGTAACGAGCGCATCATCTTCGTGATCAATCCCGGCGACATGGGTCTTGCCATCGGCAGGGGCGGATCGAGTATCAAGAAGGCTTCCGACGTGATGGGGAAGCGGATCGAGGTTGTAGAGTATTCGCCGGACCCGGGCCAGTTCATCCGGAACTGTTTCCTCCCTGCGCATGTCACTGATATCGACTTTGCCACCGATGCGGAGGATCAGCCGATCGCCCGCGTGGAGGTGCGCGATGAGGATCGGGGGCTTGCTATCGGGAAAGCAGGGAAAAATATCTTCAAGGCAAAGGTTCTTGCGCAGCGGCAGCACGACATCGCCGATGTCCAGCTGGTGCAGAACGAAGTTGCCTGAACTCCCATCTCTTCTTTTTTTGCGCGGTCAGTTGCGGTACTGGCCCATTGCAGCTAAAATTTCACACCACTTCGCGAACTTCCGCGGCTTCGCGTGAGGTGGTGATCACTTCCACGCACCAGCCTCCTCAAAAATAAGATGAAATAATCACTACTGGTCCATTGCATCTAATATTTCCACGCGATTGTCGCCACACCCTTCGCGGCTTCGCGCGAGAGACTGCAGCGCCTCTGTATACCGCAACCTCACGCGAAGGACGCGAAGCCGCGAAGGGGACTATATCGTCCAACAACTCCACTTCGCGTCCTTCGCGCTCAACGCGGGAGGTGGCGATCTGCACCCAGGACCGCAAGATAAGATGAAATGGCCTACTACTAGAGCATTTCATCTAAAATTTCCCATGAAAACCGCCCCGATATGGTGAGTGGGAGACCCCCTGCTCTGGTGCATCGTGCCCGGGGTCCGGCTTGTGGGGGGAGGGGGCTCGCCCCCTCCCCTGCCCCCACCCCCCGGGTGATAGCCACCACGGTCCACTGCTCGGGCTCGCCCGGGGAATGGGTCGTGTTCATGGGTACCATCGCCTCACGCGAGGGGCTGGCGATCCGCATCAGGACCCGCAAAATAAGGTGAAATGCTCCACTACAGGGTGTATGCACAATCCCGGGGTCCCCTCTCCCGGGTGTTGTTAAAGAATCTTAACGCGAAAGCCGCGGAATGCCGGCAACTGACTGTTGAGAGAGAAAAAGAGAGATTTAGCCGAAGAGGGCTCCGAGACCGGCCATGCCGCTCTCTTCTTCCTCTTCCTTCTTCTCCTCTTCCTTCTCTTCTTCAGCGGCTGCGGGTGCGGCGGCTGCAGGGGCAGCGGCTGCGGGTGCAGCGGCGGCGACCGGTGCGACGGCGGCCTTGCTGATGGCCTCCTCGATGTTCACGTCCTCGAGTGCGGCGACGAGCGCCTTGACACGGGCGTCCTCGACGGCGACGCCGGCGGCCTTCAGGACAGCAGTCACATTCTCATCAGTTACGTCTTTGCCTGCGTTGTGCAGGAGCAGTGCAGCGTAGATATACTCCATAATGTATTCACCTCAAGTCTTGTAGTGTATTAGCCGAAGAGTGCTCCAAGACCGGCCATGCCGCTCTCTTCCTCTTCTTCCTTCTTCTCCTCTTCTTCCTTCTCCTCTTCCGCGGGTTTTGCCTCTTCTGCGGGTTCCGCTGCAGCGGGTGCAGCAGCGGTTGCAGCGGAAGCGGCCTTCAGGGTCGCCTCATCGAGTTCGAAGCCATGGTCTGCCGCTACGAGCGCGACGGCCAGCATCTGCTGCTGTGCCCGTCCGATGATGAGGTCAATGACCCCCTTCTCGTAGATGCTCGCCTCGACGCCCACGTTCCGGGCCTCCCGCACCGCCTTGCCGATGATGGCGCTGATGGTAAGCCTGGTCGGTATGACGGCGTTGACCGAGAGGTTGAACGCCTGCTGTGCCGCAAGCACGATGTTGCTCGCGTAGGCCTCTTCGTCGATGGCCAGGAGATCAGGCGTGAAGATAGTGTCGCGGTAGTATGCAGCCTGCAGGACGAGACCGACGTCCATCGGCTTGATACCGAGTTTCACGAGCGCATCAGCAACCTTCTTGCTGATGGTCTCGCCTTCCTTCACGACCGTCTTGGCCTCGCGGATCTTGACCTTTCCGCCCTCAATGGCTGCGGGAATTCCCACCTGCTGAAGCTCGCCCACAATGGGTCCGGGCTTGAAGGAGGTCGGTCCCTTCGGGACGACGATATCCTCAGGCGCAGTCTCGCCGGGCTTCGCCGCCATCTTGGTCTTCGTCTTCTCAAGCAACTTGAAGAGCTTGAAGGGGTTTTCGTTTGTGAAGATCAGGGCGCTCTGGCCCGTGGCGTGCTCGTTTAAGGCCGCAACGCTGCCGCCGAGGTCGCTTAACGCATGCTCGATCAGCGTGTTGCGGGCCATCTTCACCCTCGCGGTGCCGCGGAGGCTCCGCCGGATCTGCTGGACCTGTGAGGCGGGAATGCCATACATGTCCACGACGCCGACGAGCGTGTGCTCCTCGATGCTGCGCTTGATCTCGGCTACTTCTTCCTTCTTCCACCGGGGCAGATTCTGCGTATAGAGCGTCATCAGATCATCCTCACAGCCGGTCCCATGGTTGTCTTCACGTAGACCGAGTGAATATTCAGTGCCCCGCTCTCCAGGACGGACTCAATCCTCCGGAGGATCACATCGATGTTCTCAGCGATCTCCTCAGGCTCCATCGTGGCGGATCCAACCTTTGCGTGGAAAACCTTCTTGTCCTTCGTCCGGATCTTTACGGAACTGCGCAGACGCTGGACAATTGGCCGGATGTCCGTTCCCGTCGGGATCGGCATCGGCATCCGCCCGCGTGGGCCGAGCCTGACACCAAGATAACGACCGACGAGAGGCATCATTGCCGTCTCTGCGAGGAAGAATTGGTATTCTGCCGCCACT
>Ga0209509_1002236_pt1 | contig 13260 bp, 9 predicted proteins | sample BioC13SIPDNA_FD_185743 | JGI IMG/M metagenome (GOLD analysis project Ga0209509, IMG submission 185743) | Anaerobic biogas reactor microbial communites from Washington, USA - Biogas_R1_A C13 SIP DNA (SPAdes) (version 2) | ecosystem: Engineered > Bioreactor > Anaerobic > Unclassified | place...
ATCCTGGCTGATTTCCTAAAAAACATCCAGATCAACAGGATGGAAAGCAGCAAAGGCACCAGCCCAAGCAAAGCCGAGGTGGCCGGAAACTCCGCCAAGGGATTAATCAGCATGGGCAAAATAACTTTTGTGATCAAGACAGCCGCCGCGTAGCCGGCTGTCATCCCTACCAGGATATACATCGCGATCCCAAAGAACAAATTATCACCCAGCAAATAGCTGAAAACCATCAGGCTTAAAGCAGTGCCAAGCAGCGCGTACAGCAACTCAGATAAGGTCATTGGATGACCTCCCCTTGTTTTTTCTGGGAATCATCATCTGCCTTCATGATCATACCCAACAATAAAATGATGATCATGATCATCATGCCGGCTTGCCAGGCTCTCTGGTTGAGGACCAAATTGGTCTCAAGAGACAAAACCTGGCTGTCAGGTATGCCCGCCACAAAGCCTTGCAACTGACCGGATTCAAAATATGGTAAGAGCAGAGCCGAAGATGCGGCAGTGCTGATGGCGGAAGTCTCGATGCTAGGATTCCAGGGTTGAACCTGCTCCAACCAGGCACGCACAAATTCAGCTGAATCACTGATCAGGATGACCTGATCCATCTCTGCCAGCGGGTTCCCAACTCCTGCCAAAGCCTGGTCAAGCGGCAGGCTGCCCCATTCCGGCTGCGCGCCAGCTGCCAGGGACAGGAACCCCAATTTTCCACCTGGTATAAATTCAATTTTCAAGTCTTTTTGCAGACCCTCAGCATCTAACAATGATCTGCCTAACCACAGGTCCGCAGGCTGTGCCGTGACAAGCTGAATTTCAGCCCCTTTTTCATCTAATGTCTTCAGAACCGGTCGGCTTAAGGCTTCAATTTCATAACTTGTTCTAGCCTGGTAATCCAATACGATCAGGACCTTCTCGCCGGTTTTGATCGTGTTCAGGGTATCAACGAAGGCTATGGCGTGAGGCGTTAAGGGCAGCTCCGCCTGCGCACCAGGGCCAAACAGCAAGGAAACAATGATTCCAGCCAGCAATAAAAGCGCCAGCACGAGCCGACCAAATTTGTTCTGCTTCACATCCTCGTGAAGAACAGAAATGGTACGCTTGCCTTCCTGACCGATGATATTGCTCAGAGTTTTGGCTCGTTCCCGCTGATCGCGCAGCAAGAGCAAATCAGGCAAGACGTCTTCAGTTGAAACGGGTTCATCCAAATTCAAACTTTCATCGGCTTGCGTTTCCTCTTCCGCTTCAGGCTCTTTCGCATCAGGTTCTACTTCCTGGGCTTCAGCGCTTTCTGTTTCACTCTCCTGAACACTAGTTTCCGCCAAATTAATTTCTGGTTCCTGAACCTCAGACAAATTTATTTCAGCTTCTTTGGCTTGGCCTTCGTCCTCAGGCTCCAAAGCTTCCGTTGTCAACTCTTGTTCTGAGCTTTCGTTTTCTAGAGAATCTGTTTGGTCTGAGGGCTCTCCCAGGTCTTCAGGAGAGTCTTCCGTTTGAATTTCCTCTTCCTGAACCGGTTCGGGTGGGAAAGCCTGGGGTTCTAAAGGCTCCACCTCCTCAAGCGCTTCGCCTTCATAAAATTCATCATCAGGAATATTGTGAAAATCATCCTCAGGAGTGCTTTCATCCGCGGCAGCAAGCAAACCGGCGGCTTCATCTTCAAGAGATTCCGACTCCACAGGTAAGTCCTCGTCCTCATCCGGCGTAACTTCTTTCGTTTCCAGGACAGGTGGGACAATCAGACTCTCGCTTGGTTCAGTTTCTTTCTGTTCCACAGCATTTTCAGTGGTCTCGTCTGACTGCGCTTGATATTGACTTATCTCTTTTTGTAGAAGCTCCTCTAATTCATCGTCGGTCCAATCATCAAAGAAGGTATCCTGAGAAGAACCGCCAAAATTTAGTTCTTTGGTATCTTCTTCTTCTTTACGCGGCTGTAAAGCGCGGATCCGGCGCAGCCATTCAGGGTCTCCATTTTCATCTACCAAATCAGATTCGACCCGGCGCGACAAACGAGCCTTTTCGCGCTCAGATTGTTCCCGTATGCGCCGCATGATTTCATCAAAAGCCGCGTCCACCTGCTTGCGTTCATCCGAGGAACGCAGTTGGTCAATAGCCTGACCACCTTGGGCCAGTTCTCCGCCGGCGTTTTCTTCCTGGGCGCGCTGACGGACCTTTTCCAACCAATCCGGGATCGGCTTGTCAAAACCAACCTGGTTTTGGTCATTTTCTTCGTCTTCCGAAGATTCTGATCCCCCTGAAGGTTCATCTTCTTTATCTTGCCTATCTCCTAAAAGGGGATCTTCATCCAGTGAGGCTAAAAGATCAGACATTGGTTCAAGTGGTGTTTCTGCTTCCCCCTCAAACTGTGTGTCTGAGCTTCCAAGTCCATCGAATTGGAACAAATCTTCCAGTTCCTGACCGCAGCGGATACAGCGTAAGGTTTGAGGCGAGTTTTCCTGGCCGCAGTGTGGGCAGATCCTCAGTTCGTCTGATCGCTCACTCATTATCAGACTCCTGCCCAATCAAAACCCTGAATCCCACAAGCAGGGCTCCCAAAGCGACTCCGATCAGCAGCCCGCGTGCGCCAATAACAGGCAGGCGCAGGAAGGCATCAATCAGAGTGCTGAAGATCTGGTTGCCGCTCCAATCTGACAAACCCAGGTTTAAAAACAGAAACAAGAGCGCGCTGATAGCAAACGAGACCGTCAGCACTGACCATCCCCGTACGCGGAATAGTTTGACAGCCGCGCTCATCATCACAAGTGCAATCAGACCAAGCAGAGACAATTCAAGCGGTTTTTGGATGGCGCTGATCCAACCTAAATATCCCGGATCCTCCACTCCTTTAAACAAGCCCGGTAGAAACGTGGCCAAAAAGGCAGTGATCAAAACAAAACTGTAAATAAAACCCCTTCGGCCGACCGCTATGAAGCGAATATGAGTCACAAGTAAACTGGCAATGGCCACAAGCAAGGCCACACTGGCGACGATAATCGCCCAGTTCAACACCAAGGCCAGGTAAGCTCCCGCCACCGGTTGGAAGAACAACAAAAGCAGCACAACTGAACCTGACAAGGCCGCTGTGATCAAGGCCAAACGCTGTCTCACGGTAAAACCCCGCTCAATTTCAAAAAGGCAGCCAGCAACAGGCCGGCAGCCAGCAGGATCCGGAAAAGGTTCAAGACGCGGGCGGAATGCTGATAGGAAGCCTGGTTTATATCTCCGATTGCGGGCAGGTAATAATCTTCCCCGAGCAATACCGGAGCGCCTGAAGCAAACAAAGCTGCTTGTCCGCTGATGTCACCCGTTGCCGCCACAACCGGGATTTCTTTTCGTTCCGCCATGTCGGTAATGATTAAGCTTTCAGGTCGCAGAGAGCCCGCCAAAACCAGCCCTGTGTTATCTGAACGTGCCAATTCAGGCAATAAACCTGCCATCCAGGAAAGCCCGCTAAGACCGGTGAGCTGATTGTGCTCCGGCCGGAATAACTCCACTGCCATGGCCTTGTCGTAAGCGCCGTGAACAATCATTTGGCTGATACAGGCCAGCGCCCCGTCACCGCTATAGGATTGAGCCGGTTGGTCGTTAAAAACAGAGCGGCTCATCAGAATCCGCTGCACCATCAAACTGGTTTGATCTCCCAGGCTGCCATTCAAGCCGGAAAAGCCTTCGCCCAAACCCATCAACAAGGCTTTGCCCTCTTCTGAGGAGCGGTGCATCAGTTCATCGATTCTTTCATAACCCTCAGGGTTAGCATAGGGAGGCATCTTTTTGTTCTTTCCCATTAGCCAGGCAATAAACATGACCAGCAAAAACAGGATCACAATAAGCGTGGAAATCAGATCATGCAGGCTGATTCCGGCCATGATCAGGCACCCCCCTCGACTTGAGTAGAAAGGGTTAAAGGCAATTGGGGCAACAAAAAAACATTTGAGGATGAGGCGATCTGAAGACTGTCAAAACTTTCGCAAAGCCTGGCAGATTCTTGAAAAATGTTGGCTGAAGGCTCAACTTTCATGGGTAAAGTATAGCATAATCGACACTATTTTTTATCCCCGTAGACCTAAATCAAAACGCCCTCGCGTGAGGGCGTTTAATCTAAACAAAGGGAGAAGTTTTATTCCCCTCCAGCTTCCATGGATTGCGCGGCTTCCATCAGCGCTTCCGAAAGGGTTGGATGAATGTGCACACTATGGGCAATTTCTGTCACAGTCAGTTCGTTAGCCTGCGCCAAAACCAACTCTGGCAATAGCTCTGAAACTTCAGGACCAACCAAAGCAGCCCCTAGCAGTTCGCCATATTTGGCATCGGTGATGATCTTGGCAAAACCGACGCCCGCCCCCAAACCCTGCGCCTTGCCGTTTGCAATGAAATTCACTCGTCCAACTTTGACATCAAAGCCGGCTTCTTTGGCTTCTGCTTCGGTGTAACCAAAGGAGGCCACCTGTGGGTCAGAGAAAACCGCCCGGGGGATCATACGGTAATCCAATTTCTGCGCTTCCAAACCAGCAATGTTCGCGGCACAGACTGCACCCATCGCTGATGCGGTATGTGCCAACAACAACTTGCCGGTTACGTCGCCAATAGCCCAGATGCCTGGAACAGAGGTGGCCATGCGCTCATTGATCTGCACAAAACCCCGCCGGTCCATTTCAACCCCAACTTCTTCAAGCCCAAGCCCCTGGGAGCTTGGTTTGAAACCAACCGCAACCAGGGTCAGGTCGGCTTCAATTGTTTCTTCCCCTTTTTCGCTTTCAAGCAGCACACTGGTGCCAGTATCAGTTTTAGTAACCGATTTTACTTTTGTGCCGGCATGAACTTTTACCCCTCGTTTTTTGAGGGCTTTGGTCAATTCAGCGGCTGCTTCTTCATCTTCGTTTGGCAAAATGTGCGGCAGCATCTCAACCAGGCTGACATCAACGCCATAGCCGCTCCAGATGGTCGCAAACTCCACCCCGATCGCTCCGCCGCCTATGATCACGGCCGATTTTGGCAAGCTCTCAAGCATGATGGCATGAACATAATCCAAAATCTTTTCACCATCCGGTTCCATTCCGGGGATCACTGTAGCTTGTGCGCCAGTCGCCAGGATGATATCGGCTGCTTCCACGTCTTCTTCGCCGCCTGCAGTCAGGGCAACTTTGAGTTTGCCTGGCGCGGTCAATTTTGCTTCGCCTTCAATTACTTCAATGTCATTCTTCTTCATCAAAAAGTTGACACCCTTACTCAGGCGTTGGCTGACTTGCCGGCTGCGCTGGAAGGCTGCTGAATAATCAAGCTCCAAATTCTCAAAGCTGATGCCAAATTCTTTTGATTTATTCAGGAGGGTGTGAGCGAGATCCGCGTTATGCAGCAGAGATTTGGAGGGGATACAACCCACATTCAAACACACCCCACCGATCCCTTTTTTTTCAATAATCGCGGTTTTCAATCCCATCTGAGCCGTATTAATGGCAGCTACATAGCCCCCCGGACCAGAACCAATAACAACCACATCAAATTTTTTCATATTTCTCCTTTTCCGTTAAGGCAATTAATCCTGATTTGCATTGGCTGTATCAATGTGATAGATTCCCAACCACAGATACTTTTACAACGCTGTTACCAAGATTTCTGTTTTTCATTCTTTTCTTCTAATCATTCTTATCGTTATTTTTTTCTGGATTTTGATCCAATTTCCCTTTTCCCAATTCTTGTGAACGTGAATATGCAGCCCAAATGGCTCGTGAAATTGCGGTGCGAAATCCAGCCTTTTCCAGATAATACAATGCGGCAGCAGAGGTGCCACCCGGCGAAGTCACTTTATTTCTCAGGTCAGCCACATGGACCGATTGGCTCTCATAGTAATCGACAGATCCACGAATTGTTTCAATGACAAGTTTTTCAGCCACATGCCTGGAGAACCCCAAATGAACGGCTGAGTCCATAAAGGCTTCCATAAAGAGGTAAACGTACATGGGGCCGGTACCGGAAACTGCGGTTGCCATATCCAGATAATATTCTTCATCGACCTGGATATTTTCCCCCAATGCTTGTAGCATGAGCTGTACTTTCCCCAAATGTTTTTCAGTAACAGCGTCGCATGCGAACCAAACCGTGATCCCTTTGCCGATTTGACCCGGTGTGTTTGGCATAGTGCGAACAACCGCCTGATGCGCCAATCCGTTGGAGATCTTTTCAATCGTAGCACCAGCGATGATGCTGATGACCACAGCTTCTGATGGGATAAAGCCCTTTAATTCCTTTAATACCTTATCCAATACTTGTGGTTTTACCGAAAGCAAAACAACATCTGCGTCAGTTAAAACCTGAACATTTTGGGGTGAAGTTTTGATACCATACTTGATCTTCAGTTCTTCACAACGTTCCAGGCGTGGTTCTGATGCGTAAATATTCTCCGGAGAGCTTAAGTTCTGTCTGAGTAAACCAGCAATGATGGCTTCTCCCATTGCACCCGCGCCAATTATTGCGAATTTCGTTTGATTGTTCATTGCATTTTCCTTAATTTTGTTTACCAGATGACCATCTCTCCTTCTTTACACCCTCCTTGTTGGGGAATTGGGGTGTGAAGTCCCGGAAAACTCGGGTTGGGTTCCTCTATTTAATTAGTAGCCAAACTCTCCATGAAGTGAATCGTCATTATCCACGTAATCCTGTGCCTTTATGACACGATAATTGTCTTTATCATCTCGAATATACACTATCTCGATACCGGCGTTAATGATCATCCTTTTACACATCGAGCATGGATTGGCATTTTGCACGTAATTGCCATTGTCCTTCAAGTCCGTCCCGACCAGGTAGAGCGCAGAACCCAACATGCGTTCTCTTGACGCGCTGATGATAGCGTTGGCTTCCGCATGGACGCTGCGGCATAGCTCGTATCGCTCTCCCCTTGGCACCTTCAATTGTTCCCGGATGCAAAAACCCAGGTCAATGCAATTTGCCCGCCCCCGCGGAGCTCCAACATAACCAGTGGAAATTACCTCATCGTTCTTCACGATCACCGCACCATATTGCTTGCGCAGGCAAGTTCCGCGCTGGCTAACGATTTCAGCCAGGTCAAGGTAATAATTGATTTTGTCACGTCTGATCATTGGCAACCTCTTCAAGCAAACAAAGTTCTAAAATTGTAACCTACGGGATCGGAAAAACAACAGTTATCCAACCCTCTTAGCAAGCTATTAGACTGGCTATAAACCTTCATCTTCCACAAACTGGTAGAAGGCTTTTTCTCGTCTTTGATCCGCGCTCGAAATCGTGCCCACCGGAGAGGCATAGACCGTAAATTCTTCTTCGCCATCCAGGCCAAAGAGCGAGTCACAAACTTGCATGTCAAAAGCAGCAATGGCGCAGGTGCCCAACCCCAAAGCGGCACAGGCAAGATAAAGGTTCTGACCGACGTGACCGGCGTCAATCAGGGCTACCCGGTGCGCCCAAATCCCATAACGCCACTCACAGCGGTAAGGCACAAAACTCAAGTAAAAGATCACGCCGGCTTTGCTCGCCCAACTTTGGCCTTCGAGCGAACTTGAAATCACGGCTGGCAAGTCTTGCACCGGGTTGAGAAACTCAAGCTGATGAGTCATGGGCAAATAGTGATAAGCCCCCGGCTGTAAACCCTCAACCTGCTGCACCAACAAATAGGTTTCAAAACCATGGCGCGCCCCACCCGATGGGACAGTCCGCAAGGTGGCATAGGATTTTCCGCGGATGTCTTTGATGCCCTGGGTAGCCCAGAGCAAAAAGGAAAGCTGCGGCAGGCTGATGGGCTGCCCGGAATAAACGCGGGAGCTTTTGCGCTCGGTGACAATTCTGATGAAGTCTTGCTTCATCTCGAGCTCTGCAAAGTTCCTTGGCAATGGAAAAGCCTGGTCAGTCATGGCCGCTTTGACCAGGGGCGGCTGCGGCAGTTTGAGCTGCTGGTCAGATTCAAAGTCTTCATAAGGGCTGGTGGAAAAGCTTTTCAAAAATTTCCGCCCTTCTGCAATCAGTTTCTTTTGGATTTCAGGATTAAGCATGGCAAGTCCTTATCTTGGTAGGTTTCAGACAATTATAGACGGGTTGGCCACTTTTTTTCTTGTAACAATCCTGCGCAGATGTTAAACTTGTTTCAGGCGAAAGGTCTATGAATGTCATCTGACAAAAACATTTCTTTACAGCCAATTCTGGAAAAGTTCCAGGCGGACTTGGTTTTGCTTGTTGAGGATGGTCAGATCCTTTCGAGCGCTCCCTCAACTCTGTCTGTGGATCACAATTGGCAAAAATTTGCTGCTCTGCACAGTCGTTTACCTACCAGATCGTGGTTGCATACCTTCCAGTCTAGCAATCAAACAAATTTCGTTTTGACCCATCAAGCAGATCAGGAACAGCTGCTGTTGCTTGTCTTTCCGCTAACCAAGCGGATCAGGGCACTCGAAATTACACTGAAAGTTCTCGAACAACACCTGGCAAAAGCGAACGCTGAGGAACCAATCAATACCATCATTGAACTGACTCATCAAGACCTCAAGAGCACAGGTCAACCGCAAGCCTCCCAAGACGATTTTCTTTCCATCCTCAAAGAACTTGACCAATCGCTTCCTGAACCCGGCTCCACAACCGAAAACGAAGGCGACACCCAGCCGATCTCCATCAACTCCTGAACAAAAATAAACCCTCTCTGAAACCAACAAGGTATACTTCTCTTAGACCTTTCTAAAGGAGCTGATTATGCCAAAAATTCTCTACCTGCTTGATGGTCACGCCATCGCTTATCGTTCTTATTTTGCCCTGACCGCTGGGGGCTCAACGCATTTTACGACCAGTAAAGGTGAGCCCACCGCTGGGGTCTACGGCTTTGCAAACCGCCTCATCCGCTTATTCGAACAAGAAGAGCCGGATTATGTTGCCGTGACTTTTGATACCGGCCGCACCTTCCGGCATGAGATGTTCCCGGATTACAAGGGGACCCGGGCGAAAATGCCGGATGATTTGAGAGGACAGATCGAGCGCATTCGGCAGATGGTGGATCACTTCAACATTCCCCGCATCGAAATCGACAATTACGAAGCCGATGATGTCATCGGCAGCCTGGCTCGTTGGGCCAGCGAGAAAAAAGGACTGGCGGTAAAAATCATCACCGGCGACCGGGATATGCTCCAACTGGTGACCAATAGCATCGTGGTTTCCCTGCCTAATCGTCAAAGCGGTCAGGATGAAGATTATTTTCCGGAAGACGTGGTCCGAAAGATGGGAGTGCGCCCTGACCAGATCGTGGATTACAAAGCCCTGGTTGGCGACTCCTCAGACAACATCCCCGGTGTCCGGGGTGTCGGCGAGAAATCCGCGGTTGAACTACTCAAGAATTACGATAATTTGGATAATATTTTTGCCCACCTGGATGAAATCAAAGGTCGCCCGCGTAAACCTCTCAGCGAGGGGAAAGAAAGCGCGTACCTGAGTCAGGATTTGGCGCGCATTCGCACTGACCTGCCCGTGCTGCTCGACCTGGAACAGGCTGAGCCAGTCCGCTTTGACCCCAACGCGGTGGAGGGATTGTTCAAAGCGCTCGAATTCCGCACCCTGACCCAGCGTCTCAAGAAAATGGTCAACAAACTCCATCCTTCCCTGCAAGGGAATTCCGCCACACAAGCCAGCCTTTTCCCAGATGAAAAAAATGTTGAAACCAAAACTGAACTTGTGCAAAACTCCGCCTTTGAAACTGTGATCATAGACGACCAGGAATCGTTATCAGCCTGCCTGAAGGAATTGAAGAATGCGAAAATGATCGCTTTTGATACTGAGACAAGCAGTGTCGACCCGATGCAGGCCGATTTGGTCGGCATTTCTCTGGCTGGCAGCCCGGATAAAGGCTATTACCTTCCGGTTGGACATGAAAAAGGGAAGCAGTTGAGCCTGGAGCAAGTCAGAGAGGCTCTGCAACCCATCCTGGCTGACCCCAAGATCGGGAAGGTCGGCCACAATGCCAAATTCGACCTGATTGCTTTGCATCAGGCAGGCTTTGAAGTGACTCCCATCGTTTTTGACACCATGATAGCGGAATGGCTGATCAACCCCACTTCCCGCAATTTGGGCTTGAAAGGGCTGGCGCTGACCCGCCTGGATTACCAAATGACTGAAATTGAAGAACTGATTGGCAAGGGCAAGTCTCAGATCAGCATGGCGGAAGTATCGATCGAAGAAGCCGGCCCCTACGCCGCTGCTGACGCGGTCATGACCCTGAGACTGGTGCAGCCTTTAGAAGAAGACCTGAAAGCCCACGAAGCTGAAAAGCTCAATCGGGAGATCGAAATCAAACTCATCCCTATCCTGGCTGAAATGGAAGAAGCCGGCATCCTGCTCGACGAAGCCCTTTTTGAAAGCTTCTCCAAAGAACTGGAAGGTGAAGTGGAACGCCTCACGACCGAAGCTTATCGTCTGGCTGGGGAGGAATTCAACCTCAACTCCACTCAACAGCTATCGGATATCCTTTTTGGTAAATTGGCTTTAGAGCCGCCAGACCGGTCCAAAAAGACCAGCAGCGGCAAGTTCTCCACCTCAGCTGACGTGCTTGAAGCGATGAGAGGTTCCCATCAGATAGTTGACGTCATCCTGGAATACCGGGAGCTTTCCAAATTGCAATCCACCTACGTGGATGCCCTGCCCAACCAGATCAACCCGAAAACTGGACGGGTGCACACGACCTTCAACCAGACTGGAACGGTCACCGGCAGGTTAGCCTCTCAGAACCCGAACCTGCAAAACATCCCCACCCGCACTGAAATTGGCAGAAAGGTACGCCAGGGTTTCATCGCCGCGCCGGGCACAAAGTTGCTGGCGGTCGATTATTCACAGGTTGAGCTGCGCATCGTGGCGCATCTGGCGCAGGACAAAGCCATGATGAACGCCTTCAGCGAGGGGCAGGACATCCACGCTGCAACCGCGGCCGCGATTGAGGACGTGCCTTTGGAAGAGGTCACCAAGCAACAGCGCCGGCATGCCAAAGCCATCAATTTTGGCCTGATCTACGGCATGAGCCCCTATGGACTGACCCGTACAACAGACCTGACCCTGGCAGAGGCGGAAAACTTTGTCAAGGAATACTTCCGCGAGTTCCCGGGCGTCAAAGCCTGGCTGGATAAAACCCGCCTGGACGCCACCCGCAAAGGCTATGTTGAGACTCTGCTGGGGCGCAAGCGCTATTTCCCCGCCCTGGCTGCCGGGACCAATTACATGGTCAGGCAGCGCGAAGAGCGAGAAGCCATCAACGCGCCGGTCCAGGGCACAGCCGCCGATATCATCAAGCTGGCTATGATCCGCTTGCCAGATGCCTTAAAACAAGAAGGGCTCAAAACCCGCATGATTCTGCAGGTACATGACGAGTTGATTTTTGAGGTGCCGGAAGAAGAATTGGAGCAAGCCATGCGCGTGGTCACAGAGGAAATGGAAAACGCTTTCGAACTTTCTGTGCCCCTGGTGACCGAAGCCCGCGTTGGCAGCAACTGGGGCGAGCTGACCGTGGTGGACGCCGATTTGCCAATGGAATTGGAACTTTAGCAAAACGCTCTTTTGCAAGTCAGGCAGCGGATGGAGCAAGCCAAAGTCGTGTTGGAAGGCATTGCTGATTAAGCAAGATCTTTTCGTACGGGAGGGGTTTACTCCTCCCGCTGAGTTGATTACTTCAAAAAATCTTCGGATTTAAAAAATCTTCTTAGCAAGAATTTCAATATTGTATGAAATGGCTTTCCGGATGGAGCAAGCCCCATCCGTACGGAAAAGCTTTAAACATCGGGAACAATTACCCAAAAAATTATTTCGCAAGCCCCATCCGTACGGGAGGGGTTTACTCTTCCCGCTGGATGCTAAACTTTCTTTAAAAAAGATTCGGATAAAAAAAGTCGGCCGGCAAGAATCCTTACACAATTAACTGTCTAAACACTAAGAGCATGGCTTTGCAGCTGGCCTTTGAGCTGCAGGATCTGTTTGCGGGTGCGGTCATCGCTCTCGATCAGCTCAGCCACCTTGTCACAGGCGTACATGACCGTGGTGTGATCGCGACCACCTAATTCTTCCCCGATGCGAGGCAGAGAAACGCCACCCAATTCCCTCAGCAGGTACATTGCCACCTGTCGCGGAAAGGCGATGTCTCGTGCCCGGCTGCGCCCGGTCAGACTGTTGATACTGATGTTAAAAAATTCCGAAACTGTCTCAAGCACATACTCCGGGGTGATACTGCTGGGCTGGGGTAAAAAGTCCGAGAGTGCCCGTTCAGTCAGGCTGAGAGTCAGATCCTGACCGCTAAGCTGCGAGAAAGCCAAAACCCGGTTCCAGGCGCCTTCGAGCTCGCGCACATTGGTTTGGATCAGCGCGGCAATGCGTTCGATCACCGCTTCAGGAACTTGCACATCCAACTTTTCAGCTTTGCTGTGCAGGATGGCCAGTCGGGTTTCATAATCAGGAGCCTGCATATCAACCGTCAGCCCCCACTCAAAACGGGAGCGCAAGCGTTCTTCCAGGGTGCTCATAGCTTTTGGCGATCGGTCAGAAGTCATCACAATCTGTTTATCCTGCCCGTATAAAGCATTGAAAGTGTGGAAAAATTCTTCCTGGGTTGAATCTTTGCCGGCTATGAATTGAATATCATCGATCAGCAGCACATCCACCTGGCGGTATTTTTCGCGGAAGGCGGCGGTTGTCTTCGTGCGAATGGCGTAGACCAGGTCATTGGTAAATTCTTCAGAGGATACATATAAAACCTGTTTGCCCTGCTGCAAAACAGCGTTGCCGATGGCATGCAGCATGTGAGTTTTGCCCAATCCCACACCGCTGTAGATAAAAAGCGGGTTGTAGGCTCTGGCCGGGTTCTCGGCCACCGCCTGGCAGGCGGCGTGGGCAAGCCGATTAGCCGATCCAACCACAAAATTGTCAAAGCGATAGCGTGCGTTCAGGTGGGTATCGTAGGAATCTTTCTCAACAGGCTGGGGCTTTCTTGCCGCCGTTACCGTCTCTTCCGCCATTTCAACCTGCGGGGCAGACCATACTTTGAATTCAACAGCCACCGGTCTGGCCATCATCCCTGAGAGCTTGTTGACCACGGTGCTCTTCAAGCGGCTGTCCAACCAGTCACAGGCATAAGCGTTCCCGGCACCCAAAGCGAAGGTGCCAGACTCGTCCTCAAAAGAGATCAGTTGAGTGTTCTTTACCCATGTATCAAAAGAAGCTTTGCTAAGCTCCATTTGTAATTGTCCGATTGTTGCCTGCCATGCTTGTTGAGCATTCATGC
>Ga0209509_1002250_pt1 | contig 13209 bp, 7 predicted proteins | sample BioC13SIPDNA_FD_185743 | JGI IMG/M metagenome (GOLD analysis project Ga0209509, IMG submission 185743) | Anaerobic biogas reactor microbial communites from Washington, USA - Biogas_R1_A C13 SIP DNA (SPAdes) (version 2) | ecosystem: Engineered > Bioreactor > Anaerobic > Unclassified | place...
GCTCGAGCCCGACCAGTTCCCGGACGCCAGAGCGCTACGCACCGGAAGACCGGTCTCGGGGATCATCGTAGGCGTCAGAAGGCTACCGGACGGCGAACGCCGCTGGGTGATGATCGAAGCGGTGCCCCAACTCCTGCCTGGGGCGACCGAGCCCACCGGCACCTACACGACGATCACCGATATCACCGAACGCAAACTGGCCATGGACGCACTTAGGCGCCAGGCGGCCTTTGACGAGCTCATCGAGGATCTGCTCTCGCGCATCGCAAGCGCGTCCCCGGCGGAGGTCGACGGTTGCATCGCAGAGAGCATGCAGCCTGTGGCAGAGTTCATGGACGTCGATTCGGTCATCGTTCTACAGACTTCCGAGGAGCTCACGTCCTGGAGCGCGACCTACTGGTGGGCCGGCTCCGGCATCCAGACCTCGGCCGCCGAGCTGCAGAACATGTCCCGGGGGACGTTCCCCTGGGTCGAAGGCACTCTCCTCTCCGGACAGAGGATCGTGCTCCATTCGCCTGACGACATCCCCCAAGAGGACAGCGCCTTCCGCGCCCTTTGGCGGCAGCAGCGATTGACCTCGGCCGTCATGATCCCTCTGCACGGCAGGGGCGGGATATTCAGGGGTGGCCTCGGCCTGTTCCGCGCGGTCAACCGGCACACCTGGGAGCACCAGGACATACGGCAAGCCGAGCAACTCGCCGAGGCAGTGGCCACCGCGCTGGAACGCAAGCACGCGGAAGACCTGCTGAGAGCTGCCGACGAGCGGCTGCGCCAATCGCAGAAGATGGAGGCCATCGGCCAACTGGCCGGTGGGATCGCTCACGACTTCAACAATCTCCTGACGGCCATCATCGGCTACAGCAACCTCATATTGCAGAGGCCCGGGATATCCGACCCGTCCATCGAGAGCGACGTCATCGAGATCCGGAACGCCGCGGAGAAGGCCGGCGCGCTCACCGGACAGATCCTCGCCTTCTCCCGCCGCCAAACACTTCAGCCGACGGTGGTGTCCATCAACGATGTGATCGCCGACATGGAACCCCTCCTGCGCCGCACTCTGGGAGAGAGCATCGACCTGGTGACGATCCCCGACCCCAGCCTGAGTCATGTGGAGGTGGATACACACCAGTTCGAACAGGTGATCCTGAACCTGGCCGTCAACGCCCGCGACGCCATGCCCTCCGGAGGTCGGCTCGTTCTGCAGACCACCAACGTGCGCGTCGGCGAGGGGCAGCAGCGCGAATACCCGGGTGTCGCACAAGGAGATCACGTGTTGCTCATCGTCTCGGACACAGGGTCCGGCATGGACGAGAGGACCCGCGCACGCGCCTTCGAGCCGTTCTTCACCACCAAAGAGACGGGCAAAGGTACGGGTCTGGGACTCTCGACCGTGTACGGGATCGTGAAGCAGAGCGGAGGCAGCGTGTTCGTCGAGAGCGAACCGGAAGCAGGCACCACTTTCAGGATACTTCTGCCCAAAGCATCCGCTCCCGTCCGGGTGGCGCCGCATGCGGCTGCACAACCGGCTCCGACGAGGGGGCACGAGACCATTCTCGTCGTGGAAGACGAAGAGGCCGTCAAGCGTCTCGTCACCCGTGTGCTCGGCCAGTTGGGCTACAACATACACGCCGTGGGAAGCGGGGATGAGGCCGTCGCCTTTCTGGCCGATGACGGACACCACCTCGATCTTCTGCTCACCGACATCGTTCTGCCGGGAAACGTGCAAGGGGACATCCTCGCCGAGCAGGCTCGGGACCTCCGCCCGGGGCTCCCGATCATCTGCATGTCGGGTTATGCCTTCGGCGCCCTGGAGAGCGCCGGTGAGCTCATCCCCGGCACCACCTATCTGGCGAAGCCGTTTCGACCCGACGATCTCGCCGCCGCCGTCCGAGAGGCTCTGGACGTCACAGACGTGGACTGACGACGGGGTGGTCGACCCAGCTGGGTACCGCTACACCCGACGCTTTCAACAAGACGCGATGGGCCTGATATTCAGGATCGTGCGCCTCGAGACGTCCCCAGAACAGTGGCGAATGGTTCATCTCGACCGTGTGACACAATTCGTGCAACAGCACGTAGTCCACGAGTTCCGGCTGGATGAACAGTAGCTTCACATTGAGAGATATCGTCTTCTGCCGCGAACAACTGGCCCAGCGGGTCCGCTGCTGCCGCACTGAGACCCGCCCATAGTCCAGCCGGTGCCGCAAGGCGATCTCGGCCACACGTGTGACGAAGTGCCGCCGTGCCCTGCGGTGTAGCCAACGGAGCACGGCCTGCCGGCACGAATCGGCGTCATCAAGATCCCCCGTGACGACCAGCCGGCGCCCCGGGCGTTCCCGAGCCACCGCACAACCCTTGGCGCCTCCGGTGCGGTCCGGCCCCCGCCTCGCACGGTACTCCACCACCCACTCCTCACCCACGGCCGCGAGACGGATGCGCTCCGGCAGGCGCGGTGGATCGTCCTCGAGGCGCCGGCGCCGCATCTGCTCCTCGGCCGACACACGCGCCGCGGCGCGCTCGATCCAGCCGCTCTTGCTCTGGACCAACTCGGGGATCTGCCGCCGGTCGAACCGTTGAGGCACCACCACCTCCAGGCCGCGCTCAGGCGACATCACGAGCCGGACGCGCCGGGCGCGTTTGCTCACCCGCACGGAGTATTCCGGTGTCATCCGCGACCCGGGCTAGTCGTCCTCGTCTTCTTCCAGGTCCCGACCGGCAGGGAGGTTCGCTCCACTGCTCTCCATGGTGACATCGCGTGCTCCGGTAGCCGCAAAGGCCTCTTGGTCCACCACGCCGGGCTCGAACGGACAGGTCTCGGTGTAGACCATCTCGGCCTGCTGCTTGAGTATCTGCCAGCGAGTGCACACATGCCTCTGCGCCTTGTCCCACAGCATCTCGGCCGCCTGGGGGTGCGCCTTCTTGAGCATGTTGTACCTGTTCTCGGTGGGCACGAAGTCATCCACGGAAAGTGTCGGTTCTTTGGAGTCTATCTGCAGCGGGTTCTTGCCCTGCGCCGCGAGCCTGGGATCGAACCGGTAGCAGATCCAAGAGCCAGATCGCACGGCAAGTTTCTGGTGCTCGTAACCCCTGGCCATGTCGAACCCCATGCTGATGCAGTGGCTGTAGGCGATGATGAGACTCGGGCCGTCGTACGACTCGGCCTCCACGAACGCCCGCACCGTCTGCGAATCGCTGTATCCCATGGCCACTTGAGCCACGTAGATGTTGCCGTAGGTCATCGCGATGGACCCCAGGTCTTTCTTGCCGATAGTCTTGCCCCCGGCCGCGAACAGAGCGACCGACCCCATCGGGGTGGCCTTGGACATCTGACCACCGGTGTTGGAGTACATCTGTGTGTTGAGAACCAGCAGGTTGATATTGCGCTGCGAGGCGAGAACGTGGTCAAGCCCCCCGTAGCCTATGTCGAACGCCCAGCCATCGCCGCCCACACCCCATACGCTCTTCTTCACCAGGTAGTCGGCCACGCCCAGCAGCTGCCCATACCGGTAGTCGACCCCGTTCTTGCTCATGGCGGCCTGGATCTTGCTCTTGAGTTCGGCCACCCGCGACCTCTGGGCCGCGATCTCGGCTTCGTCCTCCTGCCGGGAGGCCAGCAGCGCCGCCGCAAGGTCGTGTCCGATCACATCGCGGAGCGAAACGACCAACTCCCGCGCGAACTCCGTGTGTTTGTCAACTGTGAGCCGCAGACCGTAGCTGAACTCAGCGGCGTCCTCGAACAGAGAGTTGTTCCAGGTCGGCCCTCGGCCGTCGAGATTCACGGCGTAGGGAGTCGTAGGCAGGTTGCCGCCGTAGATGCTCGAGCAACCCGTGGCGTTGCCGATGAGCAGCCGGTCGCCCACCAACTGCGTCAGAAGTTTGAGATAGGGGGTCTCGCCGCAACCGGCGCAGGCGCCGGGGTATTCGAAAAGGGGCTTCAGCAACTGGCTCCCCTTCACGGTGTTCACCCGCACGTCCGAACGGTCGGGGTCGGGGATCTCGGTGAGGAAGAAGCGATAGTTCAGCCGCTCCTGCTCGCGCAGCGGCGGTTGAAAAGCCATGTTGATGGCACGGCGCTCGGGGTCGGCCTTGTCTTTGCCCGGGCATATGTTCACGCACGCGCCACAACCGGTGCAGTCCTCCACTGCCACCTGTACGGTCCATTTCTTGCCCTGGTACTCCTTGCCTTTGGCGTCGATCGACTTGAAGGTGGGCGGCGCGCCCTCCAGGACCTCCGGATCGTAGACCTTCGTCCGGATGCAGGCGTGCGGGCAATGCAGAGCACATTTGCCGCACTGGATGCAGAGTTCCGGCTCCCACACGGGTACCTCGAGGGCGATGTTGCGCTTCTCCCACCGCGTGGTGAAGGTGGGCCAGACGCCATCGTCGGGTATCCGGCTGACCGGCAGCCTGTCGCCCTCCCCAGCCATTATCCAAGCGGTCACGTGCCGCACGAACTCGGAGGCCTCCGCGGGTACCAGCTTCGGCTTGTGCCGCGGGTTGGTCACCTGGCCGGGCACCTCGATCTGATGCAGGTTCGCGACGGCCTGGTCGACCGCGTTGTAGTTCATCTGGACGATCTTCTCGCCCCGCTTGCCGTACGTCTTGTCGATGGCCTTCTTGATGGCGGCGATCGCATCGTCCTCCGGGATGATCTGCGAGAGATAGAAGAAGCAGGTCTGCATGATGGTGTTGATACGCCCGCCCATGCCGGTCTGCTTGGCCACCTCGTAGGCGTTGATGACGTACACCTTGAGCCCCATCTTGATGATCCAGTCCTGCGTCTCGTACGGCAGCCGGTCCCAGACCTCTTCCGTTGGGAAGGGGGCGTTGATGAGAAACGTGCCCCCGGGGATGGCCGCCGCGAGCGTCTTGTACCGCTCGATAAAGGCCCACACATGGCAGGCGATGAAATCGGCCTTGTTCAACAGATACGCGGAGCGGATAGGCCGGGGGCCAAAACGGAGATGAGATATGGTGAGCACCCCGGACTTCTTGGAGTCGTAGACGAAGTAGCCCTGGACGTAGTTGTCGGTGTCGTCGCCGATGATCTTGATGGAGTTCTTGTTGGCCCCCACCGTACCGTCGCTGCCCAGTCCGTAGAAGAGCGCCCGGTACACGCCCTCATCCTCCGTGGTGAAGGCCGGGTCGTACTCCAGGCTGGTGAAGGTGACGTCGTCGTTGATGCCGATGGTGAAATGATTCTTCGGCTCCGGCTTCTCCAACTCGTCGAACACCGCCTTGACCATGGCGGGAGTGAACTCTTTGCTGGAGAGCCCGTAGCGGCCACCGATGATGTTGACGTCCAGCCCCGTCTCCGAAGACGCGTTGACAACGTCCAGATAGAGAGGCTCGCCTGCCGAGCCCGGCTCCTTTGTGCGATCGAGCACGGCCAGGCTTTTGACCGAAGCGGGAAGCGCCGCCGCAAATCGCTCGACGCTGAAGGGCCGGTAGAGCCGTACCTTGAGCACGCCCACCTTCTGGCCTCTCTCCACAAGGTAGTCCACGGTCTCGTGCACCGTCTCCGCGCCCGAACCCATGAGGACTATGACCCGCTCGGCGTCGGGCGCGCCCTCATAGTCGAACAGGTGATAGCTCCGCCCCGTCAGCCCGGCGAGCCGGTCCATGTACTCCTGGACGATCTCCGGGCAGGCGAGATAGTACTTGTTCACCGTCTCGCGCCCCTGGAAGTAGACATCGGGGTTCTGGCTGGTGCCACGCAAGGTCGGCCGGTCGGGGGTCATGGCCCGCTCGCGGATCGCAAGCACCAGGTCCTCATCTATCATGGCGCGCAGTACGTCGTCTTCCATGAGCTCGAACTTCTGCACCTCGTGCGAAGTGCGGAAACCGTCGCAGAAGTGGATGAAGGGCACGCGGGCTTTGAGAGTCGCCGCGGTGCCCACCAGAGCGAGGTCGTGCGCCTCTTGTACCGAGTTGGAAGCCAGCAGGGCGAAGCCCGTCTGTCGAACGGCCATGACGTCCTGGTGGTCGCCGAAGATGCTGAGGGCCTGGGCGGCGATGGAACGCGCCGTCACGTGCCAGCACGTGGGCGTGAGTTCGCCGGCGATCTTGTACATCGTAGGGATCATGAGGAGCAGCCCCTGGCTGGCCGTGAAGGTCGTGCTGAGCGACCCTGCCTGAAGTGCCCCGTGGACGGCCGCCGCCGCGCCACCCTCCGACTGCATCGTCACAACCATCGGTACCGAGCCCCAGAGATTCGGCTTCCCGACCGCGCTCCAAGCGTCGGCGTGCTCGGCAATGGGACTGGAGGGAGTGATCGGGTATATGGCGATGACTTCGTTCAGTTTGTGGGCAACGTGGGCAATAGCCTCGTTTCCATCCATCACTGCCATGTTCTTTGCCATGGTTGTCCTCTCCGTGGAACGCCCCGGTCGCCCAGGGCCCGTACTAAGCGGGGGGTTTGCGCCGGACTCGATCGATACTGCGGCTCTGATGTCGTTTGTGTGTCCTCATGCGGCAGGTTCCTCACTGAGGCTCCCCGCCAAACACTGGTACAAGATGGCCATCCGCACGGCCAAGCCGGATTCGACCTGGTGCAAGATGAGCGAGCGCTCATCGTCGACCAGGTCGGCGGACAACTCCACCCCCCTATTGACAGGCCCCGGATGCATGACCCTCTGGCCGGGTTTCACCCTGTAGGGCGACAGGCCCCAGACCCGGCTGTACTCGCGGAGTGACGGCACCGGCGGCACTTTCCCTTTGGCGCGTTCGAGTTGCATGCGGAGCAGATAGATCACATCCACCTCGTCGAGGGCCTCCAGATCGTAGTAGACCGGCACATCCCAGTACTCGATGCCGGGAGGCATGAAAGTCGGGGGCCCCACCAAGCGGACATCGATACCCATCTTGCGGAAGCCGAACAGGTCCGAGCGTGCCACCCGGCTCCGCAGGATGTCACCCACGATGGCCACTTTCAGCCCCTGCAACTGCCCATAGGCCCGCCGCAGGCTGTAGAGATCGAGAAGGCATTGAGTGGGATGCTCGCCGGCGCCGTCTCCCGCATTGACCACGGAGGCGCTGGTGTACCGGGTGGCCATGCGCGAGGCCCCCACCTGAGGATGACGCATCACGATGATATCGGGCCGGTAGCTTTCCAGAGTGAGGATCGTGTCCTTGAGACTCTCTCCCTTGGACACACTCGACGACGATCCCTTGATGTTGATCACGTCGGCCGAAAGCCGCTTGCCCGCCAACTCGAACGACGACTGAGTGCGCGTGGACGGCTCCAAGAACACGTTGATGACGGTGCGCCCGCGCAAGCTCGGCACCTTTTTGATGGAACGCGAGGCAACCTCGAGGAAGCCGTCGCTCAGCTTGAAAAGGCTGTCGATGTCGGCTGTAGTGAGATCATCGATGGAGATGAGGTGCATACCATTACCCTTTCGGTCTCACGGGACGCGTTTAAAAGGCTAACGTTCCGTGCGGATTGTATCGCACTCGGGACGGCCGAGGGGTCATCCGCTCCGACTTGCGCTCCTCGCAGCTTCGCGGCGCTCGGGCTGCCGGTTGCTTCGCTCCGGCAGCCCTTCCGGGGCGCAAAACTCCGCGGCTGACCCCTCGGCCGTCTGGTTTTTGGGGGAATGCGCCGGTGTCCTCGCAGCCTGCTTGCCTTCACCTCGCACAGCAAGCGCTCGCGAACGACCTCTTTCGTACTCGTGCCGGGGGGATCAACGTCTCTCAGTCCGCCCTCAGGAAGCGATAGCCCCAGTCTATGCTCTGACGCTCGAGCAGCGAGCCATACCGTCTCTTCCACTCACCTGTCGCTATGTCTTGCCGCAGCCTCGAAAGTCCCTCCTCCACCGCGGCCGGGCCGGCCAGCGCAAACACAGAGATACTTGCCCGCAGCTCGGGGTCAAGGTACATCTCCGGCCGTCTCCAACCTGAAGCCCAGAAGCAGTCTTGAAGATCGTGCGGAACCGACCACGGGATGACGGTGACCCGCTTTCGCGAGTGAGTCTCAAGAAGACCACAGACGTACTCGAGCGGTCGAAGGATACCGAGCCCACGTTCGTGGACCTCCGGGAAGTAGTCGCGCAGCCACGGCGACTCCTCCAGTCTGGGGTCGATAGTGAACCAGACGATGGGACCCGACGGACAGACGCGGGCCATCTCTGTGATAGCGGTCTCGAGACACGAGAAGTGATGTGATGCAAGCATGCAGAAGACACCGTCCACGCACCGATCATCAAGTGGGAGAGCCTCCGCCACACCGTCAAGCCAATGGACCGATGGGTGAGACTCCCCTTGAGCACGCATGACGGGTGAGGGCTCCACGGCTTTGACCAAGAACCCTAGGTCGGCCATCGCGCGGCTGTAGTTGCCCGTGCCGGCACCTATGTCCGCAAGCACCGCGGGCGGCTTCAGGGCCAGTGAGTCCGCCAGGGAGCCGGCAAGTCGCGGGTCGGCGCGTCGGTGCCTACCGTAACCCAACCCGATCTGATCGTAGACTGCCCTCACCACTACCTCCTGATAGGTTAGCCGGGCCGTCGGCAGCTCGAGCGCCCACCGCCAGCCCTGCTTCACCCACTATACCGCCGCCCCGTTTGCGATCGTAGCGCCGGCGAGTCAGCGCAGACGGCAGGAGCGAGGAGCGGCGTCGAGCGCGGGTGCTCACAGACGACCCTACCGTGCGCAAGCACGAGGCCGCGGTGTCTGAGCGAGGGGTCGCGCCCCGGCGGCGTGCCTGCCAAGCGAGCCTCTGCCGCGTGAAACGAGGCCCGCGGTCCGCGGCGTACCCGCTGTGCGGAGCGTGCCGGCGAGTGAGCGCAGACGGCAGGAGCGAGCGGGCAGGTACGCCGCCGGGGCGCCACTCACAGTGATTGGTCGCAGCGACCTCGTGCAGCCCTACTCCTCGATGACCACCTGGTCCACCCCATCGACCTCGGCTAGGTGCACCTCCACCCGCTCGCTGCGGCTGGTCGGCACGTTCTTGCCGGACGAAATCGGGCCGGATGGGCAGATCGCGGTGGCCGCGGTCGACAAGCACCGCTAGTCGCACCGCCAAGGGGCGTCCGTAGTCGAACAACGCGTCGATGGCAGCCCGGATAGTGCGACCCGTGTACAAGACGTCGTCAACCAACACCACGGTCTTACCGTTGATGTCGAAGGGCAGGTCGGTCTCCCGGACCTTCGGCTGCCCGTACTCCTTCCCCAGGCGTATGTCGAGATCGTCCCTATAGAACGTGATATCTATGGCGCCCGTGGGCGGGCTGACGTCGTAAAAGGCCGTGAACAACTTGGCCAAACGAGCGGCCAGGTCGACCCCGCCGGACTGGATACCCACAAGCACCAATCCCTCGAGATCGGGAGCCTGTTCGGCTATCTCGTGGGTCATCCGCGTGAGCGTGCGACCGATCTGGTCTTCGTCCAGCAGGACCTTCGACTTGCGACTCTGGTCGGTACTGTTGTCCGCCACGCCGCCCACCAGCCTTTCATCAGCGTTTCTCAGGCTATCTGAGCCCTCTCCGACCCTATCGGCCCTACCCTTCTCAGCCTACCAGTTCGAGAGCACTCTCAACCACTTTCTCGACCGTCAGCCCGAACTTCTCATAGAGCACGCCCGCCGGAGCCGACGCACCGAAGTGGTCTATGCCTATGACCGTCCCACCACTCCCAACGTAGCGCTCCCAGCCGAACGTCGCCGCGGCCTCGATGACCACCCTCGTCTCGATATGCGCCGGCAGGACCTCCTCACGATATGCGGCGCTCTGCGCCTCGAACAGCTCCCAACTGGGCATGGCCACGACTCTCGCGGACACTCCGCCGGCGGCCAACGCCTCGGCGGCTTCCAGCGCGATGTGCACCTCAGACCCGGTCGCGATGAGGATGACACGGGGATCTCCAACAGGCGGGTCTTTGAGCACATAGGCGCCTCTCAGCAGACCTTCGGCGGGCGCCACGACAGAACGGTCCAACACCGGCAAAGCCTGTCTGCTGAGTACCAGGGCGGTCGGCCCGGTCCGTCTCTCCAGAGCCGCCTGCCAAGCCACCGCCGTCTCGTTCGCGTCGCTGGGCCGTATCACCATCAGGTTAGGCATGGCCCGCAAGGACGCAAGGTGCTCGATGGGTTGATGCGTGGGCCCGTCCTCCCCCAGCGCGACACTGTCGTGGGTGAGCACGAAGACCACCGGGAGCTTTGACAACGCGGCGAGCCTGATGGACGGCCTCATGTAGTCGGTGAAGATGAAGAACGTGCCCGCGAAGGGGCACAGCCCGCCGTGGTAGGCCATACCGTTGACGACCCCTCCCATGGCGTGCTCACGGACACCGAAGCGCAGGTTGCGGCCCGCCGGCTGATCGGCCTGGAAGTCACCGAGTCCTTCCAAGTAAGTGTTGTTCGAGGGCGCCAGGTCGGCGGATCCCCCCACAAGGGTGGGCACGACAGCGGCCAGGGCGTTCAGCACCTTGCCCGACGCAGCCCGGGTGGCCATCTTCTGACCTGCCTGGAACTCGGGCAGGCTTTTCTCCCATCCGTCCGGCAGCCGCCCGGCCATCGCTTGGTCCCATTGCCGGGCAAGCTCCGGATGCGCCTCCCGATACCCGGCCAGCATCTCCTCCCAACCGGTCCGGGCCGCGGCTCCGCCGGCGGCCACCCCCTGGTACTGCTGCACGACCCGCTCCGGCACGGCGAAGAACAGGTCGGGCGGCCACCCCAAGGCCTCCTTGGTGAGCCTGACCTCCTCCTCGCCCAGGGCGGCTCCGTGGCTCTCGGCAGTCCCTGCCTTGTTGGGGCTGCCATAGCCGATGACCGTACGGACCTTGATGAAGGAGGGCCTCATGGTGTCCGCGCGCGCGGCGGCGATCGCCGCGTCGATGGCGCCGAGGTCGTTGCCGTCGTCCACGGCCAGCACCTGCCAGCCATAGGCCTCGAACCGCTTGCCCACGTCTTCGGTGAAGGCCAGGTCTGTAGAGCCTTCGATGCTGATGAGATTGTCGTCATACAGGACGACCAGCTTGCCCAATCCCAGGTGCCCGGCAAGAGAAGCCGCCTCCGAGGCCACGCCTTCCATGAGATCGCCGTCCCCCACCTCCACATACGTGAAGTGATCGACCAGGGGATACTCCGGCCGGTTGAAGGTGGCAGCCAGAAAGGCCTCGGCGATAGCCATACCCACCGCGTTGGAAAGACCTGCCCCCAGCGGCCCGGTGGTCGTCTCGACCCCCGGCGTGAGTCCACGCTCGGGGTGCCCGGGAGTCCGGCTCCCCCACTGGCGGAACGCCTTCAGCTCATCTATGGCCAACCCGAAACCCGCCAGATGCAGGAGTGCGTAGAGCAGCATCGACCCATGGCCCCCGCTGAGCACGAAACGGTCGCGGTCGGGCCACTCAGGATGAGCCGGATCGAACTTGAGATACCGCGTCCAAAGGACATGGGCCATCGGCGCGGCTCCCAACGGCATGCCGGGATGACCGGAGTTCGCCTTCTGCACGGCGTCGATAGCCAGCGTGCGGATGGTATCGATAGACAGCCGGTCGATGTCGCGGCTCTCGGCGAGATCCTTTGGGAACGTATCAGCCATCTGCCCGCCTCCTCGGAGTGGTCGCGCTTTGGATCATGGAAGTATCGGCCAGCCCTCCTGCCGGGCGACTCTCAGAAGTGCGCTGTGCGCGTTCACCGCCACCGGATGCCCCACCGACTTCAGCAGGGCAAGGTCGGACCCATGGTCGGCGTAGGCCCAGCAATCCGCTGCGTCGGCGCCACGGCGTTGCATGCAGGCGGCCGCCACCCTCACTTTCTCCGCGGCGTGAGGGCTTGGACCGGTAAGGCGGCCGGAATACCGCCCGTCGACCACCTCGCACGGAGTCCCCACGAAGTCGTCCACCCCAAGACGCCTGCAGAGCGCCCCGACCACAGGATCGAGGGCCGCCGAGATCACCATCACGTGATCACCTGCGTCTTGGTGCTCGGCCAACGCGGCTGTCGCGGCAGCGTGGAATCGCGGTACCAGGACCTCGTCGGTGAAGCGGGCCATGAGGCCGTCGACCTCACTCTCGGCAAGGCCGGCGAAGACACCGGCGCCCTTCTCACGCGACGATTCGGTCACCTTGATAAGACCGGCCTTGTACCCCAGGAACCACAGGGCCGTCCCCAAGACGAAGGCACGGCTCACCACGCCCACTTCGCGGAGGAATCTCACCAGGAGAACGGTCGTCTGGCCGACCACCAGAGTCCCATCCAGATCGAAGAAGGCTACAGACACGTCACCTGCGCCTATGGGTTTGTCGATGGATGCTCTCACGGTGTCTGAAGTCTAACATCCAGAAACCCCGCACTCTTGGCGCAGCCGCTCCAACGCCCCGGCCAGGTCGGCCGGCAACGGCGCCACCGTTTCAAGAGCCTCCCCGGTCACGGGATGCTCGAACGAAAGCCGGTGACTGTGTAGGAACTGCCGCCCGATGCCCAGGGCATCGCGCCGCGCATAGGTGGGATCGCCGACCACCGGATGCCCGATGGACAGGAAGTGGACCCTGATCTGATGGGTGCGTCCGGTCTCCAGACGCGCTTCCACCAGCGTGAAATCGCCCAGTCGCTCCACGACGCGAAAGTGCGTGCGGGCCTCGCGGGCGCCCACGCCCCCGATGGCCATGGAAGTTCGCCGCACGGGATCGCGCCCCACCGAAGCCTCGATGGTGCCGCTCAGACCTGCGAAGTTGCCATGAACCAACGCGAGGTAACGCCGGTCGACAGCCCGCCTTCTCATCATGGCCACCAGCCGGCGGTGGACCTCCACCGACTTGGCCACCACCAGGAGGCCCGACGTGTCCTTGTCGAGCCGGTGCACCACACCCGGCCGGAAGCTCTCCCCACCGGCCAGACCATGCCCAAGCAAAGCATGCACGAGCGTGCCCGAATCGTGTCCCCGCGAAGGATGCACCGGCATACCGGCCGGTTTGTCTACCACGAGTAGCCACTCGTCTTCGTAGACCACCGGGATAGACACGTCCTCGGGCGCCAACTCGGGCGCCGACTCCTCGGGCAGCGCGACTTCGACTTCCTGACCGGCCAAGAGTAAGTAGCTCTTGGCCCGTGCGACCCCGTCCACGGTCACGGCCCCCGACCGGACTAGAGCGGCCCCTTGCGAGCGGGAACCCAACTCCGGGAGCCGCCCCAAGAAGGCATCCAACCTGCTCCCATCCTCTTCGGGGGCCACTGTGAACTTATACCTTGTCACCACGTGCGGCCCCTCCGGC
>Ga0209509_1002264_pt1 | contig 13135 bp, 12 predicted proteins | sample BioC13SIPDNA_FD_185743 | JGI IMG/M metagenome (GOLD analysis project Ga0209509, IMG submission 185743) | Anaerobic biogas reactor microbial communites from Washington, USA - Biogas_R1_A C13 SIP DNA (SPAdes) (version 2) | ecosystem: Engineered > Bioreactor > Anaerobic > Unclassified | place...
CACTGCAATAATACGGGCGAAAGAATTAATCCTGTCTCCCCGTATTCCCAAAGGATAGCCGTTTCCATCCTGATGTTCATGATGTTGCAACACGGCCTGGGGAATATCCTGATCCTCCAGCTTTATTTCGTTTACTATCTGGTAACCATAGACCGGATGCTTTTTAATCTCTTTGAACTCCTTATCATCCAGCGGACCAGGTTTATTTATAATATCCAGCGATATCATGCTTTTCCCGATATCATGCAGCAATCCTGCTATCCCCAAATTTTTAAGCTTATCAGCATCCAATCCGAGGGATTGCCCAATCTTTATGGACAAAATCCCTACTGAAACCGAATGTTGCAAGGTATATTCATCTTTATTTCTCAAATCCTGTAAGTGTTTCAGTACATTGTTAGTCTGCAAAACATGGTCATATACTAAATCAATACACTCCTCTACCTCACCAAGCTTAATCATGTGCCTTGATGAAACCTTGTCCATCATCTGCCGCATACCCTCGACTGATGCTGAGAAAGCTTTAGGCAACTGCTTATCTGTAAGATAAGCAATACCTTGATTTAGAGAATTCTCGTTAACCTCGTCTTCTTCTTGAATATAAACATATTCATAGCCTCTTTGCCTCAGTTGCTGCAAATGTGATTCCTGCACTACTATTCCTTTGGAAATCAGGAGATGCCCGTCAAAATCGTATATGTCTTGCGCCATTCTTTTACCCAAAGGTAAACTGGAAATATCAACCCTGACAAACATATTATCCCTCCTTTGTATAAAGCTGAGTTGATAGTAATCAACCAGCAAACAATGACCAAAAACTTCATGCCTTAAGGAAAAGGATGCAAGTGCTATTAAAATTAGTTTAGCATAAAATCAAATTCCTAACTTTTTAAATATGTTTGTTAAAATAACTACTCCTGTCATTCTTAGGGCGAATCATCTTTTTGGCTTCTATTTAATTTTTCTAAAGTGCATATTAGAAAGAAAACTACGCAAACTTATTATGGCTAAACCATAAAACAAGAAAGGAGTCTTAAGAAATGAACCTTAATCACCAAGAACTGCAAAACCTTCGTCATCTAATCGGCTCTCACCAGGTGACGGAAAGAAAGTTAAACTTCTATGCTGATGAATGCCAGGACCCTCAGTGTAAACAAATGTTTTCCCAATCATCCAAATCAGCCTCGCAGACTATTCAAAAACTGATGTCATTCTTAGGATAAGGAGTGAAATAATGAATAAGCATATGCGCGACAAAGAAATGGTAAATGATGTCCTTTCCATGACCAAAAGCGGTTTGGCTACCTATGCCCATTGTATCTCTGAAACCGCTAACCAGCAACTGCGACAGACCCTGCAGCAAATCAGAAATTCTGATGAACAGTTCCAGTATCAACTCTATCAGATGGCAGAACAGAAAGGCTTTTATGCTCCCGCTGCCCAAGTGGATACCCAGGATATTCAGCAAGTCAAATCTCAGCTCAGACCTTAATCCATAGCTGTAATCATAAAAGGAGCCTTTTGGCTCCTTTTATGATTATATTTTTCAAAATATTTTTATTCTTATTATAGAATAGCCGGTTTACCTTCCCCCATGATTCACCATAATTTTCCGATTCTCTTTGGGGAATCGAGCAGGACGAGTTTTATTTTTTTGCGTCCTCCGGTACTTTTCAAAGGCTTCATATACTTCATGAATATAGTCCATGGGAACCTCCACAAAAGTAGAATTGCGATTAATCTCAATATCCCCTACCCGCTGGGGACTTAAAGAAGTATGAGTCGCAATAAATTCCAGCAACTGGCGGGGATGTATTCCCTGCAAACGTCCTGCTGGTAATTCCAAATGGGCCATACTATCATCGCTTTCCGGTAGCTCAGCCATCTCAAAATCCGGTTCTTCATCTATCAGGAGTTTTAGGGCTGCAGCCAGCATCTTCTCAGGATCTCCCTGTTGCATTAATTTCTCGGCCAGACTCAAGCAAACATCTCCCGGTTCCGCACTCGCTTGCCTAACCCGCTCTAATAATAAATCCTGCCTTTTTTCCACCGCCTCTGCCAGGGTGGGCAGAAGAGCACGTTCAATTCTTTTGCCAGTATGTCTTTCAATCATACGCAACAATCTTATCTGCGTAGGCTCTACCAGGGTTATGGCAATACCACTGCGCCCTGCCCGTCCCGTGCGGCCCACCCGGTGAATATAAGAATCCAGGTCTTCAGGTATATCAAAGTTAAAAACATGGGTTACCAATTCTATATCCAGTCCCCGAGCCGCCAGGTCAGTGGCAACCAGAATTTTTGTATTACCCTGGCGAAAACCATGCATAACATGATCTCTTTCTCTTTGTGACATATCCCCATGCAAAGCATCGGCATTATAACCCCGGGAAGTAAGAACCCTGGCCAATTCATCAGCATTTCTTTTGGTGCGGCAGAATATCAAGCTTATAGGTGGTTGCTGAGCATCAATAATGCGACACAAGGTTTCTATCTTGCGCCGGGAATTCACCTGGTAATAATATTGCTCAATTTCCGGAACCGTGCGTTCAGGAGATTCAATAAGAATAATCTCCGGCTGTTTCATGAACTTCGTTCCCAATTCCCGCACTTCATCCGGCAGGGTAGCAGAAAACAAAAAAGTCTGCCGTTCCCGGGGGCATTGGCTAAGAATTTTCTGAATATCAGGTAAAAACCCCATATCCAACATTTCATCAGCTTCATCCATAACCACATATTTCAAGGGAGACAAAGAAATCGTTCCCCGATTCATATGATCCATCAAACGTCCCGGAGTACCTACAATGATTTCAGGTTTTCTACGCAAAGAGCGCAATTGCAGCTCAATAGATTGCCCCCCGTAAATCGCCAATACCTGGATGCGCATACGGCGGCTCAATGAAGATATCTCCTCAGTTACTTGCACCGCCAATTCCCGGGTGGGGCATAGTACCAGAGCTTGCAGCCCCTCTCCTTTGATAACCCGGTTCAATATCGGAATACCGAATGAAGCAGTCTTACCAGTTCCTGTTTGCGCTTGTCCCATAAGATCCAATCCCGCCATAGCAATCGGAATGCTTTTAACCTGAATGGGGGTTGGTTTTTCAAAGCCTTTTTCATCAATCATCTGCAAAAGATCCGTTTTCAGCCCCATGCTGTAGAAGTTTTCAAAACTCAATAATCTTCCTCCTTAATTCCAAGCAGGTTCGTATAACGAGGCGAAATATGTCCCCCGCTTCTTTAAACGGTCGGGTTCCAATTAACAAAACAGGAGACGGGTTCTAATCCCCCGCCTCGTTACAGCGGTGTGTTGAAACTGCTCTGCAGTTTCTTCCGATGCTTAAAATATAACACATTTTCACTGTAAGTTCCAGGAAACTATATTACCGGCGAGAATATACCGGCATCTTGCCACCCATACTAATATTAATAATCACTATAAAAAATAACAAATATTATTTTGCTTGTATGCTTGTATAAATATAATCACCCATAAAAATATTTACACTTCAGGAGGGCAATTGTGAAAACAAAAGATTTCAGCACAGGCATAAATTATTGGCCTATTGATAAAGCTATGTACTGGTGGCGTAATTTTTCCTACCAGGAGCTAAGAAGCGATTTCAGCCAGATAGCATATTACGGCATGAAGCTGGTGCGGATCTTTCTTTTATGGGAGGATTTTCAGCCCTATCCAAACCTTATTTCTCCTACAGCTTTGAAGCATTTAAGAACTACTGCCGATCTGGCTGCTGAATATGACCTTAAAATCATAGTCACTTTTTTTTGTGGACATATGAGTGGCGTCAACTGGATGCCATACTGGATGTTGGAAGAAACTAAGGCTCCCAGCCGTTTTCCGCTATTCTCCCTGGGCAGCGTACAAGAAGCAAAGATACGAAATTTTTATCATGACCCCTTGGCCCGTGAAGCGCAAATTCTGCAAATCAGAGAAGTCTGTTTAACCCTGAAAAAGCACCCAGCCATTTGGGCCTATGATCTGGGTAACGAAGCATCAAATTGTGTAATGCCAAAATGCCATGAAGAAGCACGGGAGTGGTTGCGTATAATGAGCTCGGCCATCAAATCCTGCGATCCCAATTCCCTTGTTACCCTAGGCTTGCATGCTGAGGATCTGGAAGAAGATCGCCTGCTCCGGCCCCAGGACGCAGGGCCATTTTGTGATTTTCTTACTATGCATGCCTATCCTTTTTACCTATCCTGGGTGGAGGAGCCTCTGGATGTATTAGTATTGCCTTTCCTGGGTATGCTCACCGCTTGGTTGGGTGAAAAGCCGGTACTTATGAGCGAGTTTGGCATTCCTAGCCAACCAACCATCAGCCCTTTTTACGCTTCGCCCCATAAGAGCAGGGTTCCCCTATTCACTGAGTCCCAGGGAGCCTCGTTTTATAAGCAAGCTCTGTCACTATTGCAAGAAAGCGATATGCTCGGAGCTATGGCCTGGTGCTATGGGGATTACGCTCCTTACTTATGGGATAAGGCCCCCTTGTTGCAAAATCCCCACGAAAGACATTTTGGCCTTTTTCGCCATGATGGCTCCGCCAAGATGGCCGCTACTGTGCTTCATACTTATAAAAGTTGTGGGGATCAGGCGAGTGAATACAAGCAATTATCCAGCTCTTTTCTGGAGGATTGGAAGCGTAAGCTTTATTATGAAGACCCTCAGGGTAATCTAATAAAGATGTATAGGCAGTTTAGACAGGAGAACCTGCTTTAGAAAAGCCGTCGGTCACTTGTTTTTTCCCCACTTTTAATCAGTGGTTGTGGCCAAAATATAAAACATAAGGAGACATAGTGAAATGAAAGTAGCATTACTCTCACCTATTGCCTGGAGAACTCCGCCCCGCCATTATGGACCCTGGGAACGAGTGGTATCTTTAATAGCTGAAGGCCTGGTTAAAAAAGGGGTCGATGTTACTCTTTTTGCCACCGGAGACTCCAAAACCGCCGGCCGGCTGGAATATATTTGTCCTATTCCCTACGAAGAAAACCCCAATATGGATGCCAAGGTGTGGGAAGCCATGCACATAGCCCATCTGTTCGAACAAGCTCACAAGTTCGATATCATTCATAATAACTATGATTTTCTGCCCCTGTCATACAGCCGTCTGGTAGATACACCTATGATAACCACCATCCACGGTTTTTCCTCCCCCAAAATACTGCCCATCTACCGGGAATATAATCGCAATAATTATTATGTATCAATAAGCAACACTGACCGAAGTCCTGATTTGGATTATTATGCTACTGTTTACCATGGGATTGATTTAAATGAGCTTACTTTGAAGCTTAACGCTGGTTCATACCTTTTATATTTTGGACGCATTCATCCCGATAAGGGTACCGCTCAGGCTATTGAAATTGCCAGAAAATCCGATATGCAGTTGCTCATAGCCGGGATTATCCAGGACAAACAGTATTTTAACCAACAAATATATCCTCGAATAGACAATAAAAAAATTATATATTTGGGATCAGTAGGCCCAGCCAAGCGTGATGAGCTATTAGGGAATGCCCTGGCCTTGTTACATCCTATTCATTTTAACGAACCCTTTGGTTTGAGCGTAATTGAAGCCATGGCTTGTGGTACTCCCGTAATTGCCTTTAATAAAGGCTCCATGCCGGAAGTAATAAAAGACGGGGAGACTGGTTTTTTGGTGGATAATGTTGAAATGGCCTGCGAAAAACTGGGCAGCATTAATAAAATAAAACGAGCCAACTGTCGTTACTGGGTGGAAGAAAACTTTAGCCAGGAGAGAATGGTAAGCGATTATCTAGCTCTTTATCAAGAAATCATTAAAGGAGGAAAGCTCCCGGTTCGAACTCCCTCCCTATCAGGTAGATGTAAATAGCTTATTAACCCCCTATGGCCAGAGGACACAACCACCGCTGAAAAGTGATATGATATATTTTACTATCGCAAGAAGAAAATCGTGTAAGTTCCTGATCCCACATGCGCACCTATGGCTGCTCCGATTTCGGATATCACAAATTCACGACATCCAAATCTCTTTTCAATAAGTTCCTTTAACTCCAAAGCACCCTGATAGTCGTTGGAGTGGCTTATTCCAATAAGCTGCTCCTTAAGATTGACCCCTCGCTCTGCCATTATTTCCAGCATTCTCTTTTTAGCTTTTTTCAAGCCATGAACTTTTTCCAGGGGGAATATACTTCCATCCACAAAATGGGCAATTAACTTTATATTAAGGAGATTTCCTAAAGTTGCCGAAGTGCTGCTAATTCTTCCTCCTCTTTTTAACATATCAAAATTACCTACAATAAATATATGTTCAATGCGGCGGATATTATCTTCAATGGCTGCCACTACCTGTTCCAGGTTTTCTCCCGCTGCCACTGCCCGGGCGGCCCGTATAACTGTAAGAGCGTAACCTACCGATGCACTCTTGGAATCAAATACCATAATGCGCGGGGAATCCAACATATCTCTGGCCACGCAAGCCGACTGATAGGTACCGCTTAATCCGGAAGAAAAAGCAATATAAATGATTTGATCATTGCTCTCTTGCAATGCTTTCTCAAATTCTTCCTTAAACTCTTGCGGAGTAATTTGAGCGGTAGTGGGCATGACTCCCGGCTCGGAAATTAATTTATAGAAATCAGGCGGGCTTATGGTCAACCTGTCCCGGTATGTCTGGTCCTTTATGGTTACTGGCATATAAAAAAGCTTAACCCCTAATTCCTCCAGATACTCCTTATCCAGGTCACAGGCGTTGTCAGCATAAATTCGAATTCCTGGCATCAAACCTCCCCCTCCCCAGAATATACTAACCCCTCATAGATGAGGACATAACAGCAAAGAGCTGCATAAAGCTAAATATGGTTCCACTGCAAAAACCCCTTTTTATGAACGCTAATGCATATTTATAACTTTTTGCAGTGACATCAAATATAATGAGCTTGAAATAACCAGCTATCAACTTGCTTCTAGTAGTAGATTTTACCGTTTTTTATCCTTCCCATCAAGCCATAAGCAAACTCCAAAAGCTGCCAGGATACGGGAATAAATAAGGAATTTCGCCTTGGGGGAAGATAGTTCAGGGCTGTTCACACTTTCCGGCTTAGAGTACAATAGGAAACACACAGCATGATCAAGATTTTAAGTAAGGGGTGATTTGATTGAATAATAAGCTTCTCATAATAGGAGGAGTCGCCGCTGGTATGAGTGCTGCTTCCAAAGCTCGCCGGATAGATTCAGAGCTCGAGATTACGGCTATAACGGATGATCAATATGTTTCTTACGCCGGTTGTGGATTGCCTTATTTTATCGGGGGAAAAATCCCGGAGCAAGCACAATTGATTGCTCGCCGGCCAGAAGATTTTGCCCAACAAAATATTAGCGTAAAAACTCGGGTCAGAGCTCGATTAATTCGCCCGGAACAAAAATGTGTAGTAACTGAAAATCTGGAAACTGGCCAATTATCTGAAGAAAGTTATGATCGCTTGCTGGTCTGTACCGGGGCTCGCCCCTATATTCCCAGCCTGGAAGCTATTAATTTGGAAGGCATTTTCGTGCTCCGTACTATTCACGACAGCCTGGCTATCAAAGCTTACCTGCATCAACATATACCAAAAAGAGCCCTGATAGTAGGCGGAGGTTATATCGGTTTGGAGATGGTGGAAAATCTCCTGGAATATGGTTCTGAAATCATATTACTGGAGCGCTCCTCTCACCTGCTGCCTAATATGGACGAAGATATGGCTCTTATTCTAACTTCCTATTTACAATCCCGCGGCGTTGAGGTTAGAACCTCCGAGAATTTGACTGGTTTTGCCGGTGACTCCAGAGTACGGGAAGCCTTTACTGACAAAGGCAACCTGCCGGTAGATTTTGTCCTTCTTTCCATGGGGGTTGTTCCTAATTCTGAGTTGGCAGCAGCGGCTGGTGTAGAACTGGGAATAAGAAATGCTATCCGGGTGAACGACAAAATGGAAAGCAACTTGCCCGGAATCTATGCCGCAGGTGACTGCGCTACCACCAAACACCTGGTTTCAGGCCAGGAAGTCTACATTCCCATGGGGACTACCGCTAACAAGCAGGGCAAGGTGGCCGGGGAAAACGCCGCCGGAGGTAGTGCTCGCTTCGCCGGAGTATTGGGGACAGGAATCGCTCGAGCTATGGAAATGGAATTATCCAGAACCGGATTATGTGAGAACGAGTGCCGGCAACTGGGTATTGACTTTATAAGCCGGCGTGTCAAATCCCGAACCGCTGCTCGTTATTGCCCTGTATCCGGAGAGATACATGTAAAAATACTAGCAGAAAAACCAAGCGGTCACATACTCGGAGCTCAAATCGTGGGCTTTGCCGGAGCCGCCAAACGTATTGATATGCTGGCCACAGCCATTACCATGCGGGCCACGGTCGAATCCCTCATAGATATGGATCTGGCTTACTCTCCACCTTTCAGCCCAGTCTGGGATCCGGTGCTGGTTGCCCTGAATCAATTTTGACCCTGTGCACTTCTGCCTTCATGACAGGGGGACGGGGTTGTTGACAAAGGGGCGACAAGGGGGCGCTTAGGACGCAGACCCGGCATTCAGAAGCGATAATTTGAATAAACTTGGCGGATTACTGGCTGAGTGCCGACCACAGTAACTTTAATACCAACCAAAGGGTTCGAGTATGTCAACAACCCCGTCCCCTTGTCACTTTATTTTTTAGAAAGCTGATTTATATGTCACAAGCAAAAAAAGCCTTTGCCAATCAACTCCTTCTTTTTGCCGTATCGATCTTTATGATGGGTCTTTACAGTGGCCTTTATGACCCCTCGTTTAACAACTACCTGTCCCAGGTTCACCAGCTGGGGGAAGTAGCCCGGGGAGGCTTGGAGTTTCCCCGGGAGCTACCAGGTTTCCTGGTGGTATTCGTATTTACTGCTCTAGCCTTTTTTGCTGATAGCAGGATAGCCATGCTGGCCGCCTTGATTGTTGGAATATCGCTATGGGGACAGGGTTTCTTGGCTCCGAACATGAGAATGGTAGTATTATGGATGCTGCTCTGGAGTACTGGCGCCCACCTTTTCATGGTTTTGAAATCCTCCATCTCCCTACGCCTGGCGGTGCAGGGACAAGAAGGTCGCCTGCTGGGACGCCTGGGGGCCCTGGAAGCAGCGGGGGCATTATGTGGCATGCTGGCAGTTTACTTGGGCGTCTCCCACTTTCATTTTTCCTTCGGGGTTATCTTTGGAGTTGCCGGTACCTTTGCCCTCTTAGCCGCTCTTTGTCTCTACTTGCTTGATCCCAAACCCATAAAGAGACCTCCCCATTACCTGCTTTTTAAAAAGAAATATTGCTTGTATTATCTGCTGAGCATACTTTTTGGTGCCCGTAAGCAGGTCTTCCTTACTTTTGCCCCCTGGGTATTGATAAAGGTTTTTAATACCCAGGTGCAGACCTTTGCTTTGTTGGGACTGATAGGAACCGTTGTCAGCCTGGGTTTCCGCCCCCTCCTGGGGAAGGCCATAGACACCTGGGGCGAGCGCATGGTTATTTTCCTTGAATCCACCATCTTGGTAGTGATATGTATTCTATATGGTTTTTCCCTCTATTGGTTCTCCGCGCAGATAGCTCTGGTAATTATAATGATATGTTATATTATCGACCAGCTTCTTTTTGCCGTGACTATGGCCCGTACTACTTATTTAAACCGGATTGCCGATTCCCGGGATGATGTAGCTCCCACCCTATCCATGGGAACTACCCTGGATCATGGTGTTTCCATGACGATTCCTTTTGCCGGGGGAATAATCTGGGCCCTTTTTGGCTTTCACTGGGTTTTCATAGCCGCAGCTGTAATCGCCTTGCTCAATATGGTGGCATCATTGTTTATCCCCGGAATTGAAGAAGAACGCTTGAGTAATAGAGGAGTATAACATCTAGTCTGCCAATTGGTTTTTTGCAGTTATTGGTAGTATAATTGAAATAAAAAAGAGTGAGGGATGTGAAGGGTTAAAAAAAATCAGATGCTGTTTCATCGTTCAAGCATAGCCTGACAAACTTTTTGTAAGTTTTTTATCCCATAAACTCTATGGATATTATGCAAAAAGTAATAAATTTATTATGTTTATATATTTATGCAACCCTATGCAATAGAAAGGTTATTGCAGTAGAGTCAATGTTTTACATAGCAAAAGGAGGTTTATACGCTTGGCTTGTTCTCATAAATCCGAGCAGATGCCAGAATCCAAAAGTAGAATATCCCTTCCCTTTAAAGACCCGGTTAGTGGCTTTACCCATTTGCTGGGAGCCCTATTATCTATCTGGGGACTGGTAGTACTGATTCGCCATGCAGCTAATTATGGCGGAGCCCGTTACCTGCTGGCAGCGGCTATTTTTGGAGCCAGCCTGATTCTCCTCTACAGTGCCAGTGCCATATATCACCTGGTGCTGGCCCCGGAGAAAACTACTATGATACTCCGGCGAATTGACCATATGATGATCTATGTTCTTATTGCCGGAACCTATACCCCTATATGTTTGATTGCTCTGCAGGGCAAATGGGGAACCGGTTTGCTTATTGCGATATGGATTCTGGCCTTTATTGGCATCCTGCTCAAGCTACTGTGGTTTAACGCCCCCCGCTGGCTGTCAACCCTTTTTTATCTTCTCATGGGCTGGCTGGTCATTATTGCCATCTTCCCTCTTGCCCGGGTCATTCCGGCCATCGGTATCAGCTGGTTGGTTATAGGAGGGGTTCTGTATACGCTGGGAGCTATTATCTATGCCACCAAATGGCCCCGGATAAGTTCACGTATTTTTGGTTTTCATGAAATTTTCCACCTTTTCGTTATGGGCGGCAGCTTATCCCATTTCTGGCTGGTATTCAGGTATGTTATGGTATTGTAAGCTAATTCCTTAAACAACCGATGCTTACCAGGGCAGAAAGCCCTGCGGGAGGAGGGTATAGCGGATGAACTTATGGCTGTTGCTTTTGCTCGTATTATCTTTCTCTTTTATACTCCTCATGTTTACACCCATACGATACGAACTGGGTTTTGCCAATCATAATAACTTTAACTTATACGGCATCATAGGGCAGGGATTTTTCTTTCTTCTTACCCTGGGAAAAACAGCCGGTAGATTCGATTATAAGTTGCGTGTCTTCAATATTCCCTGTTCATTACCCCGGGATAGCAAGGATAACAAAAGCAAAGCATACAGACCTGGTTCTTCTTCACCCCTAACCCTGCTGCGAAATTTACTACATAATAAAACCTACCAGCCATTATTAAAGCTTATCCGTAAGCTATGGCATCATGGCAAACCCCAACGCTTGCAAATCAAAGGGCAATACGGGTTTAACGAACCGCATAATACCTCCTGGGCCAATATACTGCTTTTATTATTGTCTTCAGACTCGCCCCATTACCAGATAGAACTGGAACCAGTCTGGGATGAGGAAAAATTTGATATAGAAGCCTTTCTTAACGGCTCTATTACCCTGGCAGTAGTATTCTGGCATTTGCTTGTATTTCTGTTCAGTCCTCCATTCTGGAAGTTTTTTATGGAATTGTCCCGGGAGCACAAACAGCAAAAGATAAAGTAAGACTTGCTTCAGGTGGAGTTTTAACTCCATCGGAAGCTTAGTCGCTCTTATCCAGGGACTTAGTCGCTCTTACTCCCGCCTATAGAGGCGGGAGTCTTAGAGCGACTAAGTCATCGGATAAAAACAAGAACAGCCCCCGGCATTCAAGTAAATTATGTTTTTGTATAAATAATTCTTCTGCAAAAAGTTATAAATATTCATTGGCTTGTTATTAATATACCGCTCAGCTCCCTTAATTGCGACCGTAGGGAGCATCAGTTGTGCCCGACAGGGCGCTTCGCATGGGCAACACCTGCGGGTTGACTGCAATAAGATCAATAAATATAGACAGGAGGCATATTAATGGATATCAATCAAAACATCGCTACCCTTTTTGAGCAACTGGACAGGTTCTTTAAAACCGAAACCGTCTTCGGGGAAGCCATGCAGGTTGGCAATGTTTCCCTTATCCCGGTCATTAGTATCAGTTTTGGCGCTGGTACCGGAGCAGGTCACGGGAGGGATGCCAAAAGTTCTGATGGAAGCGGCGGGGGAGGAGCCGGCGGCAAAATAACTCCAACCGCAGTAATAGTAGTAAGGAATGAGGCAGTCAGCGTTTTACCCCTTTCCAACCGGGGATATGTTGATAAAATCGTGGAAATGGTACCGGAATTAATTGATAGAATCCCCCATAAGAAACCCAAGGAATGAGGATACATGATCGAAAGCTTTGATTCCATCTATCCTTGAGGTCCTATAAAATGGGAATGTTTTTAGTCTGCTAGAATCAGCTTGCTATTGTTTTGGCTCTAATAATCATTTTGGCAGCCTAGATATCACTGGAGAAACTGGCTTGAACGACCGGTGCAAAAACTATCTGGGCTACTTTTTGACCTGGCAATACCCGAATCGGTTTGTCAGTCACATTTAGCAGCAGTATCTTAACTTCGCCATTATGATCACTATCAATCGTACCTGGCGCATTGGCTACTACGATTCCCTTCCCGGCCATACCCGCTCGACTCCTTATCTGGGCTTCATAGCCTGGGGGAATCATCATGGCCAAACCGGTTGGTAGACTCCTTACCTCGCTAGGATATAGTATGATTTCTTCTTGTATGGCAACGGCCAAATCACAACCGGCGGCTCCTCTGGTTTCATATTCCGGTATTTTAGCCCAATCAACCAATTTTTTGAATTTCACATCGATTGTAGTCACAAAACAAGCCTCCTTTTTTAAAAATTATAATGTACATTTTAATTTACGGCAATTATATGTAAAGAAGAGGCGCTTCTTTTTTTTTGTATTTATGCAATATTTTCCGGTAAGTGCAAATACTAAATCCAGTTTGGTATTAAAAGAGGTTTTGCACTTGCTGCTTCAATTATTTCGTTTCGCTGTTACCGGTTTGCTCAATACCCTGGTGGATTTTGGAGTATTCAACCTGCTTATCTGGCTGTGGGGAGCCACAGATACTTTAACCATAAGTTTCATAAACTTATTATCAGTTTCTTTAGCAATAATCAACAGTTTCTTCCTGAATCGCCATTGGACCTTCGCCTCTTCCG
>Ga0209509_1002282_pt1 | contig 13067 bp, 9 predicted proteins | sample BioC13SIPDNA_FD_185743 | JGI IMG/M metagenome (GOLD analysis project Ga0209509, IMG submission 185743) | Anaerobic biogas reactor microbial communites from Washington, USA - Biogas_R1_A C13 SIP DNA (SPAdes) (version 2) | ecosystem: Engineered > Bioreactor > Anaerobic > Unclassified | place...
CCTCCTTGCTTGAGGTCTTTAAGTTTTCCGGGAAGGAGGCTTAGGTGTTTTGCGTATAATTATTATCGGCAATGGTGCAGCCGGCAATCAGGCGGCCCAGACCATCCAGGATTACGATCCGGAAGCCGAAATTACCATACTGGGCGCTGAATCAATACCCTTCTATTCCGCCTGTGCTTTGCCCGATTATCTGGCCGGTTGGATCAAACGCGACCAGCTCTTCCTCAGAAGTTCGTTAGAACGACACCGGGTTGAAATACGCCTGGGCCAGGCGGTTGAGGATATCAAACCTGACCGTCAGGCAGTAAGCGCAGGTGGAGAGTTGCTGTTTTATGACCGCTTAATCATAGCTTCCGGCAGCCGGCCGGTACTGCCGAATATTCCTGGAACAGGGCTGCCCGGTAATTTTGTCATTAAATCTGTTTACGATATTGACCGAATTCTCTCCCACAATCCCAGGCGCATTGTGGTGATCGGATCAGGAAACATCGGTATTGAAGCGGCTGAGGCGCTAGCATCCAGGGGATGTCAGGTAAGCATTATCGAGATGATGCCCCGCATTATGCCGCGTTTATTTGATGAGCAACCGGCCATGCTAATAAGAAATATATTGGAGGAAAATGGCATTGAGATACACACCGGTGAAAAAGCCCGGGAAGTAATTGGCAAAAATAAGGTTGAAGGTTTGATTACCGACTGCCGTAGAATTAGCTGCGATGCTGTAATCTGGGCGGCCGGCGTTCGTCAGAATACGGAACTGGCCAGAGCAGCGGGAATAGAAATAGGTGGCCTGGGAGGCATAAAGGTGGATTCGCAAATGAAAACCAGCCATCCTGCAATATATGCCTGCGGAGATTGCATTGAGACCTCGGATCTGCTTACCGGCAAACCCGCTTTGTGTTTGCTGTGGTCTTGCGCGAAAGCTCAGGCAGAAGTCGCGGCTCGAAACTGCCTTGGGGAGGAGATTGTTTACCCGGGAGCGCTCAAGCTAATTGCTGAAGAAGCATATGGGAAGCCATGCATGGCTGCCGGCCTGCTGGAAGAAGAACTGGACAGAACAGGGCTAAAGATTATTGAGAAAGAGACGGAGAATACTTACCATCGTATCTTGATCAAGAACGAGCGAATAATGGGCATTCAAGCAGTTGGCAGCATGGAAGCTATGGGGCCTCTACTTTACTTCATGAAAAAAATGATTGCGCCATCCGAGATAAAACGGATTATAAACAGCCCTGCGCTGTTGAAGAATATGCCGTGGATGCTGGCGATAGACAAATACTGGCAATAACAACGGAGGAGGTTGGGAAATGAATACGCAGGGATTTTTTATTGATTATTATAAATGTGTGGGTTGTGGAACCTGTGAGATGGTGTGCTCATTAGTCCACGAAAATGCCTGTTCCCCTGCTCTTTCTCGAATCAGGATAGTCCGTTACCGTCGGGAAGCATTAAATGTCCCGGTTACCTGTGCTTTTTGTGAAAAACCGCCCTGTTTGGATGTGTGCCCGATGGGGGCAATAACTAAAAACCATGAGACTGGCGATGTCAGCATTCGAGCCGAGCTTTGCATTGGTTGCCGCCAATGTTCTCAGGCTTGCCCGTTCGGACATATGAATTTTAATGCAGCGAAGGGTATAGCTTTTAAGTGCGATCTCTGCGGAGGCGATCCTCAGTGTGTTAAGTTTTGCTGGACTGGTGCCATTGAGTATGTGGACAGCGAAATGGCAGTGGATATTAAACGTAGCGGTTTTGCAGACAGTGTAAGGCAACAACACGAAAAGTAGAAGATAATCTTCATATAAATCAGATTTAATTTAACGCCTTTCGCCTTTTTCACCAAAAGTAGATGCTATATGTTAAATGTAGAATAAGTGTCCTCTTGTTACCTTACAGAATTCATTTTTCAACTATATAGCTAACCACATATCGAGTTATTACTGCATCCTACCAAGCTAAACACCATTACCAGAGCTAAAACTAAAGATACTTTTGCCACGCTACCAAAATTAATCAGAAAGTGGATATTATTTGTAAGGCCATAATATGCAATGTGATATATTTGCTATTGGCTGCGAGGTATTTGATGGAGACATATGGACTAGGTTAAATAGCGTGGCAGGTTTAACAAGTGTATGTTGAATCAGAAAAATTGTGTTTGATTTGATTGAGTTGCGTTGGATTTGTGAAAAGTATTATTAATCTAGTTATAAAATTTAGCAGGAAGTTTTATTAAAGAGTCGAATAAAGAATATTTAAGAGGTTCGTTTGTTAATCCAATATAGAAAACTCAACATACTTTCAGAAACTTAACTCCGAGCTATCCCGCCTAAAGCGAAAAGCCATGGTGGCTTAGCCGTTAGGGTAAACAGGGAAACAAGTTTGCCTCCATCATGAGGAAAGGAGCGGTATTGTATTTATATCACGCTTTTCCATACTAACCCCTATGGCCACAACCTTAGGGGAAGCGCGATTTTTATTTCTTGTCATTAAACCTTGGAAAGGGGTTCGGCAGTGAAAGTATCAAGCATTACCGGATTTCCGCAAAGGAATCTGGTTAGGCCTGATGTTTTGTGCCCCAAAATGGGCCCCTGAATCAAGGAGAAGTTGCCTTAAAGTTTAATTCCAAATTATGTTGGAAGGCACCCCCCCTGTTTCAGTGTGGGGGTTTTTGTTGCCTAAAAAATATGGAAGGAGTGATGGTGGTGGATTTGGTAAAACTCATCATTAACGGAAAGGAGGTAGAGGCTCCGGCAGGAAGCACCATTCTACAAGCTGCTGAACTGGCTGGTATCGAGATACCCAGATTGTGCTATGATAAGGATCTTAGCCCCCTGGGCGCTTGCCGTTTGTGCGTGGTGGAAGTAAAAGGCAACCGCCTGTTGCCGGCATCTTGCGTAACACCGGTGTTCCAGGGAATGGAAGTCGAGACTGAATCGCCAGCAGTAGTAGAAGCGCGCAAGACGATCTTGGAATTATTGATAGCCAACCATCCCTTGGATTGCTTGACCTGTGAAAAAGCAGGCGCCTGCAAACTGCAAGATTATTGCTATTATTATGGGATTAAGGGAAGTCCCTTTGCCGGCCAAAAGCATGCCTATGCGATCGATGACAGTAATCCCTTCATAGTAAGAGATCTGAACAAGTGCATTTTATGCGGCGCCTGTGTCAGGGCTTGTGAAGAACTGACCGGTGCGGATAACCTGTCTTATTTGAATCGGGGCTTCCACCGCAAGGCAACCACTGCCGGAGATGTCGACTACATCGATTCCGATTGCGTATTCTGCGGGCAGTGTGTAGCCGTATGCCCAACCGGGGCATTGACCGAAAAGACCATGGTTGGTCAGGGACGTCGCTGGGATATTGAACGGGTTAGGACCACCTGCCCATTCTGCGGCACCGGGTGTAATTTCGATCTGGCGGTCAAAGGCGGAAAGGTGATAGGCGTCCTGTCAAATCCAGATGCGCCGGTTAATCAACGCAGCCTGTGCGTTAAAGGACGCTTTGGCTGGGACTTCATCTATAACGAAAACCGGCTGACTACTCCATTGATCAAGAAGAATGGAGAATTTGAACCTGCTTCCTGGGATGAGGCACTTAGCTTAATTGCTACACGTTTTAAAGAGATCAAGGAAAAATACGGCCCCGATTCTTTTGCGGCTTTGAGTTCGGCTCGCTGTACTAATGAGGAAAACTTCCTGGTCAGCAAGTTCAGCCGTGCCGTAATGGGGACCAATAATGTTGACCATTGCGCTCGTACCTGACACGCGCCCACCGTGGCCGGTCTGGCCACTACTTTTGGAAGCGGCGCTATGACAAACCCGATCAGTGATATTACCAACGAGGTTGAGCTCATGTTCCTGATTGGAACCAATCCTACCGAAGCACATCCAGTAATTGGTTATAAGATGCGACAGGCGGCTCGCCGGGGCGCTAAATTGGTAGTATGTGACCCCCGTCATATCGACCTGGTTGATGAAGCCGACTATTGGCTGCGTGTGAAACCGGGTACTGATATACCTCTCCTGAATGGCTTAATGCACATTATTATCAAGGAAGGCCTTGAAGACAAGACATTCATAGAAGAACGCACCGAGAACTATGAAGAACTCAAGGCTATTGTGGAGTCCTACACTCCGGAACGGGTTTCCGAGCTTACCGGCATCTCAGTGGATGACCTGTATGCCGTGGCCCGCCTCTACGCTACCACCGATAAAGCCATGATTTTCTACACCCTGGGTATTACCGAGCATATCTGTGGAACCCGCAATGTTATGAGCTGTGCCAACCTGGCTATGCTAACCGGACACTTGGGCCGCCCGGGAACCGGAGTCTGCCCGCAGCGTGGCCAGAATAACGTTCAGGGTGCCTGCGATATGGGCGCACTGCCCAATGTGTATTCAGGCTATCAGGCCGTAGGTGTGGATGAAGTGCGGGAAAAACACGAAAAGGCCTGGGAAGCGAGCCTATCACCCAAAGTAGGTCTAAAGATTCCGGAAATGTTTGGAGCGGCTCATGAAGGCAAAGTTAAAGCCATGTATATTCTGGGCGAAAATCCAGTTTTGACCGATCCGGATGCCAATCACATCAGAGGTGCTTTAGAAAAACTGGAATTCCTGGTGGTTCAGGAACTGTTCCTTACTGAAACTGCCGCTTATGCGGATGTAATTCTACCGGCGGCCAGTTTTGCCGAGTGCGATGGTACCTTCACCAATACCGAGCGGCGCGTCCAAAGGGTTCGCAAGGCAATTGAACCTATCCCCGGTCAGGCTAACTGGCAGACCATCTGTCAGATGTTTGTTGCTATGGGCTATCCCTTGAATTATAACAGCCCCAAGGAGATATGGGATGAGATGGCTTCCCTGTCGCCCTCCATGGCGGGCATCAATTATGAGAGAATAGACCAGGAGAACAGCCTGCAATGGCCCTGCCCGAGCTTAGACCATCCTGGCACCCCGGTTCTGCATATTGGCAAATTTACCCGCGGTCTCGGTCTGTTCCAGCCTTCCGAGCATATACCGCCAGGTGAAATGCCCGATGCCGAATACCCGTTCCTACTCTCCACCGGCAGAATACTACAGCATTATAATGTAACCACTCCGTATTCCAAGGGCATCAGCAGCATTTGGAACAAGGAGATGTCGGAACTTAACCCGGTTGATGCTGATAAATTGGGCGTGGTAACTGGCGACCAGGTTAAAGTCACCTCCCGTCGTGGAGAAGCGATAACTCAAATCCAAGTAACCGATAGAGTGTTGCCAGGGGTGATATGGATGTCTTTCCATTATAATGCTACCCCGACCAATGCCCTAACCAGCCATCACCTGGATCCGATTACTGGAACCGGTGAGTATAAAGTGTGTGCTGTAAAGCTCGAAAAGGTATAGGAGGCCAGTTATGCGCAAAGTGCCAGTAGATGAAGCGGTAGGTATGGAGCTTGGTTTTGACATAACCAAGATCGTACCCGGAAAAGAAAAATACCGGGCTTTCCGACGCGGTCATGTGATAAGGCCGGAGGATGTGCCCCGTCTTAAAGATACGGGAAAAGAATATATTTATGTGTGGGTGCCCGGTGATAATATGGTTCATGAAGACGAAGCCGCCTTGCGAATGGCCAGTGCAGCTGCAGGACCCGGGATCATCTATACGGAGCCCAGTCAGGGACGGGTAAATTTGAAAGCCTGTCATGATGGTCTACTCAAAGTACAGACAGCGCAGTTAAACTGTATAAACAACCTGGAAAACGTGGTCTTTGCTACCCTGCATACCAATCGGGTGGTGGCCAAAGACCAGAAAGTGGCTGGAACCCGGGTGGTTCCTGTCGCCATCGAGTCGTCAGTTCTGGAGGAAGCAGAAAGGTTTAGCCGGGAGCCCGGTCCCTTGTTGTCAATAAAGCCATTTAAACCCCTGTGGGTGGCTGTTGTTATTACCGGAAGCGAAGTAAACAGCGGCCGCATTCGGGACGGTTTTGCCAAAATCATCCGTAAAAAGATCAACACCTACGGAGGGCGCTGGATGGGACATACCATTGTGCCTGATGATCCCGACTTAATTGCTGGAGAGATTCAGAATTATGTAGCCGAAGGAGCCGAAGTGATTTTGGTAACCGGGGGAATGTCAGTCGACCCTGATGATGCATCACCGATAGGAATTCGATCCTCAGGAGCCGAGGTCGTTTTTTACGGGGCGCCCGTGCTGCCTGGTTCCCAGTTTATGCTGGCCTACCAGGGGCATGTACCGATCATCGGGGTGCCGGGTGGAGCCCTGTTCAGCCGGGTCACTACCCTGGATATTCTACTTCCGAACATTTTTGCAGGGGATAGAATCAATCGGGCGGATATTGTGAGTCTTGGACACGGTGCTATGTGCGAAGAGTGTGCTCTTTGTCATTATCCTCTCTGTCCGTTTGGCAAAGGGAATTCGATCTAGACTGGAGGCTATTGAGTAGTACCGGAAAGTAAACGTTAATATTTGTATGTAAATAGAATCTAGTCCAAACCCAATAAGGTTGGAGGTGAATGAGCAATGGCAGATTACAGAGAAATTATCAGCGACTATAAAGAAGTTCCCGGCGGTATTATCGAAGCATATCATGCAGTGCAAAAAGAATACAGCTACATTCCTGAGGACGCGGTGGTTTATGCTGCTCAGGTGTTTGATATGCCCAAGGCCAAGGCCTACGGAGTTGCTACTTTTTATTCCTATTTGAAGGTTGGCCCCCGGGGCAAAAATGTCATTCGTATTTGTGAAAGCGCACCCTGCCATATCGCGGGTGCTGATAAGGTTGTGGCTGCTCTGGAAAAGGAATTGGGTATTAAAATGGGGGGAACCACCCCTGATGGCAAATTCACTCTGGAATTTGCCGAGTGTGTAGGGCAGTGCCAGGCCACACCGGTTATAACAATCAACAGTCAACCGTATGGGGATGTAACAGCTGATAAGGTTGCTGCTATCCTCGCAGAGTACAAGTAAAGAAGGGAGGGTAAAAAATGGCCGAGGAAATGCGCATAGTACTGCGCAATTACGGCAAAGTTGATCCGTTGAACATCGATAGTTACACCCAGGTGGGCGGATATCAAGCCTTAGCCAAAGCTAAGAGCATGAGCCAGCCAGATCTGATTGAAGAGGTTAAGAAGTCAGGATTACGGGGCCGTGGCGGCGCCGGATTTAACACTGGTATGAAATGGAGTTTTTCCTACGGCGTAAAGGCCGATCAGAAATACGTTATTTGCAATGCCGATGAGGGTGAGCCGGGAACTTATAAAGACCGGATCATCATGGAGAATGACCCGCAGAGCGTCCTGGAAGGGATGGCTATTTGCGGGTATGCAATAGGAGCCAATAAGGGCTATATCTACTGCCGGGGCGAGTATCCCTACGTTGTGGAAATCCTCGATAAAGCCATAGCCCAGGCCAGTGAAAAGGGCCTCCTGGGAGACTTCAATATCGAAGTGCGCATGGGAGCCGGGGCCTATGTGTGTGGGGAAGAAAGCGCGCTTATTGAGTCTATAGAAGGGCACCGGGGTGAACCCCGCTTCAAGCCCCCATTTCCACCGGTTATCGGCTTGTGGGGGAAGCCCACTATTGTCAACAATGTAGAAACCTTTGCCAATATTCCCGCCATTGTTGACAAGGGCGCGGATTGGTACAAAGGCATTGGCGCGGCGGGCTATCCAGGAACCAAAGTCATGACCTTGACGGGAGATATTGTCAACCGCACTGTTATTGAAGTGCCTACTAACACCACCATCCGCCAGGTATTGGACGATTTCGGCGGAGGAATTGCCGGTGGCAAAAAATTCAAGGCGGTGCAAATCGGAGGAACATCTGGCGGATTCATACCCGAATCACTGCTCGATACCCCAATCGACTTCGATTCCATGTCCGCCATTGGCGCTACCCTGGGGTCAGGAGCCTTTTTCGTGATGGATGAGACCCGGGATATAGTCGATGTAATTGAACGCATAAGCAAGTTCTTTGCTCATGAATCGTGCGGCAAGTGCGCCCCCTGCCGAGAGGGAACTCAGCGTATGCATGAAATGCTGCACCGGGTGAAAAACGGCGGAGCAGTTGCCGGCGATCTAGACTTTATGGAGAGACTGGGAAGCGTTATGTCCAAAGCCTGCTTGTGCGGGTTGGGACAGGCGGCTCCGGCGCCAATGCTAACAACCTTAAAGCATTTTAGAAACGATTATACAGCCAAGTTTAATTAATGCTTTATATTCTCAGATTATGTTTATTATGTACCGGGGGCCATAAACCCCCGGTACATAATCTTTAGCTATAAGTTCGGGCAATAAAAATGATTAATGAGAAAAGTGAGGAGTGAGGGGTAAGGAGCGCTGATGTTGTGTCTTAATCTACGACTAATTTAGCTTTAACCATGACTGGTTCTTCTCCCGACCTTTTATGTACATCTAACAGTAAAGGAATATTTCCCGTATTAATATCTTTTCGGTTTACCGGCAGGGCGTAGGCATGGCCCTGTTCAATAATCATTTCTCCTCGGTGCAGGGTACGCCCCGACTTTAAATGTTCAATGGGGCTGGCCAGCTCTATATTAAACCAATCCCCCTTATACAATAACTCTCCTTTTAACTTAAGCAGGGCCGGTTTTACCAGAGCTTCAAACAATATTCCGGCTGCCGAGGGGCTGCCGGACAGATTGAAAATAAGTTTGCCATCAAGAAGGGCGGCCGAAGTATTTTTGCCGGGAAAGACGTTTATACCTTTAAAAAGAAGCTGGGCATTCAAATACTCGAACGCGTTGCGAACCAAGTCGAAAAGGCCGTTGCCGGTCCCCCCGCTAATTATTATCATATCAGATACCCGTGCCGCCTTTTTTATGGCAGCTATAATGGTGTGCAGGTCATCATTAATTACGGAAGGCGACAGCGATGGTAAAGCTCTGCTGCTGGTTATTTTGCATGCTAATAGGCTCCGATTGCTGCAATATATGCATCCTGTTTTGATGGGGGACCCGGGTAAAAGCAACTCATTTCCCGTGTCTATAATATATACACGAGGCACTTTGTATACCGGCACCCTTTCTATGCCACAGGCGGCTATTCTTTCCAGGATTTCCGCTTTTAAAACCTGCCCTTTGGCGGCAACTCTATCTCCAGCCCTCAATTCATGGCCGGACCTTCGTATGTTTTCACCCCGCCGCGGCCTGACGCTGACAATTATATAGTTTTCATTTATTATCTCAACGTCCTCTTGTTTAATAACGGCAACGCTGTCTTCTGGAAGCAAAGCCCCGGTCATAATTCTACAGGTTTCCCCGGGCCTTATTGGCCTGTTTTCAATTGAACCAGCTCCGATAATAGAAGCTATTCTCAAACGCAACGATCGTCCGGTTTGCAGTCTTCTAAGATCAGTCTTACCAATCGTATAGCCATCCATTGCCGAACGGTCAAAATTGGGTATATTAATAAAGCTTGCTATATCGTCCGCGGCCACCCGCATATAGGCATCATCGATGTGCAGGTACTCGGTGTCCAGGGCTTGAATGCTTTCGCAGCTTAAATCAACAGCTTTATCCAAACTAACAGCTTCTAATCTCTTATCATCAACCAACTGTAGTCTACTCATAAATAACCTACCTCATATCGCGATATCGCGCATTTCCTTTGTTGATCTATAAACCCTCAGTATATATTCACTGTATTTATTATACATCCATTATAGTAAATTGTTAGGCATAATATGAAATAAATATGTTTTAATTTTGTTAGTGACAAATTAATTGGATTATGTTATATTGTGTTTGAAATAGTTATATATATATGGTAGACGGCATATTATCTTGTATATGGTTGGCGTACGAGTGAGACAATTGTATAGCTCCAAGCCTTTGGACCTAAAGCAAAGCCATGGTTTCTGGGCCTATGGGTATAGTTGGAAACGATTGTGCCTCCCCGTATTTTTGGAAAGGAGCCTAAAAAGCCTTGTTCAGAGCAGGTAGAACTTGCTGGGCTATATTGGGCATAAAATCCAAAAATATTTTTTTATGCCCCTGGCCTTTGCTGGAGGCATTTTTGCTTATCCCATCATTTTATTTACTTAATTATTCAAACAAATGGAATTATATAGCAACATTTAGCATGAGAGGAGGGAATGACCTTCGGTAAACCAGGAATAAGGAGTTGGAAGCAAAGACCAGGAAAGGCGGAAGGTCTGGCGAACATAAAACGGATTAAATGCACTTTGACCATAATACGCGAAAGCACTCAGGGGTTCATACCCCGCCATCAACCGGATTTATACATAAATGCAATCAGGTACTCTGGCAAAAAGAGTATCTGCTGGTAGTAGTAGTTTAAAGGGAGGTAGAGATTGGTTATGAAATTTACTCGTCGTGGTTTCCTGAAGCTTTCAGGTCTCTCCGCTGCCGTGGTTGCTTCCGGCTTGGGGTTTGACTTGGAAGCAACTGCCGCACAGGGGCACGCACTGAAGCTGGCAGGATGCACAAAGATACCCAGCATCTGTCACTTCTGCTCAGGTGGATGCGGGCTTCTCCTGCATATTAAGGATGGAAAACTGGTCCACCTCGATGGGAACCCGGACAATCCCATCAATGAAGGTACTCTTTGCCCCAAGGCGGCCAGCCTGGCGCAGGTGGCCTATTCTCCGGAACGCCCGAAAAACCCGTTGTATCGTGCTCCAGGTTCTGACAAATTCGTGGATATTTCCTGGGAAGAGGCTTATGATCGCATTGCCAAGAAAATCATGGAAGTCAGAGATAAGACCTGGACGAGCACCGAGGAGATTACAAATTCCAAAACCGGCGCCAAAGAAACTGTTGTTGTGAACCGGGCGGAAGGCATTAGTATGATAGGTTCGGCCGAGGTTGACAATGAAGAAAGCTACCTGCTTTCCAAACTTGCCCGCCTGATCGGGACACCGTTTCACGAACACCAGGCCCGTATCTGACACGCGCCCACGGTGGCTAGTTTGTCACCTTCATTTGGACGCGGCGCCATGACCAACTCCTGGCAGGATATGCAGAACTCTGAGTGTTTCTTGATCGCAGGCAGCAACTGTGCGGAATGTCATCCTATTGCCATGAAATGGGTTAACAAAGCCCGGGCGAAAGGCGCCAAAGTCATTGTTGTCGATCCGCGCTTTACACGCACCGCTTCTCAGGCGGATATCTTCGCCCAGATTCGCCCCGGAACCGATATTGCTTACCTGGGTGCAATGATCAATTATTATATCGAAAATAAGCTTTATGATGAATACTATGTTTTGAATTTTACCAATGCGCTTAATAAGATAAGCAAGGATTTTCAATTCAATGACGGCCTTTTCTCTGGTTACAATCCTGAAACCAGGAAGTATGATTATGCAAGCTGGGCCTATCAGCTGGATGCCGAGGGTAAACCGGTAAAGGCAGACAGCCTGGATGATCCGGACTGTGTTTTCCAAAAACTTAAAGAACACTACTCCAGATATACATTTGATGTAGCCTCAAAAATCACCGGAATACCGGTTGCAAAAATCAAGCAGATAGCCGATACTTTCGCTGCAGCCAAACCCGGCAACATCTTTTACGCCCTGGGCATGACCCAGCACACCACCGGGGTGCAGGGTATTCGTTGCTATGCAATCATCCAGCTGCTCCTGGGCAATGTGGGCAAAGCCGGTGGCGGTATCCAGGCCCTGCGGGGTGAGCCCAATGTTCAGGGTTCTACCGATATGGCCAACCTGAATGCCAACCTACCGGGATATTTACCTTATCCCACCAATGCCGAGAAAACTCTGCAGGATTATGTGGCGAAAAACGGTTCAGTTCAGCATAAACCGTTGGTAGCCCTGCTCAAGGCCTGGTTTGGTAATAACGCCACTCCCGAAAACGATTACGGGTATCAGTGGCTGCCCAAGAACAACCCAGCAAATATGCCTATTCAACCCCAGTTCTTCAGTAAAATGGAAGAAGGGCAGTTTAAGCTTCTCCTCAACTGGGGCTCCAACTCCACGGTTTCCATCCCGGACAGAAAACTAGTGGCCAGAGGTCTGTCCAAACTGGAAATGCTGGTAGTGGCTGACATATTTAACACCGAAACCGCGCAGTTCTGGAAAGAAGAAGGATTAAATCCGGCCAAGATTCCGACCGAGGTAATCTTCCTGCCGGCGGCCTTCGTTTATGAAAAGGCCGGCAGCATGACCAATTCTTCCCGCCTGATTCAGTGGAAGGAAGTGGCATTAAAACCCCTCAATGATTGTCACCCGGATTTGGATATGCTGGACCACATCTTTAAGAGATTGCGCACCCTTTATGCCGGAAGCACCGATCCTAAGGATGAACCGATTTTAAAAGCCAACTGGGATTATGGCGAGCACGAAGCGAGTGCTTTAAAGGTGCTTCAGGAACTGAACGGCTATAATGACACAACCGGCAAGCTCACCGCATCTCTGGGCGAATATCTGGCGGCACCGGTCGGGACGATTTCCACCGGATGCTGGATATATGCAGGGGTAACTCCGGATGTAGACAAAAACCTGGCAGACCGCCGGGGCAATGCGGATCCCACTGGTTTAGGCCTTAACAAAGACTATGCTTTTGCCTGGCCGGGCAATATCCGTGTTCTCTATAACCGGGCTTCTTGTGATGCTCAAGGACAGCCGGTTGATTCCAAACGTAAGCTGATCTGGTGGGATCCCGCCCAGAATCTCTGGGTCGGAAATGATGGTCCCGATGTGGTTGACAAGACCAAAGGACCTGACACTCCTGAAGGGAAGCAGGCTTTCCGCATGAATCCTGAAGGCGTAGGACGCTTATTCGCAGCTACTTATAAGAGTGGTGCATTTGCTACTCCGCCAGAAGGTATTGCGGCTGTTCCGATTCGTGGAGCAGGCATGACGATTGATGGACCTATGCCGGAGTTCTATGAGCCGATTGAAAGCCCAGTGGCCAATATTCTGCATCCCGCGGTGCAGAGCAATCCCTGTGCCAAGATTGTCTCAAAAGAGTTTGGCAATCCGGATGAATATCCCCATGTCCTTACCACCTATGGGGTTGTCGAGCACTTCTGCGCCGGGGCGATTACCCGCAACATTCCCTGGCT
>Ga0209509_1002296_pt1 | contig 13034 bp, 10 predicted proteins | sample BioC13SIPDNA_FD_185743 | JGI IMG/M metagenome (GOLD analysis project Ga0209509, IMG submission 185743) | Anaerobic biogas reactor microbial communites from Washington, USA - Biogas_R1_A C13 SIP DNA (SPAdes) (version 2) | ecosystem: Engineered > Bioreactor > Anaerobic > Unclassified | place...
GACGGAACTCTTCTCGTACCGGCCTATACCCTCTCCGGCGGTGACGTTGTGGGAGTGGAGCGGATAGACGCGGCGGGGAGCAAGAAGCACTTGGGAACCAAGGGCGGGGCGTTCTTCCCTTGCGGCGACGTGAAGGACGGAAAGACGGTCCTGATTGCTGAGGGATTCGCAACGGCGAAGAGCATTCACGCCATAACGGGCTTCCCCACTCTGGCCGCCTTTGGTGCCGTCAATCTCCTGGGCGCGGCGCAGTCCCTCCGGGGAAGGGAGGTCCTGATATGCCCCGACGCCGATGACGCCGGGCGCAAGACCGCCGCACAATGCAGGTCCGCTGGCTTCCGGGTTGTGGAGCTGCCGCCGGACAGCCGGAACGGGCTTGACTGGAATGATATTCATGTTGAGCAGGGATTAGAACCGGCAAAGGCTCTTTTCAAGGACCGGTGGGCCGTGGCGCAGGCGGAGAAGGTGGAGGCGTCGGTCCCTAAGAAAAAAGGCATCGAAACAATATCAGCGCGTGACCTCCGGCTCTCACTCCTCAAGGCTCCCGAATGGGCTGTAGAAGGGCTGATACCTGAGGGCATTACCATCCTCGCGGGACGTCCGAAGGGCGGCAAGTCATGGCTGATATTGCAGGCTTGTCTGGCCGTAGCGTCAGGACAGGATTTTCTCGGACACAAAACCACAAAAGGGAAGGTCCTGTACGCCGCTCTCGAAGACACGAATTACCGGCTGAAAAGCCGTATCGGGAAATTATGGGACGATGACCGGACGGTTCCCGCTGACCTGCTGGCCACAACGGATATTCCCCGATTGAACCCGGAAGGGATAGAAATCCTCGAAGAGTGGATAAAGGCGAACAATCCCAGAATGGTAGTTCTTGATACCTGGGCGAAGTCGAAAGACGCCGGAGACAAACGACTGAACGCCTATGAACAGGACGTCCGACTTGTGAGCAGTATAAAGCGGCTTGCGGACCAATATCATCTCTGTCTCGTGCTCATCCACCATCTGAACAAGCTCAAGGTAGGAGATGAAAACTGGCTTGAATCTCTCTCCGGCAGCATGGGCCTATCAGGAACAGCGGACGCCATTCTCTCTCTTAAAAGGGACATGGGCCAGGATAACGCCATTCTGAAAAGGACCGGGCGAGACTTCGAGAACACCGATGACCTGGCGCTTGAGTGGACGTTGGAGGGATGGGTCAATAACGGTCCCGCAAAAGGAAAGACCATTACGGAAGAACGACAGGAAATAATCAGATCCATCAAGGGAGCAGGTGAACCGGTCACTCCATCCTATATAGCCGATGACCTGGGTAAAAAGGCTGGCAACGTAAGGGTCATGCTCCACAAGATGGTACAGGCAGGTCTTATCCGCAGGACCTCCAATAACCGTTATCAACTCCCTCCCCCCAAGGAAGAAAAGGAAGAGGTTTTTCTTGAGAGTGGTAACGGTGGTAACACCGATAACGGTAGTAACACCGGTAACGGTGGTAACGGTGGTAACGCCGGTAACGGTGGTAATTATGGTGGCGTTACCGGTGCGTTACCGGAGGGTGGTAACGCGGTCCAGGCTGGTGATAGCAAGGTTTTAAGTGGTAGCGTTACCGGTGTTACCGGTGTTACCACTTCCGGAAAACCGGTATACAATCCCTCCGATGGAGAGTCACGTCAGGGCAACCTCGAACCATTTTTCCCCGGTGGAATGAAGACGGGACTTTCCCTTCCTCGCGGTCCATCCCTCTCCGAACTGGCGTCCAGGGCAGGCGTATCCGTCGAGGCTGTACAGGAAGAACTCAGCAGGTGGGAGGAGTGTGGGCGGCTCAAGATGGAGGACGATCACATCATCCTTCTTGAGGGAAACAGGTATCCCGGACAGGATGAGGAACCTGTCTCCGCACCGAAGGAACCGCCGAAACTTCCTGCCGCGCCCCCGGAAAGGAGACACATCGGCATGAAGGACGTCACTCTCTCCGACGCGTTAGCCTGGGCGGCAGGCGTCCCTGGGCTGGTGCAACGGCTCAAGGCTAGAGCGGTGAAGGAACACGATCCTGTAATGGAGCGGTCACCGCGTGACCTGTATGAGTCATTGGTCAGGATCGAATATGCCGATCATCTGCAGAAGGAACTGGACGGGGAAGCCTCCGGAGAGGACCATATTCCCGACGCCGGGAAAAAGGTTCTACCCGGACAGGCAGCCTTGTTCTTCCCTCCAGAAGAACCGCCAGCACCGGCGACGCCTCCAGGGAGAAATCCGCTCCTTGAGATAGCGGAGGAATTCGACAATGAGGACTGACAAGTTCCTCGGCTCTCTCTCCTCCATGGGCGGCTCGGTTCACGTGGCAGGTGGTGACCTCCATTTCACCGGGCCGGTGGAGGTGGTGACGATGGCGAGGGAGGCGGTGACCAAACATCCCTCCCTTGGGGAAGCCCTGCTTCGGTCCCTGACCCCCTCCCCCGAAGAGGAGGCGGCTGCACGGATAGAACGTCTCAGGGCCGCCGGTATTCCCGATCCTGAGGACGTGGTGTCCAGGGACAGGAAGCCGGTCCCGGATCATGCTGCGCCGATCACGGCGGTGATCCTCGAAACGGTCCCATGCTCATGCGGACGGCAGCCGCTCCTGTACCGGCAGGGGAACCGCAGCCGTGCCGGGTGTCCGAAGTGTGGGGCTATGACGGAGTGGACCATGGACGAGGCCGCCGCAATCGAGGCATGGCGGCGGAGCAGGCAGGGGTAGCATGCCGCCGGTCCGGGGCAGGGGGCCACCAGGGAGTAGTCCTGACGGAAAAGGTACTGTCAGACCAAACGGTGATAGGGGTCGAAAATACCGCGTGGGTCACCTGCGTGAAATAAAGTAAACACAGCGGTTGACTGACTTTTGAGCATGGGGCAAGATGAATACTGTATACGTAGGGCCGGGGGCGGTTGAATCTCTGACCGTTCCGACCGGCGTCAACGTGGCGGGGTCATGCGCGAAATATCGCATAATCGAATAGGGGGGGGTGGCAAAGGGCAAACCCAGTTTCCGACATTCTTGCGTGTGATTCCCCGGCGTTAACGCGGAGACGGAGCCGGAGAGATATGACCTCCCCCCTGGCAAAGTACGAAAAAATACTAAACTGCCGGAACCTCAAAAAACCTAAAAACTTGCGCCGGAAAACTGGTAGGGAAAAGTAGAGTTTTTTGCAGGGCAGGGTGGATGAAATGTTGAGAAAAGTTGAGATTCCTGTATTGGCGGCAGTGATCGTTTCCCCCTAAAAAAAAAGGATGTTCAAAATGAACATGAACCCACCATTAAAACATCATCAGCCGCCGAAGAGATAGCAGCGCTCCAGTTTGAACCTTAGCAAAGCTTAACCTTTTTTTTTGTTTGATCAAAGCGCAAATTTGCGTTTTGACCTCAGTTTGAGCGTAATAAAACGTAATGGTTGCTCCCCCATGTTTTACCTCCCCAGCACCATGGGGAGCCCTCAGGAGCACTCCAGGAGTGCATCTTTTTCCGGAGAGGTATGGAACATCCTCTTTTCAAAAAGACGCCCGTTATAGGCCGTTTTTGAGGCTCCCTGGAGAGGAGCTGCATGTCAGGGAGCGGGATATTTCACCCTATAAAAAAGGGACCTCCGCTCCTCCCGCCCAGGTGACAAAAGTTGACGTTCCGAGAGGGGCTCTTTCCCTTTGGGACTCAGGACCTATACTCCCCCTTTTCCGTACAAAACCGCTCCCTTTTGTACAAATAGCATTGACTATCAATAACCATATATGTATAATTAAATTCAGAGATAATCAGTAAGGGAGGCCCTCGCCATGGAAAAAGCGGTCTGTTATGTCAGAGTCTCGACAAGTGAGCAAGCACTCGAAGGAGTATCCCTGGAGGCCCAGGAGGAAAAACTCCGCGCCTATTGTTCACTCCAGGGGCTGGAGATCGTGGATTTTGTCCGGGAAGAGGGAGTATCCGCCAGTAAGCCTCTCCATACGCGTCCTGGGGGCTCCAGGGTGGTGGAGGCCGTATCCAGGAAAAAAGCCTCCCACGTTGTTGCCCTGAAGCTGGACCGGCTTTTCCGGGACGCCATAGACGCCCTCACAATGACCCGGACCTGGGACCAGAAAGGGATATCCCTACACCTGGTTGACATGGGCGGACAGGCTATAAACACGGCCACGGCCATGGGGAGATTTTTCCTCTCAACAATGGCATCGTTCGCGGAGCTGGAGCGGAACCTCATAGCGGAGCGGACCACCCTGGCCCTGGCCCACAAGAAAAACCATGGAGAGGCATACGGCCCCACACCCATGGGATACGACAGGGCGGGAGACATGCTGGAGGCAAACGCGGAGGAGCTGGAACTGGTACAGGAGATGAGGAACCGCCGGGAGTCCGGAGAGAGCCTCCGGAAAATAGCGTCCTGGCTGAACTGCTCCGGAGCTGCCACGAAAAAGGGCGGCCGCTGGCACGCGTCAACGGTTGCCTATGTGCTGCAAAATTCCCTTTACGCCTAAGGAGGAAAAAAGAGATATGGCCAAGAATACAGCAGTCAAGAATAAAGACGAGAGGCTTCTCTCAGTTGAGCAAACGGCGGAGCGGTTGGGACTCCGGCCAAACACGGTCAGGATTTATCTTAGGGCCGGCCGGATCGAGGGAGTGAAGATTGGAACCCGCTGGAGAGTCCGGGAGTCTGATCTCCTCCGGTACATGGGGGAGGGGCTGGCCTAATGGACCGGTCGAAGATCCGGGAAATATTCGACTCCATGGGGGACGGAATAGCGGATCTGGTGGACGAACTGAACCCGAAACGGCGGAGCGGATATTTTGAAATTGACTGTCCGGAGTGCGGGGAGAAGGGGCGCGCCTATCTGTACCTTCCCAACAGGAACCACCCGGAACCCCGGATCAAGTGCAATCGGGGATCATGCGGTTACAGCAGCAGCCTCCTCGACTATTACGCCGGGAAAAAGGGGCTCTCCTTCTGGGACGCCCTCTCCTCCCTGGCCAGGGCTGAAGGAGTGGACCTGGAGATCTCCCCGGAGGCGAAAGCATCCTGGGAGCGGAAACAGACGGAGAAGGAGGCCCTGGAGAAAGTCCAGGATTTTTTCGAGAGGACTCTCTGGAGCCACGAAGGGAAGGAAACTCTGGACTACCTCCGGACGCGGGGATATTCGGACGATGAGATCCGCACCATGGGGCTGGGATCTTTCCCAGGAGCCGGGAAAACCCATGCCTTCCTGGGAGGGGAGCTGGGGCTCGACACGTCCCCGGAGGCCCTCTCCTGGGCATTGAATGACGGAGGATATCTCCGGAAGGACTACAAACTAACCTTCCCGTATCGAGGGGCGGACGGGACCATCTCCGCCTTTATGGGCCGCCTGATACGCCCTCTCCAGGAAGGAGAGAAGGCGGAGGACAAGTACAAGCCCCTGGGTGAGTACTCAGGAGTAAAAGCAGTCCCCTTTGGGCTGCACTCCCTCCGGGGAGATACGGCCATCCTGGTGGAGGGGCAACTGGACGCCCTGGCCGCCGGAGTGAAAGGATTCTCCAACGTGGTGGGGCTGGGAGGGAATCGCTTTACAGATGGGCAGCTGGAGGCCCTCAAGAAACGGGGAGTCAAAAACCTGATCCTCGCGCTTGACGGAGACTCCGCCGGCGCGGAGGGTACGGAGGCTATTGTCCGGGAGGCCCTGTCCCAGGACCTCTCCGTTTTTGTCGCGGAGATCGAGGGAGCGAAAGATCCGGACGAACTGATCCGGAAGGGAGGAGCCTCCTCCTTCCAGGAGATCCTGGACCGGGCCAGGGCGGACGGACGCGGCATCAAATGGCTGCTCCGGAGGATTGCAGGGAAACACGATCTGACCACCGACATGGGAAAGACGGACGCCTTCCGGGAGATGGAGGGCATCATTAAAAAACTCCAGCACCCCATGGACATTACGGAGGCGAGGGGATTCTTGGGAGAGGCCCTGGAGATCGAGCCCTGGGACCTTGACCCCTTCCTCGAAAACGCCCGGAACATTCAGCAGCGGGAGGATGAGGCACGGGAGATCCGGCAGTCCCTCTCCCTCGCGCAGGGGCAGGTAAAAGACGATCCCATGAAAGCCTTGTCCACTCTCCGGGAGCAAGTGGAGCGGACGGACAAGCGGCAGCGTACAGCCCTAACGGAGGCCATTTTCCCGGAATTCTCCATGGACCATCTTCTCGCATGTATAAAACGGGCCGGCCAGGGACTCAAAACCGGATTTAAAGAACTGGACGCGAAGGGAGCCCTACTCCCTGAGGGAGCCATCACCCTGGTGGCCGGAAGATCCGGACACGGGAAAACTCGATTCCTCCTGAACCTCCTCCGCCGACAGATGGAGATGAACCCAGGGAAACGGTACGTGTACGCGACATATGAAGAAGATATCCATTGGATTATCAGCAAGCTCCTCATATCCATGACTAATCAATTACTCCATGATGAATTCCAGGGAGACGATCCGCGCCGGATGCTTCCCCCGTTTATGCGGGTCATAAAGGGAACATACTCCTATGACGGGGACGGAAAGATTAAAGATCATGTACTGGGGACCTGGAACCGCCTACGGGACGCCCTGGAGAGCGGCCGCCTCATGGTGGCATATCGGCCGGGAGACGCCCAGCAGCTGGCCCAGTCGATCCTGGGGCTCCGGGAAAAATACGGAGAGGAGATGGGGGCCATCTTCCTGGACTACATGCAGGTAGTGGATGCCCCTCCTGAGGCTAATATCACGGTTGCATATCAGAAAGTCCAGAAAGTCTCCGCCATTATCCGGGACGTGGCAGTCCAGACAAACCTTCCGATAATCGCGGGAGCCCAGCTTAACAGGGACTCCGTAAAAAAGAATCCCGGCGGCGGCGGCGGGAAGAAATTGAGAATTCCCGACATGCTCCGCCCGGAATACCTCAGGGAGGCCGGAGACCTGGAACAGGATTGTAATTTAGCCCTGGGGATATTTGACAAGGTGGCCGGAGGCAGGGACGTGAACGACATATCAGACGATACCCCGGACTTCTGCGCATACGTCATGAAAAACCGTAACGGGGAATCAGGAGGGAAGGAAATACCGCTGCTGCTGGACCGGAGACTCTGGAGGATAGACGATGCGGAGGGAAAGGCGGAGGGGCAAGGTGGATTTAATGATTTTATTGGAGATGGATCTCTGAGAGATAAACTGAACCTCCCCCCGAAACAGACACGGAAAAAAGGGAGCTGACGGGATGGACGAGAAAAAACCCAAGGGACGGGAGATCCTCGTAAAGGGGGAAGCCTCCGCCAGGTCAAACGCCCAGGCGCGTCCGACAATAGCGCGTTACGTTCCTTATGGGGAGATATTCGAGATCTTCCAACGGCGGGGGGATGACCTCTCTCCAAGTGCCATTAAAGCCCTGGAGAGATATCTGGAGAAGGCCAGGGATCTGGTGAAGGGACGGAGAGAGGATGGGGGGATAGACTGGAGAAACATCTCTAACGAAGAGTGTACGGACCTATTTGTCATAGATCATAATTACAGCTACAACTCCCTTTTTGTGGAAATGATGTACAGGGAAAATGTATCCCTCTCAAAACAAGAATTGCAGCCCCTCATGCTTTATCGGGGAGAGGACGGAGAGATCCACGTAACCGATGAGGGAGTGGAGCGGCAGACAAAAACTTTTCTTGAAGCTCTGGGACGTATCGAGAGGGACCTGGCATCTCCTCCGGAGTCCATAGACTTGAAAGACCCCTCTTTTCTCATAATGCTGACACATTCCCTTTTTTCCCAGGCTCCCATATTCCATCCCAGGGCGTCAGATCTCCTCATGAAGGGGAAATATAAAAAACTCGCCATCGACATGACAAGGAAACAACGGGATATTTTTAATCCCTACTGGGACAAGATAGACCCTGAGAAGGGGAAAACTCTTATCCCGGAAAATGTCCCGGATGTACTCTTACTCTCCGTACAGAGAGACTGGATCCAGCCGCTTCCTGGAGAAAGTATTGAGGACGCACCCCAGGCAGACCATTCAATCATGGAGTCATATGACGGGGTCCCTTTTGCCTCATGCGATACGGTCCGCGAGGCCATCCGCCCCATGTGGATAACCTCCCTTTGGCAGATGAGTCCGGAAACTCCATGGACTTTTTACGAACCTGAACTCCGCAAGACGAAGAACCTCATATACCTGATAGGGCGGAAAGACGGGGGAGAAGTAAAGGCGGTTCCGGGAGAGGAGGCCCTGGAGATCCTGAAGACCCTTGGGATCGAAACGGGGAAACTCCATATTCAATTCGCCGCCCATATCCTTGATCCTGAGAAAAGACCCATGAGCAGCTACGTGAAGACGGACGCGGCATCCCTGATAAAATTTCTCTCCCTGACCGAAAAAAAGACCCAGGACAAGGAAACCGGGAAATGGAGGAGGCTCTCCAGGCCGGAGCAACTCCAGGAGTTGAACGGGTATTTAAAGGCCCTCCGCTCCATCCATGTGCTATTCGAGGCGGAGGGGAAGGACGGGAGGAAATGGACGATAAAAGACCCGGTCCCTCTCTGGGATATCCTGGTTTTTGACACGAACCAGCAATTCCTGGAGGATGCAGACGGATCGAGTCTCCTGGTAAATACCGGGGAGATCGTGGACCTCGATATACGAGTCAGGGCCGGCGGCTGGGCCATGGGAGAAGTAGCAACGGGAAACAAGGATCACCTGCTGTACAGCTATATCTCAAAACGCATTATAGATTTTCCGAGTACGGAGGACTGGGCCATAAAGCTGGCAGTCTATACGTCCTGTTTCACTTCATACCGGGAGGGGACTTTTAAAGTCCGGACTCTCCTGGAGCAGGTCATGGATGAAATGGAGATCGAGCAGATCATGAGCTCCGGAGAGGACCGGAGGAAAAGGTATGGTGCCGCCACCAGGCTGGAGAACGCCCTGGCCGCCATGGAGAAATACGGATGGACCATCACGCGGAGCCTGGGATATCTCAAGGCCATGGGGAGCAGCGGAGGCCGGAGACCGAACAACTTTTTCCCGGATCTCCTGGAGAGCACCCTGGCATTGACTCCGCCGCCAGTCTCAGGGCAGACCCTCCCGAAGGAGAAGAAGCCCCTGGAGGCCGGGAGCTCCTTTTCAGGACGGACCTTCCGGGAGCAACGGGAGCGGATGGGATTTTCCCAGGCGGAGGCCGGCCGGGAGCTGGGGCTCAGTCAGAAATTAATTTCCATGATCGAACACGGGGAGCGGAACCTCTCCGCCGAGAAGAAAAAAGAATGGGACAAAGTACGGCGGAAATACGGGGCAGCCTCCAGGAAAACCTCCGACAAAAAAAGGGGGATGAGGCCCTGAAGCGTTGCAATCACAAGAAAAGAAGGTTAGAACAAAGAATCACGGAAGTGGGCGGACAAAATAAAACGGAAGTAGCCGGACAAAAACTCATGAATCGTTGCAATTACTGAGGATACGAAAAATAGAGGGGGAACGGTTTTTAGAACAAAAAGTCCGGAAGTGGGCGGACAAAGTCCGGAAGTGGGCGGACAAAGTCCGGAAGTGGGCGGACAAAGTAGGTCCTAAACCCTTGCAATCACCATATTTAGAACAACCCATAATTATCATAATAGGATAACGCCTGTTCTAAAACTCCGGCGTTGAAACCGCCGGATTTTAGCCCAGAAAACCCAGAACAAAAACAGAACCAGAAAATCCTCCCTCCTTAGGGATGGATTTTGAATTACAGGATCTCAGCATACAGACATACACATACACATAACGGGATGAGGATATTATTATACGGATCACGTTATAGGCTGATACTGTTAATCTCATATGCATATACACATACTGATAACGGGATGCATATACACATAGGGAAGGGGGCCAGGAGATGAACTCCATAGCGGTCATTAATCAAAAGGGGGGAGTAGGGAAAAGCACAACAGCCCACGCGGTTGGGGCGGGATTATCGCTCCGGGGATTCCGAGTCCTTTACGTTGACCTGGACGCACAGGGGAACCTGTCTTATACCCTGGGGGTCGACACGGAGGGGATCACCGTAATGGACATATTGCGGAATCAAGCCCCGGTCCGGGAGGCCGTCAGGAAGGTGGAGCAAGGGGACGTAATTCCTTCCTCTCCAGCCCTGGCCGCAGCGGATACGATCATCACGGCAACGGGGAAGGAATACCGGCTGAAAGAGGCCCTGGAGCATCTCAAAGGGGAATATGATTTCTGCATCATGGATACTCCGCCGGCCCTGGGGATATTGACTGTCAACGCCCTGACCGCTTGTAATGGGGCAATCATCCCGGCCCAGGCGGATATTTACTCTCTCCAGGGAGTCTCCCAGCTATACAACACAATCGACACGGTACGGAAATATTGCAATTCCTCCTTGGAGATCCTGGGAATTGTCCTGACCCGATACAACTCCAGGACCATCATTTCCAGGGAGGTGGCGGAAATGATCGAGGAGACCGCCGCGAGATTCCAGACGAAACTTTACGAGTCGAAGATCCGGGAGTGTACGGCAATCAAAGAATCCCAGGCAATGAGGAAAAGCATTTTTGCCTATGCTCCCAGGAGCAATGCGGCGGCGGATTATGCTGCCCTGGTGAACGAGATCGCAGGGAAGGGGGATAAATTATGGCATCGAAAAAGAGTTTCAAAACGGAGTTAAAAAATCCGGCCATGTCCTTTATCAGCAATCCGGAGCCGGAGACGCCGGCAGAACCGAAACAGGAGACCGCTCCCTCCGGGTATAAAAAAAATCCCATGTTTGTGGAGACGAAAAGCCGGAGAGTACAGCTCCTCATGCAGCCGGGACTATATGAAAAGGTGAGGGCCAGGGCAAGCGGAGAGGGGAAGTCATTCAATGATTATGTCCACGCCCTTCTTGAAAAAGCCATGGATGGGAAATAGCCGGAGATCCTCCGGAGTATGTATGCGGACAATGATATACTGACATGAGAATACACATATACACATACAGTTATAAGGATGAGGAGTAGGGTGGTAGGAGGTGAGTACGTGGATTCTATGCCGGCAGCCTGGGCGAAGTATGCGGAAGAAAAGGGCGCGGCTCCTGACAAGGAGGCTGATAACAAATGGCCGAGATCCCTTTTACAGGATGAGCACGGAATAAGGCTGACGATCACCCTCCTGGGAAGGAATATAGCAAACGCAGCGAACGGCGGGACGGTTCAAAGGAAATATCAAGTATTGGTTTTCCCGGACAGACTCAGGGAACTGAATACGCGGCGGCACAAGTACCTTGATAACTCCTTCCGGAGAGAACACGGGATACCTGATCCCAGGGTACAGATGGCCATGAATTTCAGGACGGGGGAAGTATGCAGAGTTTTTTTAGACCTGAGCCCATGGAGCCGCCTTCTCATGGAGGATGAAGCCCTGGAACGTATTGACGATGGGAAGGGGGAACCTCCGGACATTATAGCCCTCTCCCGCAGGACTGCTCTTATTGGCCGCCAGCTTGACGAAAGAGACCCGGAGTTAATGACCACACTCCGGAGGGAATATCACCCGGAAAGAGAGTTTCTCCTCCCGGATCAGGAGTACCTGAGAAGGCTAAAAACTGAGCTCCTTTTCCTTGCGGGTACGGTTACTGAGGAGCAGGGTGGTAGGGGCTAAAAGGTACTGGGAACCGATACGCCGCAGGGGTCGCGAAAGGCGCGCCGCCCGCCCGCGTGAAGTTTTGTAAATAGGGGGGTTGACTGATTCCTGGGAAAATCCCGGTTATAAAAGCATCAAGGTACTGGGAGGGGATCTCCTCCAGGGGTCGCGAAAGGCGAGAGGATCCCCCGCGCTTAATGCTGAAAAACGGAAGGTAATATTCACATTCTAGGACAGGAGGGAACCGCATTGAATGGACATATGAGCAGAGACGCCCTGGGAACCATCGGAGCGATACTGGCCGGGGCGGTTCTGATCGCCGGGAGCATCCTATACACGGGGCCGAGGAATGAGGAGTTAAGCTATCTCAGGAGTGAGGTGGCCAGACTGGAGGGGCTCCTGGATTCCTCCTTGAAGGCCCTGCACCATGAGAGACTACTCCATTCCGGGGAGGAGGTGAAAGACCATGGGGAAAAAGAGCAATGATGAAAGGCCCCTGAACGAGAGGCATCTCCTTCTTGCGGAGCTCCTGGTATCAGGGACCAGCATTTCTGACGCCGCCAGTACGGTGGGACTCAGCCGGCAGAGAGTATCGGACCTGATCCGGAAGAGCCCTAATTTCAAGGCTGAACTGGAGGCCAGGAGATACGAGGCCCTCCTGGAGATCCGGGACAAACTGAGGGAGGCCGTTGTCACGGCGGCGGACGAAACGGTCAGAATCCTAAGGGATGAGGAGGTTCCGCCGGCCGCGAGGCTCCAGGTGGCCGTCTCCCTCCTGGGGCGGTTGGAGAAGTATTTTACCTCCGATACCAGGGAGCCCAGGGACGCGGAGAAAATAGCGGCGGACATGTCGAGGATGGATCCATTCTCCGGGATCATGGAAGTGAGTGAACCCATGAAAAACTTTTTGCTGGAGAAGGACCTCGCGGAACTGAGGCAAGACCACAAGCAGGGAGCAGCCTAAAGGGGGGAGATATCCTCCCTTTTCCTTTTCTCCTTGGTGGCAGGAAAAGACCCTCCAGACGCCCACCAGGGTGGCCGTAGAACGCCCTAGAAACGATCCTTTTTTTCAAGGGGTACGGGAATACCTCTCAGGCTCAAAAAATCGATTCTAGGGCATCCTGGAGGGGTAGGGGGGAGATAGGATCTCAGGGCCACATGGTGGACGTCCACGTGCCGGGGTCACGCGCGAAATATCGCATAATCGAATAGGGGGGGGTAGCAAAGGGGCAAGCCGCGTTTCCGACAATTGCGCGTGTCGTTCCCCGGCGTTGACCTAGTGCCTGGGCCGGAGAGATATGACCTCCCCCCTGGCAAAGTACGAAAAAATACTAAACTGCCGGAACCTCAAAAAACCTAAAAACTTGCGCCGGAAAACTGGTAGGGAAAAGTAGAGTTTTTTGCAGGGCAGGGT
>Ga0209509_1002305_pt1 | contig 12989 bp, 8 predicted proteins | sample BioC13SIPDNA_FD_185743 | JGI IMG/M metagenome (GOLD analysis project Ga0209509, IMG submission 185743) | Anaerobic biogas reactor microbial communites from Washington, USA - Biogas_R1_A C13 SIP DNA (SPAdes) (version 2) | ecosystem: Engineered > Bioreactor > Anaerobic > Unclassified | place...
TGGAAATCTCATGGGAAACGGATTGCCTTGGGGCAGAGATGAGAACTCGCCGATTGCCTGGTGCTTGCCGGTATCACCGAGAATGCATTCCACCCAGCTGGTAAGTTAACGCCTATGGGGGCGAGCCCCCTCCCCGGTCCCCACCCCCCAGGGCGATGCCCACCACGGTCCACTGCCTGGGTGAGCCGGGGGATACTCCGCGTCCACCAGACCCGACATGGGGATTCAACCGAGCTTGCACCTCGCCGATAGCCAACCCGGAACGCAGTGCACCTATGTGGTAAGTTTGCGCCAATGGGGACGAGCCCCCTCCCCTGCCCCCACCCCCAAGGCGATAGCCACCACGGTCCACCGCCTGGGGAGAGCCCGAGGAAATTCACCCCCGGGGTGGGGACGAGCACCTGATCCCGAACAGGGGGCAACTGAGTCTGATAATTCGGAATCGGTGTAGTAGTGCACTAATGCATCGTAATGTGAGGTTGTTGGTGCATGAGATCGGATCGCCGGTAACACCCAAAAATCTCGCGAAGGGCGTGGGGAATATGAGATGCCGTGGTCCAGTACTACCGCCCGCCGCACCGGCATAGCATACCGTCCGTGGTCGTGCAGGACCCGCATCGACTGAACTGCCCGGCCGCATACCCGAACCCGACCGCAACGATCGGGATGTTGAGTAGCGAAGGCCGCTCACGGGGGTCCGAACAGGTGATGGCGTACAACGAGTGACGAGCAATTCTCCCCGTGGAGAACCGCTGATCGAGGCTGCAACAGCCATTGCCGGTACTGGTGCGCGGGGCTCCGTTCCGGGCAATCACAACCGGTCCCATCTACCCGGCAACGCTGTCGTCTGCTACGATCTCCATGTTAGTCCACGCCAAATATCCATCCGACCGACAGGAGGAGTGAAGCCGGCCAGCGTAGTTTTAAGCATCTCGCGCAACACCGCCGCACAAAAAGATATGTTTTTGATATCGTCAACGAGAGGTGCATCTCGTGAACATCCATGAATGCAAGAAAGATGAATGCAAGAAAGATCATTGCAGGGGGGTTCATCGGTGGTATAGCCCTCTTCATCGTGAACTTCGTCATCTCGGCGCTCGTAATGCTTGTCGCCCCCTACGATGCTCTCACTCTGGGCGGTATGCGACCGGCGGATGATCCGCTGATGCTTTTCTTCTTCGTCTACCCGTTCGTCCTATCGTTTGCGGCGGCCGTCGTATTCGACCTGGTGAAGGATGCGTTACAGGGCCCGTCGAGCAGCAAAGGGATGACGTTCGGTGCAATGCTCTTCCTGATCTACACGGTGCCGGGTGTCTTCATCACCTTCACGTCGATGAACTACCCAACCGGGTTCTATCTCGAAGACCTCCTCTTCGGGGCTATAGGTTTCCCCCTTATCGGCGCCATCTACGCCATGATCTGGGAGTATCTCTAGCCGGTCCTCACCCGGGACCCGCTTACCCGGGCGCGGGTCCTGGGAGAGCCCTGCCACCCGAAAAGAGCGGCACGGGTATCGGAAGTTCCCGCCGATCATCCTCGCGCCCGGCGAGCTCCGGGCCCTGAAAACAGCCGATCACATACTTTACGAATGCATCCTTGGAGGAAAAGTATTGATCGAGGGGTAATGAAGCACCGGTCTGAGCAATGCCTTGAGCGGGGGAAGACTTACTTCCCGGTTATCCTTCTGATCCTCACGAGCGGCGACGAGCGTTCGAGGAAACCCGAGAGAAACCCGGCAAACTCCCTATCCCAGCACCCTGCACCGACACTCACCGTCCAGCCATTCTCCATCGAGCGGCGGACATGTTTGCCGAGCGCGACATCCAGGAGCGCCTTTGACCGCAGGAGGTCGACAGCCCGGGTGAACGTGCGGGGGAGTTCCACGACATAGCGCCCGTCCTCGATGTAGGGGCCGGCGAGAACCTCGTCATCGACGTACTTTGCGACGAACTTTGCGGCGTTCCCCCGCGACCAGGCCGGCGGTCCGATGTGGCGCCGCATCACCGGGACCTCATTCGCCATCAGCTCAAAGAGGAGCATGCACCGGTCCTTCTGCATGCAGACATCAAGCCGGTTTGCCGGAAACCCGCTCCGCTCGAGGAGTTCCCGGATAGATTCAGCTGATTTCCGGAGCTGGGGAACCACCGTATCAGGCGTGTACTCCGGCGTTGCGAAGGTGATGGCGAAGAGGTATGTCCCCCGCGCCGCAAGCAGGCGGGCGAAGACCTCCCGGCTGAGCGGCGGGGAGGATGGCCGGCAGAAGAACGCCTCGGACGGCTCCTCCAGGTAGCCGCGGGCGAGCTCCACGAACTCGAACATCCGGGAGACCGAGAGCGCCGCCGCCACGTTCCTCTCCGGGTCGACGGGGTCGATGACGACGAGCGGCTCCTCGAAACTCTTTGTCCCGTGATCCTCGATATCGACAACCTCTCCCGGCTTCCAGCAGGCGGCGGCCTCGAGGAGCGGGTGGAACCCGCCGTAGTAAATTGTCAGGATCTCGCAGAGGTACCCTGAGAACCCCTCGGTCATGTGGTCAGACCCGTAGACCCCGCCTGCCTTTGCAAACTGTTTCATGAGGAGGACATCGTCGACGTAATCGCCGATGTGGGCCCGGATGTACCGGGTGTGAAACGGCGTCCGGTCCACGGCGCTCTTGATCTCGGTGGCACTTGGGACGGCGTAGCAGGGGACGAGATCGATATCGAGCGAGTTGATCGTCGCGTTGATGTAGGGGTGTTCTGCGTACTTCTCACGCCAGGTCGCGCCGAACTCCTCTGCGATCCGGCGTGCCAGGGATAGCCCCTTCTCCTGCAGGTCCTCCCGCGGGAGGGAGGGGTCAAAGAGCATGAAGATGTCGAGGTCCCGGTCGCCCCGGACGAAGGTATCGCGGGCGACCGATCCTACCATCATCGCCTTCGCCATCCCGGACCGCTCCACCGCCTCGATCAGGCGCTCTCCTATCGTCCTGATGTAGGCCCGCTCCTCAGGCGTGGGGCGGATCCGCCTGAGCACCTCCTCCTCGCAGGGGCACCGGGTCAAAGCGCTACCTCCACAAGGTCCTCGTAGACCGATCCGCGGGGCGTAAGCGTGCTCTTCTTGAGTTTGATGCTCTCCACCCGGAACCTCCCGAACGGTTCGCGAGGCATGCACTGCACCTGCCGGAGGAGCGAAGGGTGGAACTCCTTCACCCGTGCAAGCGTTGCGTGGGGCCGGAAAGGGCGGCGTTCCCTGGGGAACCCGAGCGGCTCGAGGAGGTCGTCCACCTGCCGGGCGAGGGCGGCGCTCTCCCCGGCGTCGGTGATGTCGCACCAGACCACCCGCGGCCTCCGCGGGGAGTTGCAGGCCGCACACCCGACCGTCAGTTCGAAAGGAGCGGCCCTGACCGCCCGGAGCGCCTCGATGATCGCCCCGATCTTCCCGGGTTCGACCTCCCCGAGGAACTTTAACGTGATGTGGAGGTTCGCCGGGTCGACGAGTGCGAGACGCCCACCTGACTGTGCCAGGATCGCCTGGGACTTACGGACCCTCTCGCGGATCTCTTCGGGCAGATCGATTGCAACAAACGTCCTGACCATGTTATCGTACCTAATCGTGTCTCACCCTACAAAATGGTGCTTGTCGGGCGGGGGCACATCCGGGGATACGATGCCGGTAGGGCGCAGGGGTGGATTCGGCGCGGGTCTCACCCCGGGGCCGTACCGGATACCGGTGTTTGTGCGCCCTGTAATAAACGGTTCTCTGCAGTGAATGAGAGCAGATATATTCGACCAGCGCAAAACCATAACGATCGAATCCGGGGGTATTATCATTTCCGATACAACGCAATTCATCGTATATACACTAGAATTCTGCCCGAATTGCGAAATTCTCAAAGAGTTCCTGGCCTCCAGGGGTGTCCCCTTTGTCGAGTGCGACATGGCGTCCGCCGAGGCGCTGACGGAACTCCGCATGAACGGCATATTCGTCCAGGAAGCGCCGGTGCTGCAGAAAGGTGACGCGTTCTATACGTCCGGCGATCTCTTTGCCGGCGGCGCGTTCCAGGAAGACCTTGTCGCTGACCTGATCGCGGGGGCATGAGGTTGGCCCGCAAGTCAACGCAGACGACTATATTTGGGGAATTCGTCCCCGTCCTCCCCAAAGTCCGGACATCGCGGGGGTACCTTCTCGACTGGGACAGGAACCGGATCGTCAGGCAGATCATGGAGGAGAGCCGGCTGGTCGAGGTCTTCTACGGCTACGAAGGGGCCGATGAGGAGACTGCACAGGATATCGCTCGAAGGGTCGAGAAGAAGATCCAGATGCTGGGCCTTCAGTCGCTCTCAGGCCCGCTGATCCGCGAGATCGTCAACATGACGCTCCTCGAGCGCGGGCTTACGTCCTACCGCAACGTCTGCACGCGGGTGGGAACCCCGGTCTTTGACGCGCACCTCATCGATGTGGGGAGGGGATTTGAGGCCCACGACAACGCCAACCTCCAGGAGAACGCTGAGACGTCGCACAAGAAGAAGGCCGACAAGATCAGCAAGGAGCAGTACCTCCTGCAGCTCCCCCCGGACCTTGCGGACCACCACCTCCGCGGTGACCTCCATATCCACGACCTGGAATACTTTGGGACAAGACCGTTCTGTATTGACGGGAGCACGGCCATACCTGTACGGACGGACAACCGCATCTGCAGTATCCTCCCTGCAGAACTCCCGTTCACCGGCGAGGAATGGCGCCCAGAGGACCTCTCCGCGTTCACACCAAAGGGCTGGAGGCGGGTTAGCAAGGTGACCCGCCGGCGGGTGAACCCGGGCGAGATGATCCGGATCCGGACGTCGAGCGGACGGTCGCTCTCGGTCACCGGCGAGCACCGGATTCCGGTGCAAACCAGGGACGGTATGGCCATCCGCCGTGCCGATGAGGTATGCGCCGGAGATACGCTTTATGGGATCCCGAGGACCGACGCCATCCGCGGGGAGACGATAGAGGCGATCGATCTCATCCGGGAACTGCCTGCATCGGTCCCGGCCCACCTCCTTGAAAACGTCTACGTCCGCGGTGCCGAAGAGATCTTTGCTAATGTGGTGCGGACCGGAAAGGCTGCCTCATACGCCGATATCTCCCGGGCGCTCGGCGTCGAGCACCAGAAGCAGTGGTATACCCGCGGGATTATGCCGGTTGCTCTCTTTGCAGCCTTCTCGCGCCGCTATGGCATCCGGGATTATGATCAGGTCACCATCGGCGTCACCGGGAGCGGAAACGAACTGCCTGCTCTCTTCACGCTTACGCCGGAACTCATTCGCCTTCTTGGGTTCTTCGTTGCCGAAGGCAACTACAACGCATCGCTCGAGGCCGGGCAGTACAACCTGGCAATCACAGAGAACGCCCTAGCGCCCGCGATCCAGGCAGCGGCATGCACAAGCCCAAACACCTACGCAACACTCACCGGAGGCACCCCCGACACCACGACCATCTACGGGGTCGAAGTGGAGCGTAACCGGGCCCTGCAGGTCTACTTCGGGGGAAAACTCGTCTACCTGATCTTCCGCTACGTCTTCGGCATTCCGGAGGGAGCGGCCGGAAAACGCCTCCCCTGGCTTGTCTACCATCTTGACGACGTGCTCCTCCATGAGTTCCTCTCCGCTCTCTTCACCGGGGACGGTTCTGCGTACTACCGCCCCGAGAAGTCGGATTGCATCGTCAACTACACCACCACCTCCCCGGCGCTCCGGCAGGAACTCTCGCTCCTGCTCACCGCGCTCGGGATCACCCCCCACATCGTCGAACTCTATAGCGAGGAAGAACGGCCGACACTCTACCGGCTCCAGTTCACCGGGCGCAAGAATATCGAGACGTTTGCCCGGTATGCCACATTCCTTGATCAGAGGCAGGACCATATCGACGGTTTCCTCTCTGCGGTCAAGGAGGGGCGGGGCCGGGAGCGGGAAGAGACTGTTGTCGAGACCTCACCGACAGAGCCTACCGGCGAGTACGTCTACGACTTCTTCCTCGCCGGCGACGGGACCGAGGAGAGCCATACGTTCTATGCCTCCGACGGCCTGCTCATCCACAACTGCCAGGATTGGGACCTCCGTTACTTCTTCTACTACGGCCTGATGCCCGACGGCAACGGGACGAAGGCATCGGTCGCCGGCCCGGCGAAGAGGGCTGAGGTGGCGGTCCTCCACGCGGTCAAGGCGCTCGGCTCAGCCCAGACGAACTTCGCCGGCGGCCAGGGCTACTACAACTTCCTGACGTTCATGGCCCCATTCTTCGAGGGGATGGACTACGAAGAGATCAAGCAGCTGATGCAGATGTTCGTCTACGAGATGACCCAGATGATGGTCGCCCGGGGCGGTCAGGTCGTCTTCTCGTCGGTCCAGCTCTCCCCCGGTGTCCCCACCCTCTGGAAGGACAAGCCCTGTGTCTACCGCGGCAAGGTCTGGGACGGGAAGCAGGCGCCGCTCCGGACCTACGGCGAGTTCGAGCGGGAGGTTCGGCTCCTCTTCAAGGCGCTGATGGAGGTCATGCTCGAGGGGGACTACTGGGGCAAGCCTTTCTCCTTCCCGAAACCCGAGATCAGCATCGAGCCCGACTTCCTCACCGAGAACGAGGAGTTCAACCGGGAGCACCCCGACCTCCCGACCTACCACGACCTCTACCTGATGACCTTTGAGCTCGCGTCCAAATACGGCACCCCCTACTATGACAACCAGATCCCACCCTACCGGGGCGCCGGAGAGGGGATCTCGTGCTACCAGTGCCTCGCGGGCGACGAACTGGTCCCGGTGGCTGACAGCGACGGGAGGATCATCGTCAGGGCGATCAGCGACCTCTTCGATGCTGCGGCAAAGAACGGGAGACGGATCGACTCCTTCGGCACGGAGCTTGCTTACTATGACGGTAAGGCCCCGAGCGTCGACTTCACGACCCTGGAGGCGTCGCTTCGCCCGTTCCACGGCGTGATGCGGCAGCGGTATATGGGGGACCTCCTCAGGATCACCCTCGAGTCAGGCCGGCAGATCACCGTCACGCCCGACCACCCGGTGTACGTCCTGAACGGCGGGAGGTTTGTCAGGGAGACGGCAGGCGATCTCGAGCCCGGCGACTACCTGCCGGTGATGAAGGCCGGCGGGTTCTCCGAGACGCAGGTCGCCGGGATCGATGTCGCGGAGGTCATCGCCGGGGCAGGCTACGCCGACCAGATCCAGGTCACCGAAGACGGAGTGAAGACCCGTGGCGCCCGGCGTCCCGGCCTGCCCCGCACCCTCCTGGTCAGCCGCGACCTCGCAGCGTTCCTCGGTTACTACCTTGCGGCAGGGTCAAGCGACCACTCCGGGCGGCGGTATACGGTCAGGCTCTCCTTTGCGGGGCGCGAGGCCGGTCTTGCGGCGGACGCAGCCGCCTGCATCCGCACCGTCCTCGGGTATGAGCCGAAGGTCAGCGAGTCTGCCGCGGGGACCGAGGTCGTCGTCAGGAGCAAACTCATCTACCTGCTAATCGACGCACTCGGGTGCGGCTCCTCCGCTGGCGAGCGATCGGTGCCCGACCTCCTCTTCAACATCGACCGCACCCTGGTCGGCGACTACCTCGGCGCTGCCTTCCGCGCCGGAGGGAGGGGGACCTCCAGGCGCCGTGCCCGGAGCATCAGGCTGAAGACGGCCTCCCCGGACGCTGCCCGGAGACTGGTCTGGCTGGCAGGGGAGATCGGCGTCCAGATGAGTTACGCCGAGCGGGAGGCGACGGTCCGGAGGGTCGATGCCCCCGAGAAGGCCTACATCTGCAGGATCACGGCCCAGGACCAGATCGACCGGTTCCACGCAGAGACCGGGTACAGCGCCGAGGTGCCTCTGGGAAGGGAGACCGGCGGGGCCTTCACGCACCTCCCGGAGAGCGGGCAGGCTTTTGGGTGCACCGCCCTCGCGTGCGCCGGCAGGTACAGCGCCGGCGAGCTTGAGGGGATTCAGGTCTCGCTCTTCCTCCCGCCCGCCGCCGCTCAGATCACCCGGGGCGACGTCCACCCGCTCCGTATCCGCTCGATCGAGCCGGTGCCATGCGACGACGGCTACGTCTACGACCTCGTCGATGTCGCCGGGACCCATACCTTCGCAAACGCGCTCGGCATCGTAACCGGGAACTGTTGCGCCTACCAGTTCTCGTCGCTTGCAAACGAGGACGACGAGTTTGAGGACAAACTCTACTTCCGGGAGGGGAAGCACTTCTCGATGGGTTCCTGGCAGGTGATGTCCATCAACTGCCCGCGGGCGGCATATAAGGCGGAGGGCGACCAGGAACGGCTCTTTGCCGAACTGAAGGCGCTCATGGACACCGCCGTCGAGCTCTACCGCATCAAGCGGCGCTGGATGTCGCTGATCCGGACAAACGGGCGGATGCCGTTTGCCATGCAGCGCCCGAAGGACCCGAACACCGGCGAGCGCGGCGCGGTCGCCGTTGACCTCGAGGGGCTCGTCTACACCATCGGCGTGGTCGGGGTCAACGAGATGGTCCAGCACTTCACCGGCCATCAGCTCCACGAGTCGAAGGATGCGTTCCGCCTCGCCGTCCGGGCCATGACGGAACTCGAGATGTACGCCCGTGAACTCTCGGCGAAGCACAACATGACGATCGCGCTTGCCCGCACCCCGGCGGAGACGACCGGCCAGCGGTTCGCGGTCGCCGACCTCCTCGACGAGCGGTTCCGGGACCACGCGATCAAGGTCATCAAGGGCGACGCTGATGCGGCGCTCGATATGCTCGGCACGACGCTTGACCTCCCCATCTACTACACGAACGGGACCCATGTCACCCCGGCGGCCCCGGTCCCGCTCACGAAGCGGATCGAGATCGAGCACGTCTTCTTCCCGATCGTGGACGGCGGGAACATCTTCCACATCTGGCTTGGGGAGGCGCGGCCTGACCCCAGGGGGCTGATGGAGATGGCGATGAACCTCTGCCGGACGACCCAGATCGGCTACTTCGCCTTCACCCGGGATCTCACGGTCTCCCTCAAGGAGTACCGGGAGCTCAGGCCGAGGCATGAGGAGCCCGGGAAGGCGGCCGGAACGTCCCCGGCGGCAGACCGGGCGGACGCCTGACCGGTATCATACCTTTTTTGGCCCTGCGGGGAGATTCTGATAGTAGCTGTCGTGAGGACGGCGGCGTGCGAGGTAATCCATGATCGATCTCAAGACTCCACTCCTGGCGATCGACGTCGGCAGGGGCACCCAGGATATCCTGGTCTACGAGCCCGGCCGGCCGATCGAGAACAGCATCAAACTGGTCCTCCCCTCCCCGACCGTGGTGGCGGCTGAGCGAATCCAGCAGGCGACCAGGGCCGGGCGCCCGGTCTTCCTGGACGGGTTCCTGATGGGCGGCGGCGCGAACACCGGCGCGATACGAAAGCACCTTGCCCAGGGTCTCCCGGTCTACGCCACGCCCGGGGCCGCCGGAACCCTCCACGACGATCTTGAGCGTGTGCGGGCGATGGGGGTTGAGATCCGGGCCACCGCTCCCGATGACGCGGTGACCGTCCATACCACCGACTACATGGAGCCTGAGATCAGGAAAGCGCTCTCCCTCTTCGGCGTCGAGTACCCGGAGAACGTCGCGGTCGCGGTCCAGGACCACGGCTACTCGCCGCACCGGAGCAACCGTATCCACCGGTTCGAACTGATGCGCGAGCAGCTGGATGCCGGGGACTGGGACCTCCTCTCGCTCGTCGCTGACCCCCCGCTTGCTGATATGACCAGGATGCAGGCGGTCCGGCGGCAGGCGCCGGGGGCGCTCGTCACCGATACCGGGCCGGTCGCGCTCATCGGGGCGCTCTGCGATGCGAGGGTGCGGCAGCGGGCGAAGGAGGGGATCATCCTCGTCAACGCCGGGAACGGTCACACACTCTGCTTCGCCCTGAAGGGCCGCGAGATCTACGGGCTCTTCGAGCACCATACCGGCTCGCTCGACCCGAAACGACTGCAGCACTATATCTGGAAGCTCGCCGATGGCACGCTGACGTCAGAAGAGGTCTTTGATGACGGCGGCCATGGGGCGGCGGTCAGGAAGCCGCTCGTCACCGATACCGTGGTCATCACGGGTCCAAACCGGCTCCGGCTGATGCCGGAGGCCTACCAGGCGGCGCCCTTCGGAGACATGATGCTCTCGGGGTGCTTTGGGCTCGCGTACCTCTGGAGGGTGTTCCGGGAGCGGTGAGGAGCCGGGGTTCCCGGCTCTCCCCCTTCACGCGCGAGATCCCCTCAATATCCCACCGGCACGGCTATGCCTCCCCGCTGAGCCACCCAAGGAGATCGCTGAAGAACCCCACGACCAGGTCGAGCGGCGATGACGCCGCGGCCGGCGCTCCCGTCCCGTCTATCTCTTCTTCGGTGTAGAGGGTCGTCAGTTCGTCCCTCCCGAGGCTTTTTAGGGCATCGAGGTGTCCGGCCGCTTCGGTAACGATCTGGTCGTGACCGATATCCCGCATCCACGCACCCGGGATCGTCTCGGACGGGAGGAGCGTTGAGTTATGGATGCCCACGATCGTGTAGAGCGCGGGAAGGGGCGACTCCTCCGCCACGTCCCCGTTCCCGGCAGGCCGGATGGCGATCACCGGGTCTGAGAGCCCCACCGATGGGTGCTCCTGGTCGCCGGCAAGAGCGTAGGCCCGGAAGGAGAAGAACTCGGGGTTCGTCGTCAGGTTAGTGATCTGCCGCTCCTCGTTGAGGGTGAGGTCTTCAAGCGTCAGCCTCCCGGTGCGGGTGAGGACCGAGAACTCCCAGACGGCCCGCTCCCCGTCGCGGAGTTCCCCGGGCTCGCTGGTCCGGGTGATCTCGTAGACCCCGGTCTCGCCCGGCGGCGGCACCAGGACGATGTAGGCCGGATCCTCTCCCGTGAGCGTCACGTTCCTGGCCTCGACCGTCACGGTGACGGTGAACGTCTCCCCCTCAAGCGCCACCCTGGGGTGCCGGCCGCCAAGGTGCATGGCGGTGTCGAGCAGCCAGTCCAGGTTTGCTATCTCCACCCCGTTCCTGGTGAGGGCGACGTCCTCCGGGGTCCGGTCGAGGAGCACCCCGACGCCGCTGACGATCAGGCCGTCACGCGGCACAACGGCTGCCGGTGCCACTGTGAGCCGGTTCTCACCGGGGATGTAGGTCGTTCCGGGACTGACGACCTGGTGGGTGCTCAGGACCAGCGGGCGGTGGTGGGACTGGTGCGATTTTGCCAGTGTCGCGCCCGGGCGGGGCGGAGCGTCCTTCTCCATGGTCGGCGTCGCCTCTGTCCCGCCATCATCGTCGGTCTCCTCATCCTCCTCTTCCTCGGTGGCTGTGGGCGTCACTGTGGTGGACTCCCCGACAGTCGTGTTTGAAGTCGTGTTTGAGGTCAGCGCCGTCCCACCGTTATCGGTGGACGCGTTCTTCATCGCGGTCAGCTCTTGAGTGGTTGTGGTGTTTGAGGTCGGTGCTGCTTCCCCGGTGTTGTCATCTTCGGTGGTTGTACCTGTCCATGAGCCAACGTTCGGAGAGACGGTGTGGTCAGGTGTGGGCGTCGACGTCTCTAGAGGAGCAGTGGTCTCCGTCACTCCCCCGTCCACTACCAGGGAAGGCGTACTCTCATTTACGGTCTTTCCCTTTGATATGGTCTCTTCTGACTCGACCGTCTCCGTCTCATTCGGTGTGAAGGAGGTAACCGGCACCTTCGCGCTGACCGACTTCTCTTTTCCGGCCGCCTCATCAGGCGCGGCCCCCCCCACGGCCGTGAGGGCGAGAAGGGCGAGCGTGACGATACAGAGCATTACTATCGCGTATGCGAGGATCGGGCGCCTCAAACCCATCCCTCCAGGAATCTGTAGTCGTTCCAGAGACCGGCCCCTGATTCTGCTGCAGGCGGTGCAGGCTTCTCCGTTTGCCTGGATCCACCGTTCATGGGAGTCCTATGGAAGGACTGTTGGTATAAATAAGTTATGGACGGGCGCGGAGGGTCGTCCTGCCGGTCTGCCCCACGGTCGGGTCGCCCCGGTCCGTGCCGTGGCGGGCGTTGTCGGGGTATGGCCCCGAGGATGCGGGTAATAACTAAAATGTCCCAGAACAAACGTTTTAGACCAGTGGCAGCACCCATCGCACGACCGTTCCTCAAGTGGGCGGGCGGAAAGACGCAACTGCTTGATGAGTTCACCAGGCGGGTTCCGGAGGACCTCAGAGAGGGGAACCTCCCGGTCTTTGTCGAACCCTTCGTCGGTGGAGGGGCGGTCTATTTCCACCTCAACAGCCTCTTTGATCTCCGCGAATGCCACCTGTTCGATGTCAACGAGGAACTGGTCCTCGCTTACAATGTCGTGAAGAACGATGTCTCAGGACTCATCGACTACCTTGACGAGGTATCCGGCGAGTTCCTCGCAAAGAGCGCTTCCGGGCGGGAAGAATACTACTATGCCATGCGGGAACTCTTCAATTCATGGAAAGGGGCCATCGACTATGACCGCTACAGCAGAGACTGGATAGAACGGGCAGGTCAGCTCATCTTTCTCAACCGGACGTGTTTTAACGGTCTTTACCGGGTAAACTCCCGAGGTGAGTTTAACGTCCCGTTTGGCAGGTACAGAAACCCAAGGATTCTCTACGAAGACCTGCTCAGGGCCGATTCTGCCGTACTCGGGAACACGACGATCCACCTGGGCGATTTTATGCTCTCCGAGCCCTGGATATCGGAGGATACCTTCGTATACTTCGACCCTCCCTACCGCCCCCTGAACCAGACGTCGTCGTTCACGCAGTATGCAAAGGGCGGGTTCACCGACGAGGACCAGAAGCGCCTGGCTGAGTTTTATGCACAGTGCGACGCTGCCGGTGCAAGGCTGATGCTGAGCAACTCCGACCCCAGGAACATCGACCCTGGCGATGATTTCTTTGATATCCTCTATGCCGGCTACCAGATCGACCGGGTTCCCGCAAAGAGGATGATCAACTGTGACGGGGCGAAACGGGGCGAGATCTACGAGATCATCGTCACGAATT
>Ga0209509_1002314_pt1 | contig 12944 bp, 12 predicted proteins | sample BioC13SIPDNA_FD_185743 | JGI IMG/M metagenome (GOLD analysis project Ga0209509, IMG submission 185743) | Anaerobic biogas reactor microbial communites from Washington, USA - Biogas_R1_A C13 SIP DNA (SPAdes) (version 2) | ecosystem: Engineered > Bioreactor > Anaerobic > Unclassified | place...
CTGGTCTGCGAGGCCTTCTCGCACCGCAAAGTCACCGCCGCCGAGGCGCTCGAATACCTCCGCTCGCGCGAGGGTCTCTACGTCAAGCTCCTGGCCGGGGCGATCGTCGTCGGGGCCGCCGCGGTGTTCCTGGCGCTGACGCGCGGCGGCATGGTGAGCATGCTGGCGGCCGCCGCCTTCACGACCGTGGCCCTCTGCTCGCGTCGCAGCCTTCGCGGACGCGGCTGGATCATCGTGCTCGTGGCGCTCGGGGCCTTCGTCTGCATCCTGTGGCTTGGCTTCGACCGCATCTACGACCGCATGGCCACGCTCGACGACCTGACCGAGTACCACGGCCGCTGGGAGATGGTCGCCCAGAGCGTCGAGGCGTGGAAGCGCTTTCCCGCCTTCGGCGCCGGCCTGGGCACGTTCGAGGTGATCTACCCCATGTTCGATCGCGGCTCGGCGGCGGGTCTGGCCACGCACGCCGAGAACGAATACGTCCACGCCCTCCTCGAAACGGGCGTCCTCGGCGTGCTGACGCTGGCGTTGTTCGGCGCGATCGTCTGGGTCGCCTACGCCCGCAGCGTCCGGGCCGGCGCAGCGCCCATTCGCTCGGCGGCCTACGGCCTGGGTTTCGGCCTGGCGGCGATCCTGGTCCACAGCCTCAGCGACTTCGGCCAGCACCTGCCCGCCAACGCCATGCTGACCGCCGTCTGCTGCGCTTTGCTCATCGCCCTGGCCGATTCTTCGGGCCCGTCGCCGTTGGCACAGGGCCCTCGCCGCCGCCTGGTCCCGGCGGTGGCCCATCTGGCGTTGCTGGCGATCGTGGCGGGGGCCTTCGGCTGGGCCATCGTCGGGGCCAACGCCGCCCGCGTCGCCGAGGTCCACTGGGCCAGGGCCAAGCTGGCCGCCCGGCAGATGGACACCGATGGCTGGCGGGCCGACGGCGAGCTGGCCGAATACCTCTTCACCCACGCCATTGCGGCTGCCGCCGCCGAGCCGGACAACATCCACTACCGCCATCGGCTCGGCGTCTACCAGTGGCAGTCTCTGGCCCCGTGCATCGATCCCAACAGCGATGTCCTCCATCCCGATGCCTTTCCGTGGGCCCGCCGGATCGTTGACGACCTGCACGCCTGCCGGCCGCTGTGCCCGTCCTTCGGCGTGCTCGTCTGCCTGGCCGGCGAGATCGAGGCGTTCGCCCTGGCCGATCCGAATGGGCCCGCCCACATTCGCCTGGGCTATCGACTGGCGCCGTGCAACGCCGCCGTCTGCCTGGCCGCCGCCCGGATCGACGCCCAGTCCGGCCAGGCCCAGGAGGCGTACGAGAAACTCGCGCGGGCCGTCCGGCTCAACGGCGGATACTTCAGCCAGGCGGTGGCGTTGTGCATCGACACCCTGGCCCGGCCGGACCTGGCCGTGACGCTGGCCGGCGACAGCGCTGGGTGGCTCTCGTACGTGGCCGACCGGCTGGCCGCCTCGGACCGCCACCGCGAACTGGCCGTCCAGGCCCGACAGCAGGCCCTTGTATTGCTCGCCGAACACTCGGTCCGGTCCGATGCCCCGGCCGCCACGCACGTCTCGCTGGCCCGCGCCGACGCCGAACGCGGCGATCTCGATGCGGCGATCGAACGGTATCGCCTGGCCCTGAGAAAGAACTACAACCAGGTCGGCTGGCATTACGAGCTGGCCTGTCTTCTGGCCCGGGCCGGTCGCGTGGCTGAGGCCATCCACGAGGCGCGAATCTGTCTGCGCCTCGCCGCCAACCACGCGGCTGCCCGGCGATTGCTCGAAGAGCTGTCCGTCCGTCCCCTCGAGCCGATGGCCGCCGGGCAATAGCGCCGCCCGGCCCCGCAGAGGCCGACGGCAGACAGGACACAACAGGAACCCGCGTCGCGCAGCCGACGAGGACGGAGTCCGCCCGGCCACAGGCCGTCGCCCGTGCCCCGTGCCCCGTATCACTTCAAACTGAAGACTTGAAACTCGGCCATCCGGCCGTCGTTCGTGACTCGTGGCCCGTGACCCGTAGAAGGGTAGAAGCGTAGAAGCGGGAAACTTGAAACTTGAAACTTCAAACTCCGGCCCCAGGCCGCCACCATCCACAATCCATGTCGAGCCCCTTGACGCACGCGAGCCGGACCGATAGGCTGATACACATGACGACGAAAGAAAGAGCAGTTCAGGCGATTCAGGGTCTGCCGGACGACGCCTCCATCGAGGACGCCATGGAGCGTCTTCTGCTGCTGGCCAAGATCGACCGAGGTCTCGAACAGGCCGATGCCGGGCAAACGATCCCTCACTCTCAAGTCAAGCAGAGAATGGCCAAATGGCTCAAGTGAGCTGGACGCCGCAGGCCGCCGATGACCTGGACTCCATTGCTGGATTCATCGCGCAGAATTCGCCCCATTATGCGGCTGTCTTTGTGATGGATGTCCTCCAAACAGCCGATCGACTGGTCGATTTTCCTCAGTCCGGCCGCATCGTACCCGAGGTCAACGATCCGGTCATTCGCGAAATTGTGATCGGCAGTTATCGCGTGATCTATCGCCTGCGTGGGGATTTCGCGGAGATTCTCACCGTTCACCATGGCGCCAGGCTTCTGGATCCATCACGGTTGAACTGAACGCCGCAGACTTCAAACTTCAAACTTGAAACTGAAAACTCGGCCCCCGGCCCCCGGCCGCAGACGCACAACGCAAGACGAAACCGGCTTCGAATGACTCAAATCAAGCTTCAAATGGTCTGGATCAAGCTTCATATGACTCGGATCAAGCTTCATATGGCTCGAATCAAGCTTCATATGACTCGGATCAAGCTTCATATGGCTTGAATCAAGCTTCATATGGCTTATATCAAGCTTGATATGGACCGGATCAAGCTTCATATGACGCAAACGAAGCTTCATATCGCCTGGATCAAGCTTGATACGACCCGGATCAAACGCCCGAAATCGCCGATCCGGCCGCCCGCTTCGCCGATAATCCACGGCCGAGCGGGATAATTAGGTGTGAAGTTTGAAGTGTGAAGCGGGCAGCGTGAAGTGTAGAAGCGTCATACTTCCAACTTTAAACTGAAAACTTCAAACTCGGCCATCCGGCCGTCGTTCGTCGCCCGTGCCCCGTGCCCCGTGACCCGTATTGCTTCAAACTTCAAACTGAAAACTTGAAACTCGGCCGCAGGCCGTAGGCCGTAGGCCGCAGGCGAGCCCGTAGATGCGTAGAAGCGTTCCTTTCTTCGCACGACGCGCGACGCAAGACGAAACCGGCCCCGGCCGGGATTGACTTTGCCCCTCGGGTCGCGTATACTCCCGGCAGTTCGCCCGGCCGGGCCGGCTGGGAAGGAGCCGCAAGGCGATGGATGTCATCTGGACCGAATACCTCAAATACAGAGCATCGCTTCGCGGGTTCGACCTCGATGCAATCGAGTAGATCGTAAGATCCTCGAAGCAGCGGCATATCGATACGACAACGAATCGACCGGTCGCCGTGGGACGCTGTGGAAAGACGCTTGTATTGATCCCTTACGATGTGGGCGAGGGCGACCTGACGCCCGTGACAATCCACGCGACCACACGACAGCAGATCGAGTTTCGCCTCAAGACAGGGAGATTCATTCATGGATAAGCCCCGCATGGTCTACTTCGAACGGGAAAACATCCTCCATCTGGCGATCTCCGATGAGCCGGAGACGCAGAGCGTGGAGCTGAGCCCCAATATCACGGTCGAGTTGAACGACAAAGGCGAGCTGATCGGGATCGAGATCCTCGACGCCAGCGAGTTTCTCCGCGATACGATCGCCGAATCCGTCCAGGCGAGACTCCTGGGCGTGCCCCGCGTGGAATCCGCCTGAACGCGTCGCGCGGGAAGCAGGCAGCGTAGAAGCGTAGAAGGGTAGATGCGTTCTGCGGCCTCCCGCCTGCAGCCTCCGGCCTGAGTCTCTCGCACGACGCGCGACGCAAGACGCACGACGAAACCGACTTCACACTTCAAACGGAAAACTCGGCCGCAGGCTTCAAACTGCCAACCGACAACTGCCAACGGAGATCTGTGATCTGAGACTTTTTTTCCTTTTCTTCTCAACCTCCTTCCTTCGCCGGCCGATGGACGGTACTGAGACATGCGGGCCCGAATTCAGCGAGCGCTTGCCCGAGAGTCGAATGTGTACGTCGCGACGTGAGGATGCGTGCCCCGTCGCCGGCCTCTTGCGGCCGGACGGTGGGCCGCCAACCCCCCTCGTCGCCGGCACTGTGCCGACGGCCTGAAGAAAGGGAAAGTGACAATGGCACAATTTCCGAACAGTGAATCCGATGTGGCCACATTGGCCGATGAAATGATCGCCGGACTGACCGAACACGCCGCCATCTACCCCGAGCCGCCCGTGACGATCGAGCAGATGAGCGGCGTCCGCGACGCCTACGGCCAGGCCCGAGCCGACCTGCTGACCCGACAGACCGTCGCCAAGGCGGCGCGGACCAGCAAGGACAGCGTCCTCGGCCATCTCGTCACGGCGATGAAGAAGAACATCCGCTACGCCGAGACCACCGTCGGGCCCGACAGCGAACAGCTCGGCCTGATCGGCTGGGGGCCCCGAAGGACACCCACGCCGCTGGCCGCGCCCGGCCAGGCCCACGACCTCGTCGCGGCCTATCAGGGCGAGCAGACCGTCGATCTCACCTGGAACGCGCCCGCCACCGGCGGCAGGCCCAGCGCCTATCGCGTCATGCGGCGCGAACGGCCCGCCGGGCCCTGGCTCGACGTCGCCACCGCCCTGACCACCCAGATCCAACTGACCGACCAGCAGCGCGGCAAGGAGTTCGAATACCGCGTCATCGCCGCCAACAAGGCCGGCGACGGAAACCCCTCCAACACCGTCGTCGTGGTGCTGTAGGAACGCGGTGTGAAGTGACAAGTGTGAAGTTGGAAGTGCGAAGGGAGCACTTGTCAGGGATCAGGAACCAACCGCCCCCGGGCCGCAACGCACGTGCGGCCCGGCGGGCGGGATTTCGTCGCTTTCCTCGACTTCGCTCGGAACAGGCTTGGCGCGTCGCTCGTGAAACTGAAAACTGAAAACTTCACACTCGGCTCCAGGCTGGAGACTGTAGGCCGTAGGCTGGAGGCCATAGGCCGTAGACTTCAAACTTCAAACTTCAAACTGCAAACTGCAAACTGACAACTGAAAACTTGAAACTTCAAACTCGGCCACAGGCCGTGGTTCGTATCTCGTCGCTCGTCGCTCGTGAAACTGAAAACTGAAAACTGACAACTGGAAACTGAGAACTTCAAACCCGGCCATCCGGCCATCCGGCCGTCGTTCGTCGCCCGTGCCCCGTGATCCGTATCACTTCAAACTCCGGCCCCAGGCCGCCATCATCCACAATCCACATCGAGCCCCTTGACGCACGCGAGCCGGACCGATAGGCTGATATACATGACGACGAAAGAAAGAGCCGTTCACGCGATTCAGGGTCTGCCTGAAGCCTGTCCTGAGCGACGCCGCAGGAACGCCTCTATCGAGGACGCCATGGAGCGTCTTCTGCTGCTGGCCAAGGCCACCTTTCCCGCCCTCGCACGGTTGGCGTCGTCGCCTGGCACGACCAGGCTCGGGTGGATCGCTTCGACCGAGTCGTCTCAGAAGGAACACGGCAATGGATATGCACGTTCGTGAAGTAGTCAGGAAACTGATCGGCGGGCTCGACTCGGATACCGGTCTCGTTCGGGTCTATGCCTACGGCTCGCGGGTCCGAGGCCACCATGATCCGGGATCCGATCTCGACCTCCTGGTGGAAGTGCGAGAGGTCACTGCCGTGGTCAGAGCGCGAATCCTGGATCGGGCCTGGGAGTTGAGTCTGGAAGAAGGCTATGTCATTTCCGTGGCCGTCGTCAGTCAGGAGGCGTTCGAAGCAGGTCCATTGTCGGTTTCCGGGTACGCGCAAAACGTCCGCAACGAGGGCATCGAGATAGCGGCATGAGAGATGAGGATTTCCAGTTACTGCTGGACTACCGCATCGAGCAAGCCAGAGAAGCTCTCCAGGACGCAGAGCTTCTGCTGAACGCCGGACGCTATCGGGCAACCGCCAATCGGTTGTACTACGCATGTTTCTATGCCGCCGTGGCTGCGCTGTTGACCAGGCGGCTTCAGTACTCCAAACACTCTGCCGTCATCGCCTTCTTCGACAAGGAGTTCATCGGGGCGGGCCCGTTGCCGAAGGAATACTCCAGGACGCTCCATCGAGCGTTCAACGAAAGACAGCAGGACGACTATATGCCCTTTGTCGAACTGGATGGGGACGAAATCAGGCAACTGCTTACGGAGGTTCAAGCCCTCGTCCAGGGGATCGGGTAGTACATAGCGCAGCAATGAACGGCCGGAACGCGTCGCGCGGGAAGCGTGATTCGTGACTCGTCGCTTCCCTCGACTTCGCTCGGGACAGGCTTGGCGCGTCGCTCGTATCTCGTATCTCGTGACTCGTCGCTCGTCAAACTTCAAACTTGAAACTCGCCCCGTGCCCCGTGCCCCGTATCACTTAAAACTCGAAACTTGAAACTTAAAACTCGGCCGAAGGCCGCAGACTTCAAACTTCAAACTGAAAACTCCAAACTTCAAACTCCAACCCTCCGCGTTCGCATCGCCCCATAACCCAAACCCGCCAACGAAGAAGTTGCCCAGCGTGCAAAAAACCTTGCGGCTCGCACGGAGCCCTATGTGAGGGCAAGGACCCGCAGTCAGGATTACCAGTTTGCGATATAGGATGGACGTGCCTTGACGACGATTACGCAAGACCGGTGGAATGCAGCTCAATCGGCGGAAGCCGCCAATTGGCAAGATGCTGCCTCTCGTTCCTCCCGCGTGCTATATGAACTTACCGAGCATTCAGAAGTGGCGAAGGTTCTTGACACGTATCTGGGAGGCAAAGAGGACCTGGACGGGCTGGAAGTCGGCGTCGGACCCCTGGGGACCGGCTTCCTCGCCGTTCATGCCGCCGGATACTTCGGCCGGATCATGGGGCTGGAACCGCTTCCGATTCTGGATGTGAACCTCGCTGATAAGGCGCTTCAGGAGTATGCAAGAGCCGTCCGGTCCCGCGTTGAAGTGGTTCAGGCAAAGGGCGAAGCGATCCCATTCGGCGATGAGACATTTCATGTTACCTGCTGTATCAATGTGATCGATCATGCAGCGCACCCGGATGCGATCCTGGAAGAGGTCAGGCGGGTCACGAAGTGCGGGGGTATCTTCGTCTTCGGAGTGAACACGCTATCATTCCTGGGCCGGATCAAATGGCGTGTTCTCCGGCGGATGAGGCCTGACAAGTTTCTGTTTGTTGCCCACCCGCATATCTACGGATGGGGGCAGATCAGCAGGAAGCTTCGCAGACAGAGCTGGACCATGTTGTGGGACAACAAGCCTTCACTATGGCAAAGAATGGCAGGGCATGGCCGGATGTCATTTTGGATTCTCGAAAAGAGAGTCTCCGCCAGCCACTCGCCAGGGGACGCGGGCAGCGCGTGAATGACGTACTTGTTATCACCAAGCCGGATGTGAAGGATGTGTGTCCGGCGCAGAGCGAGAATCGCCGCATTGGTCTTGCTGCCTTCGCCGGTACGTTCGGCACGAGCATTGCCATACACGGTTTCACCGTCCTGCAAGGCGTTATTGTCGCGCGCCTGCTTGGTCCGCTGGGCCGTGGGGAGTATGCGACGGTCATTCTGTGGCCGAGCGTCTTCGCTGCCATCGGAATCCTCGGCACGAATATCGCCTTGGCGAGGGCCGCCGCCAAGATCCACCGACCCGATCCGGTCTTTCGCACGGCGATCGTTCTTGCAGGGGCCACCTCAATAATCAGTGCCACTTTGTGCTACTGTTGTATTCCTTATCTTCTACCCGACGCAGAGGCGCACTTGCTGCGTCTGGCGCGCCTGTTTGTGCCATTCATCATTCTCAACCACCTCGGGCTCAATTTACAGGCCGTCGATCAGGGCGCGGGCAACTTCAAGCGGTTCAACCTCACGCGGATGCTGCTGTATCCCGTCTACGTCGCGTTCCTGGTGGCAATGTGGGTCTACGACGTCCGGCAGGTCGCGTGGGCGGCCGTGGGGCTGCTCGTGGCCAATGCGGCGGTGGTCGTGGTCCGGCTGATTCTCGCGCTCAAGGACATGTCGCTTCGCGGTCCGCTCTATTCGCCTGCACAGACTCTCCGCGAGAGCGTCCGCTTCGGCCTGGTCGGCGCCGCCCAGCCGCTCTACCTCCACGCCGACAAGGCGATCCTCCTGTGGCTGCTCGGCGCCGAGAACCTCGGCCTCTACGTTGTAGCACTATCCGCCAGTGCGGCGATAGGAAGCATCACCAGTTCGGCCGGCATGGTCTCCTTCACGATGGCGGCGCAGGCGGGGCCCGGCCAAGGCTTCGAGCGAATCGCCCGAACGTTCCGCATCTCGGCGCTGCTGTGGCTGATCTTCGGCGGGATTCTCGCTGTGGCGATGGGGCTGCTGCTGCCCTTGATCTATGGGCGCGAGTTCGCCGCCGCCGTCAATCCGGCACGCCTTTTGATCGTCGGCTCCGCCTTCGGCGGACTGGCCAACCTGCTCGATCAGGCCTTGAGAGGTCAGGGCCGGGCGTTTGTCGGCTTTGAAGGCCGGATCGTGGGACTGGCGGCCATGGTCGCGGCAGGGATTGTGTTGTCAAGTTGGTTCGGCTTGCCTGGAATGTGCCTGGCCTACGCGGTGGGGCAGGGCATCTGCCTTGCGTTCTTCCTCTGGCGGCTGCTGGCGCACTACGGGCGGCGGATCGATGCGATCGGCTCGCTGATAGTGGGCTGGAACGACGTCCGGTACATCGTTTCGCGTGGGCGTACGCCGTTCGTGAGGGTGGCGGCCAGATGAGCAAGCCGAAGGTGTTGGTGTGTCAGCATGGGGCGCGGCGTCGGTATGCGATTCCGCGCATGCTCGAAGAGGCGGGGATGCTGGCGGCGTTGTATACGGATTCCTGTGCCCATAGCGTTCTCGGGCGGGGGGCCCGATTGCTGGCCCCCGTCGCCAACGGCCGCGTCCATCGCCTGCTCCAGCGACGAATTACGGGCGTTCCGCGCGAGAAGGTGTTCAGCTCGGACCGGCCGCTGCTGTCGGATCTGGCGGCCCGGCTGCTGCGCCGCGACGAGACGCCGCTGGAGGCCTACCAGCGACAGCACCGTGTCCTGAGCGGGCGGATGATCCGATGGGGCCTGCAAGACGCCGACATCGTCTATGCCCAGCACGCCGACGACTATGATTTCCTTCGCTATGCCAAGGACGCCGGAAAGACCATCGTGATCGACGTGAATACGAACCCGTTGACGCACCGCATCATGGCATCGCTCGCTGGGAACTATCCCGGCTGGGGCCTCGAACGATACGAATCGACCCGCGAACCAGTGGAGGCGGCCTTCAAGAGGTCCGCCGCGCTGGCAGACGTGCTGCTGTGCCCGTCGCAGTGGGTGGCCGAAGGCGTGAAGGAACTGACGCCGGAGCATGCCGAGAAGGTACGAATCTGCCCCTACGGATCGAGCATCGACTACGGCGGACGCGGCAACGACCCTGTTCCAGGCAGAATCCTGTTCGCCGGCGGTGATGCTGCGCGCAAGGGCCTGCCCGTTCTGGCCGATGCGGCCGGGCGTTTGAAGCCGAAGTATCCGCAGTTGGACTTCCGGGTCGCCGGCCTTATCTCCGCAGACATTTGCGAACGGCCCGAATGCCGCTATTTCAACTTCCTCGGCAAGCTGTCATGGGAGCGGATGAAGGAGGAATACCTTGCGGCCGACGTGTTCGTCCTGCCGACGTTCTCGGAGGGTCTGGCCGGCGTCGTGGTCGAGGCCCTGGCCGCCGGCTGCCCGGTCGTCACCACCCGCTGCGCCGGAATCGAGATCACGTCCATGACCGACGGCGTGCTCATTGAGCCGGGCGACGCCGACGCCCTCGCCGGGGCTATCGAACGAATCTACCGCGACCGCCCCCTCCGCACCCGCCTCGCTGCAAACACCTGCCAACTCGGGCAAGACTATACGCTCACCGCCTGGCGCAAACGCCTCGTCGCAGTTGTCGCACCGCTCCAACCGTCGGCAATGCCCGGAGCATACCCGGACTTCTTATGGCCTTGAGAGTTGACGCAATGAGAATGCTGATGATGACGGCAAGCATTTCTCGAAATGGGGCAGGCGTGTCCGATAGCGTGCGTAATCTCTCACGCGAACTTGCGGGGCTCTGCCGGGTGGAGGTGGTTGGGTTGCGGGATGCGTTCTCTGAGACGGATGCGGACGCGTGGCGTCCGCTGGCGCCGGAGTTGTTCGAGCGGGTGGGGCCGAGGCAGTGGGGGTACTCGCCCGGCCTGAAGGCTCGCATCGGGCGCAACGGCGCGAACGTTATTCATGCTCATGGCTTGTGGATGTACCCATCCTATGCGGCGGCCGCACCATGCAGGCGCAAGAGGCAGCCTCTGGTCATCTCCCCGCATGGGATGCTGGAGCCTTGGGCTCTGAACAACAGCAAATGGAAGAAACGAATTGCCGGATGGGTTTTCCAGGACAAAGCGCTCCGCATTGCGACATGTCTTCACGCCACGGCTGAGCAGGAATACAAGTCGATCCGCGAGTACGGGCTGCCGAATCCAGTTGCTGTAATCCCTGTTGGGGTGGATATAGCAGAACATGCCTGTGGACCTGAGCGCGCCAATATCGACGAGCGATGGCCGCAACTGAAGGATAGGCGCATTGTCCTGTTCATGTCGAGGATTCACCCGAAGAAGGGCTTGCTCAGTCTCGCTCATGCCTGGGGAAACGCGTGTCGGCGCTATGAGAATTGGCAGCTTGTGATTGCTGGTCCGGATGCCAATGGGCATGAGGCTGAAGTCAGGCGGGCGGTTGAGGCCGGCAGTGCCTCGCTCCACACGACGTTCGTGGGGCCGGTCTACGGAGTGATGAAGAAGCAACTTCTTGCAGCGTGTGATTTCTTTGTGCTGCCGACGTTCAGCGAGAATTTCGGCATCGTTGTCGCAGAAGCTCTTGCATCTGGAAAGCCGGTGCTCACGACGAAGGGGGCACCATGGGAAGAACTTCAGATCCACCGATGTGGCTGGTGGATTGATATCGGTGTCGAGCCGCTGGAAGCCGCTTTGCGGGAGGCGATGCAGTTATCTGATGCCCAAAGGCGCGAAATGGGCCTGCACGGCAGAAACCTTGTCAAACAGAAGTATACTTGGCCGCAAATCGCCGCCCAGATGATCGAAGTCTACAAGTGGGTGCTCGGCGAAGGCCCTCAGCCGGATTGCGTGAGGATCGACTGAGTGGCCTCTGGAATAGGCGCAGTGGAACACATGATTCAGCGACTGCCGCCCTTCGCCACTCCCGGCGGTCGTCTCGATGGTAGGCGCTATGTCAAGATGAACAGGGTTCGTTCAATCCCTACGAAGGTGTTCCTTCCCCAGCGGGCTCGATCGCGGCTGCGACACCGTCATATACTGCCGCCCAAATGGTGGACGTTCTGTTGATGCAATACACTACGCGGCAACGCACAGGGGTAATCCCTTACATGCTGTACACGACCGGCAACAGACTGTGGGGTCGGCGATTGATATACGTCTACTATGTCGAGGCGTTGATAGCGAAGAGCCATTTGTCGAGCTTGCCCGGGTTGTGGTTGGCACATATGGCTGTCTCTCTTGGGCTTCTGGTCACATTGTGTTTCCTGGGTGGCAAGAGGGGCTTCGACCACAGCTGGAAATCTCACGGCACATCAATGAGGTTGCTCCTTCTTTTTGCCATGTGGTCTGTGATCTCGTCCTCGATGACTGATGCGCCGTATACAAACGTGCTGTGGTCTATTGTTTTCGTGCTGTCTATATACGTTGGCATATATACCGCGACCTTCTTCTTTGCTGCTGAGGTTCTATCCGCTATTCGCGGTTTCACCGTCATCGTTATCGCATGGACGGTGCTCGGCATTGTCCTTAGCGTTGCAGTCCCAGGTCTGAACCCCATGGCTTATGGGTACATCAGATTCTCCGGAGCAGCCGCCAATGCGGGAGACGCCGCACTGAATCTGTCCCTTGGCTTCCTGCTATGTGTCTGGCTCATTCAATACTCACCGTCGCCAAACATCTATCGCATATGCTCCGTTCTCTTGCTCGTCACATTGATACTGACGCGAAAGCGAACGGCATTGCTGGGGATGATGCTGGCTTTGCCATGGCTCCTCTGCCACATTCCGAGCCTGTGTGCGCGCCGTAGAGGTCTCATCGTCATGCTGCTCGGCGGCCTGGCTGGCCTCACGTTACTCTTCGCCGCTTCACCTGCCGACAGGAGGTTTGAGGAGGTGCGAGTGTTCTTACGCCTCACAGAGGAGGATGACACGCGTACGTCACGATTCATGCAGGGTCTTGAGTATATTGCGGAGCGACCATGGTTGGGGCATGGCCCGATGTCAAAGTTCGAAGATCCCCATGCGATTACTTCAAGTACGTATGACTTCCGCAGAGACCCACACAGTAGTGTGCTATGTCTTGCACAGCACTATGGTATTCCGGGCGCTGCTCTGTTCCTGGGCTACCTATGTTCTTGTGTGTGGCCGTTCTTCAGGCGGGGTAAGAACATGATAAGGCCGCTCATGCAAAGCCTATGCCTATGGGGGATATGCAGCCTGGTTGCATCTGTGTGGTTGATGAGCTTCGGAATGCCAGGGGATAGACTTTCGTATATTCTATTTGGCCTTGGGCTTGCTTCGCTGGCCCGCGTACATGATCCTCGCGCACGGCGAGATAGGCAGCAATACCGATGGGCAGAGCAACGCCGCCAAAGCAGGGTGCACGCGATTGCGTGAGTGTGGATTAGTGAGGATCGGCATCATCACCATTCTGAAGGTTGGCAACTGTGGGGCGGAGCTGCAGGCCTACGCTTTGCAGAGGGAGCTTGCGCTGTTGGGCTTTGAGGCAGAGATCATCGA
>Ga0209509_1002333_pt1 | contig 12880 bp, 6 predicted proteins | sample BioC13SIPDNA_FD_185743 | JGI IMG/M metagenome (GOLD analysis project Ga0209509, IMG submission 185743) | Anaerobic biogas reactor microbial communites from Washington, USA - Biogas_R1_A C13 SIP DNA (SPAdes) (version 2) | ecosystem: Engineered > Bioreactor > Anaerobic > Unclassified | place...
ACTGTAGTTTCGTCGCTCAGGTTTAAGGTAACCTTAGCGGGGAAAGCAATTGCTTCAACAGCAGTACCAAAGTCAACATTAATGTCTTCAATAGCACTTACACTGCTAACAACAAGTTTTACCAATGCAGCTTTAGCGGCATCTACAGCAGCTTTCTTCGCAGCTATGCGTGCTTCAAAAGCAGCCTTCTTGTCAGCATCTGCTACTAGGGCAGCCTTTTCGTTAGCGGTTACTTCCAGAGCTTCGGCTGCAGTGATTTCTTCAGCGGTTGTGATGGCAGCAGCTTCGTAAGCGGCTACTGCTTCTTCAGCAGCGGCTTCGATAGCTGCTTGCGAATCCACAACCGTTACTTTACATGTCGGACCTGTAACTCCTTCACCATAGGTAACGCCAGTAGGTAAAGTTAGTACTGCTAATAGGTTATAAACACCGGCTATATCTTTTTCGTACTTATCTCCACCCCATTCTGATATTGCCAGATCAGCAGTTGTTCCATCACTATAAGTTACCTTATTAGTGGTGGGAAGTCCTAAACTTTTGAATCCTGTTCCGACATCAACCGTTTTAGGATCGATTGCGGTAACAGCTGTGATGGTTATAGCAGTAGTACTGGTTGGGGTATCAACCGTTGTAATTTCGCCACCAATTACTGAAGTTGCCTTTACAGTTGGCGGCATATCGGCTGGTGCAGCTAATGTAGAGGTATAATTGTCAGTATTCCAATCACTACCACTCATTAGCGCGTTCATATAGGCATTGGATACATCATTATAATCTACATAACCCTTTTCGCTGTCTTTAAAGGCTACCGGGGGATAGGTTTTATTCATAAAGTCCAGATACAGGCTAGCACCCGCCGTATCACCCATCAAATAATTCATGTAGGATGCATTTAGCTCGGCATAATCATACTGATAAAGATTGGTATCGCCTGCCGCACCCTGTACCACTATATCAGTCACAGCTGCATAGCTAGGTCCAATCATGGTAAAAATGAGTGCGATTGCTAAAAACAGGCTTAACATATTACTTCTTTTACGTATCATCAGTCTTGGTCCCTCCTTTTTGCAAATTCAAAGCAATTTTTTCACAAAGTTCTTAAATCTACTCAATGCTGATTACTTCAAAAGTCACCTCCCCACCATTTTCTATTGGAGTTGTAACAAGCGCTATTTGACCATTGGATATGGTTACAACTTCAACGGTGGCCGGCATAGTGGCCAACGCTGCCGACGAAGAGATATAAGTGTTGGTATTCCATGCGCTACCATTTAACAGTGAGTCCACATAGGCATTGTATATATTGTTGTAATCAACATATCCCCGTACGCTATCATAAAAGGCCTTGGTAGATTTCATGGTGCGAAAATGATTATACAGTTCCGTACCGGAAATCCCCAGCAAACTATTCATATAGGATTGATTAAGATCAGCGTAAGAGTATTCGTAGCATTTCCCGTCCTGACCCATACCTACTATTTTAGTAACATCGGCCATAACCGGAACAGAGAAGCTAAGAATAAATAGTAAGGTTAAGGATAATGCCATTAAAATTCTGGCTTTTCTAACTCTTCTTGATCCCATTCATTCACCCCCTTTCCACTTGCTCTCCTGCTCATTTTGATGCTTGTAAAAATATTTAACCATTTCGTTAACCTTGGCCTCTACCGCATCAACGGTATCCACTTCGCCGGTAAACTATTGATCACCTGGATTATAATCCAGCATTTACAAGCATGTTATAGGGCGAGTTAGGGTGCAACCGCCTTTTCCGTTATAACAACCTTGGCCTCTACCGCATTAACGGTATCCACTTCGCCGGTAAACTTCTTTACGGTAGGGTTATAGGTTAATGAAATTCCGGCTACAGTTACATTGTAATTTTCAGGAGTCGCAGTGTTGAGGGTTACTATTACCACCGACTTCCCCGGCATTAAACCGGTCTTTACCTCCATGGTGAAGCGGGGCAAGGGCGATTTAACCGTTACTGTCACATTGCTGTCTATCGCTTTGATAGTCTCCACTTCGCCGCAAAATACTCTATTTTCACTATGATAAGTAAGTACGGTTCCAGCCACGCTAACTTCATATTTTTCCGGCGTAGCTGTATTTAACGTAACTATTACAGTTGATTTTCCCGGGGCAAGCCCGGCTTCAACCTGCATAGTGAAAGCAGGGAGTACCGACACCGATTCAAGGGTAACCTGCCCATTAACCAGCGTCACAACCTGAAATGTCTCCGGCATCTGTGCCTGGACAGCCACGGTAGAAGTATAGGTGTCCGCTGAGAAGGGAATCCCTCCCAGCAAAGAATTTAAATAAGCATTGTAAACATCATTGTAATCAACATAGCCACGTACGTCGTCATAGAAGGCTTTAATGGACTTCATGGTGCGGAAATGGTCATACAGTTCCGCACCCGGAAGCTCCAATAGGCTATTCATGTAGGCTTCGTTCAGGTCGGTACATGAGTATTCATAATAATCGCCGGCCTGGTCGATGGCTATAATTTTAGTAATTGCTGCCATAGCAGGGGCGGAAAAAGTAAAGAGCAAGATTAACGATAAAATCAGGGCCTTCTTTATGTTTTTCCAGTCACTCTTTTTCATCAATCCACTTCCTTTCTAAATTCACCGCCCCAGCAGATTAAGCACGCAAATATGCTATTTGGCAGTTACAACAACTTTTGCATCTACGGCATCGGCTTCATCTACTTCTCCAGCAAACTTCTTAGCGCTAGCATTATAGGTTAATGGGGTTCCGGCTACCGCTACATTGTAATTTTCAGGAGTAGTAGTGTTCAGGGTTACTATTACTATTTTTTTGCCAGGGACTAATCCGTTATTTACCGCCATGGTAAAGGTCGGGGTGGGTTCCACCACTTTTTCGCTAACAACAACTTTTGCATCTACGGCATCGGCTTCATCTACTTCTCCACCAAACTTCTTCTGTGCAGCATTATAGGCTAATGGGGTTCCGGCTACTGCTACATTGTAGTTTTCAGGATTAGCAGTGTCTAGAGTTACTATTACCACTTTCTTGCCAGGTGTCAATCCGTTATTTACCACCAAGGTAAAGGTTGGAGCTCCACCGCCGCCACCTACATGCATTTTCAAATAAGGCACCTGTTCTCTTAACGTGACCCGGTCAGTTTCATCTACCTGTACTTCAGGTTCAATATTGGTCATAGTTAGTACATGTTTGTCATCGCGCTCTTGCAGATATCCATCAGGAAGTATGATGGTTACACCGGTCTTACTGTTCTGCAGGGCAGGATTAGGATCTCCCAGTATTCCTCTTTGAATTCTGGTTCCGTCCACCGGTAAGGGCTCTCCATTTAATCTCCAGTTAGCCTTATTCAGAGCGGAATTGTCTCCAATCAATTTAAGGTCTTTGTTGAAGAGAACATGGATGATGTCAGCTGCATCGTTTACTTTTTCTAAATCAATTGTGTACTCGGGCAGCCAAGTTCTGCCGAGATAAAGCGGATTATTGTCATTAACTACGGTGTGGTGAGCATCAATACCGATGCATATCAGACCAACAGGGCCTGCGCCTTTAATTGTAATAGGCATCTCTTCAGTAGCCATGGCATTTCCAACATCATCGGAAATTGCACGGATAACCAGTTTCCACTCGCCAGCCTCAAGTGGTGTAACTGGGATTACTTTAATAGCATAGTCTCTTTTAGCCTCTATTGCACCTGTTTTGGTAGTAAGCAAAGCCGCAATCTTACCTTCAACGGTCTTGGCAGATCCAGGAACTTGGCCCAGGGCATTCTTTACCATTACATACTCAAAGGTATTGACGTCTACTCCACCTAGTATTTTCTCCTGTTGCTGACTGGGTGTGAGTATAGTCCAGGTATCACTGAATTTGTCTTTGAACTGGCAAGGTTCGTTCATCTCAATGTAAACAGCTCCTGGAATTTCATTTTTATTCAGATATTCCAGCTGTTCCTTCAATGTGGTATACGGTGATTGTACATCCTCTACTAGGCTAAGGTGATTATTTGCTATCATAGTTTTAGTATTCAGTACATCTTCCACATTTCTTCCATAGAGATCCTGGAAGTTCTTAACTACCAGGCGTAACGGGTTGAATCTGGCGTCATGGTAGTTCTCTTTGGTAGCAGCGGTGTTATAGATTTTAGTCCAGTCATTGTTCAGTTCAATCAGGTATTTAGCTCCTTTTTTATCCAGCTGAGTTACGGTAAAGGTACGCAATGCCGGCGCTGCAGAGCCATCCGCTACCAGTTTCCATTTGTAATTAACATACGGTGATGCAGCATTGTTATCTGGGACAATTATTTCAAAATTGTCAGCAAAGCTATCACCAGCTGTTGAATCGGTTACTGGTTGGTTAAATTCTACTACATACTGTTCAGGAGACTCGTCTTTCCCATCGGCCAATACATTAATACTATCGACCATAGGTTTGCCGTCCATCTTCCATTCAACCAAAATAGGTGGCAGTGCAACACCCTGATATTCCAGTTCCTGAGTAGCTACAATATTTAACTCATCAGTTACTGATGCCCAATCGCCCAGGGTATTAACCTGGAGTTTATGGGTACCAGGTTTTAAGAATTCTGTATAGTCCAACTGGTCCTTAAAGGTAATTATTACGGTTTCTCTGGCAATATTCTCTTTGTCGGTACTGATGGTTACGATAGGAACCTTTGGATTAGTGGGAAGTATAGCCCCGGCATTTGAAGGTAATTGAGTGGCCAGATTTAATCCATCAATAACCCAGTTCCGCAGGTTGGCTGCTGAATTAGCAAATGCAGGCCCCTCTGCAGGGATTAAGTCATTTACAGCTTCGGAGAACTGTACTTCAACCTGATTGTAATCCAGGGTTTTTTTATTAAACCTGGTGTTGACTTTCATTAATTTAATATAGCTGGAATCTTCCAGGAAGAAATCAGCGCTGCCCATTATTTTTAGGAAAGGAGCAGCCTTTTCATAATTAACTACTACTTTGTGCTTGACATTATCAGTCAGCGGGAAATTGGCACCCTTTCTATCGAGAACCAACATGATACTCTTTTCTCCGGTCTTGATTACTGCCTGGACGGGTATGGTGATATTACCCGCAGCAGGTATAACCTGATTGGCGGGCAGGCTGAGATTGTCGTAGATAGTAAAGGATCCAGGGTTTGCAATCATCGCATCTACCGCGGCTTTGCTCAGAGCCTCGTTAAAAAGAACGGTGACCCGGTCAGCCTGGTTGGCTACTGCGGTATTCACCTGGAAAAGAGTCCCTTGCTCACCACCACCAGTAACTACAAATTTGACTGTGATTGGAGCTATATCGACATTCTTCCAGTCATTTTTTTCTTCTCCGTTAGCAACATTACGAGCCTTGATAACTTCAGCTCTTACTGTTACTATCTGATCTTTTGTGGTGTCCTCAGGATATAGCTTAACTACTACCTCCTGGTTAGTGGTGGTTTCTTCCTTGGAGATTTGACCCCAAGTAGCACTAAAGGCCAAAGTTGCTTCTACATTAGCAGGGAATTTTTCTAGTTTGGCCTTAATTTCAATTGGGTCAGTTACACCTTCTGGTTTGATCTGCCTTTCGGATGGTGTTGCTGTCAAAGTTATCGATGCTTCAGTAACTGGGATATCTGGTATTACGGTTCCGCCGCCGGGGTAATTGGTTTCTACACCGGCATCATCCTTATAGGCAATGGCCGGAAAAGCCGCTACATCATCTTCGGTTAACGGAGTATCACCCATTATCGAAGTCCAACCAGTGGTCTGACCTTCGATTTGATAGGCCAGGAAACCTGAGCCCAGGTTGTCAAGAGCGGTCTGGATTTCTGCTGCGTTGGCAGGATTGGTTAGGAATCCAATACTGAACCCTTTGTCTCCAATGATAACACTGTCATTGGGAATACTGGCAGCAGAGGCTGCTGTTGCAAACAACATTACAAAGGTAAGAACCAAAGCTAGCATTTTTACTTTCTTATGCCTTATCACTCTTATATTTGCCTCCTTTGTCGTAAAATCATGAATTTCATCCCGGTTAGCTATCTGTTATCGAAATTAATCCTTAACAATAGCCAACCATACTTATCAACCTATTAGTCTACCCCGCCCTCCTCTCTATGTTCTAAGTCAGGGTTTTTGGTTCAGGCATATTATTCAAATACTCCCCTGCAGGTTTTATAGACTCCAGGTTTATATTCTATTAACCCGGCTTCTCTTCTTCACCTTTTAACAGAGTATTTGTTAACGCCCCATCCTTCCCCAGGACCATGCAGTGTGACCCCTTTAGTTTCGGTAGATACCCATTGCAAAACTGCCTGGGTCAGCTTCTGCATTTCCACTACCGGCTACAACATATGTAGCAACGTTTTCCCTAGAGCACTCTTTTAATCTGTAATTGCTGAGATTGCTATGCTTACATTCTCAGCTGCTTCTTTTACAGCAAGGCTACCTGTTCCCAGAACAGTAGTTCCATCACTGGACAATACTGTTACAGTAACACTTTCAGCACCGGTCATATAAGCAGCTGCTACCCCCAGTTCCTTTACAGCTGAAGTAGTCGTTCCATCGGATACTGTGTATTTCGCTGCTCCACTTAGACCGGTTGTAGATTTAACGGTAATAGTCTTAAATGAGGACATTGCACCACTACCTACTGCTACGTTACAGGTCGCAGTTTTTTCCCCCACCGGTGGCTCTGGCTCCTGGACTTTAGTAATGCTAATATTTGTGCTGGTTGCTACTCCTACAGCAAGGCTACCTGTTCCCAGAACAGTAGTTCCATCACTGGCTAATATTGTTACAGTAACACTTTCAGCACTGGTCATATAAGCAGCTGCTACCCCCAGATCCTTAACAGCTGAAGAAGTCGTTCCATCTGAGACTTTGTATTTCGCTCCTCCGCTTACGGTTGTAGATGTAACGGTTATGGTCTTAAATGCTGCCATGGCACCGCTTCCAACTGCCACGGTGCAATCTGCTGTTTTATCTCCCACTGGGGGCTGTACTGCAGTAATAGCGATGCTGGTGCTGGCGGCTGCTGTTACATTGAGCGTGCCGGTTCCGAGAACGGTGGTTCCGTCACTGGCCAATATGGTAACAGTAACACTTTCAGCACTGGTCATATAAGCAGCTGATACTCCCAGATCCTTTACAGCTGAAGTAGTCGTTCCATCGGATACTGTGTATTTCGCTGCTCCGCTTAAACCGGTTGTAGATTTAACGGTAATAGTCTTGAATGCGGACATAGCGCCACTACCTACCGCAACATCCACACTGGCACTGGCTTCAGGTACGGAAACTGAATACGCATAGGTTGCAACCAGGCTCTGGGTTTGGCCGACTTTGATAGCAATAGCCCTGATGGTGGTTGCCGCATTAATGGTAATAGGAGCGGTATATTTTGTGCTGTTGCTGCTCGGTACGCTTCCATCAAGGGTATAGTAAATGGTAGCTCCGGCTGTAGCGGTGCTCAAAGTAACCTGGGTACCTGCAGGAACCTCACCGGCAGGAGGAGTAACATTAACGGGTTTAACCCGGTTGCTGTCATCGCTGCTGCCTCCGCCGCCACCGGAAGTAACAGCAGTAGTTCCAGTTACAGCTACGCCGCCGATATTGGCAGTGATACCGCTGGCTACTTCATAAGCAGTCGGCTTCATCTCGATTACTACATTGGCTACATAAACCACGGCTTTATCAATAGTACCCTGCCCGCTTACCTTCACGGCAGAGTTGGCCAGCAATTCGCTAATAGAGGTGGTTCCGGAAAGAACCACATTTGCTTTGCCTTCGGCCTTCTTGATATTGACTTTGCCCAGCTTACAGTTTTCAAAATTAACCGTCTCTCCGCCTTTGATAGTAGTGGTCCCCTTTACGGTTACGTTCTTCAGGGTGGCTTCGCCCGAACCTACTCCCTCAGCGATGAGGAGGTCACCGGTTATTACGGCATTCTGCAATATGACACCAGAAGCGGAAATAGTAACATTCCCGTTAATTTCCTGGCTGCCACTGGCAGGTCCATATGTACCGGCTTTGTCTAAAGTTGATATATCGACCGGTTTTTCCGGTGCAGCTTTTACATCTAAAGTGCCGCTGATAACGACAGCAGCTTCAGCTCTGGTGGCATTGGCTTTGGGATCAAAGTTGCCATCGGGGCGTCCTTTAATTACTCCCTGTGCCGAAGCAGTAGACACCGCTTCTTTAGCCCAGGCGGAAATACTGGCATCATCAGGGAAAACCTTGGCTGCGCCTTCGGCTTTCCACCCGGCGGCCTTGACTATCATAACGGCCATCTGTTCCCGGGTGATGGGGTCATTGGGTCCAAATTCCGTGTCGCTATAACCACTGACGATACCGTTGGCATTGGCAGTGGAAATAAAGGCCTTGGCCCAGTGGTCACTGGTATCGGTAAATACTTTACCGGCTTTTTCTTCTAGTTTGAATGCTTTTACCACCAGGGTGGCAAATTCAGCTCTGCTGATGTTGTTATCCGGTTTGAAGGTACCATCCGGCTGTCCGGCAACCACACCGGCATCCACCATTTTTTGAATGGTATCAGCAGCCCAGTGTCCCTGGACATCACTCAGACCGGGAGCCGCCACAGCGGTCAAACCGGACCCGAAGAAGATGGTCATCGTAAATACGGCTAACACTAACCAGCTCAAATGACTTCTCTTACGCAAATTTTTCCCTCCTTAAACAACTTACTTGAACTCGAAATGCCGCTTGAAACTGATTTTTGTTTACCACCTCCATTGCTATAAGCGAAGCTTTATGAAAGCTTTACTTATTATCAAGAGTCGGGCACAGCCATTCCCATAATTACTATATATGTGCCATTCGCCAATGTATGACAGTACTATGGCTGTTATACATTAGACGATTTGTGCCCAGACCTGGGTTCCATTAGATACCAATGGCAAGCTTTTTTAGACATCGAAGCCCTACTCTCTCAGCTTAAAAACCGAAAAAGTAGTAATTCCCGATATTCTGCCCAAAACTAAAGACTGCCAAATTATACACATCCATATAAGTTATTGGCGATTTAATTAATTTTTCCTGCTAAAAAAAGAAAAAATTTATTTTATTTTATCTACGCCGTACACTTGAAAAGAAATTGTTTTTGAATTTCTTATCACCACCACCCTGGCTACAGTTTCACTGCAAAAATTAAATATTGGAATGAAAAACTGGAATATGGGGAAACTAATGATTTTTATGATATGGATTTAAGTCTTTGATTAAATGAATTCTACCATAGTATTCATCGGGTGTAAATGATTTCTATGGGTTAAAATGGGCTCGTATAGCACTATCTATCCCTTTCTTAGGCGTCATGGCTATTTAATAGCAAAACCCCCTCTTTTCTTATAGAGAAGGGAGGTTTTGTAATATCCTGCATTAATTTGGCTTATTATGTCTAGGGTGGGCTAATTCATTTGAGGGTCACGGAGTAACTAGCAGCATCCCAGTTGACTGTCCGACCTAAAGCCTCGGCTAGAGCTCTCAAGGGAACCATGGTACGCCCTTCTTTTATATGGGCTGCTGCATCCATAGATAATAGGTTGCCATTGCGATATATAGCTTTATCACCTATTTTTAGCTGAATAATATTATCCTGGCTATATAAAGTGACCCTGGCCGTTGCCTCATCCCATAGAATATTTTCGGGCTTTATCCCGGTAGCCAGTGCAATATAACGAAGGGGTATAAAGGTACGGCCATCTAAGATATATGGCTCTACATCCATAGGGGTATCCTGCCCATTTAACTTATATGACTTTTCTCCTATTCTAAAAACTATAGTTTCCGTTATAGAGTTCGAGGAAGTGGAAACCTTTTTAATAGAGTTAGGATTATCTTTGCTAATACTGGCATTGGCTACTTCGCAAACCCAGTTACGGTTAGGGAAAATTAAATTTGATCCACTATTGACTTCATTGGCTGCTGGGCCTCCCAGTTTTATTTTAATATCTCCATCAGGAAGCATATTGTTCAGGTTGTAGGCGATACCTTTGACCAGGATTTTTGCTGGTTTGGAGCTGGAATTCTGGATAGGTATGACCAGTCTTTCCCTGTCACCTTCCTGGTTCAGCAAAGAGCTGGATAATCTTATGTCTCCAGCCGCAACTTCAACCTGAGGATTACGTGCCAGTTTAATGCCAGCGGGAAATTCAATCCACAGTTCACGGGCAAGTAATACCCGTCCGGCACTTTCTGTTATTTCCAAATCCCCAGCCAGCTGCTCCTGTTTCCCCACAAGTAGAGAAGGTTTGGAGGATGCAATTGCCGTAAATGCAGGTTTCACCTGGGCAATAGTAATGGTTCCAGAGGCTCCAGCGGTACCATCAACCTCAACCAGCAGCTCTCCTTGAAAGTCGGTGGCCAGATCTACTTTACCCTCTTCCAAAACTATCTTACCGGGGCGATCCCGGCTGCAATCTTCGATTTCGAAACTAATCTGGTCTTTTTCAGCATTAAGAACCAAAGCTCCTGTATCCAGATAGTTGTCACCTTCCAGCTGGATAGAGGGGAGAACCGCCCATTTCGCCCCTTCAGGAAGGGAAAGTGTAACCCGGCGGTTAATTGCCAGGGTTGTGGGAGCATTTTCGCTAATAATGATATTGCCGATTTTTTGAGCACAAAGCCCCCCATATACATCTTTTAAATTCTGTACGCTCAAGTCTATCTTTTGCTGGCTATAGCTGGCTACTTTGAGGCTGCTCACATTAAGCTCCGCATTGCTTTTTAGCTGCAGGTTGAGATCACCATAAGAGCTATGCTCCTCCTTAAACTGAACCTTGCACTCTATTTCCATTTTGCCCACAGTTTTTGTTTTTCCCAATGCCTCTATATGCAGAATAGATTGACCGTACTTGTCGCCTTCTACGCTTATCATGAAATCATCCTTATCATAGCGGCCATCACCGTTAAAATCATGGCGAAATCCCAGCATGGGATCTATGTAGCAGCTATCTTGATTCCATTGGTAACCGCCAGGCAAAGTCATTTCGATATAATCAAAAGTACCCGGCATGTTCTCCGTGACTCTGATAGGCCCCAGAGCTTGCTCACTGCCGACCAGGAACTGGACTTCACTGGCTTCCACCGTCAGGCGAGCGGACATAATATTAGCTATGGTAAGGCTGCCTGATGAAAAACCGGCTCCAGCACTATCAATGCTAAGCTCTACATTGCCCTTGTAGCCACGGGGTACTACCACCCGGTTGAAGTACAACTGCAGCTCGGGATAATCATCGGGGCGTTCTATATTTTCTACCATAATTTCAAACCCCCGGTAATAGCCGGGCTTGTTCCTCTCCTCGGCTATAGGTTTAATCTCCACTGCCCGGGCCTGGCCCTCAAAACCCCTCCCCCGGGCTAGTTCCACATCCTGCTGGTCGTCGCCATAGATGCCAGCTGAGGTTATATAGAAATTTCGGGGCAGGCGAAACTCGGCCCAGTAGGATTCACTACCGGTAGCCGTGAAGGCATCTTTGGTGCTGGCAACGATTTTAACAGTAGCCAGGGCGCAAGCCCGCTCCTCTTCCTTGAAATCACTGGCCGGGTACTTGGGAAGATCGCCCTGTATCCGGTAGCTTGTGGCTCCGTAGGCCGAGCCTGAGGGTAGAAGTAGTAATAAAGTAAAAACTAGCAATAAGTATAAACCCTTTAATCTTTTCCATAAATATGTATCCATGCCTTATCCTCCGAACATTTTTTGGGTCTTTGTGTCAGCCTGACCCTTTAATTATAATACTATCTAAATCTTCCAATTCAAGCAAGCTATTGACATAGTCGCACCAGCGAAACGGCTTTGTCATTAGACTCTAATAGTTAATCAGCTTTCTTTCCCACTGCTAAACAATTTCGTACACCCATCACCCTCCCTTTTAGACACAAGGGGACAGTCCCCTTGTGCTACCCCTCACCGAATACCCAGGCCAAATCAATTTCCAGGTCAGGAAAGATGCCGACCTCAACCTTGTCATTATCCGGGTATTGGTACAACCCGCTTCGTTCATACTTGTTATTTTCGTTAAGTATATAAACATCTATGGCCTTATCCAGGGGAAACACCAACCAGTATTCTTTAACTCCACTACGCTCGTATAATAGGAATTTCTCCTGCATATCTTTTTTGGCAGTAGCGTGTGATATTATTTCCGCCACCAGATCCGGAGCACCTTTGCAACCCCTTTTGTCCAGCTTGTTCTTATCACAAATTATTACTATATCAGGCTGAACTACTGTTTTAATCTCTTCGTCATTCTCATTACCCCGGGACAATCTAACATCAAACGGCGCATCAAAAACTTCACAGCTTTTACCTCGTAAATAATTGGCAAATTGCACTTCTATATCCCGTGAGATTCTTTGATGCTCTGTAGAAGGAACCGGGCTCATATTATAGGGTATCCCATCAATAAGCTCCCATCTTTCCTCGTCCGGCCATTTAAGATAATCGGCATAGCTATATTTCTCATCTGATTTTTTGGATGGTATTCCCATAAATTAACACCCCATCTTAAAGCTACTAACCGCACTATGGTTTACTCAGTTATTATTTAAATTATATGCTATCTTAAGAATAGCTTACAAGTTTCCCAACAAGGGTTTTTCCAATTATGATATATTAATACCAGATTACTTATTTCAACACAAGGGGACAGTCCTCTTGTGCTTGCTTGCTTTGTGCTAGTGTTAAATGTGCTTTTTTATATCTTCCAGGCTTTCGTAATCCCAAATGCCATCAATCATGATATCCAAAGTTGGTGGGTCTAATTCTGATATCCTCGTCTTAAGTTCCTCCGGTAACAATCCAAATTTTTTAGTCAGTAATTTTATAGCAGTTCTTGCAAGAGCATTTACTTCTCCTTCTTCTATGC
>Ga0209509_1002335_pt1 | contig 12869 bp, 7 predicted proteins | sample BioC13SIPDNA_FD_185743 | JGI IMG/M metagenome (GOLD analysis project Ga0209509, IMG submission 185743) | Anaerobic biogas reactor microbial communites from Washington, USA - Biogas_R1_A C13 SIP DNA (SPAdes) (version 2) | ecosystem: Engineered > Bioreactor > Anaerobic > Unclassified | place...
GTTTCTCGTGCCTGCCTCCGTCGCACGGCCAACGGTGCGTTCAGGCTCATCTTCTCAAGTCCGGGCCACGCAAGTGTGGTCTTTCGGGATTTTTGTCGCAAGATCGAGACGAGCCTCACTATATGGTGAAAACGTGGATCGGACCTCGACCATGTTCCCCCTGATGCTGGGCGGACAGGGAGCCGAACCGGTCTACCACGGTGATGTGGTTACGCCGAGCGATGCGGGGCTGCCGCTGATGCGATGGAAGGTCTCCGATGGGCAGTACCGCGTGATCTTCGGCGACCTGCACGCCGAGACGGTCACAGCCGATGTGCTGACCCAACTTGAAGCGGCTCTGCCGCAGTAGTCGGCTGAGCGGTCGTGTGCAAACACGGGCCGCGTCCAAGTGGACGCGGCCCGTTTTCTTCATTTCCGGCATACGCAAAGAGCCTTTGCCGATAGAAACACCTGTGCTGCAAGGGGGAATAGACCCACGACAATCGACTGATCCCCATCGCCGGGTGCTTGGATGCTTCGGGCGGACGAACCCGGCGTGGGCGACGCTTGACAGGAGGGGGGTGGATGGAATAGAATCGGTGTGTTGGTCGGTTCTGGTATGTTCCGCCTCGCCCCGAGAATCGCGTGCGGCGTGCAGTTGAGGCGGAGGTTTCAAGGCTATATCCGCCTCGGCCGGTCATACAAAGCACTCCCGGGCAGGCTGGAATGTTGGCGTGTGGGCGCGCGAATGCCCCAACCGGGCCGCTCCTACGCCTCCACGCATGTACACTCCGACGGCAACACATCAGTTAGAGGAGGACAGACATGTCACGCAAATCGGTTTTCCTGATGGTATGGCTCTTGGTGGTGGGCGTGGCCGCCGGCAGTGCGCTGGCGGAACTGATCGCCTACTATCCCTTCGAGGAGGGCCAGGGCACCACCGCGGTCGACGCCACCGGCAACGGCAACGACGGCACCCTCAACAGCGGCGTGCAGTGGGTGGCCGGCTACGATGGCGGCGCGGTGCATTTCGACACGGGCGGTGAGAGAATCGTCATCGGTCCGCTGGACCCCACGGCCAGGAACAACGCCATGACCCTGGCCGCCTGGATCAACTGGGAGGGCCAGGGCCACAGCATCGCCCAGCAGGGCATCATCGGCAAACGTCTGGGCTGGGATCCCGGCACGGGCGTCAAGTGGTTCTGGCAAACCAACCCATCGGGCGACCTGCTGTTTCGCGCCGATGACGCCGGAGGGGGCACGGGTTTGTGGTGGGGCAACACGCTTCTCGTGTCCTATGCCAACGAATGGACTCATGTCGCCCTGACCTGGGACAGCGGCGCCGCCATACTGTATGTCAACGGCGAAGAAGTCAGAACCGGAGACGTCACCTTTCGCGATACCGCCGACGACACACCGATGACGATCGGCTGCGTGGATTCGACCAACACCGAGACGTTCGTCGGGGCCATCGACGAGGTGCGGATCTTCGACACCGCACTGGCCGCCCAGCAGCTACAGCAGGTGATGCTCGGCGATTTCACCTCCAGCGCGGCTCCTGTCCCGCCAGATGGTGCGACCGACGTCGCACAGGATGTGATCTTCTCCTGGTCGCCCGGCGACTTCGCCGCCACGCACGATGTATATTTCGGAACCGTCGCCGCCGACGTCGAGGCCGCCAGCCGGGCCAATCCCATGGGCGTGCTGCTCAGTCAAAACCAGGCCGCACTGACGTACGATCCGCCCGGTTTGCTCGAATTCAGCGGGACTTACTACTGGCGGGTCGACGAGGTCAACACGCCGCCGGACAGCACCATCTACAAAGGCAGGGTCTGGAGTTTCACCGTCGAGCCCACCGTCTATCCGATCGCCAACATCAAGGCCACGGCATCTGCGGCGGAGGAAGACTCCGGGGCGGAAAAGACAATCGATGGTTCCGGCTTGAACGCCGACGATCAGCATTCCATTGAGGCTGTCGATATGTGGCTGGCCTCCCCGGAAGACGGGACACCTGTCTGGATTCAGTACGAGTTTGACCAGGTCTACAAGCTCTACGAGATGCAGGTCTGGAATTACAACGTCCAGTTCGAACGCGTCCTGGGCCTCGGGCTCAAGGACGTTACGATCGAGTACTCCCTCGACGGCGTCGAGTGGACGACGTTCGGCGACGTCGAATTCGCCAAGAGCACATCGCGGTCCGACTACATCGCCAACACGACGGTGGACCTGCGCGACGTCACAGCCCGGTTCATCCGGTTCACAGTGCAATCCAACTGGAACATGGGCGCGATCCAGCAATACGGGCTCAGCGAAGTTCGCTTCACCTATCTGCCCGTCAAGGCCAGGGAGCCCCGGCCGGCCGCCGGTCAGGCGGACGTGGCCCTCGATGTAACGCTCGACTGGCGAAATGGGCGACAGGCCGCCGCTCACGAGCTGTATTTCAGCGCCGACCGCGCGGCCGTGGTCGCCGGCACGGCCCTGATCGACACGCTCGACGAAAGCCGCTATACCGTCAGCGGTCTGGACTTCGGGGCGATCTACTATTGGAAGGTCAACGAGGTCAACGAAATCGGGCCGAGCTACTGGGAAGGCGACATCTGGAGTTTCTCGACGATCGAATTCGCGATGGTCGAGGATTTCGAGAGCTACACCGACGACATCGATGCCGGGCAGGCCATCTTCGACACGTGGCTCGACGGCTGGGTGAACAATACCGCCTCGATCGTCGGCTATCTCGAAGCCCCCTTCGCCGAGCGACGCATCGTCCACAGCGGCGGCCAGTCGATGCCGCTACAGTACGACAACGCGAACTCACCCTTCTACGCCGAGACCCAGCGTGCGTTTGAGACGGCTCAGAACTGGACCGCCTACGGCGCTGACACCCTGGCGCTGCATTTCCAGGGCCGGCCGGAAGACAATGCCGCGGACACGCTTTACATTGCCGTCGCGGACGCTGCCGGCAGGATCAGTGTCATAACGCATCCTGCGGGCGAGGACGCCACGCTGGTGGCCGACTGGCAGGAATGGCGAATTCCGTTCAGCGATCTGTCCGGCGTCGATCTGAGCCGCGTCGATACCATCTACATCGGCATCGGCGACCGTGCCAATCCGACGGCCGGCGGCGCGGGAACGGTCTATATCGACAGTATTCAGATCGGCCATTCCGGCTCGTCCGATCCGGGGACCAGCGGCCTGGCGGCCTGGTACTCGCTGGAAAACGGCGCCGAAGACGGCTCGGGCAACGGACGAGACGGGACGGTGATGGGTGAACCGGCGGCAGTCGATGGACCAGAAGGTCTCGGCGCAGCCCTGCTGTTCGACGGTACGGGCAGCCAGTACGTCCATCTGGGCACGTGGAATCCGTCGGCCGCGACCGGACAGCTCTCCGTCGCGCTCTGGGCCAGGTGGAACGGCCTGAGCGAGCACTACCAGGGTCTGATCGCCAAACGCGACTCCTGGGCGATCGACGACATGATGTGGCAGGTCGAGGCCAATCGCGACAGCGGCGTGGTCAGCTTCTCCCGCAACGAAAGCTATCCCGCCAGCGGCAATCCCGTCCTGCCGGTCGACGAATGGACCCACGTCGCGGTGACCTTCGACGGGACCACCGCCAGGCTCTACGTCGATGCGGAGATGACCGGCGAGGGAGCGTTTTCCTTCGGTTCCGATCCGGAGGCCGCCGTAGTCTTCGGCGCCTCCCAGGGCAACGGCGAAAACCCCTTCAACGGCGCCCTCGACGAGGTGCGGATTTACGACCGGGCCCTCTCGCCCTTCGAGATCAACCACCTCGCCGGCAAATAGCCGCCGTCCGCAACAGTCCACGATCAGGGGGCCTGTACCCAACCGGTACGGGCCCCCTTCCTTTGGTTCGGTGATGAGGTTGCACGCATAGACCTCGCCCTCGTCTGCGTGTTGCGGGGTTCCTGGCACGTTTGCGGCCGGGCCGGGCCGGCGAACATACGGGGCAGGCGGCCAGCGGATGCCGGTAACGAACAAGGGGACTGCACCCGGCGGAAAGCTGGATGCAGTCCCCTGAAGATGCGAACTGCTTCGCCTCGTTCGTCATCGCAACGAGGGTGGTACCCGACCGCTTAGCGCGTCGAGATGGTGATGTCGTCGTAATAGACCGACGACGCACCGTTGCCGAACAGGTCGATGGCGCCGAGCGTGCCGTTCTCGGTGTCGTCCCAGACGGCGCTGACGATGAACTCGCCGTTGTAGTACTTGTCGACCGTGTTGTTGTCCAGGTCGATGACGTACTTCAACTCGACCCACTCGTCGTACACGATGGTCGCCTCGCCGCCGTTCATATAGCCGATGGTTCCACCGGCCAGATCGAACGTCGTCTGGATCGACCAGTCCTGATTGGCGCCGTCGTCGTAGCTGTTGAGCAGGATGAAATACGTGCTGCCCGACGTGCCCGACGGGATGTACTGCATGGCGGAGAACTCGATCACGCCACCGGCCAGATCGAACTCGTGGACGAGGTCGGCGCTGCCGACGACCTCGACCGCATTGGCGCCGCTGAATGCAAGCGCATCCGAAACCGGTGCGCCGGCTCCGTCGGTGTTGTCCCAGCCCTTCCAACCGTTGACGCCGTGCAGGTCGGTGCCGGCCTCGTATGACTCGAAGTCCTCGACAAACAGATCCACCGCCGGTCTCCCGATCAACTCGACTTCGGCGATCTGCATGCTGTTGGCCGAGGCGGCGTCACGAATGGCTGTGAACAGAACGCGATAATACGCATACGCAACCGTGTTGACGAACTCGATCGGCGTGGCGTTCTGCGTGAACCGCGGCCAAGCCTCTTCCGCGGCGAAATCGACGATATCGCCGGCGGCAATCAGCTCGAACGGGCCGTCGATGCTCTCATTCGAGCCATAGAGCTCGAAGGCGACCGGGTCGCGCTCGGGGGCATCGTTGGCCGTCGTGAACGTCAGACCCCGGACCACCGTCGCACCCACCATCGGGGCGACCGTGAAGCCGGTGGCCTGGGTTGCGCCCTTGAAGTGCAGGTACTTCGTCGCGGCGTTGTCGTCGATCACCAGATTCGGAGTCTCGGCGCCGGGCCAGTCGCCGTCGTTCGGATCGCCCACCACCTCGTCACCAGGGGCGGTGACATCGGCCAGGACGCGCGCCAGATAGGCGTCGGCGTGAATCTTGATCTGCCCGTTGGACAGGGCAGCGTCATAGATGGCCACACCCATAATCTCGCCGTCGAAATCGTCGAAGAACGGATCGGCGTCTTCGCGGTCCTGGGCACCGTAGCCGATGCCTACCGGGCCGGACAGCGTGATCGCCGAAGCGATGCTCGCACGATAGACGCCGTTAACATAAAGCGCCGTCGTCCCCGCCGCTTCACTGGAGACGAAGACCAGATGGGTCGGCACGCCCGGGTTGGTGGCCACGCCGTAGTCGTAGTCGGCCACGCCGAAGACGGTCGCGCCGTAGGTGCCCGTGTTGTTCCACTGCTCATACTTGAGCCCCGCCTGGATGTCGCCGAAGTCCCTGCGACCGATCAGGCACATGCTCGCCTGCGTCTCCAACGGGTTGCTCTTGACGATGAACTCATAGGTCATCTCACCGCCGAACGCGCCGATATCGTAAACACCATCGGCCACGTCTGTAGCGAAGAAGCCCGGACCGGCCAGCGCTACGACACCCGCCCAAGCCTCGGGGGAGGTCAGAACATCCGGAATCACCGTGAAGTTCCAGACGATCCCGCTGACGATCGTCTCGTCGGCGGCCACTTCATCGACCTTCCAGTAGTAGGTCGTCTCGCCCATCAGGGCCTCTTCGATCTGAACGCTGGTGACCTCGAAGCGGCCCAGGTAGGTGCTGACATCACCGGCCGCAACCAGCTCGGCATCGGTGCCCAGATACACGTCGTGGGCAACCGCCATCTCACCGGCCGACCAGCTCAGCAGCGGGGTGCTCTCGATCTTCTCGGCACCGCTGGCGGGCGAAACGGAGAACGCGATCTGCGGGACCTGCAGAGCGCCTTGCGGGATGATCTGCTTGGCAATGCCGGGGCCTTCCCATCGCAGGTACGCCGCGGCGCCGCCACCGTTCTCATACATTTCCATGACCAGCAGATAACGCTCGCCGGCCACGAGTTCCAGCGGCTCCGAAGCGTCTTCGGTGGTCCCACGATCGTACCAGCCGTCGGTGATCTGCACGCCGTTGAGGAACAGACGGGCGCCGTCGTCGGAGGCCGAGTAGAACGTGTACATCCCCGTCGTCGGAATGGTCAGTTCCGCACTCCAACGGCAACTGTACCCATCGACCGGGATCGCCGCGTCGGGCGAATTCTCGCCGGGGACCTCGGCGCTGCCCCAATCGTAGTTGACCTCGCTGACGACCGTCACGACGTCCGGATCGCCGTCGAGGCCCATGTTGGACCAATACTCGGCCACCGCGCCGCCGTCGGCGGGATCCAGCGTCGTGAAGCTCCAGACCGCGCCGGGAATGGTCGCGCCGGAGGCGGACCACTCATCCACCGCCCAGTAATACGTCGTGGCCGGCTCCAGGGGCTCCAACTCGATCTCGGTCGACAGCGACATCGAGCGAATCGACGTGCTGGCGTCCCGCGCTTCGACCGCGGCCTGATCCGTGCCGAAATAGACGTTGTGCAAAATGGCGTCGGCGCCGACCGTCCAGGTCAGCACGAGCCCCTCGGCCTTGACCCACTGGGCGCCGTCGCCCGGGCTCGGGGCGCTGGCGGCGTTGGGGTCCTGGGCCTGGCCGACCACGGCCAGACACGCGATGAATGCACATGCTACAGTGACAACTCGCTTGTTGAACATACGTGATCTCCTCTTCCGAAACAGATGTGCAGAGGACCCGGCAGAATTACACACTCTCCAAGCCATGCAACGATTGATTTCATTCACCAACGCTCTGTCGAGAAGACACCTCCTTTCGCGTTCCAAAGCCTCCCGCGGCCACGGCGTGCCCGGCACAGGCACATCGCCTCGGCGCCGAACGTCTGTTCATCGTCGCAGATCCCTCTGCTCCTGCGGGCGGTCGTATCGTCTGCCGGCGAAAGACTTCCGCAAGCCGCAATACGGCGGTCTGAGAGATGAGAAAACCGGCGCAACGCGATTCAACTGGCTTTCCAGGTACTCATGCGATGGGCGACAGGCTTCATGCGGGCAGGACTCTTTGCGCAATTCTCCACCCTCCAGGACGCTAAAAACGACCATTTGTCGTCCGGCCTCCAAACCGGACCTTCTGCGATGGGCGAGCAACTCTAATATTATAGGCCATTGGACGTGCGGCGTCAAGGCGGGAGTCTGTTCTTTTTGCCCGTCGGATGGACCTCCGGCAGGCCTCAGAGCCAGGCGGTTCGGCACTGCGAGCCCGGCAGGACGGGGTTCTCCGCGGTCGTCTCCAGACCGCTGGATGGCGTCCGGAGGCAGCCTGTCGCTACAGAGGGCTCCGCAACGGCTCGATTCGCCGAAGAAGATCGTCGGCCAGGGCGGTCTTGGCGGCGATGTGCTTCTCGATCTCCGCGACGAAGCCGTCGCCGTCGAACGAGCCCCGCACGGCCTCGAAGTCGCTGAGCCGGGCATCCGTGCCGCCATCGAGCCCGAACCCGATCTGCGCCGTTGGAGCGAATTCCTTCCGCGCATCGGCGCAGAGCTGGTGGTCGAGATCGAGGACGGCGCGTATCCAGCGAGTCGTCAGGCGGATGACGTCGTCGGCGTCGAACTGATCGACCGCCTTGCCCGTCTGCCGGGCGATCACGTCGGCGGCCCATGCCCATTCATAGATCGAGTAGCTGGCGTGGATCGATGCGAAACGGGCCTCAAGCTGATCAAGCGTGTCGATCCGGCCGCTTTCGATGTCGTCCAGCAGTTGCTCGACGGCCTCCTGCGGCGCAAACATGCCGGCCACGTCGATCCATGTGCCCCGTCCGATGTCGGTTTCTGGTCGCAACGCCGCCCGCAGTTCTTCCAGGGACCGTAGCCGCCGGCCTTCCAGACGCTTGATCAGGCAGTTGCCAAGATACTTGTCGATCCCCGTCTGGTAGAGCACGATCCCGCGTTCGAGGGCGGCGCTGAGGATCTTGACGCTGTGGTAGGTGAAGTAGTCGCTCGTCGGGCCGCTCGTCTCCTTGAGCTTGCCGAGCAGATCGCGTCCGTTGATCATCTTCTGGATGGTGAACGGGCTGAGCAGCTTGAAGTTGATGTGATCGAGCTTCTTCGAGTCCTTCCGCCGGTCGCGTTGGGGCCACTTGCGGGCGTCACGGACGGTTCCGACGCTGCGCAGATTGACGCCCGGCGCCAGAACGCTCTGGTCGTCGTGCTCGATGAGATAGGAAAACGGCAGGTCAGAGGTGTCGGCGTTGCGGTAGTGCCGGCCCATGACGACGGTGAAGGCGCCGACCTTGGCGGGCCAGAGCATATAGGAATCGCTTCCCGTCTTGCAGCCACGCTCGACCACGCCCTGGTGCACGGGTCCGAGCTTGTAGTGGTGGTTGCTCTGGTTGGTGCCGCTGCCGGCGTTGACGAAGGAGAACAGCCCGGCGATCAGAAGCGTGGACTTGTGGTGCGTCACCGTGTACGGCCCGGCGAAGATCGAGGAGGCCTCGCCGTGAAAGCCGCCGCAGTTGGCGAAGAAGACGGAGTGCTCGGCCGAATACTCCTTGGCCAGAACGGTGCCCTGCCCGACGAAGCAGTCGCAGAGGATGGTGCCGTCGGTGATTCTCGCTCCGCTGGCAATGATGAAGTCCTCAGCATAGACTCCAGGTCCGATATAAACAGGATCTTCCGTACTGCTGTTGACCGACCCGTTTTCCAGGCGGTTGGCGCCCTCGATGACGGCGGCCGGACCGATCCGGACGTTCTTGAGGATGCCGCAATTCGTGATCCGGGCCCTGCGACCGATGCGCCCCATCGACGACGTCACCGAGACGGCGTAGTCATGAATCATCTCCTTGAGTCGGGCGATGGCGGCCGGGCGGTGACGGTAGAAGGCCAGGATGTAGCCGGTATGCGCCGAAAGGCGATCGTAGATGGGGATCTCGCGACCGCCGGCTTCGTTGACGACAGACACCGCTTTGCCGTTGCCGAAGGGACACTCGCCCTCGACCGCCAGAAGATCGATGTTGTCGATAACCGCATCGTTCTCGATGATGTAGTTTGCGATATAGCTGCGCGCGTGGCCGATGTAAACGTTGTCGCCGATGATGCAGTTGTGAATCGTGACGCGGTGAAGACCCGTCGGCTTGCGGACGCCGCCGAAGAACGAGACCTGCCCGTCGAATTTGCCCAGCTTAACGTCGCCGGAGAAGTGGACGTCGCGGACGCGCTCGGCGGAGAATCCGTCGACCACCTGGATACGCGACCAGTTATCGCAAAGACAGCCCTGTTCGGTCAGTTGTGCGACCTCTTCGGCCGATAAACGTCGCCAATGGGACACTGTGACGCTCCTTTCTGCATCGACGGCTTCGCGTGCGAGTCCGCCGCCTGGCACGCGGCAGAAGGGCCTCAAGTCGGCCGCGGCATGTCGGAATGCAGTCACTATAGCGCTGGCGCTGCCCGACATCAAGGCGCGGCGGCGATGGCATCGCGTTGTCGTCTATGTTTCTTCTTCGTCTCGTTCCAGTCGGCACATGAATGTCACGTTGGTGTAGCTTGGGCAAATTCCAACAATTTTTGAAGGTACACACTGGCAAGAGTCGATGTAGTGGTATATAAGAACCACGCCTCTCTGAGAACCTGCTGAATTTGCAGGGGGTGGGGCGCAGGACCCCGATGGCCATGTTGGAAGTAGTCGAGAACGGATGTCGAACCAGCCAAGGGTAGTTAAGGTCTTAGCCGCACTGCTGATCTCCATGACGACGGGAGCAGTCGTCCTGATGGCTCTGGGAGACAATCCCCCCTCTGCAGGTCCATTTTGCCTTTCCGCCTACTACCGGCTCGATTCTGTGGATCATGCCCTCCGTTCGCGGATCGCCCCGCAGGCACACCAGTGGCAAAGCATCGAGATCGCCTTCAGTGGAACCAAGGGCGGCAACATCCAGCGGCTGGCGGTCGCGCGAGGATTGAGCGATCCGGCGAATCTGGACTGCCATTTTCTGATCGGCAACGGCATCGGCGCCAACGACGGCGAGATTCAGACCACGGAGAGTTGGTTGAACCAGCGGTCGGTTCCGCCCGGCGCCGACTGGCGCGGCGACGAACGGACAATTCGCGTTTGCCTGGTGGGAAACGGGGTGTCGTCGCTGGCGACGGATTACCAACTGAAGCGATTGGAGATGCTGCTGGAATCGCTGTGTCGAAGGTTCGACATCCACCCGGATGCCGTCTACCTGCCTCGCGATTGCCAGTAGAGCCCGCCCGGCAGGCAAACGCCGTCCGACGGCCTGGCCTGGTCAACGCACACCGGTCAACTCCCCGAATGCTCGGAATCTCCGGCTGTACCCACTCGGCGACGGACAAACACCCAGACGTAATAAACCGGTATACCGAGAAGGATGCTGCCGACGCTCCAGAGCGACGGCGTCCGCCACTGCCGGAACGCAAACACCGACATGAACAGCGTCACCGACATGAAGAGCGCCGGGACGATCGGATAGCCGGGAACGCGAAACGGTCTTTCCATCTCCGGCTGCCGCACGCGCAAGACGTAGACCGCACCGATGAACAGCAGCGCAAACAACGACAGACCCACAGCGGCGTACTGGTATAACGCCTGAAAATCCGTCGCGAACAGAATGATCACCGCGCATGCGCTCTGCAGGATCGTCGCATGGGTGGGAACCCCGCCGAGCCGACTCGTGCGCCCGGCAATCGAGGGGAACAACCCGTCGCAAGCCATCGCATAGTACACTCTCGGTCCGGTGATGATGAACGCACTGACAGTCGCCAGGAACGTCAGGCCCAGTAAGACCGAGAAGACGCTGGTGATTCCGGGGCCAAACAGATTTGCGACAGCGAGCTGAGGCACCTGCTCGGCGTTGTCGAAGCCCACATCGGACAGCGGCACCGCGCAGGCGAAGACGAGATTGAGGGCAAGGTACAGAACGACCACCACGCCCGTTCCGAGCAGCAGGGATCGGGGCAGCGTTCTGGCGGGGTTCCGCACCTCGCCGGCCAGATAAGCGGCGGCATTCCAGCCGCTATAGGCGAACATGACGTAGAACAACTGGGTCGCCGCCGTGCCGACTCCAACCTGACCGAACGGCCGGCCCTGCCCAAGATAGGCCAGCCGGCCCGTGCCCCGCAGGAGAGCGCCTACAACCAGCGCCGCAAACAGCCCGAGTTTGAGAATCGTGGTCAGGTTCTGCGTGCGGGCCGAATGGCGATGGCCGATGAGGTTGGGTATCGTCACGGCGAAGATGATGACCGCCGCCGCCACCTTGAGGGTGAAGCCGGCTCCCTGACTATCGAGGCCAAACGGAGTCAGGAGATAGGATGCCGCGATGTAGCCCGCCACGGCCAACGGCGCCGAGAAGCCGACGAAGAACGAGGTCCAGCCGGACAGAAACGCCGGCATCGGACCGTACGCCTGGCGAAGATAGACGTACTCCCCCCCCGCATGCGGCAGGGCGGCTGCCAACTCCGCCACACAGAGCGCCCCGCAAAGGGCCAGCAGCCCCCCCAACGCCCAAAGCCCGAAGATGATGGGGTAGTTGCCCAGCGAGGCCATCATGTAGCCCGGCGAAACCAGAATGCCCGTGCCCACCATGCTGGCGATCACGACGTAGGTCGAGGTCGATAGGCCATACCCTCGTTGCAGCTCCTGCTTCGGCATTGCGGTCCTCCTGACAAGATGCTTGCTGTCCTTCTCGATCGCCACACCCTGGCCGGCCGGGCCCGGATCGCATGACAAACTGTCCTAATCGAGCGATCGCTTCTTCAGTGTAACACTTGCGCCGCCGCCGTCGCTGTAGAAAAGGGTCTCCAATTCTGGGTTGGTCGTGATGGCGGCAACGTACTCGGGGTCGGCCATACCCGGCGTGATGTTGTGCGCCACGATCAGGCCGCCCGGTCGGACCTTGGGCAGGAGTTTGTTCAGGTAGTCCAGATAGCCTTCCTTGTCGGCGTCGATGAAGACCATGTCGATGGGCCCGGCCACGTCGACCACTTTCTCGTGGGCATCGCCTTCGACGAGCGTGATGATGTCGTCGACGCCGGCCCGCTTGAAATTCTGCCGGGCCATCGCCGCTCGACCCGCGTCGATCTCGAACGTCGTGAGCCTGCCGCCGGTGGCCTTCAGCGCCAGGGCCTGCCAGATCCCGGAATAGCCGTTCGAGGTGCCGATCTCGACGACGTGCTTGGCGCCGATCGATTCGGCCAGCAGGCGCAGCAGGCGGCCGTCTTCAATGGGTACGTTCATGTTGCCGCCGCGCCGGTTGCGGTCCATCTCGTCCAGCACATCGAGGATCTTCTGCTCGGCAGGACCCTTGGCCGTCGGCGGCTTGCTTTCCATGCCCCGTCCGCCTGGAGGGCCTCCGGGCCGGCGCCGGCCGCCCGGACCGGGCTGGGCCAGAAGCAATCCGCCCGCCATCACCAGTGTCGCTGCCGTCAAACCGATTGTCATTCGTCTCGACATGGTATTCGCTCCTTTCGAGAGAGACTCTCCTTGGCACGGGCGAGTGCCGACGCCGGCCCTCGCGTCGTTTCACCTCCATAGTGGTTCGGCAGCGAGGTAGGGTTACTGACTCTCTTGGCGGCGCATCGCGTGGATCAGCTCGGCGACCGCGCGGATGTGCTCGGGACCTGTGCCGCAGCAGCCGCCGACGATTCGCGCGCCGGCGGCGATACACTGGGCAATTCCCTCGGCAAAGGGCCCCGGCGCCAGATCGAAGACCGCCTTGTCGCCAACGAGCCGGGGTCTGCCTGCGTTGGGCTGGGCCAGAATCGGCAGGTCGGTGGCAT
>Ga0209509_1002346_pt1 | contig 12837 bp, 10 predicted proteins | sample BioC13SIPDNA_FD_185743 | JGI IMG/M metagenome (GOLD analysis project Ga0209509, IMG submission 185743) | Anaerobic biogas reactor microbial communites from Washington, USA - Biogas_R1_A C13 SIP DNA (SPAdes) (version 2) | ecosystem: Engineered > Bioreactor > Anaerobic > Unclassified | place...
CGCAGAGACCGCACCTGCCTCACTCTAGGTCCGGGATGCTGCCCGGGAACCCCCCCTCTTTATTATCCGCAACTGGTTGGTTTTTCGAAAGGTACTCAACCAGGCACAGACAACCAAAATTCCTGGAACTTACTTCTTTGCGCTCACGGGCACTACTGGAGCATTTCACCTAAATTTCACATAAAAATCCCCTCAAAATTGGAAACGGATCCCTAGAGCACATCCCAAAAGTACCCTGCGATTGAATATCCACTTGGTTCAGAGTATGCTGACGCACGTTCGCAAAGAATGAGCAATAGCCAGCGTCAAAAGCGCTGACAGGTTTTTCCCGGTATTGCCACACACTGCCCTCGCCCCCGGTAGGGGCGGGGGAGGAGGCCGCAGGCCGGGAGGGGTGGGGGATGGAGGGGTGGGGGATGGAGGGGTGGGGGATGGAGGGGAGCGCTCTGTGTGGGATGGGATGAAGGCCAGATGTGGTCTGTTAATTCGGAATCGGTCCACTCGGTATCAAGTGTTTCATGCAATCATGTTTCCACGACCGCATCCGGATATGCCCGATACTTGTAGGAAACGATCCCGGACAGCGGATGATATACTTGTGGTATGATATGCTTGGCCCGTGTGAGGCGAAAAGGAAGAACAGTGGCGAAGCGACCGTCCTCAGCCTAAAGACCGGGATTTCCCGCTCCGCCCCGCACGCCCCTACAAGTTAAATCTAACTATTTGCAAGGTTGAATATCAGGGAGTACGTTAGATGCTGCCGGATCGTCAAATATGGGACCAATATGCTGACCGGAGAGTTCCCTGTCGGGTGTTCACGCCCTCCGGCAGCAGGCAGGTCCGCGGACCATGAAGAAGATTGCCATACACGTACGGGAAGACGGTCATAAGCGAGTGATAGAAGCTCTCGAAGACCTCTACTACACGATATCGCTCGCGGGGGAGATCTATGAGATCACCGTATTCACTCCAGACGAGAACCTTGATGACCTGATCGAGAAGATCCGGAGCGCCCTCGATCTGCGATACAACGATAACATGATTGAGGTCTCGACACCGGACTTTGTCATCTCATCGCTCCTGGAACGTGCCGAGAAGAAGCATGTGGAGAAGGAAGAAAAGACGCCAGTTGAGAAACTGCTCGACTCTATCCGTGGTTATGCCGAGCTCGATCTTGAAAAACTGGCGTTGACATCCATCGCCGGGCTGATCGCCCTCTCGGGCCTGCTCCTCGACAACCCGGTGATCATCATCGGGGCCATGCTCCTCTCCCCGATCATCGGCCCGATCTATGGGTTCACCGTTTATGTCGCTCTCGGCATGCCCAGGGAGTCCCTGCGATGCCTGGGCGTGCTGGCGGCGCTGCTTCTGGGCGTCTTCATCCTCTCCGCAATCGCCACCTTCCTGATCAGTACAGTCATCCCACTCGCCTTGACCGATGAGATCGCCTCACGCCTTGTGGCAAACCCTATCTACACGCTGATGGCGGTGCTCCTCGGGTTCGCGGCGGTGCTGGCGTTCAACCGGGGCACTTCAGAGGTGATCGCCGGCGTTGCCATCGCTGCCGCCATCATTCCGCCGACGGTCGTGACCGGTCTTGTTCTGGTGCTCGAGCCCGTGAGCCTGATCTCGTCTGCACTGCTGGTGGCCGGGCAGATCGTCGGGTTGATAGCGGGTGCGCTCGTCGCCGTGACCCTGCTGAAGGTCGAACCCCGGGAGGCCCGCGACAAGGCCATCGCAAAACGGTACCTGATACGGTCGGTCGTACTGATCGTGTTTCTCTTCGCCCTGCTTCTCTGGCTCACCTGGTTGATGTGGAGGTAGCTTGTATCACTTCACCTCCACCCGCTCACCGGTGACCATGTAGCAGACCTGCTCGGCGATATCACAGGCGTAGTCACCGCAACGCTCCAGATATCGTGCGACCATCACGTAGTCCATACACCGGGTGATGTTTTTCGGGTCCTCCATCATGTAGGTGACACTCTCCCTGAAGATGGCATACCTGAGGTCGTCCACGACATCATCCCGGCGCGACATCCCCTCGATGAGCACGATATCCTCTGTCCGGTAAGCCTTGAGGGCATCGTCGATCATGGCGCAGACCAGATCGGCCATATGCGGCAGATTCATCAGGTTCCCGATATGCGGCTTTTCTGATAACCCCTCCACGAGATTGGCGATATCCTTCCCGTATCGGCCGATACGGAAGAGAGCAACGTTCATCCGGAGCGCACAGACGATTGAGCGGAGGTCGCGTGCCATGGGCTGGTAGAGCGCGATGAGCCTGAGTGCCGCCTCCTCGATGGTGAGGTTCCGCTCTGCGAGTTCCACTCTCCGGGCATGCACCTGCCGGGCAAGTTCGGGATCCTGATCCTGCAGGGCGGTCATCGCGCTGGAGAGCATACCGTAGGCGAACACCCCCTGATCCTGGACCATATCCTTGAGTTCTCTCAGTTCTTCACGGTATTTATTAACCATGGGTATCCTATCCGAAACGTCCGGTCACGTAGTTGTTGGTCAACTCTTCCTGCGGGTTCTCAAAGATCCGGGCAGTCGGCCCGAACTCGATCAACCGTCCCAGGTACATGAACCCCACAACGTCGCTGACCCGGGCTGCCTGCTGCATGTTGTGGGTCACGATAACGACCGTGTAGTGCTCTTTGAGGTCGTTGATGAGGTTTTCGATCTTTGATGTGGCGATGGGATCGAGCGCGGAGCAGGGCTCATCCATGAGGACGATCTCGGGCTCGACCGCGAGGGTCCTTGCGATACAGAGCCGCTGCTGCTGCCCTCCCGAGAGCCCCATCGCAGAGTCGTGAAGCCGGTCCGCCACCTCGTCCCAGAGAGCAGCCGCTTCCAGGCTCTCCCTGACGATCGCGTCCAGCACCTTCCTGCCACGGACCCCATGGACGCGAGGGCCGTAGGCGACGTTGTCGTAGATGGATGAGGGGAAGGGGTTTGGCTTCTGAAAGACCATCCCGATTCGTTTCCGCAACTCCACAACATCGCAACCCGGGTCGTGGATATCCAGTCCCTCAAAGAGGATCCTGCCTTCGAGCCTGACATTCTCGACGAGATCGTTGAGCCGGTTGAAACAGCGAAGCAGGGTCGATTTCCCGCACCCGGACGGCCCGATCAGCGCGGTGACCTGGTTCCGCGGGATAGAGACCGATATGTCGCGAAGTGCCTGGTTCTCACCGTAGTAGAGGTTTAGATGTTCTGCTGTGAGGATACTGTCATCTCTCTGCATTTCGGGTCACCACCTGACTGACTTCTGGTAATGGTTCCGGATGAGGATCGCTACCAGGTAAATGGCCATCACCAACACGAGAAGCACCAGTGCAGTCCCGTACTGGTTCTCCCTTGCCCCCGGGACGTTGGTCGCCAGGATGAAGAGGTGATAGGGGAGCGCCATCACCGGCTCCATCACCGACGCGGGGAGGAACCGTCTTGAGAAGACGACCGCGGTGAAGAGGATCGGTGCGGTCTCCCCGGCCGCCCGGCCGATGCTGAGGATCATGCCGGTCAGGATCCCGGGCACCGCCGGTGGGAGGACGACCCGCCATATGGTCTCCCAGTGCGTCGCCCCGAGGGCGAGGCTCCCCTCCCTGACGCCGCCCGGGACGCTTCCAAGCGCCTCTTCGGTCGTCCTGATGATGGTGGGGAGGATCATCAGCCCCAGCGTGATCTGGCCGGCGAGCAGCGACACTCCCAGGTCCAGGTAGAGCACCAGGAACGCAAACCCGAAGAGGCCGAAGACGATCGACGGCGTGCCGCCCAGGAGGTCGACGCCTGCCCTGATGATCCCGGTGATGCGCCCGCCCCGGGTATACTCGTGGAGGTAGATGGACGCACCGATCCCGATCGGAAGGGCGAAGAGGATAGCACCCCCGACCAGGAGGAGCGTCCCGAGGATTGCCGGGCCGATGCCTCCCGCCCGGCCGAGGTCGCCTGGCGGGGCGGTCAGGAACTCCCAGGAGAGCGCCGGTGCGCCGTTGTAGATGATATCAAAGAGGATGACCCCGAGGAAGAGGAGTACGATGCTGGTGGATGCATACACAAGCCCGAACGCGACCTTCTGCTTAATCTTTGGGGAGATCCTGTGCAGCGTGTATTCCACTGCGGGCAGGGCGACAGCGGTGACGACGGCGACCAGAGCTCCTGCGGCAACCGCAACGAGCCCGAGTATGCCGATGCCGAGAACCGCACGGGCATAGGGCCTTGCTGTGCTTTCCCTCATCTTCCGGGCTGCTGTTGCTGTGTGCCGCTCGCTGAGTCTCCGGAGGATACCTCCTGCCAGGAGGTTGACTGCGAGGGTTATCGCCAGGAGGACGACCGCGACACCGAAGAGCGCGTGGTAGTGGGTGCTGCCGACGGCGACCTCCCCCATCTCGATGCCCAGCGTCCCGGTGAGCGTCCTGACCGGGGAGAGGGCGTTCCAGAGGGGTTCTGGAACGATCGCAGCGTTGCCGGCCACCATGATCACCGCCATCGTCTCGCCGATCGCCCTTCCCATCCCGAGGATGATCGCGGCGGTGATGCCCGAGAGGGCTGCCGGGATCACGGTCCCTGTGATCGTCTGCCAGTGCGTCGCCCCAAGGGCGAGGCTCCCCTCCCGGTACCCGCGGGGCACGGCACTGATCGCGTCCTCCGATATGCTGACGATCGTCGGGAGCGCCATGATGCCGAGCAGGATGGACCCGGCAAGCCAGGTCTCGCCGGACGCGACATCAAAGACGATGCGAATCTGGTCGGTCAGTATGACGAGACCGAAGAATCCGTAGACCACCGAGGGTATCCCTGCCAGGAGTTCGATGGCGGGTTTCACGACCACCCGCACCCGGGGCGATGCAAGTTCGGCGATGAAGACGGCGCTTGCGATCCCGAGGGGGATTGCGATCACCATCGCGCCGAGCATGACAAGGAGCGTGCCTGCGATCAAAGGGCAGATGCCGTATGCGGGTGTCGCTCCCGTCGGGTTCCAGAGATCGCCGGTGATGAAGTTCCAGACCCCGACCTCCTCAAAGATAGGATAGCCGTTCCTGAGCAGGAAGATGAAGATGAAGAAGATGGCAACGACGGCGAAGATGGCCGTACAGAACCAGAGTGCCCGGATGGCTTTTTCGCGAACCTGTCGGATCCTCTTCCAGGGAGAGAAAGGCTTATTGGGGATGGGTGGTTCTCTGGCCGTTCCCGGCCGGGGATGGGGGGCCGGATTGCCGGGCCTGCCCGGTCGCCCCCCGCAGAGCGGCGCCATGCCGCTCGATAGAGGGGTTCGTTTACGAACGTTGTCTCCTTTGTTCATGGTTACCAGACCGGGGCCCATGTCCCCATACCACGACCATCATCTGTGCACGTTGGCACCGTGGTCATGGTTAGCATGTAAGCATGCCGATGGAAAGATGTTCCCGAAGGAGACTATATGTGTATATGTACGGTCAATAAACAATATTGCAGTATATACATACGGCAAATGTATATATCATCGGCACCAACGCTTATCGAACATGGAGATCCGAAAAGTCCAGATCACCGGCGGCTCGTCATATATTGTATCCCTGCCGAAGCAATGGGTTAAATCCATGAATATCCAGAAGAACGACCCAATCGGGCTGGTTGTGCAACCCGACGGCTCACTTCTGGTCACCCCGAAGATCACCGGGGAGTCGGTCCACCGGGTCAGGGTCTTTGAGGTCGGCGCCACGACGGACCGCACGTTCCTGCTCCGTCTCCTTGTCGGGGCATATATTGCCGGTTTCACGACCATCCGCCTCGAAGCGAAAGGGCGGCTGCCGCCGTTTATACGGCAGCTGGTCAGGGAGTTCACGCAGATGGCGATCGGCCAGGAGGTGATCAGCGAGACAAATTCGTCGATAACGCTCAAAGATCTCCTCAACCCTGCTGAGATGCCGTTTGAGAACACCATAAAGCGGATGCACGTGCTGGTCCGGGGCATGCAGCAGGATGCGATGGCTGCGCTCCGGGGGCATGATGAGGCTCTCGCCGAGGACGTCATCGCGCGGGACACGGAAGTGGACCGGCTGCACTGGCTCATTGCGCGGCAGGATAACCTCATCTTGATCGATGCCACACTCTCGCGCCGGATGGAGATCCCGGTAAGGCAGGCGGCGTATTACTTCCAGGTCAGCAGGATCGTTGAGCGGATAGGTGACCATGCCACCCGGGTGGCGTATAACGCTCTCGCCCTGATCAACCGCGAGGTCGACCCGGAAACGCTCGATCTCATGGACGAGGCGAGCACGCTTGCTCTCGATATCTTCTCGCGGAGCATGGAGGCGTTCCATGTGGGAGATATTGGACGGGCGAACGCGACGCTCCAGATGGTGCGGGATCTTGAGGAGAAGACCCGGGAGATCAACGCCAGGGTGCTCCAGGTCGAGGCGGTGGCGGCGATCCCGGCCGGCCAGATCGCAGACAGCATCCGGCGGATCGGGGAGTACTCAGGCGACATCTGTGAGAGCGTCATCAACTATATCATCGGGCAGGAGGCCTGACGGCCCCGGAGGGGCCCGGGTTTCCGGGCATACAGTAATCCCTGACCAGCACGAACTCTCTTTGCCGGTGGTGACGTGGCGAGCCTCATATCGATCATCGTTCTCATCATAGTCTTTCTCCTGATCGCGGTCCGCAAGATCGGGAACGTCAGCCTCGGCATCTGGCAGGTGATGCTTCTTGGGGCCGTTGCCGTCCTGCTGACCGGAGAGATCACGCCGGAGGAGGCGCTTGCAGCAATAGACGTCGACGTGATGCTCTTCCTCTTTGGTATGTTTGTGGTAGGGGAGGCGCTCGCCGAGAGCGGCTACCTCTACCACCTGGCCTCCCGCCTCTTCTCCCGGGCAGAGTCGGTCCGGCACCTGGTCTTTCTCATCCTCGTCGGCGCCGGGGCGCTCTCGGCGCTCCTGATGAACGACACCCTGGCGGTCGTCGGCACTCCGCTCATGCTGTATTTCGCGCGACGGCACGGTATCTCCACAAAGCTTCTGCTTCTGGCACTCGCCTTCGCAGTCACGACCGGCAGCGTCGCAAGTCCCATCGGGAACCCGCAGAACCTCCTGATCGCGCTCTCGGGGGATGTTGAGAATCCGTTTATCACGTTCCCCCTCTACCTGGCTATCCCGACAGTGATCTCTCTCCTGGTGGCCTACGTATTCCTCTGCAGGGCGTTCCGCGACGAGCTCCACCCCGTCCCGCTGGTGCACCGTGAGGAGGAGATCCGCGATCCCTCGCTCGCGGCTCTTGCCCGCCTCTCGCTCATCCTGCTCGTCCTCCTGATCGTGGTCAAGGTCGTTTTGGTCATGTTCGTCCCGGAATTTGACATCAGGCTGACCTGGATAGCGCTTGTTGCGGCACTCCCGATTCTCGCCGGGAGCAGGCGACGCGTCGAGATCCTCCGCCGGGTCGACTGGCCTACCCTGGCCTTCTTTGCCGGCCTCTTCGTCCTCATGGCAAGCGTCTGGCAGTCGGGGTTCTTCCAGATGCTCGTCGAGGGGAGTTCTACTGATCTCTCCGCCGTCCCGGTCATCGCCACGGTAAGTGTCATAGTCTCGCAGTTCGTCTCAAACGTCCCCTTCGTCGCCCTCTCCCTCCCGGTCCTTGCGCACCTCGGGACGTCCACTCCTGCCATGATGGCGCTTGCGGCCGGGAGCACTATTGCCGGGAACATGCTGATTCTCGGTGCGGCAAGCAACGTCATCATCATCCAGGCCGCCGAGAAGGACGGAGCGACGCTGACGTTCTGGGAGTTTGCCCGGGTCGGTGTCCCTCTCACCCTTGTCCAGACGGCAGTCTACGTCCTCTTCCTCTCACTCTTCCCGGCGTAAGACTCTATCGACCCCGGTTCTGCATCGAGATCCAGGTTGAGGGAGCCGAACCTGATCGATGCGACAGCGGCGGGATCAAAGGGCGGGGCAACAACCGTAAGCAGGCGCCGCCTGGTGTGTACCTCCGCGGCGATGCCGAGGGCGAGGCTGAAGTTGTCGTGGTCGTTCAGCGAGACCAGGCGCCGTCTGGCCCCGTGGGGGTTCTTCAGGTCCGGTACCCGGCCCTGGAGCCCGAGCCCCCGGAGCGGAACTTCCCGAGGCAGGGCTTCGGCGAAATAGGCAGCGAACCGCTCCTCGCGGTAGCGCCGCCGCTCGGTTGCGGTCCTGGTGACGGCCGCCGGGGATACGGGGACCCGGTGGATCGTGATCGCGGGGTGCCGGTCGAAGTTTGCGAGCAGCGGTTCCAGCTCCCGCCCGTGCTGGAGGGCGACAAGCCGGGTGGGGCGGAGCAGGTCGACCATCTGGACCTGGAACTCGATGCCCACCCCGCCGAAGACGAGCCCGGGTGAGTCGATGATGGTGGCGTCTGCCCCCAGTTCAGCGGCCTTCTCGACGAGACGCTTTGCCCCGGTCAGCGTCTGGAGGAAGTGGCCGCCCGGGGATGTCGAACCGACGAACCTGAGGTGGGGCCGGCCGGGTAGCCCTGGCGGGAGGGGGTAGAGGACCATCCCCTCGGTCGTCGGCGGGCCGACCGTTGACTGCCCGGTGTCGCAGTCGACGTATGCTGCCCGCATATGAGCTGCTGTTTTGTCGACGAGGTAACAACAGAGTGTTGTCTTTCCGCTGTTCGTCGATCCGATGACGTAGATGCGCTCCCGGGCATCTGCCTGCGAGAGTGCCGCAGCGAGTTCCTCCCACCCCTCCCCGATGATGATCACGACCTGATAAACCTCCTTGATAGAACAGGTTGCGGTTCATGGTTATAGTGGTTGATTGTCTGGCCCCCTCCGGAGATGGGTGAACCTGTGCGGGGGGCTCGGCCCCACCCGGGCATGATTCCCGCCACGGTCCACTGCTCGGGGTGTCCGGGGATCAGGCTGGTTTCATGCGTACAGCATGAGGCACAGCCTCACGGCCGCATCAACACGACGATCGCTCCGGTGTTGGAGAATTCTTGGGGCGACCATGATCGCACGCATCCCGGCCTCTTCCAGATCCTCTTCCTGCTGAAAGGCGTCAGGGCAGCCATGATGGGGCACTAAAAAATGAGGGGCGAGTATCTGATGAGGGTTAAATGAGCCCGAGACTGGAGAGTTCGGAGAGGATCCGTTGCACCGCACGCCTGGCATCTTCGGGCTGCTTGCCGCCCGTGATGATCAGTTTGCCGGACCCGAAGAGGAGAACGACCACCTTCGGGTCGTCGAGCCGGTAGACGAGCCCTGGAAACTGCTCGGGCTCATACTCGATCTTGTCCAGATTGAACCCCACGGCGATCTTATTCAGGTTAATCGGCGTCCCGAGATCGGCTGATGTGACGATATTCTGGACTTTGTAGGTCAGGTTCTCAGGGATGTCGATGTTGAGTGCCCGCAGTTGGTCGCCCAGGATCTGCAGACCCCGCGAGAGGTTGTCGATGCTCTTGGCACCGGTCAGCACAACCTTACCGGATCCGAAAACAAGCGCCGCGATCTTCGGATCCTGCATCCGGAGAACGACGCCGGGGAACCGCTTCTTATTGTATTCCGCGTCCTTCAGCTGGGAGGCAAGGGAGTTGAGATCAAGAGAGTCTGTCACTTTTGCGGAAGCGACAATATTTTCTATCTTGAGGGACTCCTCTGGTCTGTGCTCTTTCATATTTATAAAGTGCTTAAAACAGTATATAAATGGTTGGGTATTTGTCTCACGGAGTTCCGGGGGCCGGGCGGGAAGACCCCCTGTGCATGCCAGGGTATGAGAGCGACGCTCTTTTGCCGGGATGGCACCTCCCCCGGGTTTTACCAGCATGCCGGAGGAGATCCCGGTACCGCATGCTGCGGGAGTGGATCCACCCGGCCTGCGGACCCATTCCCTGTCTGGCGGGATGACTGCCGGGTCGTTCACTCCTCCAGGGTCGAGATGTCTCCTGGGTCCATGCCCATTTCCTGTGCTTTTAAGACCCGCCTCATGATCTTGCCGCTCCGGGTTTTGGGGAGCGACTGGACGAAATCGATCTCGGACGGTATGGCGATAGGCCCGAGTGTCATCCGGACATGGTAGATGAGGTCTTTCTTCAGTTTCTCCCCGGGCTGTTGGCCGTCCCTGAGGATGACGAAGGCCTTGATAGTGTTGCCCTTCAGGGGATCGGGTTTCCCTATGACGGCCGCCTCAGCCACCGCATCATGGGAGACAAGCGCGCTCTCGACCTCCGCGGTGCCGATGTTGTGCCCGGCGACGACGATCAGGTCATCAGCACGCCCGATGACCATAATGTAACCGTCCTCGTCCTTCACCGCGAGGTCAGCCGCGGTGTAGCACCCCGGAATGGTCTCCCAGTACTTACGGTAGCGCTCGTCATCTCCCCAGACCGTCCGCATCATCGACGGCCAGGGCTCCTTGATGACCAGAAGGCCGCCTGTGCCGGGGGGAACTGGCTTGCCCTGCCGGTTGACGACGTCCGCGACGACACCCGGGATCGGCCTTCCCACGAATCCCGGGCGCATGGGCTCGCCGATCATCGTGGTCAGCATGTGCATCCCGGTCTCGGTCTGCCACCAGGTATCCACGATCGGGCACCTGTCCTTTCCGATGGTGTGGTAGAACCATTCGAACGCCTCCGGGTTGAGCGGTTCGCCGACCGACCCGAGGATACGCAGCGACGAGAGGTTGTAGCGATTCGGCCACTCCTCGCCCACCCGCATGAACATCCGGATAGCGGTCGGTGCGGTGTAGAAGATAGTGACACCGTACTCCTCGATGAGGTCCCACCAGGTGCCCGGAGTCGGGTAATCGGGGGTTGCCTCCGCGATGAGACAGGTGGCGCCGTTCAGGAGCGGGCCGTAGATGCCGTAACTGTGGCCGGTGATCCAGCCGGGGTCGGCGGTGCACCAGTAGATATCATCGTCCCTGATATCGAAGACGTGCTTCGTCGTGTAGTAGGTCCCGACCGTATACCCGCCGCAGGCGTGCACGATGCCCTTCGGTGCTCCGGTGGTGCCGCTCGTGTAGAGAATGAAGAGCGGGTCCTCAGCATCCATCGGTTCAGCCGGACATTCGCGGCTCTCGCCGTCAACCAGGTCGTAGTAGTCAACCTCCATCTCAGGGTGGAGTTCCACAGGTTTATCGGTATCGCGCCGCAGAACAACAATCCGCTCCACGCTCGGTGCGTTGACGACTGCCTCTTCGACGATGTTCTTGAGCGGGATCGCCCTGCCGCGCCGGTAGGTGACGTCGGCGGTGATGACCACCTTCGCGTTGGTGCCGCGGATCCGCTGGTTGAGCGCGTTGACGCCGAACCCCCCGAAGACGACCGAGTGGACGGCTCCGATACGGGCACAGGCCAGCATTGCGATGACCTGCTCGGGCACCACCGGCATGTAGATGCAGACCCGGTCGCCCTTCCCGACGCCGAGGCTTTTGAGGCCGTTTGCGAACCGGCAAACCGCCTGGAAGAGCTGGCGATAGGTGTATATCCGCTCCTCGTCCTCGGTCTCACCCCGCCACATGAGCGCGACCTTGTTGCGTCGCTGGTTGTGAGCGTGGCGGTCCAGGCAGTTGTGGGTGATGTTGAGTTTCCCGTTCAGGAACCATCTGGCATACGGGTAGTCCCACTCCTTCACCCGGCTCCAGGGCTGGAACCACTCAAGCTCCCTGGCGACGTTGTCCCAGAATCCATCGGGGTCTGCCAGGAACGCCTGGTAGGTCTTGTTGTAGTTGCCCATCCAGGACTGTTCCCTGCACCTGACCTCGGGAGTGTAGTACTTCGCCTCCTCGAGTTTGACACTGAAATTTTCAGTCATCCGATTACCCCTATTCTACATTATTAATAATGTAGATCCTATATCAACATTCTGGTTGAACGGGTGGATCCGGCGTGAAAGGCATGCCTCCAGGGGGCAGGTCAGGGCATGTGCACCCGGAGAGGGGTTGCCCGGCGTTCGTGCGAAAATCACCCCGTTTCGCACAATTTGAGTCTCCAGGCGGCCAGTTCGTCACGCTCCCAGGTAGGGCCATCGCCTCGCCGGGGCAGGGACCTGCCGCGCTGTCTTGCGTGCAGGGCGCGAACTGGTATAAGGGTTACGGATCGTAGCGTGACATCTGGTCTGCAGCGGCGCACCGGAGCGAACCGCATACTCTACGGATTGGGCAGCGGTCGCAGAGCGGTGACTTCCTGCACGCAGTCTTTCCAAGCCTGACAATCTGGGCGTGATAGTCGTTGAAGAGCTTCACGTCCGGGGGCAGATGATCGGAGAAGAGGCGCTGCGTCCGGTCGTAGGAGACCTTCTCCGGCAGGAGGCCGTAGCGCGAGAATATCCGCCTGGTGTAGGCATCGACGACGAAGACCGGCTTTCTACAGGCGTAAAGCAGGATGGTATCCACGGTCTCCTTCCCAAAGCCCCTGACCGCGAGCAGGCGCTCACGGAGTGCGCCTGTCTCCACGGCAGCCATCACCGCCGGGTCGGCCTGAAACTCAGCGACGTAGATCCCGGCGAACTCCTGGATCCGCTCCGCCTTCTGGTTATAGAACCGGGACGGGATGATCAGTCGGGCGATATCACCGGTGTCGGCCGCGGCGAGCAGGTCGGGGTCGAGCATCCCGGCGGCTTCCAGGTTCGCGATGGCCTGCGCCGCGTTTGTCCAGGAGACGTTCTGGGTGAGGATAGCGCCGACCATCGTCTCGAAGGGGGTCTTTGCAGGCCACCAGTGCTGGTGGCCGAACGCAGCGTGCAGGGCGTCGTAGATCGCGAGCAGGTCGCCGGTGAGGGGTTTCGGTCTCATCGGCAGACCTCCTCCTGCCACCACGGCCGTGCGGCGATCGGCATCCGCCAGTCGGTGCCGAAGGCGCGGCCGGTCACCC
>Ga0209509_1002356_pt1 | contig 12807 bp, 9 predicted proteins | sample BioC13SIPDNA_FD_185743 | JGI IMG/M metagenome (GOLD analysis project Ga0209509, IMG submission 185743) | Anaerobic biogas reactor microbial communites from Washington, USA - Biogas_R1_A C13 SIP DNA (SPAdes) (version 2) | ecosystem: Engineered > Bioreactor > Anaerobic > Unclassified | place...
GACCGTCGAGAGCCCCAGCCCCGTGCCCCGTCCCGGTTCTTTGGTAGTGAAGAACGGCTCGAAGGCGTGCTCCCTTGTCTCCTCGTCCATGCCCGTTCCGTTATCCGAGACCGCCAGCATGACGTGCGGACCCGGTTCGGCCCCCTCGAGCTGCCGGCAGGTCTGGTAGTCCAGCTCCACGTTGGCCGTCTCGATGATGAGCCTCCCCCCGTCGGGCATGGCGTCACGGGCGTTCACCGCCAGGTTCATGAGTACCTGCTCGAGCTGCGACCCATCCACTTCCACCAGCCCCAGCTCGGGCTGCAGCAGGGTGAAGAGCTCCACGCGCTCGCCCAGCGTGCGCCTCAGGATCCTCTCTGTGCCCTTCACGGTGTCGTTGAGCGAGAGCACCTCGGGACGTAGGGCCTGGCGGCGCGAGAAGGCCAGTATCTGGCGCGTGAGGTTGCTCGCTTGGTCGGCGGCCGACCGTATCTCGCCCACGTCTTTGCGCCACGCGTCGGCGTCGGTGACGTCGGAACCAAGCACCAGTTCGGAATAGCCGATGATGGCCGTGAGCAGGTTGTTGAAGTCGTGGGCTATGCCTCCCGCCAGTTGACCCACGGCCTCCATCTTCTGAGCCTGGCGCAGCTGATCATCGCGCTCCTTGAGGGCCCGCTGGGCCTCGTAACGCTCGGTGATGTCGCGCACCACCAGCAGCCTGCCGGCGCCTATGCCACCGCCCGATCCGAGAGGAGAGCTCACCACGTGGTACCTATGCTCCGAATCCCCCTCGCCTCTGTGCATCTCGAACTGCGAGGCGAGACCGTCCTCGCTCTCGGGCCTGTCGGCGGTGACATCGCCCAGTACCTCCGACGCGGGTCTGCCGATCATCTCCGCGGCCCGCTCGCCCAACATGGCCGTGGCGGCCGGGTTGGCGTACACCACCTTGCCGTCGCCACCCAACACCAAGACGCCGTCTTTCATGGTCTCGAGCACCTGGTTACGGGCTACAGGCAGCAGAGCAGGCATGAGAGTAGGCAGACGGAAGCTCCACATGCTGAACGCTAAGGCCACTCCCGCCACGGTGAGGGCAAGGGGGTTGAGGTCTATGCCGTGGTCGGGCGTGATCCAGAAGATGGAGAGCACGTTGCCCACCCAGGGCACGATGGCGGCGACTGTCAGCAGCACACCCTGGTGACGGTAGATCTGCGGATGGCGATAGGCCGCGCTCAGCAAGAACAGGCTGCCGAACAGCACCAGGATGAGCCAGTAGGCCGCGTACAGCCAGAACCAGGCGCCGTGCCCCAGCGACAGGATAGACGTGGATTCGATCGTGCTGAGTTCGGTCCGGCTCCAGATCAGGCCATGCGACTGGTTGGTGAAGACAAGCGCCAGGGTGACCAGCGAGAAGACCCCCACCAGGGCGCCGTACTTGGGGTTGAACTTCCGCGTCGCCCCGGTGTGCGCGCGGGCGAAGAGGTACCACATGATAGGCATGGGAAGGATGCCCAGGTACTGCAGCTTGGCCCACACCAGCTTCTCGTCGAGAGTGGGCGCCGCCACCTCGACGGCGTAGAAAGCGGCCCACAACGCGCCGGCGGCCATCAAGGCTGCGAACTGCCACCCCCCGGGCATGGCCCGGCGACGCCACCCCACGAAGGCCAGCACCACACAGACAAAAGCGGCCAGCCCATGCACGATCACATATGGGGATGTCGCGGCCCACTCGTTCAACACGGCCTTCTTCTCCTGCTTCAGGCCTACTTACTTACTCTTAGTAGACTATCGGCCGTTTGCTCGCGATTGTTTACCGGCCTGCGGCCGCGGCAGACGACCCCCTGTGCGGCAATCACCTAATCGGCCGCCTCGTACGACTTCGAAGCCATCGGACCCTCCTCGGTCTCGGGAGCGTGAGGAACTGGGTAGCCGACAACAGGGTGCCGTCCTTGTGTCCGGCGTAGGTCAACGAGCATCGGTCGTCTCGACACCAGCATTCCTCCACCGGAGGCAAGAACCGAAGCCACGCCTTGACGGCGTCGCAGGCCACCTCGTCGCGACTCCGGTTGAGCCAGCCGGCCGAAACCGCCAGCAGCGTGGCAGCAAACGCGTGTAGGCAGGTCATCTCTTTGGGTTCTTCAGGACCTCCGAGACCTGCTCCCAACCGGGTCATGAGCACGATAGACCGGCAGTTTGCGTGGTACCGATCCACCGTTCCGAGCGCATAGCTGTCGACTGCATCTTGCACAAGATCGCGTAGCCACTCCTCTTGCGCGCAGGCTCGCCGAAGCAGATTCACCGCTCCCGTCTTTTCCGCACTACTGACAATGGAAGCCAGAGACGGACAGGTAACGTAAAGAGGGGCCCTGTGCGCCGCGCCATCTGAGAGGCGACTGGCGGTCTCGACCACGGCGGGATGGCCGAAAGGGCACCACACCACCACAGCGGCCAGATTGCGGGGCCGAGGGTCGGGAGCCCCCCTGATGGGGGCCAGGAACTCGCGTATCTTCGTGGCCAAGCTGTCCACTGCACCTTCGATGCCTGTTTAGCTCGATATTTCCATCGATGGAATGTATCATATCGATGTGGGCGTCCTGTAGTAGCGCAACCACGCATAGACGCACATGGGAGCTCACTGATACACTGTTCTCTTAGCACAACATGGTGCAGGGGGACTAGATCGAATTCGCCAGACGCGAGTAGGCCGAGTCTGTAGACGTGCACACGTCTGTTAGTGGAACCGAGGAGCACTTCTTCTTAGTCGGAGTCTTTTGCCTGGTATTGACAGGAGATTGATTCACACAAGCGTTCACTGGGAGCACTCATGCAAGGCATAGATGTGCTTATGAAGGTAGCTGCCACTCTGGAGACAATAAACCCCAGTGACCGCTTCTGTCCTTTGTGCCGCTCGCTCCTATGCGTCATCAGGCCCTTCATCGAGAAGGACCTCAAGAGCCGCGGCTTCGACCAGGACGTCATAGATGCGGTCTACGAGAGCAGGGTTGCGTCGGGCGATCTCGCGAACCCGCCACACTCGGTACTCGAGGAAGTAGTCCGGCTTCAAGCCGAAGACTTCGGCTAGTTTCTCAATGGTGCGCGCCCCACGGTCGTCGATGGCCGGCGTGCCGCGGATCCCGCTAAGGTAACGGGAAACGGTCGCAGGGGAAACTCCGGCGGCGGTCCACAGGTCGGTGTTCGACATGCTCCGCTCCTCCAGTAGTGCCTGCAGCGCTTCACCGATGGGTAATGTAGTTGCGTTTTCCATTTAGGTGCAAAGTGTAAGTCATCCGCGTCGAAGAGTGCTTGCCGTCGATGGTAAAAGTATATATGATTGCTTTACCGTTGATGGTAACGGGTCTTTCACTGCTTCAAACCGCAGACTGGGAAAGGAGTGCCCATGGCTCCGATCGTCAACCCGCGATCTCTCGCCCAGTTGATTTGTGCGTCATGCGGCGCTGGGTTGGAAGTACCTATTCGCGAGCTGCTCGAGGAACCGCTCATCTGCTGTGCCCATTGCGGAACCCAGATCAGAGCTCATCGCCTGGCCGCTCTACTGAAGAGCGTCGAGCGAGAATTCGCAGACATCGCGCGACAGCGCAAGGACACCTCCTGCGACATGGGGTTGCCATCGAATCAAACACGGCAGCCTTCGGGCACGCCCGGCAGGCGAGAGATGGTCGAAACGGATTGCCTTTACGTCCGGTACGGATGGAAGACCGAAGAGGACATCTCCTAGAGCCTACGCGCGCGAACACCGGGAACAAACATCGCTGACGCTCCGGCCGCGCGGGAACACGCCTTCTACCACATGCAACCACGGGCATAATGAAACCTTCCCCTCAGAAGGCGACCGTCCGGCGGACACCGCCGGTCGGTCGCCGCCCTACGGACGGCCCTCCTCCGGCGTCCGCCGCCTGTCGAGCAGATGCCTGACGGCCAGGTAGGGATGCCGGGAAGCCATGCGCGGCCCTGCGTAGCGCATGACCTCGCGCACCCGCTCCCGCATGTCGCTCCGAAAGCAATGGACGCTGCAGCGGGCGCAGGTGGGTTTGTCGTTGCCGAATCTACATCTGTCGATGCGCTGCACGGAATACGCAAGGAGTTCGGCGCACTGCTTGCAGAGCGCGCCCGTGTCGGCGCCGGCTGTGGCGGCGACAGCCGGGCCGGCCGCGACGTCCGGGCCGGCGGCGACGTCCGCGCCGTCCACGCGGTGGTTCGCCGCACAGTACATGCGGATCATCACTTCCAGCGTCTGCTTCTCTCTTCGCAGGCGGCGCGACAAAGGGCTGTTGGACTCGGGGAGCATCGAACGCCCCTACGGCACGAAATCGGATTGGACGAACTCGAAGATGATCTCCCCAGCCTTGTCGATGTAGCCCTCGTACGCAGTACCGCCCTCGAGCGACACCGGGGCATGACCGACCCGGGCGATGCCTCCGCGGAAATCGAAGGCCCCCCAGAGCCGGGGCTCTATCACCATGGTCCCGGTAGTGTCCACATACCCCCACTCACCGTCCACCGACACGGCCGCCAGACCCTCCGAGAACGAGGAGGCGTTGTCGAAGCGTGGCTCTATGACCCATGAGCCCGTCTTGTCGATGTAGCCGAACTTGAAGCCCGTATCTTCCGCGACCATGCCCACCGCGAGACCTTCCGAGAAGCCGAACGCCCACTTCGGTTCGGGATCCAGCGCGAGCTCGCCGCGGGTGTTGATGTAGACCATCTCAGCGCCCACCTCACGCGTGGGCAGAACCGCGGCCAACCCTTCGGAAAAACCCTGCACCTCGGGGAATAGCGGCTCAACGACGAACTTTCCCGTCTTATCGATATATCCCCACACGGAACCCAGCCCCACTGCCGCCAACCCCTCCGAGAAGTCCTCCGCATACTCGAACTGCGGTTCGATGACGGTGTGGCCTTCGGTGTCGACATAGCCCCACAGCCCGCCGAACAGGGCGCGTGACATACCCTCGTGGAACTCGCTCAGGTTGTCGTACTGGGGCAGTTCGGCCACCAAGGCGCCGGATCTGTCGATCACGCTCCAGGTATCGTCGTGCACCACCACCGCTCGGCCGTCGTTGAAGTCGGTCGCCATCTCGTATTGCGTCCCGATGACCACCGCGCCAGTGTGATCCACGTAGCCCCAGAGATATCCATCGGTATCCCGGCGCACCGCACCCATGCCGTCGGAGAAGTCCCGAGCATCGACGAAGAGCGGCTCGACGACCACGGCGGCTGTCGCATCCATGTAGCCCCACTTGCCGCCCACCATGATGGGGTAGAGATAGGCCTCCTCGCCCTCACCACCCCGGGATGCCGTGACCGCCCAGTAGATCCCGGCGCCGAGAGCGGCCAGTATCACCACACCGGCGATGGCCCACCCCACGCGCCGACGCCCGAGAAGACCACGCAGTCCGCCGGTCCGAGACCGCGCGCCCCGTGCCCGCGTGGACTCGCGGCCCGCTGCGGAGCCCCCCGTCCCGTCGCCGGCCGGGCCGGAGTCCAACTCCCACGACCTGGCGCCGGCCGTGAGAGACGCGCCGCACTCCGGGCACCAATCGCCCGTGCCTTTGGGCAGCTGCGCGCCGCACTCACGGCAGGCCGGCGCCATCACTCCCGGTCCACTCGGCTGCCATGTGAAGCACCTCTATCGGACATCCTCCTCACGTGCTCCCGCGACTCGCGCCAATCATACGCCGCACTCGCGTAGCTGCGCCGATTCGGCTAACCTATAGGGTGAGATATAAATGAGGAGGTAGACGAATGACCGCCACCATTCCTGCCATCGTCGAGAGACGCGCCATCCGTAAGTATCTGCCCCAGCCGGTGCCCGAGGATCTCATCCGGGAGATACTGGCAGAGGCCCGTTGGGCGCCTTCAGCAACCAACACCCAGACCACTTACGCCTACGTCCTCTCCGGCGAGACGCTCAGCAAGTTCAAGGCCGACCTACGCGAATACGCCATGGAAGAGGTGCCCGAGTCGTCCGACCTGGGACCGCGGGTGCCACTGCCCGAACTGTTCCAAGCCCGGCAGGACGAACTCTTCCGCACCCGGATGCAGTTCATCCAAGCCGAGGAGGCCAAGCTGGGTATCAAGCCGCCGGATCAGCCGGTGTCGCTGCCGGTCGCCATGGCCGACATCTTCGGCGCTCCGGTGGTGGTCGTCCTGGCCATTCCACGGGATATCGGCCTGCCGTATGGGTGCTTCGACGCCGGCATGTACGCACAGTCGCTCGCCTTGGTCGCGCATGCGCGCGGTCTGGGCACGTGCATCACCGGGTCCAACGTGCGGTATCCCAACCTGTTGCGGAAGGTGATCCCCGGCACCGATGACAAGCTGTTCGTGGTTGCCATCGCCCTCGGGTACCCCGACATGGAGGCCCCGGTGAACCGCTTCCCGCGCACCCGCATAGAGGTGGACGAGTTCGCCACTTTTCTCAGCTGACCTAGGCGGCCCAACCTGGTGACACGATGGGCACCGGCGGCGCCCGCCGCCCGTTCACAGAGCGTCTGGCTCGGGCGTCCGCCCGCCGGCCGTGGCTGACCCTGGCAGTTTGGGGCGTGGTCGTGGCCTGCGCCTTGGCCGTGACCGTGACCCAGCTGGACAACCTTTCGGCCACCGACGAGTTCACCAACCGTCCTGAGAGCGAGCGGGCCCAAGAGCTCATAGACGAGCACATCCCCGGCGCCGCCTCCGACACCGAGATAGTGCTCGTACGCAGTTCGCAGGCCACCGTCGACGATGCCGCCATGCAGGCGGTCGTCCAAGACCTGCGGCACGACATCGTCGCGCTTGGGACCCGTGACGTGGTGTGGGTGGTCACCTACTACGACCTCCTGAACGCCGGGGAGACCGAAGCCACCGATACGCTCGTCTCCGACGACCGCCGCACCACGATCATGTCCGTTAGTCTCACCATGGACGGCAGGCCACCGCTGGAGCACGTGGCCCCCGTGTACGATCTCGTACAGGCGGCCCGCTCAGATCTGGCCGGTCAAGGCTTCACCATCGCTATGACCGGCAACGCCACCTGGGAGAAGGAGGCTCAGGCGCTTGCCGGTAGCGACCTCACCCGCGGCGAGATCATCGGCATACCCATCGCGCTGGTGGTGCTCCTGTTCGTGTTTGGAGCCCTTGTGGCGGCCGGCGTGCCGTTCGTGCTTGCCCTGGCGGCCATCCTCATCACCCTGGCGGTGATATCGGTGCTGGCGGGCGCCTTCTCGATCTCGGTGTTCGCGGCCAACGTGGTGGTCACCATGGGACTCGCGGTGGGGATAGACTACGCGCTCTTCGTGCTCTCCCGCTTCCGCGAGGAGAGGGCGGCCGGAGCCACCGTCGTTGACGCGGTGGGCCACTCGGGAGCCACCGCCAGCCTGGCCGTGTTCTTCAGCGGCCTCACCGTGGTCCTCGCCCTCCTGGGGATGCTCATCGCGCCCTTCTCCATCTCCATCAGCATGGGCGTGGGGATGATCCTGGTGGTTCTGTTCTCGGTGTTGGCGGCGCTCACTCTGTTGCCTGCCCTCCTCGCCGTGCTCGGCGACCGGGTGAACGCCCTGCGGATGCCGCTGCGCCGGTCGAAAGCCGTTCCGGTGACCGGCGGCCGCTGGGCCCGGGCCGTGCGCACCCTCATGCGCCACCCCGCGCTCACACTGCTCGTGGGCGCCGGGCTCCTGATTGCCCTCTCGGTACCCGGCTTCGGGCTGGTACGGGGCAACACCGGCCCCGGCGACCTGCCGGCGCGCACCCTCACCCGCCAGGGCTACGAGATGCTGCAGCAGGACTTCGCCGCGGGGCTTACCTCACCCGTCATGATCGCGTTGGACGGCGACCAGAACGACCCCGAGGTGCAGGCCGCCGTCGAGCGGCTCACGGCGGCGGCCACCTCCGACGGGCGCTTTCAGGCGGCCGGCTACGAGACCGCCTCCGAAGGCGCGTTCGGCCTGCTCAAGCTGGCCCTCGTCCGGGGTGACAGCGCCGATCTCGATTCCACCCAGGCGGTCGCCGACCTGCGCGAGACCATCGTCCCCGCGGCCGTGAGCGGCGCGCCGCTCACCGCGTTGGTGGGCGGAGGGCCGGCGGTGTTCGCCGACATCCTCGCCGCCGTGGACTACATGACGCCCATCGTCTTCGCCATAGTGCTGTCGCTCAGCTTCGTCCTGCTGCTGCTGGCCTTCAGGTCGCTGGTGATCGCCCTCATAGCCATCGTCATGAACCTTCTCAGCGTGGGAGCGGCCTACGGACTCCTCACCCTGGTCTTTCAGCACGGCATCGGAGCCGGGCTACTGGGTCTGCAGCAGACCCCCGAGATCACGAGTTGGGTGCCCATGCTCCTGTTCTGCGTGCTCTTCGGGCTCTCCATGGACTATCAGGTGTTCCTGCTCAGCCGCATCCGCGAGTACTACGACCTCACGGGCGACACCCGGGAGGCGGTGGTGTTCGGAGTCTCGTCCACCGCGGGCATCATCACCGGCGCGGCCCTCATCATGGTGGCGGTGTTCGCCGGCATGGCCAGCGGCGAGCTGGTCATCTTCCAGCAGATCGGCTTTGGGCTGGGCACGGCCATCTTCCTCGACGCGGCCGTGGTGCGCACCCTTGTGGTCCCGGCCGTGATGACGCTCCTGGGCCGCCGGAACTGGTACCTACCCCGGTGGCTGGAGTGGCTGCCGCGGGCTACTCCTCGGTCTCTTCCCAGGTGATGAGGGGGAGCTCGTTGGGTATGAGCACGTCGTCGTGGTGGGGCAGTACGCGCACCACGTACCCACGCGTACCCGATACTTTGCCGGTCACGTTGCCGCGGTAGAAATGCTCCCCCTTGTCACAGCTCACCCAGGTCATGGGGACCCCGTGCCCGTTGCGCATGGTGCCGTCGGGACGCAGAGAGCTGGAGTAGATCTCCACCGACACGTCGGAGGGCTCCAGGCCGCCTAGGTGGACTTTGGCCTTCACTTCCATGGTCTCCCCCACCGTGAGGTCGGGGACGCCGTGCTCTTCGACCCACGTGACCTTCACCTCACACCAGGCCTGCCTCACCTTGAGCTTCCAAGCGGTCAGCTCCTTGGCCTTGGCGAAACCATCGGCCGACATCAAGCGGTAGCGGTCGCCCGCCGGTAAATAGAAGCGCTCGCTGTACTGCTTGATCATGCGGTCGCCCGAAAAGGCCGGGGCGAGTATGCGGATGGAGTTCTTCATCATGGCCAGCCACCCACGAGGCAGCCCGTCGGCGTCGCGATGGTAGAAGAGCGGCACCACCTCTTCTTCGAGCAGCGAGTACAGGCACTCGGCCTCGACGCTGTCCTGATAGCCGGTGTGCACGTATTCCTGCCCGTCTCCTATGGCCCAGCCCGCACCGGGACGGTACGCTTCGGCCCACCAGCCATCGAGCACCGAGAGGTTGAGCCCTCCGTTGGGCACCACCTTCATGCCACTGGTGCCACAGGCCTCAAAGGGGCGGCGCGGCGTGTTGAGCCACACATCGACTCCCTGAACGAGCATGGCGGTCTTGGACATGTCGTAGTCTTCGAGAAAGACCACGTGGTCGGAGAGACCCTCGTGCTTCACGGTCTCGAGGATGCTACGGATGAAATCCTTGCCGGCTCCGTCGCGCGGATGCGCCTTTCCGGCGACGACCAACTGCACCGGATGTGTCTCGTTCAGCAGGATGTTCTTGAGCCTCTCAATGTCGCTGAACAGCAGCGTGGCCCGTTTGTAGGTGGCGAACCTGCGGGCGAAACCGATGGTGAGGGCGTCGGACCGCAGAGGCGGGTGGCCCGGCGACCCGAAGGCGGTGGCGCAGCGGTCGCGCCTCTGAGTCGACGCCTGCTCGCGAGCGTAGGCCACAAGCCGCTCGCGCAGCCGGCTGTGGGCGTGCCACAGCTCGATGTCGGGGATCCGCTCCACGCGCTGCCAGGCCTCCTGCGAGGACGTGTCTTCCCTCCAACGCGGACCCAGATAGTGGTCGTAGAGTTGCTCCATCTCCGACGACACCCAGGTCTTGATGTGCACCCCGTTGGTGACCGATTCGATGGGTACCTCATTGAGCGGAAAGTCCGTCCAGCCGGGCTGCATCATGCGGGCCGTGGTGCGGCGATGCACACGGCTGACCGCGTTGCGCCGGGGCGATTGACGCAGAGCCAGTACGGCCACATTGAACTCCTCGTCGAGCGAGTCGCGGTTCACGCGGCCCATGCGCATGAGATCCTCGGTCTCCAGGCCCAGCTCTGCGAGGTAGTCACTCAGATGGTGATCGATGAGCGGCTTAGGAAAGAGGTCGAAGCCTGCCGACACCGGAGTGTGGGTGGTGAACAGCGTGCCCGCGCCGGTGACCTGCCTGGCCTCCATGAACGAGAGCCCACCCTCCTGCATGATCTCGCGCATGCGCTCCAGGCTGCTGAACACGGAATGCCCCTCGTTGAGATGGCACACATCCGGGTGGACACCCAGAGCCTTGAGCGCCCTCATGCCACCGATGCCAAGCAGCAACTCCTGGGCGAGACGATCCTCCGGTCCTCCCCCGTACAGCTCGTTGGTGATACGTTGCCCCGCCGGATCGTTCTCGGGCAGAGCGCTGTCGAGCAGATAGAGGCTCACACGACCCACCTGCACCCTCCAGATGCGCGCCCACACAGTGCGCCCCGCCATCTCCACCGAGATCTTGAGGGGCGGCGCATCATGGCGCGGCTCATGCACCCCCCGCCAAGTCTCGCCGGCCATGACCGGCTTGACGGGCAGGCTGCTGAAGTCGTGCAACCGGTATTCTTCGTGCTGCCAGCCCTCGTCGTCGAGTTGCTGGGTGAAATAACCCCTGTTGTAGAGCAGGCCGAGCGCCACCAAGGGCACATCCAGACTGCTCGCGGCTTTGAGATGATCGCCTGCCAGAACACCGAGGCCGCCGGAATAGATGGGCAGGCAGGCAGTGAGACCATACTCCATGCAGAAGTACGCGACGGCGAGATCCGTTCGCTCCGGATGGTTCACCGGGAACCAACCCGGTTCGGTGAGATAGCGGCGCAGGTCTTTGAGAGCCTCGTCTACGTGCGTGAGGAAGGCGGACTCGTTGGCCGCGTGTTCCAACCGGTCTCGGGAGATCCTGCGCAACAGCAGAACGGGGTTGCCGCCGCATTTTTCCAGCATCTCCGGATCGAGATGCTGGAACACCTTGTAGGACCGCGGATCCCACACCCACCGCAGGTTGAAAGCCAGCTCCTCAAGCCCGCGCAGGCGCTCGGGTATCTCCGGATGGACGCTGAACTGATGGATCTTGCGCACTCTTGCCCTACCCGTCCGTGGTCGCCCTGTACTACCGGCCATCAGGATCTATGACGGCAAGGTACCCATTATCCCATACCATGATTCGCCACCGGCACAGTGGCTCCCCTGACGCCCGGAGCCCCGCGCGGCGGCGGGGCTCCGGTTCCAGGGGCGGGGGGTATCGTCGATCGCCTAGAACGGGGTGTGCGACCAGCCCTTGACAGCCAGACGCTCCGCCCTTCTAAGCCCTAGATGCGTGAGCGCGACATGCCCCAGGCTCGACCATTCCACGATCCCACGGTCGGCCCAAAAATCGCAGGCGCGCTCCGCCTCGTCATCGGAACGGCCCAACTCAGACCTCACCTCGAAATGAGAGACGGCGTTCTTGGCCTTCCTGCCCGCCAACTCGTAGAGGGCCCGAAGGTAGTCGCGCTCCAAGCCGGTCGCGGTCGGCAGCACATACATGGAACATCTCCTCCCGGTCACGCAGCCTGTAACCTATCATCCCCCGTGGTCCCTGAACGTGTCCTGAACACGAGCCGCGCGCGACCCCCAAAGCCCGCAGCTTTTTGGTAGAGTCTGAACATCTGGACAACCAGCAGGACTGTCGGTCTTGCAGCGTTGAAGACCCGCGCGGACATCTCTCAAGGAGGGCGCCAAGTGGCAAAGAAGTACGTCAACCTCATCAAGCCGACGATCGTCCGAGACGGACCTGCCGGCCTATATCCCAAGCCCATGATCTGGATGGAAGCCAAGGACATGGAGGGCTTCAACGCCCATTTCGTCTACGGCTTCATCACCGAACCGGGCACCCTTCATCCCGTGGAGGGCATGGTCGTCCATCCCTATGACGAGGTGCTGGTGTTCGCCGGCTACCAGGATGGCAACGTCAAACGCATCGACGCCGAGATCTCCATCGTGCTCGGCGAAGAGCGTGAGGTGCACACGTTCCATAAGCCTACCTACGTCATCATCCCCCGCGGACTCCCGCACGGCCCGGTGACGACCCACTGGTGCGACAGGCCGCTCGCTCACTACATCATCGGCCTCTCGCCCGAGTACAAGGCCGAGACGCTTCCCATGGGCCCCACCACCGAAGGCCACAAGTACGACCATCTGGTCAAGGTCCTCAGGTGCGAGTTCCCCGAGCAGCCCAAGACCATGACCGGCGAAGAAGACGCGCCCGGACCGAGCTACACCGACATCATGGATGAGGATGGCGTCCTGCATCCCGCCCAGTTCGGCGTGGGCCCCGGCAACGGCGACGATATCGTCTGGCTCTTCGGAGACAATCTGGAAGGCTTCGACGTCAACTTCACCTGGGGTTACTACACCAAGCCCGGCAAGTGGCACCGCGGTGGCGAGGTGCACACGCACCCCGAGGCCGAGATCCTCTGCTACCTGGGCCTCGACCCCGACGACCTCGACTACCTGGGCGCCGAGCTGGAGCTGGGCATGGGCAAGGAGCGTGAGCGGCACATCTTCAACACACCGACCATCGCCATCTGCCCCGAGGGCTTCCCGCACCTGCCACTCATCACTCGGTGGGTCGACAAGCCCTACGCCTTCATCGTGATGTGT
>Ga0209509_1002360_pt1 | contig 12777 bp, 13 predicted proteins | sample BioC13SIPDNA_FD_185743 | JGI IMG/M metagenome (GOLD analysis project Ga0209509, IMG submission 185743) | Anaerobic biogas reactor microbial communites from Washington, USA - Biogas_R1_A C13 SIP DNA (SPAdes) (version 2) | ecosystem: Engineered > Bioreactor > Anaerobic > Unclassified | place...
CTCGCCCGGTCGGACCCGGCGATGAACTACGGGATCGTCAGCGCGGTCCTCCTGAATAAGATCGCGCTCCAGCACCTCCAGGAGGTCTCGGAGGAGACGGGGACGGGGATATACCCGATCATCGGTGTGGGTTCGGCGCCGTTTCGGGGCGGCCTCTCACCCCGGACCGTCGACCAGGTCACCGCCGAATACCCGAGCGTCCATACATTCACTGTCCAGTCTGCGTTCAAGTATGACTACCCGCTCGAAGAGGTCCAGAACGCGGTCCGGAGATTGGAGGAGCGGAGGCCCGGTAGACCCCGACCCGTCGACGAGGCGGCGGCGCTCGACCTGATTGAGAGGTATACACGGGCATACGAGCGACGGCTCGGGCCTCTTGCCCCCCTGATCAACCGGGTTGCCCGCTACGTTCCTGAGCGGCGGAAGCGGAAACTGCATATCGGTCTCTTCGGGTATGCCCGGAGCACCGGCGGGATCACCCTGCCGCGGGCGATCAAGTTCACCGCTGCCCTCTACTCGGTCGGGTTCCCGCCCGAGATCCTCGGCCTGGATGCGCTGGACGATACGGATATCGGGTTCGTCAGGGAGACCTACGTCAACTTCGACGAGAACCTGAAGGCCGCTGCCCGCTACCTGAACACGGAGACGGGGCTCGTCCCCCGGGAGCTTGCGGCCCGGGTGGCCGACCTGGTGGATATCGAGCCTGACGAGGAGCATGCGGAGGTCACGGCCGAGATCGCCCGGGCGCTCCGCGAGAACGATATCGGGAAGTTGAGCGCCCTTGTCCTGCAGGCGGCGCATTGCCGGAAGTTCCTGGGGTGAGCGGGTCCTATAGGGTGTTTCGCGCGAAGCAACAGTTGTAGTGGGGTATATCATCTAAAAACCCCCATGAAAACCGCCCCGTTTTGGGCAGTTTATCATACCCGGGCAGGGTTTTTCCGGGTATCGTCACACACTGCCCCCGCCGCCTGCAGGGAGGGGGCGAGCCCCCCTCCCCTGCCCCCACCCCGCCGGGGTGATGTCCACCACGGTCCACAGCAGGGGATGAAGCGATTTTCATTCGTGCAACATGAGACTCTGCCTCATAGTGGTTTCAGGCGCTGTAATAGGTAACCTTCTTGCCCTCTTCGCTGTACTCGCCCCGGTAGGTCTCGATGTTTCGTTTGTAGCCGAGCCGTTCCACAAAACCGAGGTCACGGAGCCGTTCGCGGACCCGCATCACGTCAGCCTCGTCCGCCCAGTCCCGGGTGTAGACATAGATGACCGCCCGCTCGTCGCGTGAGTCGGGGTTCGGTTTGGCGGTGCTGACTTTCGCCGATATCCCGAGCATCCCGCGCGCCGTCTCGTCCCGGATCTTTCTCCACGCCTCATCCACTTCGCTGCGGGGGACGAAGATGAGCCATTTTCCTACCTGCTCATCATCAAGACCCCTCGCTGCCGGTCCCGGCTCGTCCTGGACGATCCAGTACATCCGGGTCGTCTTTGAGGGGAGAATGCCCTCACCCGCCAGGATCTCTGCGTAGACCGTGTCTATCCCGCCGAACCGCAGGAGAAGCGCCTCGGCGAGCGCCGGGTAGTCCTCCCGGAACCGCCCGAAGATCTCACGGACATCGGCTTCAAAATCGGTTCCCTGTTCGACACGTTCAAACAGGTAGGAACCATGGGCACGGAGTTCGCGGTCGAGGAAGATCTCAAAGATCCCGTATGCGACCTCGGCCAGGGACTCCGGATCGATCTCTTCCATACCTATTGGTAACTGCCGGGGCAGTAAAAAATGATCTGATATGTTACCGGCCCAGTCTCTCCGCGACCAGGTCTGCGGCACGCTCCCCGGACAGAAGCATCCCCCCGAAGATCGGTCCCATGCGGCACTCCCCGGCAACGGCGTTTGCCGCCATCCCGGTAACGAAGAGGCCCGGGAAGACCTCCCGCGTGTGATCGAGGATCTGCGACTCCGCACGCTCGGCCCACATGAAACTCTCGCCCTTCACCTGGAGTCTGCCGCCCTTCCGTTCGATCATCCGGGCGACCATGGCGTCATGACCGGTTGCATCGACGGTGCAGGTGCAGGCCACGGTGAGCGGGTCGACGTGCAGCCCGGCCATATCGACCGGCGTCCAGTTGATGACAAGGCCGCCGACCCTGCCGTCGCCACGGATCATGACGTCTTCGACGGTGGTGAGGTTGAAGAACTCGACGCCGGCATCACAGGCTGCCGCGGTGAGTTTGGAGACCGTCTCAACCGATTTTGCGACGTAGTAGCCCGACTCGAACTCCCGGTAGGTGATCCCGAACCGCTCAAGGAGCCGCCGTGCCTCATCCTGGACAACGATCCGGGGAAACATCATCCCGCCGCCCCACATGCCTCCGCCGATACTGAGTTTCTTCTCGATGAGTGCACACTTGACTCCCTTCTCGCCAAGAAGGGCGGCGCAGGCGAGCCCTGAAGGTCCACCGCCGACGACGGCAGCGTCCATCTCAAGGTAGTCGATGATCGCCTGATGCTGCTCCTCGAGAATAGCCCTGCTGATGGTCACTTCGTTGAGTGTCATCCGGTCCGTAACTATATCGCCCCGGTCACATAAGGGCACCCCTCCGGGGTGCGGGATACGCAGGAATCGGGTTCAGGAGTGCCCACCCCGGGAAAAACCAGCATATGTATTAAAGGGGGATCCGCTCCAATACAATTCTATCATGAAATGGACGCGCGACTTCGGTCTCACTATGAGGATGCTGCTTACGTCGTTTCTGCTCCTCATAGTCTACCTGATCTTTCTGGGCATCCTCGCGGCCCTTGGATTCGGTTATGGGTTCCTCCTCTTCGCCGCTGCCGCGATGGCGTTCATCCAGTACTTCTTCTCCGACAAACTCGTGCTCTGGAGTACCGGCACCCGTATCGTCGGAGAGGATGAGTACCCGGAGTTGCACCGGATGATTGAGCGCCTTGCCGCCAGGGCAGACCTCCCGAAGCCGACAGTCGGGGTTATGCCGTCCCCGGTCCCGAACGCGTTTGCGACCGGGAGAAGCCCGAGACATGCCGTCGTGGCTGTGACGGATTCGATCATGCGGATGCTCACGCCCGAAGAGTTGGAGGCGGTGATCGCCCATGAGATAGCGCACGTGAAGAACCGGGATATGCTGACCCTGACGATGGCGAGTTTCATATCGATGCTCGCCTTCCTGATCATGCGCAACTGGATCTTCATCGGGCTCTTCAACAACCGCGACAACAACATGGGCGCACTGATCCTGGTCTACATCGCCTCGATCATCGTCTGGATTGTGAGCACCCTGCTCACCCGTGCGCTCTCCCGCTACCGGGAGTTTGCCGCGGACCGGGGCAGTGCCTACCTGACCGATAACCCCCGGGCGCTGATATCGGCGCTTCAAAAGATCAGCGGGCGGATGGATTACATCCCGGCCGAGAAGAAGCAGGAAGTGCAGGGCGCAAACGCCTTCTTCATCATCCCGGCCCTCTCCGGGAACACCCTGATGGAGCTCTTCTCCACGCACCCGTCGCTTGAGAAGCGGGTGGCCGCCCTCGAGGACCTGGAGGCACAGCGGAGGGGATACTGAGCCCAACCGGGATCCCCACCACCCAATATTTAATACCCAGCACGGTCAACGTATTTAGGCAGATCGTTCACTCGCATCGATGGTCTAGTGGTATGACTTTGGCCTTCCAAGCCAATAGCCCGGGTTCAATTCCCGGTCGATGCATGGGGCTCGTGGTCTAGCTGGTTATGACGTCGCCTTCACACGGCGAAGATCCTGAGTTCGAATCTCAGCGGGCCCATCCCGATTCTCCTATTAAGGCCATTAATGGCTTTTATTCGTCAAATGCATCTCCGAATCCCTATTCATCCTGTCACCCGATCTTTTCTCCAAGGGCCCGGTCGCTTCATCGCTGTATCGGGTGGCGAGACCAGAAGTCTGAGAGCGCTTCGGCCATGCCTCGGGGATTCTGCATCTGCAGCCCATGGGCAGCGCCCGGAAGGAGGAAGCCCTGGATGTTGGGGAACCAATCGAGCATCAGTCGCTGCGTCTCTCCAAAACGCGCCCAGAGTGCGATGCTTTCGCTGCCATAGATCGCGAGCACGGGCTGCCGGATTCGCGAAGCTTCGCCTTCCCCGAAACTCCATGCCAACAAAGCAGGTATCTCCTGCTCGAAAGCCGTTGAAGCATCGGCGACGGCCTGATCGAACGCCCCTGGCAGTATCTGTTCTAGCGCCGTTCGATACCCCTTACCAAACCGTGCTTGTAGGAACTCATCCACCAGTTGTTCGGGATTCTCGTTCCGGAACCGTTGCCAGCCTTGCTGCAAGGAGTCCCGGTAGGAGGGGCCCGAGGATCCTACGATGAGCGCCGGTTCGAGGAGAGCCAGCGAATGGACGATATCCGTATCCTCCAGGGTAAGCTGCAGAGCGATACAGGCACCCAGGGAGTGTCCTAACATGTGGGCACGCGGGATGCCCAGATGATGCAGTAGGGCCTTGCTGTCCGCAGCCTGTTGGGCAATACTGGTGGAAGATTTGGTGCGGCTACTACTCCCGTAGCCACGGCGATGATACAGGATAAGGCTAAATTTCTCGCTCAGTATGGGCTCCTTCACCAACGGCATTAAGGAGTCCGCGATGAGCGCACCATGGATGAGGAGAGCGGGCTCTCCAGACCCATATACTTCGTATGCCAGGATGGCACCGTTGACTTCAAGAGTATCCATGTCCTCCGCCTCCTCTCAATCCAGCCTCATACGTTCACGGGATACCCTGGTTGCACTTGGTGGATAAGAACGTTTCATCTCACCAATGATCCGCGATTCTTGAGTGTGCTGGTTTGGGCCGTGCGGTTGTTATGGGGGTGAAGTTCATCATCAAAGACTCTACGCATGCGAATCCTCTATTTCCATGGTCATCGGGATGATCATCACCGACAACTCCTTCGGGTGCGTCGCGCATACCAACCGCGACGGCGTTGAGGTGCCGGGGATTGTCCGGAACCGCGAGCACTACACCTTGATGAGTGAACTCCGTCGACGAGAGCGGCAAGCTGGTCGGGACGGTCTCGCTCCAGTCCCCCTCGATCGCCGCCTTCGAGGCGAACGCCGCGGAGGTCTACGGTAACACCGCCCTCGCGGCCGCGATGGGTGGGGGGCCCGTCCGGCGACTGCGGTCACGAGACCTACTACGCTCAGTTCAAGTGCCACGACCCAACGGGCGACGACTACTACGTCACCTTCACTCGGAAGAGTGTCCGGATCTCTTCCTGCCAGGACGATGCGATCAAAAACAAGATCAAGGCCTGGGCAGACCTGGTCCCCGCGCTTGAGTGAACCGGGAGCACCCTCCCCGGCTTTTTTGAGGTGCAGGACTACCTCGCCGTCGGGAAGACGACCTACCATGCCCGGCGGCGGTGGCTCGCTGATGCCGGGATCATCGACCCCCTCTGCACCGGGAAGGGGTATGAGGTCTTCCTCCGCTCCGCTTCCGACGAGGTTGCCGCCGTCTGCGCGGGACCTGATAGAGACCGGATCCTGCCCGTGATTCGTAACCCGGGGTCATCGTTTTGGTTTGGGGTAACGGTTATGCCCGGTCGGTCTCGCGAGGCCGAACTCACCTTACCTGTCAAAAGACCGATGATTGGACCGATGATGGGGCGGGGTAATACTGACAGTACCGCATACACTTGTGGACCCTTTCACCTTATGTTGCGGGTTCTGGTGCGGATCACGCGGAAGATCGCGAAGGGGTGTGGAGCGTTCATGGGGCAGAGCGAGAGGCTGTACGCATGAAAACACCCCATTCCCCAGGCTCTCACCCCATGCTGTGGACCGTGGTGGCTATCACCCTGGGGCACAAACAGAACCATGATTCCCCCACCCGCCAAAGCCCGGGCGGTTTTCATGGGAAATGCTAGCTGAAATGATCCACTAGAGCGTTGATGGCCGCTTCGTGCACAAGGATGCTCCATGAGATCGCGACGACAGATTCTTCCCTCGCGCGAGATCTCATCCCCTGCAACCGTTGACGCACGCTGAAACCCGCAAAGAACGTACTGGCGATCAGCCGGATCCCACGCGAAGACAGCCGGGCAGGAGACCCGCACGTACCCAAAAAAAGGATATCCTATCCGATATAATTCAATTCTTCCCGGCTCTTGGCCTCCTCGGCCTCCCGGATCTTCTCTATCGCCTGCTCCATATCCTCCGCACGCTCCTGCAGGGAGGTATGGTCGACCTCGATCCCGAGCAGGCTGCAGAGCACCCCAAGAAGACTATCGGCGCTCTTCGGGTCGACGATATACCCGCTCGTCTCGCCCATCAGACAGATCCCCTCGATCCCCCGCACCTCACCAAGACCGAGCAGGAGCCCTGACGCCCCCACGATCACCCCGCCCGTCCCGGCGTTCTCAAACGACCCCCCGGCCGCCTCCACCTCAGGCCGGAGCTGCTCCATATTGACCGCCGAAAGAACCCTCGGGGTCTCGACCAGGTGGCCGACGCCGTAGCCTCCGAGGGCATAAATCCGCTGGACGCCCAGGTCTTCGGCGATATCCAGGTAACTCTCGGTCAGGATATAATGCCCCTCCGCCGAGGTGCTCTGGAAATCCCCCACGAGAAAGAGGATCGCCTTCCCGTCCTTCTCGCAGCGGTAGATCTCGTTACTGACAAGCTGGGTGACGCCCCGCTCGTCAACGACCACCTGCGGCGGGAAATGGAGCGAGTAGATCTCCGCTACCAGCTCGCCCCCTAACTCGTCGATAAGGTGGTCGGCGACCAGTTTTCCCACATGCCCGATGCCGGGCAGCCCCTCGATCAGGACCGGTGCCTCGATACCATCTTCCCGAAAAAAGTTCACGGTGACGTTGTCCATCTGCGTACCACCCTCCTGTAACTTCCGTATCTATCCTCTGGCGAAAAACGTGCCGGATGAGCCGGCCGCGTCGGCCGGCCGCAGACCGGGCAGACCAAAGAGAGCGTGTATCGCCGGTCATACGGGCACCTGCGGATGCGGCTGCTCATGCTCTCTTATCCGGCCTTCTGCTTCCGGATAAACCTGCCGGACCCGCCCGCCCGCTCGACCACGCCGACAGCGGCATTCGCCGCCTTCTCGATAGCCTTCTCAGCCAACTTATAGTCGGGCGCGGTCACTTTTATCCGGTATTTCGGGGCCCCGATGTAGACCAGGTCGATCTCGACATCCTCGATCTTCGGTTGCGCACTCCGGAGCGCCCGCCTGATCACGTTGACCCCGTCGGGGCGGGCCGACATCAGAATAAGATGCCCTGTGATCGTCACCCGGGGCACCTTCACGTTATCGTGCGCGATGGTGATGAGCGAATCCTTGACCCGCTCGTCGAGTTTCAGCCGCTCCGCCGCCTCACCACCGGTGGTGACGATATCCTCAAACGCCGGGTAGAGCAGGCCGTATTCATGGTATATGGCCTCCTCAATGACCCCCCGGTCCACTCCAGTCGCCTCAGCGGCGAACCCGACCCACTTGGTGGCCTTCTGCTCGTTCTTCCACTCGTGGATCTTCTCGCGCCGCTGGTGTTCGTTAACGTCTTTAAGCGAGAGATCAATGTGGCCACGGCTCGGGTCGACATTCAGGACCTTGCAGACGACCTTCTGTCCTTCGCGTATGTAGTCCCGGATATACTTAATCCAGCCCCGTGCTATCTCGGATATTGGTATGAGCCCTCTTCGCCCGTTGTACTCATCCAGGGTCACGAACGCCGCAAAATCCTTGACGTCCGCGACCGTGCAGACAACGAGTTCTCCGTCTTCGGGCCACTCTCTCTCATGCATGAAATAATCACTCAAGTACTGCCAGTATCTCAGCCTTTATATCAGCTTTCCCGCCGCGGGGCTCTGCGAGGAGACGCCCGCAGACACTGCATTCCACAACGGTACTTGCCTTCTCAAAGACTATCTGTTCATTCTCACAGTCGGGGCACTTTACCTTCAGGAAAGCGCTCCTATTCTCTCTGTTCAGCCGGACCATAATAACCTCACTCCGTCAGTTCAAATTTACCGGCCCGGAATCCCGGCCGGAGATGTGCCTTCCCGCAGACCGTGCACCGGTATCTCACGTTGATCTTCTTCGTCGGCTTGTCGCCGCCGGGCACCTTGCTGAACTTGCCCATGTTGCCCACAGTGCTCCTGCGCGCCTTCTGACGATCGATCCAGTTGAAGTGGCGTACCCGGCCCCTCTTCACCCTCACGACCTCATGAACCTGGTGGTTCCTGCAGAATGGGCAGTACGTCCTGAATTTTGATGGCATCTTCATGATAATAGCCTCTACTCGAGTACCTATATTACTTGTTAAGCCTGATATTTAAGGCTATGTCGCGCTCGCAGAGCACATCTGCATTGTTTTCCGGCAGGGTGACGATATCCCCCTGCTTCAACGCATAGACCCTCCCGTCAACTCCCATGAACGACTCCATATCAGAGCGGATGTACACAAGGGCGTAGGGAGACGTGACAGGGCGGGGAGCGGCCGGCTCCGGACTGACAACGGTCTCGACGGGCTCATCGATTGAGTCCATGGCCGCCGCACCGGCGCTGCCGAAAGGATACTCCTCCCCGTGGACGAGCGTCTCCCGGCAGCCCTCGATCGCGTCGATGATCTGCCCGTACATCGCCCGCTCGGCTGGGAGCATCTTTTTAGCCTCCTCCCTGTCGAAGTACTGCCCCTCGATCTGCTGGAACGCAAGGTCGAGGATCTGCCGGGTCCGGAGCGAGAAGATCTCCTGCACGGTATCGGTGATGCTCCCGATCTCCTCGATGACCAGGCTCCCCGCCCGGCTCTCGAGTGGATTTTCAAGGCTGTAATAGTCGGTCTTAAGTTTCTCGATATACTCCCGGGCATCCTCGTAGAGACCGGGCTCGATATAGGAGAGCCTGCCCGTGTGGTGCATATCAAGCAGCGTCTGCCGCAGTTTCTCCAGTAAGTCGGCGGTCATTGCCTCACGTACCCCCTGCGATCTCTGCTACGTTGCGGCAGCAGAGGAAGACCGCAAGCGCCTCGGGCACACTCACGGTCCCGGCTTTGAGCGCGTAGGTATTCCCGAGCAGGGAGGTGGTGAAGTCCATCTTCAGGTCCACCCGCACCTCCCGCTCACCGAAGACCACCGCGTCAACGAGCGGGTCGAAATCGGCGAAGTCGCGGATGTCAAGCGGCACCACCCGCATACCGCTGCCGCCGTGCAGCGACCCCGGCGCCCGGATCAGGCGCTTGATATCGGTCGTGACCGGTTCGTCAGCACGCGCCCCCGCGTCCCTGACCCGCTCCTCAAACCCAGGCGAGGCCATGATCGTCCGGACGACCCGGTTCTGCAGGAGCGTGCCGGGGCTCTTCGCACGGAGGGTATCGAGGCCCAGAAGGAACTCCTGGCCCACCCGCTTGCCGATCCCGTCAAGCTCCCCGATATACGCCGTCGCCTCTGCCGGGTCAAGACCCGCGAGCCAGGCGAGGTGGTCGTGGAGGGCGCCCGCGTAGCGCCGCCGCCACCCGGTTGGGGGAGCTCCGGGGGCGAGCATCACGGCCGGGTCAATCCCGATACCGCAGACGTAATCGATGATCTCGCGCCGTTCCGGGCTCCCCCACCCCCGGACAGCGATATCGGTGACATGGACGTGGTAGCCGCGCCCCCCCGAGAAGGCGAGCCTGATGTGGTTCCTGGAGAACCCGAGCTCATTGATCAGCATCCCGAGCAGTTTTTCGGTCTCCTCCTTGACCCGCGCAAGCATCATCGCGTAGGGGCCGCGGACGATCTGGTCGGCGTCAAGGTCGAAGATCAGGTCGGCGCCGGCCCAGTGCTTCTCGCTCATCGTCGGCGCCGACGGCGTCTGGTAGTAGGCGGTCGAGTAGTAGACGTGGGCGGGCACCAGGTTCTTCACGTAGGCCTCGAGTTCCTGCGGGTCCATAAACGCCATGTGCCGCCGCATCCTGACGTCGGATGTGGTATCAAAGAAGACAAAACCCCATTCGCGCTGCTCAAGGGAGGACGGCACAATGAGATTCTGCCTCCGGTAGTACTCCATGAACCTCTGCTTCACAAACTCGAGCGTCGCGGGCTTCATACAACTGTCTTGATCATATATGGCCCCACTCGTTCATATCCCTGTTTCCTGTAGTAGGGCCGCACCCCGACACCGCTCATCACCGCGACCCGCGCAAAACCCTGGCCACGGGCCTCCTCCTCGGCGCGGGAGAGGAGCCGGGCGCCGAAACTGCGGTGCTGCCACTCGTCCCCCTCCGCCGGGGTGCTGAGGGGGACCACGCTCCCGTAGACATGGAGCTCGCGCAGGAGCGCCGCACCGGAAAGTTCCTCGCGGAAGGTGCGGTGCGGGAACCGGAGCCGGGCAAACCCGACAAGGGCATCCTCAGAGCCCGCCTGGATGAACCGCTCCTCCCCGCCGCATGACGCGTAGGCATACGTCGAGACCGCCACCTCCTCCGGCGCGGGCGTCCTGCCGACCTCCCGGCACCTGATGCACCGGCACCGCAGCCCCTGCTCACAGAGACGCTCCCCGGCAAGCTGCCGGAAGTTGCTGTGCCGGGAACCGGCGACGATCAGTTTTGCCGGGATGTCACGCTGGATGCGCTGGAGACGGACGTACTCGGGGAGGAGGGATTTTCCATAGGCGATGAGGTCGATCAGTTCGTCCTCGGAGTAGGGGCGGTAGTCGCCCCGCTCCCAGAGCGCCTCGATCTCAGAGCCTGGCGTCACCAGGGTCGGGTAGATCTTCAGAAAGTCCGGGCGGAACCGGGAATCGGCGAAGAGTTCCCGAAACATCCATCGGTCGTCCTCCATGCTTGCCCCGGGGAGGTTTGGCATCATGTGGAACCCGACCTTCAGCCCGGCGTCGCGGAGGAGAGAGTTTGCCTCGACCGATTCCGCGACCCCGTGGCCCCTCCGGTTGTAATCGAGGATCCGGTCGTCCAGGTGCTGGACGCCGAGCTCCACCTTGGTCACCCCCATCTCGAGCATCCGGTTGATATGCTCCTCCCGGCACCAGTCCGGCCTCGTCTCGAACGTGATCGCGACGCACCTGACCCCCGACGTCTCGTTCGCGGCAAAGACCGCGTCCAGGTCCGGCTTTGCCGCCGGGACCCCGGCCTGGGGGTAGTCGTTCATCGCCTGCACGGCTGCCCCGACGAACCACTCCTGGTATTCGACTGGTCGGGCGGTCATCGTCCCGCCCATCACGATCAGCTCCGTCTTGTCGACGTGGTGGCCGAGCGCCTCAAACTGCCCGAGCCGTGCCTGCACCTGGTCGTAGGGGTCGAACGCATGCTCCCGGGCCCGGAGCGCCGCCGGTTCCTCGCCCGTGTAACTCTGGGGGGAGGCGAACGGGTGCTCCGGCCCGCCCGGACAGGGCAGGCATTTCCCGTGAGGGCAGGGGTGGGGTGATGTCATCACCGCGACAGGCGCCACACCGGAGAGCGTCCGGGTGGGTTTCACGAGGAGGAGCGGGCGGAGGCGCTCGCGCTCCTCGGGCGTGGCTGCGGCGAGAATCGCGGAGTTTTTGGGCATATTGGTGCTGTATTCCCGGCAGACCGCAAGCTTGATCCGCTGGATGTCAGGGTCAGACCCCGTAGAAAAAATGCGGGAGATGATCTCCCGGAGTATCCCGGTATCGTTCATCGTTTAGTGTTCGGTCATAACCCCTTCGGAACGGACATCATGCGGGTGCCCGATGTAGGGATTATGGTGGGATCTGATATGCTGGACGACCTCGCCCCCGAGTGTCAGAATAGCTTTTTTATGCGAGATCTTATTCTTATGGATATGGACTGGTGAGATGTGGAGAGCATTATACTGGTCGGTCGGGACCTCCTCCCCGGTGGTTCCTTCATAATACTTCTTAATGTGGACTAACAGCATGTGTAAGTGGAGCAGCTCTTCTTTTTGCACGATATCACCTTTTCCTCGAAGAATACTACTGTCCGCGGGTAAATATATTTTATTGGTGATCTTTTTATATGAATGAGATGCGGGCAGTCGGAGCGTTTATCGGGCTTGCAATCGGGGATGCCATGGGCGCGCCCCTGGAAGGCCTTCCGCCGCGGTCGATTGCTGTAACGGAGATGCTGGGCGGCGGGATTCACAACACCCTCCCGGGGCAGTACACCGACGATTCCCTGCAGGCGTCAGCCCTCGCCGGGACCCTCATCCAGTGTGGGGGGGTTGATCCCGAAGACTTCGCAGGGCGCCTGGTCCGGGTATACCGGGCCCATCCTGAGTTCTTCGGGCCGACGTCCCGGGCCGTCCTCGATCTCATCGAGAGCGGCGTCGGACCCGAGGCTGCCGCGGCCAGGGTGCATGAGGCACGGGGAGGGAGCCGGAGCAACGGGAGTGTCATGCGCGGGATCCCGGTCGGCATATTCTACCCCCCGGAGGAGGTACGGGCGGCAAGCCTTGCCGCGTCCCGCGTCACGCACTTTGACCCGGCGGCCGGTGAGGCGTCTGCGTTCGTCAACCGGATGGTCAGCGGGATGTGCCGGGGAGAAGAGGCGGACGTGGCCTTCGGGGAGGCCCTCGCCGCCTGCAGGGATGCGGAACTAAAGGATCTGCTCGGGGACTACCGGGCCTACCCGCCCGAACCCTCGCTCGACGCCGTCCTCTGCACCCACTGCGCCGTCAGGGTCTTTCTGGAGGCATCATCATTCCGGGAAGCCGTGATTGCGGCGGTCAACCTCGGGGGCGACGCCGATACCGTCGGCGCCATCACCGGCGGCCTCGCCGGGGCACGCTGGGGGTTAGGG
>Ga0209509_1002371_pt1 | contig 12730 bp, 9 predicted proteins | sample BioC13SIPDNA_FD_185743 | JGI IMG/M metagenome (GOLD analysis project Ga0209509, IMG submission 185743) | Anaerobic biogas reactor microbial communites from Washington, USA - Biogas_R1_A C13 SIP DNA (SPAdes) (version 2) | ecosystem: Engineered > Bioreactor > Anaerobic > Unclassified | place...
GTACTGCTGCGAGATTGCCGAGAGGGTTTCATCCTTCTGCACGATGTGGAATCGCGTGGTGGTAATCTTGCGGTCCTGTTCGTGGATGGTCGAGTCCGGAACTGGGGCTGGCGTTGGTTGTGGGGTGGGGTCCGCGGCATGCGGCGACGGAAGCGGCTCGGTTTGCCCCAGGATACGCTCGGCGGGGGGCACGTCAGACGATGGTGGGGCGACGTTGTGAGTGGTGGTGCGGTCTGGTTCAGCCGGCTGGCGTTCTTCCTGCGACGAAGTGGTCGAGGGGCCATGCATCCGTGCCTGCGTCGTCAGGGTCGGACGTGTCGCCACCCACAGCAGGGCGACGCCTGCCAGGACTGCGCCGCAGACCAGTCCGATTTTGAAATCTCTGTCCACTCTACCAGCCAACCGTGCATCCGGGCTTGCACATGCGCCGAACGGGTTGTCGGTGGGGCCGGAAAGCCCCACCGACGATCCGCACAGGTCTATTTCTGTCTGCTCTGTTGCTTGTTGGTGCCGATCAGCAGCAGGGGAGCGGCGATGGTGATCGACGAATACGTTCCGACGATGACACCCAAGCCGATGGCGAATGTGAAGCCTCGCAGTCCCTGGCCGCCGAAGATGTACATAATCAGGATCACGATGAACGTGGTGAACGACGTCATCAGGGTTCTTGAGATGGTCTGGTTGATGCTGTTGGTGATGGTCTGCGGCGTGAGCTGGGCCTTGTGCCGGTTCTCGCGGATGCGGTCGAAGACGACGATCGTGTCGTTGAGCGAATAGCCGATCAGGGTCAGGAAGGCCGCGATCATCGCCAGGTCGATCTTGAAATCGCCGATGAGCAGCGCCCGGCCGATGGGCGTGTCGGCGATATAAGTGCAGGCCGTCACGGCGCCCAGCGTGATGGCGACGTCGTGGACCAGGGCGGCGATGGCCGCCAGACCATAGCGAACGTTGCCGAATCGAACCCACACATAGGCGACGATGGCTGACAACGACAGGACGATGGCGATCAGGGCCCGGGTCTTCGATTCCGATCCGACCGACGGATCGATTTGCGTGACGCGTGGCAGCGACGTCTCCAATTGGGTGGCGGCGAGAACCCTGGTCCGCTCGTTTTCCGTGAAGCGGGTCCACTCGTCCGGACTAAGCTCGCGCAGGCCGGCCTCCGGCTCGACGCTGACGTAAACGAACGCGTTGAGCGGTTCGTCCGAATCGACCGCCTTGACGCCCGGCCCGAAGAGGGCGTAGCCATACCACATCAGTTGTTGCGTATCCGGCTTGAAACGCAGGTCCTTGAGTCGGCGATCGATCTCCGTCAGCGAGGCGGAGCGTTGGAGGCGGCACTCGATCCGAATCCCGCCAATATAGTTGGTCAGCTCGGGATAGGCATCGACCATCTCGGCGGTGATCCGCTGCTCCGAGAGGATCTGCGGTTCGAGGTTCTCCTGCATTTCCAACTGGCCTTCGAACGCCTCGTGGATGGCGTCGCTGACCACTTCATCAATCTCCGGTTCCTGGACGGCGGCCTGCGGAAATGCCTGTTCGAGCAGGTTTTGCATGATGGAAGGGTTAACCCGGCTGCACGTGACGACAAAGGCGTTGGCGCCCTTGGCGTCGGCGGTTACCGCCAGACCGGTCAACTGGCGGTGCTGTTCCGATTGTGCCTTGCGGATGGCGGAGGTGACTGTTTCGGGCGTCTGCCCGTGGCCGTCGGCGAACATGACCACCGCCCGGGTTTTATTGGTGGCCGTCGTGGTGATCTCGTATTGCCGTCCCGACTCGCCGATGCTGTAGACGTTGGCCGCTCGCAGGGCGGGATTGCCGATCTCGTTGCCGATTGCGATGATGCGGTCCTGCACCTCCTGACGCGAGAGCGAGACGCCCTCTTTCAGGTTGATCTGGACGCTGGTGCCGCCGGTGAACTCGATGTCGTACTTGTTGTTCTTGGCGTTGTCGCGGGTGAGGAATACCAGCAGGCCGCCGACGATGAGGATGCCGGAGACCGTGAAGAACACCTTCTGCATGCCCATCCAGTTGATGTTCGTCTCGCCGATCAGACGCAGCATGCCCAGGCGATCCTTAATGATCCGCTTGCCGACCAGGAAGTCGAAGATCAGCCGGGTGACGAACAGGGCGGTGAACATGCTCGATGCGATACCGAGCATCAGCACGATGGCGAAGCCCTTGATCTCCTCGGAGGCGACGTAGTACAGGATCGCCGCGGTGATGAACGTGGTCAGGTTCGCGTCAAAGATGGAACTGAAGGCCCGCTCGTATCCGTTTCGGATGGCGGACGCCAGGCCGGTGCCCTTGGCCTGCTCCTCGCGAATGCGCTCGAAGATCAGCACGTTCGCATCGACGCTCATGCCAATGGTCAGGATGATGCCGGCGATGCCGGGCAGCGTGAACGTTGCCCGCAGGCCGGCCATGATGGCCAGTACGAAGAAGATGTTCAACAGCAAAGCCACGTCGGCGACAGCGCCGGCGAACAGATAGTAAACGGCCATGACGGCGACGACGGCCATCAGGCCGATGATGCCGGCCTGGATACTCCGGTCGCGGTTGTCGGCGCCGATGGACGGGCCGATGGTCTTTTCGGAGATCGGCTGCTCGATCAGTCGGGCGGGCAGCGAGCCGGCGTTGAGCTTGTTGACCATGTTCGTGATGTCGGTCGGCGTGAAGCTGCCCATGATGATGCCTTCGCTGCCGATCGGACGGTCCTTGCTGATCAGAGGCGCCGAGATGGCGACGCCGTCCAGCAGAATCGCCAGGGGGCGCCCGGGGTTCGCGGCCGTGACGTTATAGAACAACGCGCCGCCCCGGTCGTCGAGGCGGAAGCCGATGGCCCTTCGACCCATCTCATCCGACGACGGATAGGCTTTCTCCAGTTTCCAGTCGCGTCCGCTGGTGACGTGCAGGATGGCCTCGTTCGGCCGGTTACTGGCGAGGACATACGTCTTGTCGCCAAACTCGGCCACGATGGCGTCCGAAGCGCGGAACTCCGCCGGTTCTTCGATCGCACACCAGACGTATTGATTGTCGGAGGCGTACCGGGGACCTTTTTCCGTCAGCGCCTGCCGATAGCGTTCGATCTCCGCTTCGCTCAGTTCGGCGCGACCGCGCGTCGGCAGGACGCGCCATTCGAGGATGCCCGCCCCCTTGAGCATGCGCTGAAGGTCTCTGGGGTCGTCGAGCTGGCCCTGGAAGGGGCGGTAGCCGTCGTAGGCCGCAACGAGACTCTCGATGTCGGCGGCGCGGTCCGGGAACTCGGTCTTGAGCTTCTCGATCTGTTCGAGTCGCGTCGAGGACTTCTCAGGCAGTTCCAGGACGTAGGTGATCTGATCCATCGTCAGGTTCAGCCGATCCAGCCGGCGTCGGGCGGCTTCATACTTGTCGTTGAGGCCCGACTCGGCGGTGAGCTGGTTCTGTACGGCCACCAGATCTCTGTATGCAGTGACGTACTCGGTCAGCGGGACGACCTGCTCGTCGGATGCGGCGAAGTCCTTCAGCGTGCCGGCCAATTCGTCGGCGCCGAGCCGGATCCAATCGCCCCGATTGGCCTCGACGCGGTCCATCGCGATTCCCGCTGCGCTCATCGCGGTCTTGAGGCCGTCGAGTTTGTTGTAGAGAGCGTCTCGCTCGTTCTGGGCCTGGCGGCGTGCGTCGTAGGTCGAGGCCAATTCCTTGAGGATCTCCAGGCGATCTACGTCGCCCTGCGCCAGGCGGGAAAACGTCGCATCACGCTCGACCCCGCTGTCCTGCAGCGAACGGATGATGCTGGCGGGGTTGACGTTCCTGGCCAGCAGATTGCTCAAGGTCGCCTCGTACTCCTGCCGCATCTGTTGTGCGGCCTTGCTGGCCAGGGGCATCTGGATCTCGAAGCGCGTGTTGCCCTGGGGACGCCAGACGAGGTTCTGGATGTTCGCCGGGTCGATGCGCCGACGGAGGACCTGGATCATTCGCTGGGCGAGATCCTGCTCTTCGGCCGCACTGAGACCCTCGGTGTCGATGGCATAGATGAGACTGGTCCCACCGGCCAGATCGATGCCCTGCTTGAGCGTCTTGTTGGGGGGGTACAATGTCCACAAGGCCGCGGCCACAAGGACGACAGTCAGAATGCTCTTCGGCACCAGATTCTTGTTCATAGCGTCTTCCTGTTCAGGTTCTTTGCTGAGTCAGTCTCTCTTCGGCCATCCGCGCGGGCAGCTTAATCTTTCCCTTCCTGTGAGAGATTCTTGCTGATCGCAGACGTGCTGACCCGTATTTTGGTATTGTTCGATTCATCGATCTTCAACACGACCTCATCGCCTCGAACCTCCACGACGGTTCCGAAAATCCCTCCGATGGTTCGGACCCGGTCGTTTTTGTTCAGCGATTGGACCATCTGCTTCTGCTTCTGTTGCTGTTTGCGCGGCGCACGCATCAGAAACAGGTACATCAGCACGAAAATGAGGATCAGCGGCAGAAACTGCATCAGGGGCGACACCTGTCGTTCCGGGGCAGGGGCGGTTGCGTCGCCGCCGGGGTCCTGAACGACGGCAGTGCCTTCCTCGCCGCCGCCGACCGGTTCCGAACCGATCCGCACGGGGGCCTGATCGCCGTCTGCCTGCGCTATGATCCACACGTTTGCCATGATGCTTTCCTTTCAAGGCCTTGGGTATATTCGCGATAGCGTATAGAACGGAGATAGAATTGTCAAATTCAAATGGGCCTGTCTTGTCGAAAACCCTTGGAGCACCGGTGCTTATCGGACGGTGTCGCCCCGCGTCAGCTCGGCGGCGGCCCAGCGGTCGAAGGTTCCCCGTTCGATCTGGAGGCGGATCTCGGCGAGCAGGCGCTGGTAGAACCTCAGATTGTGCAGGGACAGAAGGATGGGTCCGAGCATCTCGGAGCAGTTGAAGAAATGCCGGATCGCCCCCCGGGTGAAATGCCGGCAGGCATAGCAGTCGCAACCGGCCTCGATCGGCTCGATTGAATCGATGTGGGCGCTGTTGCGCAGCCGCCGGGAGCCCTGCCGGGTAAAGGCGAAGGCGTTGCGTCCGTTTCGGGTCGGCAGGACACAGTCGAACATGTCCACTCCGGCCCGGACAGCGGCGATGATGTCGGCGGGCATGCCGACACCCATCAGGTACCGGGGCCGGTCGGCCGGCAGTAGGGCAGCGGTGTGCTCGACCGTGTGGACCATGTGTTCGTGGCCCTCTCCGACGCTGAGGCCGCCGATGGCATATCCGTCAAAACCGATACGGACGATTTCTTCGGCGCAATGGCTGCGAAGCGCAAGATCGATTCCGCCCTGGACGATGCCGAAGAGCAACTGCCCGTCTCGGCGGTGGGCCTGCCGGCATCGGCGGGCCCAGGCGACGGTGCGCGCCACGGCCTTCTCCAGGCGGTCGGGCTCCGCGGGGAAGGGGGTGCATTCGTCGAAGCACATGATGACGTCGGCGCCGAGCCGGTTCTGGATGTCGGTGGCGATCTCGGCGTTGAGGTGGACCTTCGCGCCGTCGACGTGACTGGCGAATTCGACGCCTTCGTCGTCGATCCGGGTCAGCGCGCTGAGAGAGAAGACCTGGTAGCCCCCGCTGTCAGTCAGGATCGGGCGGTCCCACGCCGTGAAACGGTGCAATCCGCCGATTCTCTCGACGACCTCGACGCCGGGGCGGAGCATCAGATGGTATGTGTTGCCGAGGATGATGGCGGCGCCGGTGGCCTCGATCTGGTCGGGCGTGAGTCCTTTGACGGTGCCGGCGGTGCCGACCGGCATGAAAGCGGGCGTCTGGACGGCCCCGTGGGCTGTGGTCAGCACGCCGCGACGGGCGCCGCAGTGGGGGTCGGAAGCGATGACTTCAAAATGTGGCATCAGAGGTTTGTCGATCTCCGTCAATAGGTTCCATTGGTCCCATACGCCCCGTGTGTCCTGGTCCTTCAGTACAGGCTCGCGATTGCCGAGCCCGGATAGTAATGCTGGAGGATCTCTTCGGCACTCTTGCCGAGTCGGGCCATGCCCTCGGCTCCGTGCTGGCACATGCCGACGCCGTGGCCCCAGCCGCGACCGGAAAGGAAGGCCCAGCCGTCGCCCCAGGGGACGATGTGGCAGATCGTGCTCTGGATTTTGCGTCCGCTCGGGTCGAGGGTCAGGCGAAGGTCTTCGCCTCGAAGCGTTTCGGTCTTGCCCGTCGAGCCGACCAGGCGGACCTTGGTCAGCCGTGCGAACTGTCCGTGATCGCTCTTCTCGATGGTGACGATGCCGGTGATTTCTCCGAGCTTTTGCAGGGTGGGGTATCTCTCGAAGAGACGGGCCGTCACGGTGGCCCGATCGAACTGGGCCATGGGCCAGAAGAACATCCCCATCTTCGCGACGTCTTTGCAGTAGGGGCATGGCACCGCCTTGAGCGGTGCGAAAGCTTCGCCGAAGACACGCTCGCAATCCTCGGTATGCCCGCCGCAAATGGAACTGTAGTACGTGGGGAACAGGCCCGTCTCGGGGCTCCCGCCCGGCCCGGAGACCAGCACTTTGCCATAGGTGGCGGTCACGGCATTCCATATCTGCGCCGTCTCGGCGCTGAGCCCACGATAGACCTGGCTGGCCTGCGTGCTGCTGACGTCCCAGGCGCGATGGACGCCGAAGCGGTTTTTGGTGTAGAGGCAGTAGGTTCGGGCGGCGACGGCCTGGGCCCTGATCGCCTGGGGTTCCCAATAGGCAGGCATCTCGGCGCCGACAACGCCGGCCAGGTAGGGTTCCAGTGGGACGATGTTGATGGCGTGGAACGTCTGGCTGTCGCTGTTGCGGATCAGTCGCAGTCTGCCGCGGTAGCTCTGGCCATTCAGGGAGAATACGTGGGGCTTTTCCGTGCCGATCGTCACCTCTTTGGCCGAATGGGACGTTGCTCCGAGGTACAGGCGTCCGTCGGAGACCGTCACGCGGATGGGGCCGTCGAACGGGGCGGTCAGGCCGCCGCCGGTCGGCAGCGACACGGCCCCGGCATGGTCACTGACGTGCATCGGCGACAGCGCCGCCACGGTGCACTCGGTGGCGTTGGGCAGCAGCAGGACGCGCACCCAGAATCGCGAATCCGCATCCATCTGGGGCGTGGGGCGAACGATTTCCCGCCGGCCGCAACCCGCCAAAAAGATCAGCAATGCCGTCAGGCCCGGCGCCGCCTTGGCCGCAAGGCGTCTGCCGTATGCCGACGATCCCGACGCCCGCCGACTGGCCACGGCTGCAAACGGCTTGTTGCATGACAGCAAGGACATCCAGCACGAGCCGGTAGGCTAATCGAGGTTTCTCAGTGAAAGGCCAAGACCCGAGAGGGCTTTCTTGATCTCGTTCAAGCTGGTGACGCCGAAGTTCTTGCAGCCGAGAAGCTCGGCCTCCGTCGTACGCGTCAACTCGCCGACAGTGTGAAGATTGAGTTTCTGAAGACACTTGCGAGCCCGCACGGACAGTTGGAGATCGTCCACGAGCTTGTTCAACAGACCCTGCTCTTCCGGCGAACTCGGCCCGGAAAGTTCGCCGGACGCCAGGCTCTTGTCTTCCAGCGCCATGCCCAGACGAAGCCCCTTGGTGTCCAGGATCGCCTTGATCTCGCGGAGCGAGGTCTCACCGAAGTTCTTATAGCTCAGCAGTTCGGCCTCGGTGATGTTCAGCAGGTCGCCCAGGGTGCGGATGTTCATCTTCCTCAGGCAGTTCCGGCTGCGAACAGACAGTTCGAAATCGGAAATGGGCGTCTCGAGGATCTGGTTCTTGCGGCTTCTCTTCTTCTCCCGCTCCTCGTCATAGTACATCGTCTTGGAGCTGTCGACGTCCTTCTTGAAGAGTCGGGCGCGCGGGTGGTTGGGATGGCATTCGAGCACCTTGTCGATGCATGCGCCGGCCTTGTCGAAGTGGCCGGTGTCTTCATAGAGGACGGCGAGGTTCAGCAGGGCGCTGATGTAGGCCGGGGCGCACGCGATCGCCTGCTTGTAGTAGTTGATCGCCATCGACTCATAACCCGACAGATCGTGGCGATAGGCCAGGTGAAACAGCGCGCGATGGTGTTCCGGGGCCAGCTCCAGGACCGTCTTGTAGTTCTGCACGGCCTTGTCGTAATTGCCCTGGGCTTCCTGAAGGCGTCCGAGCTGGTAGTGGTATTCGGCACTGACATTCTCGAAATTCCTGCAGGCCTCCAGTTCCCTGGCCGCGGAGTCCAGATCACGTCCTTCCCGATAGGTGGCCGCCTTCTCGATGTTGACGTTCAACGGTTCGGCCCCGAAGTCGAGGGTCCGCTGCAGGCAGTCGATCGCCTCGGAGTATCGGCGGCGTTTCCGCAGGGCGTACGCCAGGAAGGTGAACTTCTCGATGCCGTCCTTGGCTTTCTGGAGCTTTTCCACCGCCTCGGCGTGTTTGCCGAGCAGGAACAGGCCGATTCCGACTGCCAGGTTGGCTTCAGCGGACGTCTTGCCGGATTCCACCTGGACTCTCTCGGCGAACCTGATGCGGCTGGACTCGCTGGAGTTGACGAGGCGCGACAAAGCGTGCAACTCCTTCATGGACGGCAGTGCCGCAAAGAGGTCAATCTCCCGTTCGGAAATCTGCTCCATGGATATCGTCTCCCAAAAGGACCTGTTCATGTCGGTCGTACGTAAACCCCGGAATCGGACAAGATGGTATTATACGCTTGTCCGTCGGTGCTGCAACAGGTTTTTGACGTGGGGCTCCGACGCGGCCGGGTGCGGCACCGCGCGAACCGGCAAAAAGCTCTTTCTTTGGCGGGTGGTTTCTGATACTACTGGGGGCGCTTGTATGGATCTGAAGAGCCGATATGCAGATGACGCTGCTGGTTATTCTGCCGGTCGCCCCGTGTGTGGGAACGAACGGATCGTCGCGAGGGTGAGGATTCTGTCTTTTGTGGGACGGTAGGACTGCAGGTGCGCTATGGCTGACCAGGTGCTGATCAGGGACGGTCGGGTAATCGACCCGGCCAACAATCTCGACGCTGTCTGCGACGTACTCATCCTCGACGGCAAGATCGCAGAGGTCGGCCGGGTCAACGGCGCGGTCGCCAAATCGGTCGGTCGGACCATCGATGCGACGGGCAAGCTCGTCACGCCGGGGCTGATCGATATCCACGTGCATTTCCGCGAGCCGGGCGACGAAGAGGAGGAGACGATCGCCAGCGGCTCGGCCGCCGCGGTAGCTGCAGGGTTCACCTCGGTGGTCTGCATGCCCAACACCAATCCCACCATCGAGAACGAGACCGATATCGAATACGTCCATCGCAAGGGCCGCCAGGCGCGGAAGACCCACGTCTACGTGATGGGCGCGATCACCAAGAAACGCGAGGGCGTCGAGTTGGCGGAGATGGGCTTGATGGCCGAGGCCGGCGCGCGGGGGTTCACCGACGACGGGCACGGCGTGCAGGATGTGGCGGTGATGCTGCGGGCCCTCAAGTATGCCAAGATGTTCGATCGCGTGGTGGCCCAGCACTGCCAGGACGACCGGATCGTGGGCCAGGGCGTGATGAACGCGGGGTACTACTCGACGATCCTGGGGCTGCCCGGCATGGACGCGCTGGCCGAGGAGGGCATGCTGTGGCGCGACATCCAGCTGATTCGCAAAACCGGTGTCCGCTATCACGCCCAGCACATCTCGACGGCCGGCTCGGTTGAGCTGATCCGCCAGGCGAAGAAGGACGCGCTGCCGGTGACGTGCGAGGTGACGCCGCACCATCTGCTGCTGACGGAGGAGTTGTGTGCCGATTACGATACGAACTACAAGGTCAACCCGCCGCTGCGCAGCCGAAAGGACGTCGAGGCGCTGAAGCAGGCGATTGCCGAGGGGCTGGTCGATGCCCTGGCGACCGACCACGCCCCGCACCTGCAAAGCGAGAAGGAGCTGGAGTTCCTGGCGGCGCCGTTTGGAATCGCCAGCCTGGAGTGTGCGTTGGGATTGTACGTGAAGGCCCTGATCGAACCGAAGATCCTGGACTGGCCGGAGCTGATCCGGCTGATGACCGTCAACCCCGCCGGGATCATCGGTATCGACAAGGGCACCCTGGGACGCGGCCGCCAGGGCGACGTGACGATCATCGATCCCGATGTCGAATGGGTCGTCGATGTCAACCAGTTCGTCTCGAAAAGCCGCAACTGCCCCTATCATGGTTGGAAGCTCAAAGGCAAAGCCGAGAAGACCATCGTCGGAGGCGAGCTTCGCTTCGAGGCCGAAACGGCTGGCATTGCCGTCTGAGCCGGTGTGGTGAGTCGCGCCGCAAGGATCGCCGAGACGGTGAGGGAATAGAAAGCAGTCATGGTCGAACGCGAGCAGTACCCCGAGACCCTGCGTGAGTCGGACAGTCCCTGTGCTGTCGATGGCGGCTGTGCCCCCGGTGCATTGTCCGCATTGGGACCGGATGGGGGCGACACGGCCGAGCCCGGGTTGTATGCAGGCAATCGCGTGCTGTCGTTGCTGTTCGATACCCGGACCCCCGCCTGGAGGTACATCCTTCGCGCCGGCCTGATCAGTCTTGTGCCCAGCCTGTTGGTTTCCTTCCTCATTGCCGGTGTCGGATTGGGCAATGAGGAGACGATGCCGCAGTTCGATCGGGCGGCCGGGCCCGTCGTTCTGTTCGTGATGGTTGTAGTTGTCTCGCCTGTGGTTGAGACGCTGGTCTTGGGGTTCGGCCTGTGGTTGCTTGCCTTTCTGACGCGGAGACTACTATGGCAGGCGCTGGGTTCCTCCGTGATCTGGGCGATCCTGCATTCGCTGGTGGCTCCGGCGTGGGGCCTGGTGGTCGTGTGGCCGTTCTTCGTCTTCTCCTGCGCCTATCTGGCCTGGCGCCGGCGCTCGTGGTGGCATGCGATGGGCATGGCCTGTGGTGTCCACATGTTCCAGAACTTGTTGCCCGGCCTCCTTGTCGCGGCCGTGTGAGTCCGAAGGCACGATGTCTGAGATGAACGAGAGTTGAGATGGTGATTATCGATGGAACGAATCTGTTGTGGGCGGTTCACGAGGCCTGCGATGAGCCGGAAGTGACGAACGAGATTCAGCTCTGCCGGACGTTGGATCGCTATTTCTCGATGACATCGGAGGAAGGCGAGGTGGTCTTCGACGGAGCCGGCCCGCCGGACAAGAGCGAGTTCGACAGCGTTGGCCGGCTGAGCGTGGTGTTCTCCGGATTTCACAGCGACGCCGACACGGTGATCGAGGAGAAGGTGGCGGCCAGCACGTCGCCCCGGCGACTGACGGTGGTCAGCAACGACCGGCGGCTGCGCCAGACCGTGGCCGCCAGGAAAGCGGCTACGGTCAAATCGGATCAGTTCTGGAGTCAGGTTCTCAACGAACTTCGCCGCGACAAGCCGGCCGTCAAGGAGCCGGAGGAGAAGCGGGACGGCCTGACCGACGGTGAGACCGAACAGTGGCTCGATCTATTTGGACTGGACGATTGACCAGTTCCACTGAAGGTGAAGGACTTACGGCCGCCGATGTGCGAGAGTCACAGATCGATGATCGGGGTGGAAGCCGGGCATGGGGATAGACTTATCTTCCTCGATCTTGCGCGCGGTCTGGCGATCGTTTTCATGATCTTCCAGCATTCAGTGCTCTTGTTCGCGACCGGCCAGGCTAAGGGCTCCCTCGCGGGCAAGACCGTGCTTCTGTTGGGCGGCGCGCCGGCCGCACCGGTGTTCCTGTTCATCATGGGGGTCTTTCTCGGTCGGCCTGATCGAAGAGTCGGATGCGGTGTCGGGCGCGGCCTGAGACTGATCGCGCTGGGGTATGTGTTGAACCTGCTGCGTTCGACGCTGCCCTCGCTTTGCGCAGGGCAGGCGGCTGCTGTCTCGGCGACGGCTCCGGCTTCTCCGCTCGCGTCGTTTTGGGTGGTCGACATTCTCCACATGGCCGGACTGTCGTTCATTCTTCTGACGCTGCTCAGGAGATATGTGCCGTTTCGATGGGTGTGGGCGGGCCTGGCATTCAGCATCGCCGTTGTCTGTCCCGTGCTGTGGAGTTGGGCCGGCCCGTCCGGGCTATATGCGCTATGGGGTGCAGGAGGGGATGTCTTCTTTCCCTTGTTTCCGTGGGTCGCCTATCCTCTGGCAGGGATGGTTTACAGTTCCCACATCTTAAGAGCGCAAAATCGAGCCGGGGTGATGAAACGAAGCGCTCAAGTCGGGGGGCTGTTGCTGACAGTCGGGGTCGCGTTGTTCTTCCTTCCTGAGATGGGCCGACTTGACGTTGGCAAGTACTATCGGAGCGGGCCTGGAGAACAGCTTGCGGCGCTGGGCTTCATTCTTGTCTGGTTGCCTGTCTGTCATGGCTTGGCGAGGGGGCGGGCGGATTCAGCCTGGCTTCGCCTGCTGTGCTTCTGGAGCCGCAACGTCACCGCTGTCTACTTCGTGCAATGGGTCCTGTTCGGCTGGGCCGTCCTATTCCTGGGCCGTAATCGTCATACGAGTCCTGTGGCGTTGGCCATAGCTGGGGTGGTGCTGCTCGTTGCCCACGTGACGGTCAAGGCATACACTGCATGGGCGAGAGCGCGGCAGAACCGACCCGACCGCTGCCCACGCGAGAGGCATAAGCCCACAGAATGCGCGTGATTTCGATGATTCGTCCGAGTCTGGTTTGCGACGGTCAGAGGCGACGCACCAGGCCGACGACGATGCCTTCGATGTGGCAGTTGTTCGTGTGGATCGGTGCGTAGTTCGCGTTGGCCGGCTGAAGACGGATGCCGTGATCTTCCTTGTAGAAGCGTTTCAGGGT
>Ga0209509_1002372_pt1 | contig 12728 bp, 12 predicted proteins | sample BioC13SIPDNA_FD_185743 | JGI IMG/M metagenome (GOLD analysis project Ga0209509, IMG submission 185743) | Anaerobic biogas reactor microbial communites from Washington, USA - Biogas_R1_A C13 SIP DNA (SPAdes) (version 2) | ecosystem: Engineered > Bioreactor > Anaerobic > Unclassified | place...
GGGACGCACCTGTTAACAACCATAATTACACAAAGATGTAATTAACAAGAGGACTGCTTTTTATAAACAAAATGAAATACTGTGATTTCAAGAGATATTGAAAGATAATGAAAGTTTATTAAGGGAGTGATATTTGTGGCAAAGGGATTAGAACTATTCCAACAGAGTGCCGTCGGTTTTACCAGACAGATCAGCCCCTGGGATACCATGGTATACTCAACCGTTAATCCTGGACTAATGTATGCGCTCGTTTATCTAATGTGGGCACCATTCTTATATCCCGGTGCACATATGGGTTGGGCTATTATTACCGTAGCACAAATGTTTGTTATCGCAGGTCTATATTGGTTATTATCCTGTGCAATGCCCAGACAGGGCGGTGAATATATCTATATCAGCCGTATTCTGCATCCATCATTGGGCTTGATGTCCAGCTTCATGATATCCTTTACAGCGATATCGTGGACCGGTGTATGTACCGACTGGGCGATAAAGTATGCTATCGTTGAATATTTTGCATCACTGGGAATTGTTACAGGAAATCAATCCTGGTTTGCAATTGCTGAAATGCTCAACCAGCCAGGCATTCGCGCTCTTATCGGTACTGCATTAATCTTAATTATTTGGATGGTTTACTACCGTGGTAGTAAAGCTATGATGAAAATGTCCTGGATGGCATTAATCGGAACCATTATTGGTGCCCTCACCTATATAGCAGCAAACTTGATGGCTGATCCCGGACAGTTTGCTGCCAACTTTACCCAACTGACCGGAATGAACTATGATGATGTTATCAAAGTAGCTGTTGCCGCCGGTCATCCCGCCAAATTCCTTTTCGGTGCCACTGTTATGGCAGGTTCCACTTACATTATACTAAACACTTTGGGTGCAACCTTTGGTGCCAATCTGGCCGGTGAGGTACGTAACGTTCAGAAATCTCAATTACTGGCTATGTTCGGTTCTCTGACCATATTAATGTCTGCCTGGGCCATTTTCTATGGATTTAGTTATAAGAGTTTTGGCGCTATGTGGACCAACTGTTTAATGTTCCTGAGCGGAACCGGAAATGCTGCTTATCCATGGGGAAGTTATGAACCATTTGCTACGATCCTGATTGGTGTTCTAACCATGAGCCCCATATTTATCTTCCTGATTGCGTTAGCTTTCTTTATGGCAACTTTTGGCTCAGCTGCAGGTATGAGCTTTGGACCGGCCAGAAATATATATGCATGGGGATTTGACCGCCTGGTTCCGGAAAAGGTAGCCGAGATTAATCCTAAGAATGGTGCTCCGATGGTTGCCTCTACTATTGCTCTGTTGGCAGCTGAAGCATTCCTGCTCATGGACTGCTTTGCTCCGCAATGGACAGCCTATATTGGCTACACTATCTTTACCTGGTTCCTGGCCTGGATTTTGCTGGGTATATCAGGAATTGTATTCCCATACCGCCGTAAAATCTTGTTTGATTCCGCACCCCCAATTGTACGCAAGCGTTTTATCGGTCTGCCGGTTGTTACCTGGTTGGGAATCTTAACTACGATTATCAGTGTTTCCATTTGCTGTTACCTGTTGATTCCGTTTATCCAGGGACAGATACCTAATACCATGATTATTATGTCGATAGTTCTAATGTTATTGCCGCTGATAATCTACTATCTGTCCAAATACTCCTATGCTAAGAAAGGCATTAATATTGATATTCAGTTCCAGGAAATCCCTGCAGATTAGAACCCAGCCCATAATGGAATCTTTGAGCAACTACAACAATACGCATAAGGGGTGAGCCATTAATGAAGATATTTTATGCCACTGATATTCATGCAGCCGAAACCACTTTTCGTAAGTTCACCAATGCCGGTCCCTTTTACAAGGCAGACTTGGTAATCTACGGCGGTGACTTCTGCGGAAAAATGGTAGTACCGATTATAAACAAGGGTAATGGCCGTTATGAAGCAACTTATTACGGTTCTACAGTTACCCTGAAAGGCGATAAAGAAATTCCGGATCTTAAGAAAACTTTGCGTGATGCCGGCTTCTATTTTGCCGATTTAACTGAAGCTGAACTGGATCGCATCACCAAAGCAGATGTTGATCGTATCACTAAAGAAGAGCAGTTGAAACGGCTTAACGAGTGGGTTAAGCTGATGGATCAACGTTTCAAAAAGAATAATATACCCTGTATCGTTACCCCGGGTAATGACGATCCTTTATACATTGATGAAGCATTAAACAAGTTTTCCTATGTCAAGAATGGGGATGGAAAAGTGCTTGAAGTAAATGGCTTCGAAGTACTTTCTTTGAGCTATGCCCATCCGACTATCTTTAAATATCCACGTGATATCAGTGAAGAAGAACTGGGTAAAAAGATAGATGAACTGGCTGCTCAGGTAAAAAATATGGGCAAATGTATTTTTAATATTCATATTCCGCCGTACGATACTGACTTGGATCAGGATACACTCTATGATGAGGATCTTAATCCGATTCTGGATGGAGATGCTCTGGCAAGTGGTGCTACTGGCAGTAAAGCAGTTCGGGCAGCGATAGAAAAATACCAGCCTATGCTGAGTCTCCACGGACATGTTCATGGTTCACGCGGTATAAGTACTATAGGCAAGACTATATGTATCAACCCGGGAAGTGAATATGATCAGGCTCTCTTGAGAGGTGCCATAATTGAAGTTAATGCCAGTGGACAGGTGTTAAGCCACATGCTGACAGCAGGCTAAATTTCTAAGTATTATCCGGGATCCGCCGACACTGTAGCTAATACAATGTTTGGCGGATCCATATTAGATTTGAAACTATGATGGAGGTTAAACAGATGAAGAACGTGGTATTAGATGAGTTAACTGCATCTGTGCAAACCGCTCTAAAAGAGCTGCTGAATGTAGCCGAGCTTAAAAAGGGGCAGATATTAATGGTGGGCTGCAGTACCAGTGAGGTACAGGGAGAAAAGATAGGACAATCATCCAGTATGGAGGTTGCCGAGGCAATTCTAAATGGTATCCTGCCTATTGTTGAAGAAAATCAAATATTTTTGGCGGTTCAGGGCTGCGAACACATTAATCGGTCTCTGGTAGTGGAAGAGGAATGCGCCGAGCGTTATGGTCTGGAAACCGTAACTGTAGTTCCCCATTTAAAAGCCGGAGGAGGGTTTGCTACTGCGACCTACCGTAGATTTAAAAAGCCAGTAATGGTTGAAAGTATAAAAGCACATGCCGGAATGGATATTGGTGATACGTTCATTGGCATGCATCTTAAACCAGTCGTTGTACCGGTTAGAACTGAAGTTAAGCAAGTTGGAAATGCACATTTAACGATGGCTCGTACCAGACCAAGACTGGTGGGGGGAGAGCGGGCTAAATATACCCTCAATTAGAAGACTGTGGGGAAGGTTATGTTTGTATAAAATATAAAAATGATTCCACTGCAAAAACCCAGTTACTTATACTCGTAGAGGAGACTTTAGTCTCCGACTATCCCTGAAACGCCGATATGTAGGGGAGACTAAAGTCTCCTCTACGGTATATAGTGTATAAATACACTTTTTGCAGGGGAATCAAAAATAAAATAAATTAAGAAAAATGTTTTTATTTGTTTGACAGTTAACCACGGCTGTTATATTATTGCCTTAGAAGCTAATTCGACAAACAAAGCTACACACAAAAGACTAATCTCGACAATTATATATTATAGCAATTGATGGTTGCGGAAGAATGAGCATAGCTCATACCGAAGAAGCAAGTTGCTGTGTAACCAGTACAGTAATGAAACTTTCAGGTGCCAGGGACCGTAACCGGATGCAACTCTGGAAAGTCGTAAGGCGCCAAAGGGGCAAACCCGAAAAGGGTGAATCTCTCAGGTTTAGGACAGAGCATTGGTAGAATCAATGCTCTGTTTTTTATTTATTGAAAAAAATAAAGAGTTTTAATAACAATTACTCCCTAACAAATGAATATTGTAACAAATGAAAAATGCGGGAGAATGGAATTACTCCATACCGAAGGAGAAAGTTGATATCACTGCCATGATATTAATGAAACTTTCAGGTACAAGGATCGCATTTGGATGTAACTCTGGAAAGTCGTAAGACGCCAAAGGGGCAAACCCGAAAAGGGTGAATCTCTCAGGTTAAAAGACAGAGCGCAGGCAGAAATATGCAGCGCTCTATTTTTTTTGTAAAAATCGATTAAGACTTAACAGACCCCCCGAAGGGGAACAGAATGGAGGCGAATTAGTTGCAACCTGAAGAACTGCTTATCATTACGAATAATCCGATGGTAAGTAAACTGGCTGATTATGAACACTACTGGGTAGACGGGGAATGCAAAGAGGTCATTATGCAAGCCTATAATCTTGTCGCAGCAGGACATCAACTAATTTCGCATCCCCTGGCTGGAAGTATTAAACCTAATCAGAATTCCTATAAATCAATCCTCGTTTCAAAACTGCCGGATGAAGTTGATATAGAGGTTCTAAAGCTGGTAGGGAATTGTCTTCGTAAAGCCGAGGAGTTTATGGAAAATAAGATTCATCTTGACCTTAAAGCAGCTTACTGGCAAGACCTGCAGCTTATGGACCTGGATTTGTTACTAAGTGCACTGCAGTCAATTCAAGAAGGTAGGTGATTCAATAATGGAAAATATTTATGATCTTCTCATCCTGGGCGGAGGACCCGGGGGACTGGCAGCCGGAATATACGGTGCCAGAGCCAAAATGAAAACCGGCATTATTGAGAAAGGTAAACCGGGCGGACAAGCAGCTACTACTGAAGAACTGGAAAACTACCCGGGTTTTGGAACGGGTACTACCGGTCCGGGGCTGACCAAATCCATGGCTGACCATGCCAGCGAATTTGGGGCTGAATTTATTAAAGACACCGTTGTAGCGTTGGATTTAACCGGTTCTCCCAAAAAGGTTACCTGCAAGAAGGGTGAGTACCTGGCCAAAGCCGTTATCTTTGCAATGGGTGCCGAGCCCAGAATGCTGGGAGCACCCGGCGAAGGGAAACTGCGGGGGAAAGGTGTCAGTTACTGTGCTACCTGCGATGCCGATCTGTTTACCGAACTGGATGTTATCGTGGTGGGCAGCGGTGATGCAGCAATTGAAGAAGCTCAATATCTTACCCGGTTCGCAGAAAATGTTACCATTATCGTTATTCACGAAGAAGGTAAAGTTGATGCCAATAAGGTTTCAGCTGAAAGAGCTTTTAAAGACCCGCGGCTTAAATGGAAATGGAATTCCATACTTAAATCAGTTAATGGTGATGAGCTGGTAGAATCAGTTACCCTCAAAAACATTAAAACTGGTGAAGAAGAAGAATTTACTACCGATGGCGTATTCATCTTTATTGGTACCCAGCCCAAGACCGAGCTGCTGGAAGGCATAGTTGAACTTAATCACCAGGGTTATGTCATTACCAATGACAAGATGGAAACCAATATTGAAGGGGTGTTTGCTGCCGGAGATTGCCGCGAAAAATACCTGCGTCAGGTGGTAACCGCCGCTGCCGACGGAGCAATAGCTGCAGTAGCAGCCGAAAAATACGTCCATGAAACCGAACTGTGGGAAAAAGAAGTATTAAGCCCTGACCACCCCGTACTGGTAGCTTTCTATAATCCTACCGATATGGCTGGAACTGAGAAAATAGGTATTATTGATAAATTTGTATATGAGAATGAAAAGCTATCCCTGGTAAAAGTTGATGCTACCAGAAATGAGCTGGTTAAAAAACGCTACCAGGTTGATAACAGTAAATTGCCTCTCGTTTATTTATTCAAAAACGGTGAAATTAAAGCTTCCCTTAAAAATATAAGCACAGAAAATCTCAAGAAAATAGTCGAATAATAAAAAGGAGTTGAATGCTGTGATCGCAGTAAACAAGGAGAACTTTGAAGAGGAAGTACTAAAGGCTGAGGGCATTGTCATGGTTGACTGGTGGGGACCCAAATGCGAACGCTGTTTGGAGCTGATGCCATCGGTTGAAGAACTGGCTGAAAAATACCAGGGTCAAATGAAATTCTGCTCTGTAGACACATCCGGCAGCCGCCGCTTGGCTATCTCCCAGAAGGTTCTGGGTTTACCGGCTATCCTATTCTATAAAGCCGGAGAGAAGATAGACGAAATTTCCGGGCAGGAAATTGCTCCGGAAGATATTGAAGCTAAAATCAAACAACATTCAAAGTAAACAAATTTAAAGATTGGAGGGACATCAATGCGCTTAGAGTTGGGTTACATTTTTGTAAAAGATGTTAAATTCGGTGAAAAAACCGAACTCAAAGACGGAATCGTCTATGTTAATAAGGCTGAATTGCTGGAAACCATAGCTGACGAACGTCTGGCCAAATTGGATCTGGATATCGTACATCCAGGAGAATCAGTAAGAATATGCCCGGTTAAGGACGTTCTGGAACCCAGAGTAAAGGTATCCGGAGAGGGCAACGTATTCCCCGGATTCTTTGATGATGCCAAATCCGTAGGTGAAGGCAGAACCCATGTTTTAAAAGGCATGGGCGTTATGACCGTAGGTAAAGTCGTCGGTTTCCAGGAAGGTATCGTAGATATGACCGGTCCTGGAGCTGACTATACTCCTTTTTCACAGTTAATTAATCTGGTTATACTGGCTGACAAGATGGATGGTTTACAGCAACATGAACATGAAGCTGCTATTCGTATGGTTGGTCTTAAAGCTACCCGTTACATCGCTGAAGTTGCCCGCGATGCCCAGCCGAATGAAGTAAAAGTTTATGAAACCAAACCCTTGCAAGAACAACTTTTAGAATACCCCGAACTCCCCAAAGTAGCTTATTTATATGCTCTGCAGACGCAAGGGCTTATGCATGACAGCTATCTTTATGCAGTAGACGCTAAAAAAATACTGCCGACCATTATCTATCCTACCGAGGTTATGGATGGCGCTATCGTAAGCGGTAACTGCGTATCGGCCTGCGACAAGAATACCACATATCATCACCAAAACAGCCCGGTTATCTATGATCTTTATGAACATCATGGTAAAGACCTCAATTTCGTAGGCGTAGTCATAAGCAATGAAAACGTTACCCTGCTGGACAAAGAACGCAGCTCCAACTATGCAGCTAAATTAGTTAAATCAATGGGTGTTGATGGACTTATCATCAGCGAAGAAGGTTTCGGAAATCCCGATGCCGACCTGATTATGAACTGTAAAAAGAATGAAGCCAACGGAATCAAAACCGTACTCATTACTGACGAATATGCCGGCAGAGACGGTGCTTCCCAGTCCCTGGCAGACGGAAATGTACTGGCTAATGCAGTAGTTACCGGCGGAAATGCCAATGCAGTTATTACCCTGCCCAAATTAGACAAAGTGATCGGTTATGTTGATGCAGTCAACATTATCGCCGGCGGATTTGATGGCGCCCTGGCAGCTGATGGCTCAATCACCGTTGAGATTCAGGCCATTACCGGTGCTACCAACGAGTTAGGCTTCAACAAAATGGGTGGAACAGGAATCTAATTCATTAAACCGCGGCTATTATTAAAGTCATTATAAAAACACAGTTTGCCTGCGCTGCGGGGCAAATATCAGTTTAACCCAGTTGAAAAGACAACAACCAGGCAATGGAGTATTTTAATGAAAGGATGTTTTGAGAATGGATAAAAGTTTTTTTGCCAACAAAAAAATCTGTGCGCTGGGCGATAGAGACGGAATCCCAGGTCCTGCTATAGCAGAATGTATGAAAACCATAGGAGGAGAAGTACTGTTCACCAGTACCGAATGCTTCGTTTGAACTGCAGCCGGGGCCATGGACATGGCCAATCAAGCACGTATTAAAGAAACCGCTGAAAAATACGGAGCAGAAAACGTAGTCGTAATTCTTGGTGGCGGAGAGGCTGAATCAGCAGGTTTAACCGCCGAAACAGTTATCAGTGGAGACCCCACTTATGCTGGACCTCTTACCAATGTTGCCCTGGGATTGGATGTTTACCATCTCTTTGAACTTAAAGACCTCATTGATGAATCCGTTTACGATGAGCAGGTCAGCATGATGGAAATGGTTTTAAATGTAGATGAAATAGTAACTGAAATGGAAAACATCCGTAAAGATTGTGGCAAATAACTGAAAAAGGAGTGGAAATAATGGCCGGAATTCGTGTTGTTCATTATATAAACCAGTTCTTTGCCGGTATTGGTGGAGAAGAAAAGGCTGACACCAAACCTTTTAAACAAGATGGTGTGGTGGGCCCTGGTTCAGCATTACAAGCTGCTTTCGGTGACGAAATGACCATCGTTGGTACAGTAGTATGCGGTGATACCTATTTTAATGAAAACCTTGATACAGCTATACCCGAAGTAATGGAAATGATAGCCAGCTTTAAACCCCAGCTCTTCATCGCCGGTCCGGCATTCAATGCAGGCAGATATGGTGTAGCCTGCGGAGCTGTTTGCGAAGCCGTTTCCCAACAGCTAAATATTCCCGTAGTCACCGGAATGTATGAAGAAAACCCCGGTGCTGACATGTACAAAAAGAGCGCTTACGTTATAAAGACTGGTAATTCTGCTGCCAAGATGCGCCAGGCAATCCCCGCTATGGCCAAGTTAGCTCAGAAATTAGGTAAAGGTGAAGCTCTGGGCACTCCAGAAGAAGAAGGATATTTACCTAAAGGCATTCGTACCAACATCTGGTATGAAAAGAGAGGCTCGGCTCGTGCGGTTGATATGCTGATCAAAAAACTGCGCGGTGAAACATTCCAGACTGAATACCCCATGCCTGTTTTTGATAGAGTAGACCCCAGACCGGCGCTTAAAGATCTCAGCCAAGCTAAGATTGCGCTGGTTACATCTGGTGGAATCGTACCCAAAGGAAATCCTGATCACATTGAATCATCCAGTGCCTCCAAATTTGGTACCTATGATTTAACCGGTTTTGAAGATTTGACTGCTGAAACCCATGAAACCGCACACGGCGGATATGATCCCGTTTATGCCAACCAGGATCCCGATAGAGTTTTACCGGTCGATGTCATGAGAGTCCTGGAAAAAGAAGGCGTGATCGGCAGCCTGCATAACACTTATTATGCTACCGTCGGTAATGGAACCTCGGTTGCCAATTCCAAGGCATATGCTCATGCTATCGGTCTGGAACTCAAAGAAGCTGGAGTGGATGCTATCATCCTGACCTCCACCTGAGGGACCTGTACTCGTTGCGGTGCAACGATGATAAAAGAACTCGAAGACGTTGTTGACGTTCCTTGTGTTCATGTATGTACAGTAGTACCTATTTCTTTAACTGTTGGTGCCAATCGTATTGATCCTGCGGTTGCAATTCCACATCCGCTGGGCAATCCGACTTTGTCCAAGGAAGATGAATTCAGCCTGCGCAGAAAGATTGTTGAAAAAGCCCTCCAAGCTTTGTGTACTGATGTAAGCGAACAGACTGTATTCTAAGGCTTATTTAGAACCAGCAAGGTGGGCTATATAACATTTATATAAGCCCACCTTGTTTTGTGTAAAGTAAAATTAACAAGGAGGTAATGGTATGAATATGCCGGTTATAAAAGCAGCGGCCAATGTATTGGTTCACTGCCCTAATATGATGATGGATCATGGCACAACCTTAACCCAGGAAAAAGCTAAAAATCCTGATTCAGATTATATGAAATCCATCGGAAATTTTGTCCGCAGTTATGAAGAGAGTGTATCCTATGCTCCCAACCAAGTGTTTATAGGCAATATGAAGCCTTCTGATCTTTCCAAGGTGTCTGCTCCCTGGTACAAAAATCCGGTAGAACCGAAAACTGATGGTAAATTCGGCCAAATTATGACTGAAGTTGATTTTTACGGTTTGATGAAAATCTGTGACCGTTTCGAACTGGTAGAATTAAGTTCAGATGCGGCTCCGGTTATAAAGGAAAATCTGCAGGCTACAGAAATGTTTAGTGAAGCTCAGCTATCCCTGCTCGATAAAAGTATGCCGGTTTCAGAAATTCAGGCAATGGTTGACAAACATATCGCCCTGGGACTTTATGATGGAGATAGATTGCTGGGTTGTGTCCGTGAAGCACACGAAAGTGACCCCAACCTGTCTTCTCATGTAGTATTTGAAAATCTGGTTACCAAAGCTTCCGGCGTACTGGCTATGAAACAGCTTTTCAAAAAGAACAACATTAATCCCGCTGATGTTGACTACATCGTTGAAACATCCGAGGAAGCCGTCGGTGATATGAACCAGAGAGGCGGCGGAAATATGGCTAAAGCCTGTGGTGAGGCAGCCGGCTGTATTAATGCTACCGGTATTGATATGCGCGGCTTCTGTGCCGGCCCTGCTCATGGTATCGTTAATGCCTCTGCACTGGTTCAGGCAGGTATTTTCAAAAACGTAGTTGTAATGGCCGGTGGCTGTACTGCCAAACTTGGAATGAACAGCCGTGACCACGTTAATAAAGAAATACCCGTACTGGAAGATATGGTTGCCGGATATGCAGTCCTGATCAGTGAGAATGATGGAGTCAGTCCGGTTATCAGAACCGACATTATTGGTCGCCATAAAATCAGTTCCGGTTCAGCCCCGCAGGCCGTTATCCAAGCCATCGTAGTTGATCCGCTGATTGCCAACAACCTTAAAATTACTGATGTAGACCTTTATTCACCCGAACTGCAGAATCCTGAAATTACCGTTCCAGCTGGAGCAGGTGACGTACCCCTGGCCAATTACAAGATGATTGGTGCCATGGCTGTAAAACGTGGTGAAATTGCCAAAGCAGATCTCTTGAATTTCGCTAATAAACATGGAGTCAGCGGATTTGCTCCCACTCAGGGACATATTCCTTCCGGTGTTCCGATTATTGGACATGTTCTGACCGCTATGCAAGCCGGCGAACTGGAAAAAGTTATGATTATAGGCAAAGGTAGTCTATTCCTGGGCAGAATGACTGATCTATTTGATGGAATCAGCTTTATTATAGAGAAGAATTCCGGCAAACTTGAATCCGGCAATGATGGTGAAGCATCCGAAGAGTTCAAACAAGAAATAAGAGGACTCATCGCGGATGCTATACAGAAGGTTGCGGACTCTCTAGCCGGGAGGTGATTTAAAATGACTGAACGTAAAAATGAACTGGCTATTGAAATTCTTTCCGAAGTGGCGCAGATGATCAAGACGGGTGAATCCGGCAAGAAAATAAGCATCGGTTTAAGCACCGTGGGCAGCGAAATTCCTGTAGAAGATCTGGTTCAGGGAGCGAAAAATGCCATGCGTCAGGATCGGAGCCTGGAAGTAGTGCTAATCGGCCAATACCAGGGTAATGACCTGCCGGTTTATGAAGCCCATACGGATGAAGAAGTGGCCAGTACCCTGGAAGATCTCCTGGATCGTAAAGTCCTGGACGGGGTAGTAACCATGCATTATCCATTCCCCATCGGGGTGTCTACGGTTGGTAAAGTGATCACTCCAGCTCGCGGCAAGCAGATGTATATTGCCACAACAACCGGAACCAGTGCTACCGACCGGGTGCAGGCTATGGTCAAGAATGCAGTTTACGGTATTGCCGTTGCCAAGGCAGACGGAATTGAAAATCCCACCGTTGGTATTCTGAATGTTGAGGGTGCACGTCAGGTAGAAAGACATCTCAACAGTATGAAGGAAAAAGGCTATGAATTTGAATGGGGCAGCTCCCAGCGCAGTGACGGAGGCCATGTATTGAGAGGTAACGACCTCATCATGGGTAGTGTAGATGTGCTGGTAACCGATACCCTCACCGGCAATGTCCTGATGAAAATGTTTGGCTCCTTTAACAGCGGCGGAAATTATGAGACTGTGGGCTGCGGTTATGGTCCTGGATTAGGTGACGATTTTGAGCGTTTGATCCTGATTCTTTCCCGTGCTTCCGGTATGCCGGTAGTATCTGGTGCCATTCAGTATGCAGCTTCCATGGTTCGGGGCAAGATCCAAAAAGTGAAAGCAGCCGAAGTCAGTAAGGCCAAGCAAGCTGGTTGGACTGTAGAAATCGCCAAACCGGCTCAGGAAGCAGCTAGCGCAGAAATAGCCCCGCCTCCTGAGAAGGTCGTTGATTCACAGATACCTGGTATTGATATACTTGAGCTGGAAGATGCGGTTAAAGCCCTCTGGAAAGAACAAATATTTGCCAGCAGCGGTATGGGTTGCACCGGTCCGGTAATCCTGGTGGCCAGTGAGGATCGCGATAAATCTCTGGGAGTATTAAAAAACAGCGGTTATCTATAACGGGAAGCCAGGTCATGCAGCCAGGAAAGATGGAAAGATGCGTCCATTAGGAATTCCGGCGGTCGGAGGCCGGGGAATTCAAATGGCAAGTAAACTGGTAATAGAACCAATAATAGAAGAAACAATGGATTCCTTCTATAATATAAGCCTGTAAATATATGATGCTGAATCTGTGATAAACGACACAAATCCTAAAATTTTCATAAATAAGATATCGAAAAAACAGTACTAATAATATTGACATAAGATTGTCTAGGTGATAATATTATTCTTGCGCGGCGAGAGAGCCGAGCAAAGATCTTGATAAAACAGAACAACGAGAACAAGAAGTGCGAAAAACTCCTGGTTAAAACCAGGGGAAAAAATCAAGTTAGAAATAACTTGAGGTCCAGCGAAGAAATGAGTTTAAAAGCCATTTCAAACTGAAGATAAAAGATTAAGGTATGGGGACACACCCTTACAGGGAATGTCCCCGTAACGAAATATTTTTTCGGAGAGTTT
>Ga0209509_1002385_pt1 | contig 12676 bp, 3 predicted proteins | sample BioC13SIPDNA_FD_185743 | JGI IMG/M metagenome (GOLD analysis project Ga0209509, IMG submission 185743) | Anaerobic biogas reactor microbial communites from Washington, USA - Biogas_R1_A C13 SIP DNA (SPAdes) (version 2) | ecosystem: Engineered > Bioreactor > Anaerobic > Unclassified | place...
GTTGTAGCCATACCAGGCATTCCAATACTCTTTGTTCTGGCTGTTAATCTCCAGTTCGTAGTTGTCGATGACGATGTTCCGCGAAGCGACATTGCCGTCCGCAACATCGTCCCCGGTGATGATCGATTGCAGGGCGTAGGTGCCTCCATCAGTCGGCTTCCAGGTGTTGACGGTGAACGTCCTGCTCGCACGGCCAGCGAGGTTGATGTCCTGCATCTCCCAGACCTCACTGCCATTCACGGTCAGGTTGGCGGAGACGGCGACCGGGTTTGACTTCCGGTTCTGGATCGTCACCGATACCGTCTGATTCTGGTTGGCAGACCCGCTCGGTGAAGCGAAGATGGAGACGGCAGCATCGGTCTCATTCACCTGGACAAACTTGCCGCGGGCGATCTCCAGTTCGAGGTATGCACCTCCGGTCGTCTTTACGTACGCATTCTTCTGCGAGTCAAGGATCGACGTCCTGCCGGAGTCCGTGCGGGCCTTCATCGTGAACGTCGCAATCTCGGCATCGCTCGTGAGCGCCACCAGATCGTTCCCGGTGAGCGTAATCCTCCCATAGGATGTCGTAACAGTGACGCCCGGCATCGTCTCGACCGGCGTCGAGTTGTAACAGACCGTCGGGTCGTAGATCAGGGGTATCTGGAACGCCGTGACAGGCGCCGTGCCCGATATGTTTGTGATCCGGATCGCCACCTCGGCACCGTCGGCGCTCGAGCCGCTGACGTCCGGAAGGACGACCGTTACCGGGGCCCCGGAGCCGACGGAGAACCGATAGACGTTGTTTGTATAATCTGTCTCCGCTTCCTCAGTCCGGTTGACGTTGACCTCGACGCCGTACACGGCCGGCGTACGGTTGACATCGATCTTGATCGTCGTCGTCCAGTTCTCGCCCGGCTCCAGTCTCGGAACGGAGTACGCCTGCGGAGTTCCACCATTTACTGAGTAATGCAGGGTGGTCGGGAGGGCGAAGACGTTGCCGATATTCTCTGCCCCGATCGTGATGTCCCAGGTGCCGGGGGCGAGCGTCCTCCCGCTCCCACTCCCCCCGGGAAATGGCGTCGGCGTGGGGGCGAGGGATGTGTCAAGGATGGTTGTGTTGCTTGACGATGGTCCACTGACAAACTCCATCTTCCAGACCGGGACCAGGTCCGGACGGGTGATCTCTACCTGTATCTTCTCGTAGTTATTCTCCTCATCGATCTCATCAACAACGTTATTGACATCGATGCCAAGCCCGATCGAGTAGTCTCCGACTGAGATGTTCCCGCCTGTAGTGACATTGTACCATCTCTCGTAGCCTTGATCGGTGATAATGACGTCCGCCTCTCCGTGGCCGGGCACGACGTTCATTATCATGTGATAGGTGATGTTTGCCCCGGGAGCAATGTCATCCGTGATGGTGAAGGATTCTTTGCTCGAGCCGAATTCTGCCTCAACCGCGAAATCCTCGGTGACAATCTTGTTGCCGATGTTCTTGATGATCATCGTCTGGGTGAAGTGCAGGCTATTATCGGCATACTTCTTCACGTACTGGGGCGGGTCGACAATAATGCCTATCAGGTCCGCCTTCTCCGGAACGGTGATGGAGATCAGCCCGTTCTCAAGCGAAGCGGGTGGGAAAATGATCGAAACGTTCTCACGAGGAACTGTAAATATCTCATAGACGAAGATGTCCACCGGGGTCCGGCCCGACGTGGCGTTTGCCTTCACCGTGAGGTCGAGAAGAGGGGTCCATGACGCCGTGTTCAGTTTCGTCAGGTTCCCGACAAGGGCAGACAGACGCCCGGTCGAGATGTTGTCATACATATAGGAATAGATGTCACTCCCCTCAAGCGTCACACCTGCGTCCCGTGCGGTTGCATTCAGGGATACCGATGTGACGTTGATCACAGCCGAATTCCACTCGGTCCTGATATGCACATCATTTAAGTTGTCCAGACGCTGGACCTTGATGGGAAGCACTTTCTGCGACCCGACGTCGATGGTGCCCGACGGGGCCTGGAACTCGCCAAGGCCCGGATACTTGCCGCCGCCGTTGGTTACGATCTGGCCGGGGATCTGGCGATCGAAGAATTGTGTCGACCCATTTTCATCCTGATACGTACAACCCCAGTAGAAATCGATATCGCCGGTGCCGGTAAGATTGGTCGGCCGGAACGCGATACCAACTACATCAGTGTAACCCGTGGTGGTAAGGCCGCCCGGGATCTCCACCGTCACATGTACGATATTTCCATGGTGATACTGCTGTAATTCCAGGCGTACCTCCTCGGGCACGGACTCAAGAGCGGTCGGTTCAAATTCGTGAATGCCGTTATTGGCGAAGGCCCAGGTTATCACCGCACCCGGCAGCACCGGTACAATATCTTCGACGATGAGGTGTGACCCATCAAACATCAACTGGAACCAGATCTGCTTTGCACCGGTGAGATTGTCCACGCCGACGGCAAGGGTTTTGGACTGCCCCGAGGCCAGCGTGCCGGAGGGTGCCCGGATCGTTGAGGGGTTCCTGACCGCTATCAAGCCATCATCATAAATCCCATCAAAATACACCGGGTCAAAGCCCAGACTGTAGGTCGGGGTTTCCGCAAACTTCACCGTCGACTCTCCCTTGTTCCCGGTAGCACGGAACGTGATATCGACAAGCGGGGGTAGCGGCCAGTTATCCCCGGCGGTTATGCCCTCCGCATTCGTGACGGCCACCCGGACCCATCCGTGTTCGTTATCGATGTTTTCATCAACCGTGGAACCCGGAATGGTGTTGTTGGCGGTGACTCTCTCAACCGACAACAGGGTGTTGTCAAACGTCAGGTTAAATGTAACTCCTTCAGCGTCTGTCAGACCGCCGACGGCAACCGGGAAGACCCCGGTCGAGCCCGGGGGCAAGAGCCCCCCGTGGGGATGCCCCGGGGCGACGATCGATGCAGCACCCGCGGCCGTAACCAGCATGCAGAGTGCAAAGAACAATACTGTCAGTGAATACTTCTTCATAGGAATCAACCTCTCTACGAGAACCGTTTGCGCATTTCTCCGTTCGTGCTTCGACTCGCAAGTTGCTTCAGGCGCCTGTTCTCCGCCGCTTTTTTCGGGAAGATCCATCAGGTCGTCTTACCCGCTACCCAGCGATTGCAGCCATTCGGGATGCGGCGTAGTCCGGACCCGGCTCATCGCTCTTCTGCGCCGGCCTTGCTCAAACAGGCTATGCAGGAAATTGTCCTATTCTGAGTATTTAAATCTATTCAATTTTTTTCAGGCTATCCTATCTGCGTTTCGAAAAAAAGATCTCTTTCAAATAGGGCTTAATATATCACCGTGAAAAAATGTGACGTCTCCCTACTCCTGAAGATAAACGTCACACGAGCGATAGAAATTGCCGGCAAAAAAAGAGCTGCAGGGAGGGTTGCACACACCGTAATCGATCAGGAGCGGCGATACAGCAGAAGCGCGATGCCTGAAAGCCCCGCTGTAACAACAGTCCCCGTACAGAAGCCCGGAGCTGCCTTCGGGGTGACCGGCGGTTGCGTACTCTCTGCGGTTGTACCCGGGGATGCGGCAGGGGTGGTTTCGACGGTATCGTTCAGAGATACCGGCAGCACGGTGGTTGCCCGGGGGACGGTTGCGGTGACCGCAGGGGTCGCAGTACTCCCGGGGGTCGGGGTCGCTATAGAAGCGCTGGATGAGGAGGAAGAGCCCCCTGAGCCGGAAGACGACGTAGCGGTCTCCGCCGGCGTCACGGTCTCCAGGGAGACTATGTTCCCGCTCTCGACGACATCAAAGGTCTTCGTCACAAATTGCGTATCGCTCCACCGGGGTTCCCGGAGGGTCACGGTGCCCCCGCCGGGCCCGACGCAGGTGAGCCGGATGACGGCAAGAGAGGCCGGCTCTGCGGCGGAGATCCCTTCAGTGTTGGGGACGGCCACCTTCGCATACCCCGCGTCGTTATCGATCCTCGGCACTACGTTCGAGCCCGGGATCTCGCTGCTCGCGGTGATGTCCTCAATACGGACGATGTCTTTGTCGTAGGACAGTTCAAACGACACGCCTGTCGCCGCCGTGATCCCGGAGATGATGACGGGAAGGTCGGCGGTGCCCTCAAAGGAGCCTTCCGGGATCATAATCCGGGTTTCTGCACTCGCAGTTCCAGCCAGCATGCATACCGCCAGGCAGCATGCTATAAGGGTGGGAAATCTCATTATCGACCTCGTTGATGTTCGTTTTTGATTTTATGTGCTATTATACTTGTGTTTTGTGTGTACAGAGAGCCTGTTGGCTGTAGTACGACGGAATATTCAGAGAACACGGAAAACGGTGATAATTGACGAACCGGGGATAGATCATTCCCGGCGTCCGGGTACGGATCCGGAAGTTCGGGTACAACGGCCCCCCGCAACACGGGGGAAACCCGGGCCGCCGGGATTGTTGCGCAGGAGGGAGGGGGTCGGGGATACCCCCGGGATACTCTCCCCTCACAGCGCCCCAATCTTCCCGACGAAGAAGTAGGCGATCTTCGCCGCATCGCCGATGTCGACTACACCGTTCCCATTGAAGTCGGCGGCAAGATCTTCTGACTCTTTCCCGACGACCATGTAGGCCACCCGGGCGACGTCGCTGATGTCGACGATGCCGTCGCCTGTGACGTCGCCCTTCGGAGCCGTGACGGTGATATAACCGGGCCGGGAGAACGAGGCGGAACCGGTCCCGGTGCTGACCGTCAGGTTCACGGTGTAGTTCCCCGGCGCCCCGTAGGTGTGGACCGGGTTCTGCTCCGTCGAGGTGTTCCCGTCGCCGAAGGACCAGGACCAGACGGTGATCTCACCGGTCGAAGCGTCGGTAAACCGCACCGCGAGCGGCGCGGGGCCGGCAGTGACGTTCGCGCTGAAGTTCGCCACCGGCAGCGCTCCCACGTGAACATAGTCGATCTTCACGGAGGTATTCTCGCCCCAGGCATTCGCTATCCGGAGAGAGATGGTATAATCGCCTGCGCTCGCATATTCATGGGTTGGGTGCTGTTCCGTGCTCGTAGAGCCGTCCCCGAAGGTCCAGTTCCACGTATTTCTCACCCCGGAACTCCTGTCCGTGAACTGAACCGTCAGGGGAGCGATGCCGCTCGCGGGGTCGGCGTCGAAGTCGGCGAGGGGAAGTTCGCCGACGATGATGTACCCGCTCCGGACCGTGTCGTTCGCGCCGAACGAGTTTTCGACGGTCAGGCTGACGGTATAGGTGCCCGGCGCTGTGTAGGTGTGGACCGGGTGCTGCTCCGTCGAGGTCGCGCCGTCACCGAAAGACCAGAGCCAGGCGGTCGGGTTGCCGGTCGAGGTGTCGGTGAACCGCGCCGCGAGCGGCGCGATGCCGCTCGTGACGTTCGCGCTGAAGTTTGCCGCCGGCGCCGGGACGGCCCGCTGATAGAGGCTGGTGATGATGTGCTCGTTCTGGATACACGTCCACTCGCAGGGGGTCGCCGAGGAGAATGCAACGCTGCTGACGTTCCCCGGGAGGAGTTCCGCAGGAAGGGTCACTGCAGTTCCCGCGGGCGCGACCCCCGATGTCGAATTCCGGACTTCCCAGACCGCACAGGCCGGGGCATAGGCCACCGGCCGGAGGGGATCGACTTCCACCGCGCAGGAGAGGGTATACTGCCGGCCCACCTCCACCCGGGATCGGTCGACCATAACCTGAACTCCTGCACGCCCTTCACTGAGGCCGCGGAGAGGGAGGTCGGTCGAGATCGTGCCCGGGACAATTGCAGATCCGACGTCGGTAGTATTGGTGCATTCGATCCTGCCCCAGAGGTTGTCGAGATCGACGGTATCAAAGGTGATGTTCAGGGTGACCTGCTGCACGCCCGCTTCGGTGAAGACGGTCCTGTTGCAGGAGCGTTCCAGCGTCACGCCAGATGTCCGGTCTGCAGTCGCCGATGTCGCTGCCGAGGTCGATGACCCAGTACCCGGGTTGATCGCGGCCGGAGAGGGGAAGGTCCAGGTTACTCGCGTCCCGTTGATCTCCGCGCACGTCCCGGAGCTGACGCTGACGATCTCCGGCGCATCGAGGACAAACACGAGGTCGCCGAGGATACTCTCCTGGTTTTCCCGGGGGTTGTGAACACCTGTGTAGTACGCCAGGCTGCAGGGAGATGTGCCGCTTGCAATACTGTCGTTGGATGTACCACGGTTGTAGTTGACGTTGAAGATGAGTTCAGCGCTTGGGAGCGGTTTCTGCACCTGGATGTAGTGCTCCTTTCTCATCGTGTCCTCCGCATGGCTGTTTGATACCGTGAGCGCGACGGTGTAGTTGCCGGGGGCGGTGTAGGTATGAACGGGGTCCCGCTCACTGGAGGTGTTCCCATCCCCGAAGTCCCATGACCAAGCGGTGATCTCACCGGTCGAGGTGTCGGTGAACCGGACGGCGAGGGGAGCGGTGCCTGAAGTCCTGTTTGCCGTAAAGTTTGCAACAGGCGCTGCAGTTTGAGAATACCTTGCCCGAATGGTCACCGAGACATACCCCGTACTCTTCGTCAGGGATGCCGATGCGACCTCCTTCATGTCGTACTCCGACCCGGCTGCACTCAGGATGAAGGCAACGTCCGCCGGGAGTGTCGCGGGATCCCACGCGAGCAGGGCATCATCATTTGTCGAGCGGACCTGTAGCGTCCAGACGTGTTCCGGGTTATCAGCATTCAGGATGTATCGGATGTCGCCATAGAGTTGTTTAAACATGCCCTGTGCAATCTGGAAATACACATCAGGCGACTCCGGATCCGGTGAAGCCGGGGGGGCGAGCAGGTCAAGACCCTGATCGTAACCGTCGCTCCCGTTTTCGTCCGTCCCGAACGTCACAGTCTGCACAAAGGTCCCGGACGTAACCGTTATGTTCTCAAGCCAGACAGGCGGTGCAGTTTCGACGGTGATGGCGTCCTCCTTAACTATGGAACCCTCACCCTCTGCGTTCCACACAGTCAGGCGAACGGTGTAAACACCGGCGGTTGTGTAGGTGTGAACGGGGTTCTGCTCCGTCGAGGTCGAACCATCACCGAAGTCCCAGGCCCATGTGGTCGGGTTGCCGGTCGAGGTGTCGGCGAACCGGACGGCGAGGGGAGCGGTGCCTGAAGTCCTGTTTGCCGTAAAGTTTGCAACAGGCGCTGCAGTTTGAGAATACCTTGCCCGAATGGTCACCGAGACATACCCCGTACTCTTCGTCAGGGATGCCGATGCGACCTCCTTCATGTCGTACTCCGACCCGGCTGCACTCAGGATGAAGGCAACGTCCGCCGGGAGTGTCGCGGGATCCCACGCGAGCAGGGCATCATCATTTGTCGAGCGGACCTGTAGCGTCCAGACATGTTCCGGGTTATCAGCATTCAGGATGTATCGGATGTCGCCATAGAGTTGTTTAAACATGCCCTGTGCAATCTGGAAATACACATTAGGCGACTCCGGATCCGGTGAAGCCGGGGGGGCGAGCAGGTCAAGACCCTGATCGTAACCGTCGCTCCCGTTTTCGTTCGTCCCAAACGTCACAGTCTGCACAAAGGTCCCGGAGGTAACCGTTATGTTCTCAAGCCAGGAATCCTCCGGCAGAGCGCTTGCTCCTCCGGTAAGCACACAGAGGGCAATGCAGAACATCAAGATTTTTCTCTGAATCATGGTAACACACCTATCTCATCTGCTGATCTCTCAGGGTGAATATCAGTGCGCCTACACCAAGAAGGGTCAGAAGCGCCCCGAACCCGGGCGCCTGGTTCGCCTCCGCCGGACGAGGGGCCTGATGCCTCTCTGGTGTGAGGTCTGAGGTATTCCGAACTGGAATGTCCGGCGTAAGGGTAGCAGGCGGTAGGGGCATGCTTCCCTGGACCTGGTCGGGCGCCGCCGTGGGGAGTGGCGATGCCGTCGGAGCGGCCGCTGGCGGTGTTTCCGACACTGTAGAGCCAGATGACGAAGAATCACCACCGGGGCCGCCCGCCGGCCCGGAAGAGGCTGGACTCTGGGCCCCTTGAATGGATATCCTGTACTCCCCGGAGCTGAGGGAGTGGTGGCCGGACTCGGTTAAGGAGAACCGGTCTTCACCGAGGGTCATCGTAAGAGGGACCGGGGCGGCGTTCCAGGCAATATCGATCTCCCCCCCGGAGGCTACGTAGATGCTCCAGGAGTGCGTGGCCCTGATCTCGGTCCGCAACATCTCGAAGAGACCGTTCCCGACAAGGTGGGCAGAGAACGATGACGACGGTGGCGGCGGGGGGAGAGGGATATCCATCCCCGCGTCGAACCCGTCGGAGGCCCCGTCTTCGGAGCCGAGCGTCAGGACTTCAGTTCTGCCCTCTGACGAGAGAGAGATATCTGTCGTCCAGGCGGTTGCCGGAGTACCCAACATCAACAGCAGTCCAAGCCCGGCAAGGGCGATGGCAGTCCGGTTCATGGTAATCCCTGTGGCCATAAAAAACTCAGGGGAGGGTGATGGTGCAGTCCCGGGTCACCGCACCCCAGTATCCTTCACCCGGCTGTAACTCGGTAATCGGGACATAGACCTTCGTCTGTGGGTTGTATCCATACACAAACGCCATCGCCCACGACTCCGTGGGAACTATCGCGATACCATCAAAGGCGTTTCGACCGGCCGTGCTTCCGATCAGGTTCCACCCCTGCTTGAGCTGGGCCGTGACCGGGATGACCGGCGTTCCGGTCATCGTGACGGTACAGTTACGGGCCGAAGCGATCCAGCAGGCCTTGCCGGGCACAAGCGCCGTGACCCCGGACACGGTTTCATAGCCCTTCGTCGATGGGTTGTAGCCGTAGATCGCGAGTATAGCGCCCTCCGGGACGGTATACGTTGCATTGTTGAAGGGCGTGGAGACCAGGTTCCAGCCCTCCTGCAGGGAAAGATCCATCTGCCGGGCGGTGCTGGCCGAGATACTGATGCTGTAACTCCCTGCCGGGAGCGTGGTACCGTTCGTCGTCTTCATCGCGATGGTATTCGTCCCGTCGTCCCAGGTCAGGGAGAGAACGCTCTCGGCAAGGAGCGTCGTATTCCACGCAACCTGCACCGGGTCGTCGGAGCGGATGCAGAGCACCCAGGACTCTTCGGGGTTGGCGTCATCGACCGGGGGCTTGTAGTCGGCGGCGAGCTGTCCGAATGTCGGGTCAGTGCAGGTGAAGTAGGCCGACTCACTGGTTCCTGGAGGTTCCGGAGGCGCGGGAAGATCCAGCTCTGCATCGAATCCACGGGTAGCGGATTCCGCCGAGCCCAGGGTCATCGTCCGGTTAAACGTTCCGCTGGTGATGCTCAGGGGGACATCCCAGAGGATGCCCTGCCCGGGTGCCCGGGAGACCGTGATGTAGCCGGCCCGGGTCGTGGTATTCGAACCGGCAGCGTTCGTCACGGTCAGGCTGACGTTGTAGGTGCCCGGCGCGGTGTAGGTGTGGATGGGGTGCTGCTCCAGCGAGAATGAACCGTCGCCGAAGGACCAGAACCAGTTGGTGGGACTACCGGTTGATGTGTCGGTGAACCGGACGGTGAGGGGGGAGGGGCCGGAGGTGACGTTTGCCATGAAGCCGACAATGGGAGGGGTTGTATTCATGGCGATCTCAAACGATACGGTGTTCGAGTTGTATCCCTTTCCGGCAAAGTCGCTCGCCGACGGCCAGACAGCCCTTGCGGTATAGGTTCCGGGATTGGTATCGTTTAAGGAGATCCCGCGGGCGTATACCGTTGAAGCGTTGACGGGAATGCCCCTCAGGTCCACACCACCAAACCGCACCAGTCTCCCGCCGCCGGGCATCGTGACCTCGATATCCATAGCGATGGCCGCCGGGGTTGTGTGGAGACCTTCAAGGTTGTTCTCCAGCGCGAAATCGAGAACGGCGTCGCGGGTGAGGGAGGTGCCGTCGACGGAGGTGTTTGTGCCGCCCAGGAGAACGTCCAGCCCGGTGCACGGTTCCCGGATCTCAACCCAGGGCCTGCCGCCGAGAATCCCGTCACTTCCCCAGGCGTAGTAGCGCCCGGGGGTCAGGTTCCCCCCGGCTACCGGATCGAAGGAGCGACAGTCGGGCACGTAGATGACTGCATCCACGGTGCCGGCCGAGAAGTTGGTGTAGTGGACCAGCCGCTGCACGCTGCCGAGGCAGGTGAGGTTCAGGCCCTCTTCACCGAAGTAAAACGTGTTCCCGCTCTGGATGCCCTTGTAGAGGCCGCCGGCGTCGCGGTACCGGACGGGATCGGGAATGTCGGGATACAGCACCTGGAACTCGCCGGGGAGCGGCCGGGCGGCAGATGTGATGTCTTTGCCACCATCATCTATGAGCTGATCTACAGTGATGTTCAGCGGGCTGATGTCGCCGGGCTCCCCGGTTGCTCTCAACGTCACGGTGCAGACGGGTACGTCTCCGCTCTGGCCGTAGCCAGAACTGGAGAAGTAGGCTAGACGTGCCTTTCCGTTCGTGTTGTTGATATTTGAAGCACCCTCCCAGGGCGACGCAAAATGCACAGCATCCACCGTCACGACGGCGGGATCGTAGGTCAGGTCGAGGGATCCTGCACCGATGGCCGATGCGTTGCGGATGGTCAGCAGTGCCCGTGTGGTCTGTCCCTTCGCCGCCCCGACGTCGCCGAGACTGATCTGCACTGCACTGGTGACAGTGACATGACGCATCTTCGTCATGGTGTTTGAGCCGCCTGCGCTTGTAACGGTCAGGCTTACAGTATAGGTGCCCGGCGCGGTGTAGGTGTGGATGGGGTGCCGTTCGGTGGAGGTCGCGCCGTCCCCGAAGGACCAGGACCATGTGGTCGGGTCGCCGGTTGAGGTATCGGTGAACTGCACTGTGAGCGGGGCGGTGCCACTTGCTGGAGTGCCGATGAAATTGGCTACCGGTGCAGTCGCCGAACTGCTGGTGAACATCGTATCAGCACCGCAAACCGTTCCGGCACTGTTGGAGGCTACTGCACGGTAGTGATACGTTGTCCCGGGCGAGAGCCCTGTGAATGCCTGGCTGAACGTGCCGGTCGAACTCTTTGTCTGAGTGCCTGTCGTAGAGCCGTACAATTTCGTGGTGCCATATTCGAAGTAAACTGTGCACGAAGACGCTCCACCCATCGACGAGAGGTAGCCGTTCAGGATGGCTGATGAGGAGTCGACCGAGGTCGCCGGGCTTGTGCTGACCGAGGGCTCTGCTGGAGTCGGTAATCTCGAAGTAACTTTAAATAATCCTCGTGATGGTTCACCCAGTCCCATATCGGAATAGGAATATTTCACCGGTTGTGCGATCTCGTTTGTGTATGTCCCATAGTCCTTGTGATAGCACCCTTTCTTTCCAAACGGATCGTTTACATAGTACGAGATTTCCCCGTTACTCTCAATCTCGTATCCAGTAATTACAGCATAGTGACCACTACTTGTGAGATAAGTTCTTGCAATTAACGGAGAGTTGTTGTCTATTTCATCGATAACTATCGTCTTACCCTGTTCTGCTGTGGGGCTTGCTATAAATTCAACCTCTAAATCATGAAGTTTCAAATACGATTCCAGCCCGTCAGCTACTCCAGTCACTGATCCTGTCCATATGTAACCCCATGCACCTTTTCCTGTAGCCCATCCAATATTGGGGATATATTCTTTGGATTCGGTTGAAAATGCTGTATTTCCATACTGATATTCTCTAGAGACGTATTTTCCATAATCGCTCACATGAGCAGGGGGTTTTGATCCGTAGGAAATACTTGATATCTGTATCGGATCTTTTTCGATTAAACCGTGGTATGCCAGTACCATTACCGCTGATGTTGGTGCGCAAGCCCAGCAGCCTATAAAGTCATCTGCTGTATCATACACTTGATGAATATACGGAACGTTTAATTTAACGCGGGTGGATGGTGTGCTTGCAGAAGTTATAATATAATTTTGTAACAGTGACTGATCACCGTTGAAGACATCCAGATCCACAGTCCCTTCGATTCCCGAAACCTGACCTTTATCACTATATTGCCAAAAAGCCCAGTTCGTCCATATTCCAGTGTCTGGACTTAAACTCGGATCATACTTCCAATGCGCGATCCAAAGATCATTTTGATTTATGTCTCGATTTAAGTAATTAGTTGCATAATTTGGATTCACATAGATTATCGGATATACACCTGTTTTGGCGTGAACTGTAGAAACCCAGGTTTTCACCCATTCAGAAAGCGCTTCTTTTCCCAGAGAGTCATCGCCGTATTCCAGGTCCAATGCAGGTCTGAGATAGCCTTGGGAGATGTAGTCCCCTGCGATGTCGACAAAATAATTCGCCTCATCAGTAGCACTGTTCCCTAAATCCGGCCTGGCAAAGTGGTATGCCCCAACAAGCATTCCGTTTGCTGATGCCCCGTTCATATTTGTTATAAATTTTGGATCCGTGAATCCGTTACCTTCTGTCGCCTTAACAAACGCAAATGATTTGCCGGAGTTGTGGACACTATTCCAGTTTATCTCCCCTTGCCAGTGCGAAACATCAATGCCGAATACCCTGTCGTTGCTGGTCATGAATGTCGCATCAGCACCATAGACCCTTCCTGCACTGTTGGATGCCACTGCACGGTAGTGATACGTCGTCCCGGGTGAGAGACCCGTGATGGACTGGCTGAACGTGCCGGTCGAGCCCTTTGTCTGAGTGCCTATCGTAGTGCCGTATGATGTCGAGGTACCGTACTGGAA
>Ga0209509_1002386_pt1 | contig 12673 bp, 6 predicted proteins | sample BioC13SIPDNA_FD_185743 | JGI IMG/M metagenome (GOLD analysis project Ga0209509, IMG submission 185743) | Anaerobic biogas reactor microbial communites from Washington, USA - Biogas_R1_A C13 SIP DNA (SPAdes) (version 2) | ecosystem: Engineered > Bioreactor > Anaerobic > Unclassified | place...
CCTGCTCCGCAGCCCCAAGCGGACGCTGGCCGAAGGCGCCGTCGCCCTCTGGCCCAACTTGGACCACCGCGTGTCGCAACGGATGTTGGAGTCCCTGGCCGCCGGCACCGCCGTCCCGCTCGACCGCCCCTTCGACCAACTGGGCGCGCGCCACCGCCGCATCCTGATGCACGGCACCGGCGACCAATGGTTCGCGGTGTCCCAGACGCCTTTCCCGGCCTTCCGGTTCCAGTTCAAGGGCCTCTACCCCGCCCTGGAAGAAGCCTCGCGTCTGTCGCCGTCGTTCCGCGCCCGGCTGGAACAATTCGTCGACGAGGTCGAATGTTCGGCCTGCAGCGGCAGCCGCCTGCGCGAGGACGCCGCCGCGGTGCGTTTCCGCAGCCGGACGATCGACGAGTTCTGCCGTTTGCCGCTGGCCGAGTTGCTGCAGGCCGTCGAGGGCTGGAAGCTCACGGCGCGCGAACGCAAGATCGCTGGCGAACTACTCCGCGAGATCACCGGCCGCGTCCAGTTCCTGCTGGACGTGGGCCTCGACTACCTGACCCTGTCCCGCAACGCGGCGACGCTGTCCAACGGGGAAGCCCAGCGGATCCGGCTGGCCAGCCAATTGGGCAGCGGCCTGTGCGGCGTGCTGTACGTGCTGGACGAACCCACGATCGGCCTGCACCCGCGGGACAACACGCGGCTGCTGGCCGCGCTGCACAAGCTACGTGACCTGGGCAACACGCTGCTGGTCGTCGAGCATGACCGCGAGGTGATCGCGGGCAGCGACTATCTCTGCGACTTCGGCCCCGGCGCCGGCAAGAACGGCGGCCAAATCGTCGCCGTTGGCAAGCCCGCACAAATTGCCCGCCGCCGCGGCAGCGTGACCGGCCCGTACCTCAGCGGCCGGAAAGCCATCCCTGTCCCGACCAACCGCCGCCTGCAGCGGACGCCCGATGGGCAGTCCTGGCAACGCGCCCACGTAGCCGCGTCGCTCCGAGACGCGATCCCCCGCTCGCGGAGCGACCGGTCTACGGTGGACCGGTCTACGGTGGACCGGCCTACGGTGGAATGGCTCGAAATCCGCGGTGCCCGCCACAACAACCTGCAAAACGTCGACGTTCAAATTCCCCTGGGCACCTTGACCGCCGTGACCGGCGTCAGCGGCGGCGGCAAGAGTTCCCTGATCGAAGACGTCCTGTACAAAGCCCTCGCCCGGCGGTTGCACCGGGCCGCCACGATTCCCGGCGCGCACGACGAGATCCGCGGCGTCGAGTACATCAACAAGGTGATCCGCGTCGACCAGCAGCCGCTGGGCAACTCGCCCACATCCAATCCCGCCACCTACACCGGCGTGTTCGACTTGATCCGCGAGCTGTTCTCCCAGTTGCCGGAATCCAAGCTGCGCGGCTACAGCCCGCGGCGATTCAGCTTCAACGTGCCCGGCGGCCGTTGCGAGGACTGCGAAGGCAACGGCCAGAAGTGCATCGAGATGCACTTCCTGCCCGACGTCTGGGTCGAATGCGAGACCTGCAAAGGCCGGCGGTACAATCCCGAAACGCTGGCGGTCACCTACCACGGCCAGTCGATCAGCGACGTGCTGGACATGACCTGCGGCGAGGCGTTGAAGCTGTTCGAGAACATCCCCAAGATTCGCCGCATCCTGCAGACCCTGTGCGACGTGGGACTCGATTACCTGACGCTGGGGCAAGCCGCCCCGACGCTGTCCGGCGGCGAAGCCCAGCGGGTCAAACTGGCCGCCGAGTTGTCCCGCCCGGACACCGGCCGCACGCTGTACCTGTTGGACGAGCCTACCACGGGCCTGCACTTCGACGATCTGGCCAAACTGCTGGAGGTCCTGCACCGCCTGGTCGACCTGGGCAACACCGTGGTCCTGATCGAGCACAACCTGGACGTCGTCAAGCAAGCCGACTGGATCATCGACCTGGGTCCCGAAGCCGGCGACCGCGGCGGCCGCATCGTCGCCATCGGCCCGCCGGAAGAAATCGTCCGCGGCCTCGAAGAGGGCGTGGTGGAAAAGTCGAAAAGTCGAAAAGTTGAAAAGTGCAAGAGTGCAAGAGTGGAAAATCGCGGCGCTCGGCGCGGGTCTCCCGACCCCGCCGACACCCGACCGCAGGTCTCCCGGACTTCCACCTCTTCCGACTTTTCCACTTTTCCACTTCTCCACTTTTCCACTTCTTCGCACGTTCGGCGCGGGTCTCCCGACCCCGCCGACATCCGACCGCAGGTCTCCCCGACTTCTCCACCTTCCGACTCTTCCACTTTTCCACTTTTCCACTTTTCCACTCCTTCCCACACCGTCGCTGCCCTGGCCCCCGTCCTCGCCGCCGGCCCGCACGTCGAGCGTCCCGTCCACGATCCGGCGGCAGCCGAGCGGACTCGCGCCGGCGACCTGGACATCGACGACGTCGGCCGCGAAGCCAAGATGCCGTGGGAGACCGACGGACGGCGCTGGCACACGCTGGACCGCGTCGGTCGCCGCGGCGAGCCGTGCAAGTGGGACGGCCGCATTCTGGGACGCGTCGTGGACCGCATCCACGAACTGGGCGAGTTCAGCGATACCGACTGGAACTCGCGCAGCGTCGTCGAAATCGCCGCCCAGAAGAAATCTGACGGCTGGTTCCTGCACGCCATCACCGGCGAAACGTGGCTGTTGAAGCTCAAGTTCCGCGTCGCTCGCAACGCCTTCCGCCGCGAACAATTGATCGACCGGCTGAACCTGAAAACGCTCAACCAAATGCGGGAGTTGCCCGTGTACGGCAACGAGCCGCGGGTCCGCTGCAAGGCGTCGCGCGGCCCGTGGCAGGAAGTCGAGATTCGAGCCTACTCGCTGGACGAAATCGACACGCCGGCCTTCTGGTCCTTCCTGGAAACGGCCGTCCGCAGCTTCCAGCAATTGACCAAGACGGTGGACGTCGAAGACCTGACGCCGTGGAAAGTCCTCGGCCAGCGCTGGCACCTGATGCGCAAGGGGTTCACGCCCGGCAAGCGCGTGCGGTGGGAATCCCAGGTGCTGGACCAGTTGATCCAACTGCTGACCGACTCAGCCCCCGGCGGCCAATTCGACTGGACCAACAAAGTCCTCGTCCACTACACGCCGTCCGGCCACGGCAAGCCCTGGGCCACGATCTGCACCAAGAAACCCGCTTCGCTGGACCTCTTCCTGACCGGCCCCAAGAACGCCGTCGGCTTTGGCCGCGTCGCGTCGTTGGCCCACGACCGGGACTTGGACGCCAGGCGTTCTGACGACGTCATCCGCCTGTCCTTCCTGACACTCGCCGACCTGCACAAGGGCGACCTTGCCGCCTTCCTCCGCGAACACTTGGCCGCCGCGGCCAAGAGCCACAGCCGCTAATCACCGCGCGCGGTGCACCAAGCAGAGCACCGCGGTGTGGCGGGAACAAAAACGGTCCCGTGGGCGAATCGGCAGCGCCCTTTCCGCTGCGCAGACCGCGATCCGTGCCGGGGGCGTCGTCGGTTTGGGCCGGACGGGCCTACGACGCCACCTGCTCCATCGCGGCTTGCAGCGTCACGATTCCCTTCGAGATATCGCCCACGCGGTCGTCGCCCGCTTCGCGCTCGAAGATATAGTCGCCTTGAAAGTCGGCCTCGGCCAGGATCCGCACAAAGGCGACCCAATCGACCAGGCCGGTTCCGACGATGACTTCTTCGCCCCACTGGCCTTTCACCGTGGGCCGCTTGGCGTCCTTGACGTGGACCTGCTGCACGTGCGGCACGAGCTTGCGCAGTGCTTCGATCGGCTCGTCCATATCGTACAGGATCAGGTTGGCGGGGTCGAAGTTGACGCCCAGGCCGCTGGCGCCGCGGGCCGCCATCTCGTCCAGGAACACCAGCAGCGTGTCCGCCGACTCCTGGCCGGATTCCAGCAACAGCGGCACGCCGATCTCGGAGTACATCTGGGCCAGTGCGGCAACTCGCTGGCTCAACTTGTCGAAATTGGGATCGCTTCGCTCGTGGGGCAGAAAGCCGGCGTGGGTGCTCACGGACTTCAGCCCCATCTGCCGGGCCAGCGCGGCAGCCGCGGCGGCCAATTTCTGGTTTTCTTCCCAATACTCGTCGGGCACGATTCCGCCCGTGCGGCGAATCGTCTCGGGCGTGGTGTAATCTTCGCCGAGGGTTGAGAACATGCCGGAGACGATCGCGATCCCCGATTCGCCCAGGATCTCCTGGACGCCTTCCCAGGTGCCCGGATCGTCGCGGTGCGGCGTCAGGCCGAGCTGTACTTTCTTCAGGCCGAGGGCCTTCACCTTGTCTGCCAGGTCCTGCGGCCCCGTGGCTCGGAGCGACCAACTGCAAACGCCGATCTGATCTGCCGTCTGGATCTTCATGACATCAAGTCTCCGTGAACGATGAACTCCACTGGTTACACTAAGCGGAAGCCCTCCGCAGTTCCCCCCCCCGCCGCCAGTCCGTGCGCGGTGCGGTGGTTGCGCGGCCTTCCTCTGCTGCGGACGATTCTATCCGCTGTGGCGAAGCGTGCAAGCTTTCTTCCGTTGGCTGCTCGACCGGCCGCAGATTTCGCCGCGGGCTTGGAGTTCCGGAATCCGTACGATTCGGACGCGGTCGCAGTCACCCCTGGCCGCACGAACGCGACGCAGGATCTATCTGGGCGCCTCGGTCCTGATGGTCCTGCTGCTGATTGCCCTCGTCCCGGCGGATCGTTCGGCTTCGGACTACGCAACAAATCCCGCCGGCTTGCCCGGCGGATCGTTCGGCTTCGGACTACGCAAAGCCGCCCACGCTTCTCCAAAATCCCGCCGGCTTGCCCGGCGGATTGTTCGGCTTCGGACTACGCAAAGCCGCCCACGCTTCTCCAAAATCCCGCCGGCTTGCCCGGCGGATCGTTCGGCTTCGGACTACGCAAAGCCGCCCACGCTTCTCCAAAATCCCGCCGGCTCGCCCGGCGGATCGTTCGGCTTCGGACTACGCAAAGCCGCCCACGCTTCTCCAAAATCCCGCCGGCTCGCCCGGCGGGATTCTGTGCTGGGGCGCCGCGTCGCTGTAGTGAGAAGCCGAACGAGCCGCCGGGCGAGCCGGCGGGATTCTGTGCTGAGGCGCCGCGTCGCTGTAGTGAGAAGCCGAACGAGCCGCCGGGATTCTGTGCTGGGGCGCGCCGCGTCGCTGTAGTGAAAAGCCGAACGAGCCGCCGGGCGAGCCGGCGGGATTCTGTGCTGGGCGCGCCGCGTCGCTGTAGTGAGAAGCCGAACGAGCCGCCGGGCGAGCCGGCGGGATTCTGTGCTGGGCGCCGCGTCGCTGTAGTGAGAAGCCGAACGAGCCGCCGGGCGAGCCGGCGGGATTCTGTGCTGGGCGCCGCGTCGCTGTAGTGAGAAGCCGAACGAGCTGCCGGGCGAGCCGGCGGGATTTTGTGCTGGGGCGCCGCGTCGCTGTAGTGAGAAGCCGAACGATCCGCCGGGCGAGCCGGCGGGATTTTGTGCTGGGGCGCCGCGTCGCTGTAGTGAGAAGCCGAACGAGCCGCCGGGCGAGCCGGCGGGATTCTGTGCTGGGGCGCCGAGCGAACGCGTGACGAGTGCTACGCCACTTGCGTCCTCAGCCGCTCGATTTCCTCGATTTCCTTCGCTACGCCGGGCAGCAGGACACGCTTGGCCAGGCACTCGCGGCCGAGGACCAGGTGGGCGAAATCGGCTTGGGTCAGGGCTTGCTCGTAGGCGGCCTTGGCGCGGGCCAGCTCGGAACTGAACCGAATGGTTTCCGCCCGGCCAGAGACGGCGTGCCGGGCGGACTCGGCCTGTTGGAGCGTCTTAGCGGCTTTCTCCAGCTCGCCGGCTGCGGCGCGAGCTGCTTCCTGGCTGCGCCGCAACGCCCTCGGCAACTCGGCGGCCACCGCCGCCTGGCCGATCCGCACGTGCAGCGCGTCCAGCCGCCGCAGGACGCTGCTGGGGTCGTTCAAGTCGACGGGGCTGTCGGCGGCGAACTCCGAGACTTTCCCGGCGTCGGCGCCGATCAGCCGCGTTCGCCACGCGGCCAGTTGCCCCAAGTCGCGCTCCTGGTGGCGTTCGATCTCCACCTGGGCGGACTGGCGGACCGAGGGCATTCGCGCAGCGACCGAGATCCGGCCGTTGGCGGCGTAGCTGTATTCCACTTGGACCCGCGTGCCTTTGGGCAACCCGGACGGCAAGTCCCGCACGACACATTCGCCCAACGCAATGCACTCCTCCGGGCGATGGCTTTCGCCTTCGACCACCGCGACCTTGACACTGCGCTGGTCGTCCTTGGCCGTCACAAAGACGCGCGAGACGCGACACGGCAAGGGAGTGTTCTTCGGGATCACGATCACGTTCTGACGCCGGCGGGTTTTCACGTCCAGTCCCACGATGCCCAGGCTGTGCGAATTGACGTTCATCAAACGGGCGCCCGCCAGCGGCGAAGATCCGCCTTGGTTCATCAGCATCGCCGCGTACAGCGCCGCTCCGTGCGCCACAACCTCGTCGGGCGACAGCGACACGTCCGGTTCCTTGCCGGTCACTCGCCGCAGCATGTCGGTCACCATCGGCATGCGGCTCGATCCGCCCACCAGCAACACGCGATCGACCTGCGTCCAGTCGAGTCCCGCCTCCTTGACCACCAGCGAAGTCGTCGATTCGGTCCGTTCCAACAAATCTCGTGTCAGGTCTTGGAACTGGTCGCGGGTGACCTCGATCTTCATTCTCATCCCGGCGTGAAACACGATCACGGCGGTCCGGCTGCGCTGCGACAGGCTGTGCTTGGCCTCTTGCACGTCCAGCCACAACTGGGCGGCGTCCTGCGGTTCGCTGCGCGGATCGGCGCCGTGCTCACCCAGGAACTGCTCGGCCAAATGATTCACCAGCCGCTCGTCGAAGTCTTTGCCGCCCAGCCGGACGTCGCCGTCGGTGGCCAGCGCCCGGAATTGCGTGCCGGCGATTTCCAAAAGGGTCACGTCGAAGGTGCCGCCGCCCAGGTCGTAAACCAGGACCCGCACGGGGGCCGCGTTTGCGTTTGCTCGCGCGGGATCGAAGAAGCCTTGGTGATACCCGTAGGCCAAGGCCGCCGCCGTCGGCTCGTTGATGATGTCCAGCACTTCCAGGCCCGCCAGGCGGCCGGCGTCCTGGGTGGCTTTGCGGCGCAGTTCATCGAAGAACGCCGGGACGGTGACCACGACCTGACGGATCGGCCCCAAGCGTTTCTCGGCGTCCGTCTTCAGCCGTTCCAGGATCAAGGCGCTCAGCACCTCCGGCGGGACATCCACACCGCGGATCTTGCGGTGGTACACGTCGCCGCCGATGTCCCGCTTGAAACACTCGGCGTAGGCGTCCGGCTCCAGGGCCGAAGCGCGCACGGCCTGGCGGCCGACGACGACCTCGTTTTGATCGCACAGCACGGCGCTGGGGGTCAGCAATTCGCCTTCGCCGTTTAGTACGGTCACGGGCCGTCCGGCGGCGTCGATGTGAGCGACGACGGAATAGGTCGTGCCCAAGTCGATGCCTACGGGGGGCTGGGAGTTGGAGTCTGGTTGTGGGGACATTCCGGTTGGGTCCAATCATCCAGGCTTTGCCCCGCCAGGTAGGCGCGGGCCAACGTCACAAGTGGTGCATAGTGTAACTCCAGGCCGGCGGCTGCGTCAGCCCCCGACGGCGCGGCCTTCTCCGCATACACGCCCACGACGCGTCCCGCCGCGTTGACCAGCGGACTGCCATAGATGTTCTGGGGAAGCGTTCCCGTCAGGTGCAGCAGCGCCGGCGCGCCGCTGGGCGGAGCGTCCTCCGCGGCGGTCAGCCGAGTCTGCAGGTACACTTCGGTCAGGGACTGCTCGACGCGGGGACGGTCAAAGCGGGTGCGAGGCAGGCCCCGATGCGGGACGCACGCACAGGCCAGCGGAAGCCCGGACTCGATTTCGGCCAGTTCTTGGGGCTCGGCCAGCGGCACTACCGCCGGTCGCTTGCCGTCCAGACGCAAGATGGCCAGTTCCCAGTAGATCCGTTCGCCGGGCGCATCGGCCGTCGCGTTGAACACCTTGTGAACCAGGAACTCCCTCACCGGCAACTCCTGACCGTCGCTCGGCCAGACCGCCTTGACTTGCCAATCCTTGAGCCGTTTGCCCTGCAACTCGGCGGCCAACATGCCGTTGGTCAACAGCGCATCCTCGCGGATTGCGCAGGCCGTGCCGCAGGGAAACGACTTGCTCTTGTCCGGCGTCTCGGCCATCAGCAGGCACACGGCAGGGGCAACCGCCTCGGCGACGGCTTCCCAGGGATCGGGCGGCGAAACGGTGACCGGCGGACCGGGTTTGGAAACGGGAGCAGCCAGCGAGTTGCCCGCCGTGGTCTGCGGAGGCGGCGAGTTGGCTGCGGAATCCTGGGGAGCCGCCTGGTCGTCTTCCGCTTTGCGGACGGGCGTCGCGGGAACCGCGTCTGCGCCGACGATGGGCGCCGGCGCCAACGGGAGTGTGGGTGGGGGTGAAAAAGTCACGGCTGGCGCCGGCTCGTTGGGAGTCCGAGGCAGAACCCGCAGGCCGATGACGGCGGCGGCCAGCAGACCCAGTGCGGCAGCCGCGATCGCGCACCGGCGCAAGGGAACGCCGCTTGGCCGCGCCGTGTCGCCGCCGCCCGCCTGCGCCAGATTCGCCTCACGCGTTTCGGGGTTTGACTCCGCTGGCGCGGCCTTGGACAGCGCCCCGGTTCGGGCTGCGCTCACCAGGTTAAACCGCACGTCGGGCCCCATGTCCGACAGCCGGATGATGTCGCCGGAGCGCAACGGCACGCGGCCGTCCACTACCGTATGATTGACCAGCAGCGGCCCGCTGCCCTGGTTTTGAATCCGCCAGCCGGCTTCCTCGCGCAGGACCAGCGCCAGGCGGCCCCGGCCCGCCGGGTCGTGGCGAGGATCGAAGGCGACTTCGGCGGCCGGATCGTCCCCGACGCGAAAGGCGTCCAAGTCCAGTTGGATTGCTTCGCCTTCTCTCGCGCCGGACAAAATGGTCAATTCCACGGGCATGTTAGGCTTCCGTTCCGAGCGACTGGAATTCCCTGTAGATCTGCACCATCGCATCCAGGAGTTTGTGGTACGTCGGATCGTCCCCGGTTTTCTGCGGGGCAAAGATCAGGCCCCGGTGGCACATGTGCCGGATCAGGTCGAACACGCTGTCGCCGTCAAACCGGTTGCTGCCGTCGAAGGTCTCCATGCGGTTCGTAGCCGCCGCGCGCATGACGGTCGCCGCCTGCGAGTCGACAAAGCGGCGGCCCTGATCGTAGAACACGACCCAGTCCTGCCCCCGCATCGACTTGCGTTTTTCCTTCGGGTAGGTCCGTTCCAATTCCGTCCGCAGGCCGTCCACCGCCTGCCGCATTTCGCCGAACGTCTGCGGACTGACGGCACCCACGGCACGAATCTCGCCCAGGGCTTTTCCCGTCGCGTCAGTAAAGGCCTTTCTCGCCGGTTCAAATTCCGCAGCCCGGAACACGAGCGGCCAGTCCTCGTCGAATACCTTCGCGTCGCTGGCCCGAAAGGGCACCTTCTGTCCCAGCGCGGCAACTTCGGTCAGCCAAATGTGGCCGGCGTCACCTGGCAGCAACTGCAGGTCGATCTCCGAATCCAGGTAGCGGTCGTCCGCACCGTAGATCGCGGCGTAGGCCAAGGACGTGTTGGCAATCTCGTTCAGCAGCCAATTCAGCTTGACCGAAGGCTCGCCCTTCTTGATTTCATCGGGGTAGTTGAGCGTCACGTCCTTCTTGACTTCCCGTCGCTTCCGCACTTGCTCCAGGTACGTCGGGTCCTCCTTCAGGCGGTAAGCCTTGTTCAGCGCGCGCCGCTCGAAGTAGGTCTCGACCCACTTCAGCGCATTGTCCATTTCGCGGTCGAACGCGTCGGCCCGGTGCCGCCGGGCGATGGCATCGCTCTCCAGGAAGTCCCCCACTGCGGCAATGTAGCGGGCTTGCGCGTCGATGTACGTGGACAGGACCGTCGCCCCGCGAGTGGGCGGAAGAAAGATGTGCCCGCGCGCCGGCGGCGACTCGGCGGCCACGGCGTAACCAACCGCCGAGATCCACACGACCGCCGCCATCGCCATCGCACGCCGCCGCGCCGGCCTGCACCGCGCAAGGCCTGCGCCGCCGGCGCCACACGACACCGCCCGCCACATCGACAACCTGGAAAACATAACGCACGCCCCCTCGCTCAATATAATTCACTTTCGGCGAACGTCTGCCGCGGTCCCTCCCCCAGCCGTATCGGTGATTGTAGTTCTGGCAGACGGCACGGTCAACGCAGACCGAGCCGATCCGACTCCGCTGAGGTTCATCGCGATCACAGACCCCGAACCAGCCGCTGAACCGCCCACGCTCCTCTTGCACCAAGCAGCGATTCCGCCGAAGATGACGGCCACGTGGCGTCGCGTTTCTGGTCGAGGCATGGTTGTCCGCATGAGCACCGATTTCGATCCCTATCACCGCTGGCTGGGAATTCCGCCGAAGCATCAGCCGGCGGATCACTACCGGCTGCTGGCAATCGAGCGGTTCGAAGACGATCCGGAGGTGATCGCCGACGCGGCGGAACGGCAGATCGCCCATGTGCGGCGCTACGCCCTGGGGCCGCATCAGGACATCTCTCAGCGGATACTGAACGAACTGGCGGCGGCCAAGGTCTGCCTGCTGAATCCCGATAAGAAGGCGGAATACGACCGGAAGCTGCGGGAACAGGTTGCGCCCCAGGACCTACCTGTGCCGCAAGTCGTGCCGCCGTCCGTGAGTCCGTTGCCGCCCGTCGTCGCGCCGGTTGGGACACGCTCGGAAATGCCGGCCATCGGCGTTAACGGTCCAGGTCCGGTTCCGGTCGTGACAGATCGTTCGCGTCATCCCATGCGTGCGGGCCGTGCGCGGCTGCCACGGAGCCGTCGCACTCAGATGTCAGCCGTCGCGGTCGTCGGGTGGGCGGCAGGAGGCGGTATTCTGCTGGGCCTTCTGGCCGTCGTGCTTTGGAGCTTGTTCTCAGGCCGTGGCGTCGACGACGTAGCGCAAGCTGGGCGCCTCAAACCTTCCAGCGGACAGTCTTTGGCTGCCGAGCCGACTCCGGAAGTGAAGCCGGACGCGAAGCCGGCGAAGTCCGATACTCCCGCAATTCGTCAAGCCAAGCCCGCCGAGGCGCCCGCAGAGCCGAAGGTAGGGAAGGAACCGGCCAAACCTGAATCAGCCAAGACCGAACTGGAGAAAACGGAACCAGCAGCCAAGGCGTCAGGGCAGAAAGACGCATTATATTCGTCCGGCGTGCGTCCCATGGACAGCGCAGAGAATGCCCACCTACGCGAACAAATCGACCGCTTCGCCGAGATGGGGCGGGCTGAAGAGAGCAAGCTGCAGAAGTCCGTGACCGGATCGCCACACGAGATCGAAAACTCGATCGGCATGAGGTTCAAACTGATCCCGGCGAGGGAATTCCTGATGGGGTCGCCGGATGGCGATTCAGACGCGTGGCCCGGTGAGAAACCGCAGCACTTGGTGCGGATTACGAAGCCGTTTTATCTTGGCGTGACCGAGGTGACACAGGAGCAGTACGAGCGGGTGATGGGGCAGAATCCGAGCTACTTCAAGGGGGATCCGGAACGGCCGGTGGAAATGGTGTCATGGGAGGATGCCGTGGCGTTCTGCCGCAAGTTTAGCGAGCAAGAAGGCCAAACGTATCGGTTGCCGACGGAGGCCGAGTGGGAGTACGCCTGCCGGGCGCGTAGCCAAACCAAGTGGTCGTTTGGGGACGATCCAGCGGGTCTGACGGAGCACGCTTGGTTCGACAGGAACTCGGAAGGGACCACGCATCCGGTTGCGCAGAAGAAGCCGAACGCGTTTGGGTTGTACGATGTCCACGGGAACGTCTGGGAATGGTGCGCGGACTGGTGCGGGGAGAAGTACTACGGAGAGTCGCCGCAGGCGGACCCGCAGGGGCCAGCGGCAGGCTGGGGCCGGGTGAGCCGGGGCGGCTGTTGGGAAGACGTCGCGTCCGTCTGCCGGGCGTCGTACCGCCGCAGGTACGCCCCCGGCGACTGCTACGGCGCCCTGGGCTTCCGCCTCGTGAGGGAGTGTCCTGCGTCCTTTCCATAGCCCTTTCCGCGGTAGCCGTCTTCGAGCGGAGCCTGGAGCGAAGGTCGAAGGGCGGTAGCGGTAGCCCCGGCCCTTCGTGCCGTAGCGGAAGGCATAGCGGGTCACGTAGGCGGCGCAGGCCGCCGTGTGGTTTGGGGCGAAGCCTCAGCGCGCCGCAAAATGAGGTGTTGGATAGAAAAACTGGGCTGACGCGGCCTTCGGCCGCAACCAAGTAGGTTGGGTCTCCGACCCGACCCGGTCGGGACAGAGTCCCAACCTACCAAGGTGCGCGCGCCCTGCGCACTGACACGCTAATTGACAACTGGGGTTGCGTCTTCCCGTGCATACGCCGGCACGCGGCCGGCAGCTACCCATTGGCGTAGAAGCTCGGGGCAGAAATCCACGTCATTGGGCCAGACGATCGTTCCCAGTTCAGGATCGACTCGGACCCGGCGGAAGAAGGCCGGATCCTCAAGCGCGCGGAAGTCGCCGCCGCGGCCGAAAATGCGCGCTGCTAAGTCGACGACGCCACCCTGGCCATCGCTAAACACCAGCTCCAGTCGAAACCCGCCTACGGGGCGGACATCGGTTACGGTTACGCACAGTTC